>LNAP01001835.1_pt1 | contig 21973 bp, 21 predicted proteins | sample 602601 | NCBI WGS metagenome assembly LNAP01 (sample SAMN02440304, study PRJNA202911) | soil metagenome | biome: Subtropical and temperate rainforests or woodlands; isolation source: soil samples (1 kg each in a 20% v/v slurry with milli Q water) were... ...
TCAAGAATATCTACGTGTTCGCGTTTGGTCTGGGCTGCGCTTGCCTGGGGCTGGCGGCCGGCATGATTGCCCCGCAGTACCCTGTATTCCCAACCGTCGGCAGTTTCTTTGTGCTGACTGCCTTTGTCATCGTCGTGTTGGGTGGGCTGGGCAGTGTGTCCGGTGCGCTGCTGGGCTCGATGCTGATTGGCATCGTCGACAGCCTGGCCGGTTTTTACATCGCGCCAGATCTCAAGGAGGTCGTGTACTTCCTGATCTTCCTTGCCATCTTGATCTTCCGTCCCACCGGCCTGCTCGGTGCGGGACGGGGTTCGGAATAGGGAGCACTGCCATGAAGCTGACTCACCCGCGTTGTTACATGAGCCTGTTGGCGCTCTCGCTTCTATTGATCATCCCGGTGTCGATAGGCTCCAATTTTGTCTTCCATCTGTTCATCCTGGCATGCAGCTATGCCGCCCTGGCCAGTGCCTGGAATATTGTCGGCGGCTTCGCTGGCCAGTTGTCATTGGGCCACGCAGTTTTCTATGGCGTTGGTGCTTACACGAGCACGTTATTGCTGATGCATTTCGGCCTGTCACCCTGGGTGGGGATGTTCATCGGCGCGACGCTGTCAACTGTGCTGGCAGTGATGGTTAGCTGGCCGTGCTTCAGATTACGCGGTCCTTTTTTTGCCTTGGCCACCATTGCCGTGCTTGAAGTGATTCGCTTGCTGGCGATCAATCAGCAGGACATTACCGGCGGTGCCACCGGTTTGGCAGTGCCATTGAAACTGGGCGTGCAGTGGATGTTGTTTCGCGAGCGCTGGCCCTATCTGTTGATCGCCTTCGCATTGTTGGCAGTGACCTTGCTGGTGTCACTCAAGATCAAGCATTCGCGTTTGGGCTATTACCTGATCGCCGTGCGTGAACGTGAAGATGCCGCCCAGGCGGTGGGGGTCAGCGCGGTCCGGGTCAAGCTGGCTGCGGTAATGATCTCGGCGTTTCTGACCAGCCTCGTGGGTAGTTTTCACGCCATGTACATGACGTTTATCGAGCCAGGCGCAATGTTCTCTCTGGAGCTATCCATCCAGATTGCCATGTTCGCGCTGATCGGCGGGTTGGGTACGGTATCCGGACCGTTGGTGGGCACGTTATTGGTGCTGCCGCTGGCCGAGCTGGCCCGAGGCTGGCTGGGTGACATGGGCAGCGGTGTACACGGGCTGGTTTATGGGATCGTGCTGGTGGCCGTGGTCCTGACCATCCCTCAAGGATTGGTGGGCCGCTTTGGCGACCGGGTACTGGTGTGGATCGACAAGTTACCCGGCTATAAGGCGCCAATAGCGCTACCCATGCCCGCCGCGTCGGTTGCCACCGTTACACCGGCGCGTGGCGAGCCAATTCTGGTCGCCGAGAATCTGCACAAATTCTTTGGCGGGCTTCACGCTACCGACGATGTTTCCCTGACCCTGCACGAAGGCGAAATCGTCGGCGTCATCGGCCCCAATGGCGCTGGCAAGACCACGGTGTTCAATCAGTTGTCAGGCTTCATCCTGCCGACCAAGGGTCGGGTCCGCGTGCGGGGCACTGACGGGCAGTGGAGCACGCCGACCAGTCCGGCGCGATTTGCCATGGCCGGGATCGGTCGGACCTTCCAGATCGTGCAGCCGTTCGCCGAGTTGAGTGTGTGCGAGAACATCATGCTCGGTGCTTTTATGAACACCCGGGACGCAGACGAGGCGCGGGCCATTGCCTGCCAGGTTGCCCAACTGACTGACCTGACCGCGCTGCTCGACACCCGTGCGCGCAACCTGACAGTGGGTGGCATGAAACGCCTTGAAATAGCTCGCGCCCTGGCCACCCGTCCACGTGTCCTGCTGCTTGACGAAGTGATGGCCGGGCTTAGCCCGACGGACGTTGCCAAGGCCATCGAGATCATTCGCCGCGTACGGGATGCCGGGGTCAGCGTGCTGATGATCGAGCACATCATGCAGGCCACCATGAGCTTGTCCGACCGCATCGTGGTGATCAGCTCCGGTGCCGTACTAATGCAAGGCACTCCGCAGGAAGTGGTGAGTAATCCGCTGGTGATCGAGGCCTATCTGGGCAAGGAGTACAGCCATGCTTAAGCTCGACAATATCCACGCAGGCTACGAAGGGACCGAGGTGCTGCGCGGCGTTTCGATCGAGGTCAATGCCGGCGAAGTCGTGACCATCGTTGGTGCCAACGGGGCGGGCAAAACTACCACCTTGCGCAGCCTGTGCGGCCTTGTAAGGCCGACCCAAGGCACCATCGAATTCCAGGGACAACGCTTGGACGGTCGCCGTCCGGACCAGATTGTGGACGCCGGTATTACGCTGGTCCCCGAAGGTCGACAGCTGTTCCCCTTCATCAGCGTGCGCGACAACTTGCTGATGGGTGCCTACAAGCGAAGCGCTCGGGCCGGCTACAAGCATCGCCTGGAACAGGTGCTGGAACTTTTCCCGAGGGTCCGCGAGCGCCTCGATCAACATGCCGGCTCGTTGTCCGGTGGCGAGCAGCAGATGGTTGCCATCGCACGTGGCCTGATGTCCGAGCCCAAACTGTTGATGTTTGACGAGCCGTCACTGGGCCTGTCGCCGTTGTTGGTCGCACAAGTGTTCGAAATCATCGACCAGATTCTTACGCTGGGCACCACGGTCTTGATCGTCGAGCAGAACATCGTGCACACCCTGCGAATTGCCCACCGTGGCTACGTTCTGGAGAACGGCACCGTAGCGTTCAGCGGTAGCGGCCGGGAACTCCTCGACAACCCCCATGTGAAGCGGGCCTATCTGGGTCTTTGAAGGAGCAATTTCATGAATGTTGAAACCATGCGCTACATCGAACACCGTCCTGGCGGCACGGCTGAATGTCTGCATTTGGCAGAAGCGCCGGTACCGCAACCAGGACCGCGCGATGTGCTGATCCGGGTTGTCTACGCCGGGGTCAACCGCCCGGACGTCCTGCAGCGTTCTGGCAGTTATCCGCCACCGGCTGATGCTTCACCCTGGCTGGGTCTGGAAGTGTCCGGCGAGATCGTGAGCGTGGGCGATCAGGTCACAGAATGGCGGCCGGGTGACCAGGTCTGTGCGCTGACGCCGGGGGGAGGTTACGCCCAGTACTGTGTCGCGCCCGCTGTGCATTGCCTGCCCGTACCCATTGGTTTGTCGCTGCTGGAAGCCGCAGCGCTTCCGGAAAATTATTTTACGGTCTGGACCAACGTGTTCGAGCGTGGCCGATTGCAAGCCGGGGAAACCTTGCTGGTCCACGGCGGCTCAAGTGGTATCGGCCTGACCGCTATTCAGTTGGCTCGCCAGTTTGGCGCCACGGTGCTGACGACAGTGGGCAGCCAGGAAAAAGCCGAAGCTTGTCTGCGGGTTGGCGCGAATCAGGCAATCAATTATCGCCAGGAAGATTTTGTAGATGTAGTGGGGAAGATCACCGGTGGTCGGGGTGTCGACGTGATTCTCGACATGGTGGGTGGCGATTACATCCGGCGCAACATTCAGTCACTGGCTCTGGAAGGACGGCTGGTGCAGATTGCTTTTCTGGAGGGCAGCAAGCTGGAACTGGACGCCATGCCGATCATGCTTCGACGCCTGACCTTCACCGGTTCGACACTGCGCCCTCGCAGCGTCGAACAGAAGGCGGCCATTGCCGCAGAGCTTTTGAACCACGTCTGGCCGTTGCTCAGTGAAGGACGTTGTCGTCCAGTGATCCATGAGACGTTCGCTCTGGCGGACGCGACGCAGGCCCATCGGTTGATGGAAAGCAGCCAGCATATAGGCAAGATTATGCTGGAGGTGGCGCCATGAGCCTGCGTCATCTAAACCGTGTGGTGCTGGTATCCGGTGCGGGCAGCGGCATTGGTGCCGCCATTGCCCGGCATTACTGCGAGGAGGGTGCGGCCGTTGCGATTCTCGATGCCGATGAGCGTCGTGCCCGAGAACAGGCGCAAAGCTTGTCGGACGAAGGTTATCAGGTGGCTTGGCGGCAGGCGGACGTGGCTGACTTTGCCCAGTGCGAGGCCGCCTGCGCCCAACTGGCTGACGCTCTGGGGCCTATTGATACCCTGATCAACAATGCGGGTATTTCACCGAAACACGACGGCCAGCCAGCGCCGATCTGGCAAATGACGGCAGATGAATGGAATCGCGTAGTAGGGGTCAATCTCAATGGAGCGTTCAACCTGTCGAGCCTGCTGGCGCGAGGCATGGTCGAACGTGGTTTTGGGCGCATCGTGAGTATGTCATCGGTGGCGGGCAGCGCTTATCTGCCGTTGGTGGCCGCTCATTACAGCGCGACCAAGGCGGCCATTATCGGTCTGACCCGACATCTGGCGGGTGAGCTGGGGCCTTATGGGATAACCGCCAATGCACTGGCACCTGGGCGTATTGAAACCCCGCTGCTCAAAACGGTGTCCGCCCAAGCTAATCAGGCGGTCATCGACCAGACGCCCCTGCAACGTCTTGGGCAGCCGTTGGAAGTGGCGCAGGCGGCATGCTTTCTGACCTCGGCCGAAAGCGATTTCATCACCGGCCAGCTGCTCGATGTCGCAGGTGGTTGGTTGATGCGCTGAAAAACCAGGCTCGGTCTGGGCGTATTCCCTTTTTGATTCAGGCGTGACGAGCATGAAAGATATCAGCGATATAGGCGGCGCAACGCGTCTTTACGCGATCATTGCCGACCCAATTCACCACGTGAAAACGCCGCAGCTCATGAACGAATTATTCAGGCAGCGGGGTGCAGACCGACTTATGGTCGCGTTGCATGTGCCCGCAAGTGACCTGATTCAGGCCGTGACAGGGCTGCGAGCCCTGGCCAATCTGGAAGGGTTCATCGTTACCGTACCGCACAAGACCGCAATGCTCGAGCTGTGCGATCAGCTTTCGGTTCAGGCGCAACGGGTCGGCGCAGTCAACGTGGTCAGGCGGCTCGAGGACGGTCAGTTGTACGGCGACATACTCGACGGCACCGGATTTGTTGCCGGGTTGCGCCGTTGCGGCCTGGAGCCCGCAGGGTATAGCGTCTATCTGATGGGCGCAGGTGGCGCGGCTAATGCGATTGCCTTCGCGTTGGCTGAGGCCGGCATCACGCGCCTGACCATCGCCAATCGGACGCAGGCAAAAGCCCTAGAGCTAGTGGCCAGAGTGCGCAGTGCTTTCCCCTCACTGAGCGTTGAAGTCGGCAGCCGTGACCCTGGTGGCCATGATCTGGTGGTCAACGCCACTTCGCTTGGGCTGCGCGAAGGTGACGCGCTGCCCTGTGATGTTCATGGCCTGGAGCCAACGCAGATCGTTGCTGAAATCATCATGCAACCGCCGATGACAGCGTTGCTTTTCGCCGCTCAGGCACGCGGCTGTTGTATTCATGAAGGGCTGCCCATGCTCAGTTGTCAGATTGAACTGATGGCCGCTGGCATGGGTGTGCCGCTAAGCGAGGAACAATCATGAGCCGCTATGATTTCATCATTGTCGGAGGTGGCACAGCCGGTTGCATTCTTGCCAACCGCCTGACCGCCAATGGCCAATATCGGGTGCTAGTGCTTGAAGCGGGTGGCGAACCCGAGGGGTTCTGGATTCCGATCCCGGCCGGTTTCAGCAAGCTGCTGGTAGATCGGCGTTATAACTGGCGTTTTCAGACAGCGCCTGAGGACAGTACCCAAGGCCGGATCATTGCGGTGCCAAGGGGCAAAGGGTTGGGAGGTTCCAGTCTTATCAACGGGATGATCTACGTGCGTGGGCAGCCTGGCGATTACGACGCTTGGGAACAGGGCGGCGCCAAGGGTTGGAACTTCAAGACTTTGCAGCCTTACTTTCGCAAGTTCGAAGCCTACCCTCAGGGTGATGCGAGCCGTGGCAGGGATGGGCCTATGCACATCCACCAAGTCAGTGAGCGGTTTCCCATCGCCGAGGCGTTTCTTGATGCAGCGCTGCAAGATGGACAGGCACGCAACGAGGACTACAACAGCACCTGTCAGGACGGCTTTGGTTATTACCAGGTGTTCCAGCATCAGGGTCGACGCTGGAGCGTAGTGGATGCCTACCTGACCCCGGCGCGCCAACGCGCCAACTTGGAAATCGTCACCCACGCCCATGTCCTCAACCTGACCCTCGAAGGGCAGCGTTGCGTCGGCCTGACCTATCGCACCCCAAGTGGCGAACATCAGGTCCGCGCCGAGCGCGAGGTGATTCTATGTGCGGGTGCGATTCAGACCCCTCAATTGTTGGAGCTATCGGGCATCGGTGGCGAAGAGGTGCTGCGCGCAGCAGGCGTACCGCTGCGTCACGCGCTGCCAGGCGTCGGGGAGAATTACATCGATCATTTCGCCACCCGTATGAACTGGCGACTCAAAAACACGCTGACGTTAAACGAAATGGCCCGTGGCTGGCGGCTGGGCTTGGCCGCCGCAGAGTATTTCAGTCGACACACTGGCATCCTCACCTTGGGCACGGGGCTGGTACACGGTTTCGTCAAAACCGATCCAGCCATGGAAACTCCGGACATTCAGTATTTCTTTGTGCACGCCAGCTATGCCAACGCCGCCGAGCGCATTCTCGACCGCCACCCTGGTATGACACTCGGTGTCAGCCAGTTGCGGCCCAAGTCCACCGGAAGCATTCACATTCAGTCGCCCGATCCCTCGGTAATGCCCGCGATCAAACCCAATTTTCTGAGTACCGAGGAGGATTGCCGTTGCCTCATCAAGGGCATGCAGATCGCTCGTCGCATTGTCGAGCAACCTGCACTGAGCAGGTACATCGAAAGCGAAACAAGTCCCGGAGCCGAGACCCAAAGCGATGCCCGGTGGCTGTCGTTCGCCCGCGCCACAGGGCAGACTATCTATCACCCGATCGGCACCTGCCGGATGGGTGAAGCGCAGGGGGCGGTGGTCGATGCGTCCTTGAAAGTCCATGGTCTGCAAGGCTTGCGTATCGTCGATGCTTCAGTAATCCCATCGATGGTGTCTGGCAATATCCAGGGCGCGGTCATGGCGGTGGCAGAGCGTGCGAGCGAGATGATTCTGCAGGAGGCGTTGGGTTGAATCAGCTTGGCATGGCATCCATGTGTCAACCGGTTTTACTCCAGCCTGGGGCGGACAAGCAGGCGGCTGGCGAGGGATAAAAATAGTTCTTGATGACTCTGGTTGATCTGAGCCACTGCCGCGTCCGCACTCATCCTCCAGTCGGCCGCGCATTAGTACGTCAGTTAACCCGTTGCCATGGCTGAAGTCGAAATCCATCTGCTCCAGAACTTTTATAAGCGCGTCGGCGACGTCGACAAGTGCGTTGGGCGACAGGGGTTTTTACCTGCGAGGTCTCACGCGCTGAAGAGCCGAGCTAACTGTCTGGATTGCGTAACTGCCATATGGCGAAAGGCTTACACGCGATCGAGTGGATTCGCCCCTATGCGACCTGATGGTTCAGGCGCAGTCTATAGACATCAACCGGAACGTAGGACGCGAACCGGCGGTCAAGGATGATCACCTTTGCCTGGATGGCTACCGACAGGATGTTGGAATGGGATTGATGAGAAAAACGACCCGCCTGGAGCGGGTTTTTTTATGGCTGCAGTTTAGTAATCAGCCATCAGGGACCTTCGATTAAGAAAACGTGCCCAGCATATGGCTAGCAATACTCGCGCGACCTCATCTGGCGAAAGGTTTGAGGGCCTAAGTGTTACAAATCGAGGAGGTGAGCGTTGCACGTGCAAGACGAGGTATTGGAAATCCTTGTAGTGGATGACCAAGAGGAGAACCTGGCTGAAATGCAGGAATTGCTGGAGGAACTCGGTAGAACGGTTCATTGCGTGGACTCCGGTGCCAAGGCTCTGGAATGCATGACAACGGGCCAGGTTGGCCTGGTATTGCTCGATGTACAAATGCCCGGCATGGATGGCTTTGAAATCGCATCGCCGGATGCGTGAAAATCTACAGACCCGTTTCACCCCGATCATTTTTATTTCTGGTATGGGTCAGACCGACGCTGTGCTGGATCAGGGCTATTCTGCCGGTGCGGTAGATTTCATGACCAAGCCTGTGCATTCCACAATGTTGCTACATAAGGCACGAGTGCTGCTGGAGCACGATCACTACAAGCGTGGTTTGTTGCGCACCAGTGAGCAGTTGGAGCGGGAGCGCTCTTTCAACGCTTTGATACTGCACAATACCGCCGAAGGAATTCTCGTGTTCGGCAGCGACGGTCGTATCGATTATGCCAATCCGGCGATGACTCGGATGCTGGGTTGCGCGGGAGATGAGCTGTAGGGCACGGAATTTATCGCGTGGATCGATACGCCCCATGAGGATAGCTGGCAGACTTCGGTGTGGCTGGATCACTTGCAGCGGGGTGAAAGTCTTCGTGTGCATGATGCGAGCCTGCGCAGCAGATCTGGTCAAACTGTCCCGGTTGCCTTGTCATGCGCGGCAATACCTAATGATCAGCAAGCCATGACCATAGTGGTGCTGGATATGTCTGCGGCGCGGGAGCTGTACCGCAAACTCGAAGACATGACGATCACTGATGCGCTTACGGGGCTGCTTAACCGCCGTGGATTCACACAGGCGCTTGAGGCCGCCATCTCGCGCAATCAGCGCACCGGGAGTTTGAGCGCACTTCTGTTTCTTGACCTAGATGGCTTCAAACAGATCAACGACAAGTTCGGCCATGACCGTGGAGATGAGGCTCTGCGTTGGGTAAGCGATCAATTACAGGGTTGTTTACGACCTTACGACCGATTGGCGAGGATTGGCGGGGATGAGTTCACGGTCATCATTGAAGGTGTTCAGAGCCGAAATGATGTTGCCGCTGTGGCGGCGAAGCTGGTACAGCAGGTGGCCGCTGATCAGGACCGTTTTCCATTAGGGGCAAGTATCGGGATTGCTTGCCTGCCCGAAAGCGGGAGCAGCGTCGAGGACATAATGCGTGCTGCCGACTCAGCAATGTACGAAGCCAAACACCGTGGTAAAGGGCAGTATTGCTTCCATAAACTGGATGGCTGACGGCATTTTTATGGTAGATCAGCAACTGCGCAACGAAACCTGTGAGGAGAGTGGGTCGAAGGAATCGCAGAGTATTTGCCAACTGTAAAAGTATGATCGGTCGCTTTTTAGCCACTAGCGGCCTGTCACCATACATAGCCGTATGTGACCGCCAACCCTGTGAGCGACTTAGTCCGGCACTATTATCAAATCAAGTGTTCAGACGTATGGGAGCGATGGTCATGACCGTCGCTCCCTTTCAAGCATCACTTCCCGGCAATCAAATCGTACTGGCTGTTTTCACCGTTGGTTTGCAGGCTGCTGGGCCAATCGATAATGCCGGTATCGGTTTTGCTCGGGCCCTCGAAGGCATCTCAATGCAAGCGATACGTGACATTTTTGAAACCAACACCTTTGGCACCTTGGCGATGATTCAGGCGGTGCTACCGCAGTTTCGGCAGCGTAAATCCGGGGTGGTCGTCACGCCACCTCAAGCGTAACGATATAGTGGTCATTGAGGCCCAAGACGCCGCGGAAGCGGTATGGAGTGCAGCGAACGGCCCAGCCTCGCCGATGCGCTTGGTTGCTGGCGCTGACGCCGTTGCTCCGGAAAGTGAGCAGAGCACACCTCAATACGTGTGCTCTCGCCATGAACGCAAAAAGGTCGAGATGTTGTTCGCTCACCTCAACCGAATCCTGAAACTGGATCGATTGCGACTACGCGGAATGACCGGTGCGAACGACGAATTTACCTTGGCTGCTGCGGTTCAGAATCTCAGGAGATTGGCCAAACTCACCTCTCAAGCGCCACCGACCACGGGATAGGTACGCCAGAATCAGCAAAAAATCCTCGAATTAATCCACTGACCAAGCTGCAACGATCAACGCAGAACCAAAAAACCACGCAACGTGGTTCCCAAGTTCTGAACTGAGAGCCGACGGCGCCTTCTACCAGCCTGAAATTTCGACTGTTTTCAACAGCATCGGCCGATTGCTGCCGCTCACGATAAGCGGAATTGGCCACAAGAAAGGTCCACCTTTTGGTAAAAAGCCATGGACGGCAAATTGGCCCGCGTCGTGAGAGCGACTGATTACATGGAAGCTGCTTTAAAGATATGAATCAATGAGTTACAGTTTTTGCTATTACGTGGAAATATCGCAGAGGCTGCGGTCTGCGTAGCACAGTTGCTGCTTATTACGTGGCAGTGTGCTGCGGCTGTGGTGCCTAAGGGCTCTGCAGGCGTCGGGATCTGTTAACCGACGACAATTACCTGCAGCAGCGGTGCTGATGGCAATCCTCTACCGGGTGACAGGCCGACACGGAATTTTTTCCGAGGTAATCGATCTGTGAGTAGGCTCATGGAGATAATCATGCCCAACTCGCCACATTACAAGATCGACTACCTGCATCACGGGGCTTACAAAACGTTCTATGTGAAAGCTGACGTGATGAACAACGCAGAAGCTTGGCACTGGGCGGCGGTCGATGCTGGCCTTGGTCAGATTCCGAAGTACCGCAGCGACAAAGTCCCCAAGATCAGCAAGCCCCTGGCGGAAAGGCTCGGCATCACAGACGTAGAATGGAGTCCGGCCTGATTTATCACATTCGTTTCGCTGCGTCTTTGGAGTCCTGCCGTAATTTTTGACCGCTAAGCGTCTAAATAATGGGCATTATGTGGGCTCCTATAGTTGGCGAGTCATCGTGTCCGAATTTATTCAGCTGGCAATCGCAATTGTCTATGGCGTCGTATGGATTGCCCTGTGTCTGGACGTCGTGACATTTTTTATGGGACTGACCTTGCCCTGCGTCGAAGCGCGCTCTGCAACTTCCCATAACGGGATTTATGGTAAATCCCGCCCAGCTTTAGCCTAGCTCTGCCCCTGACGGTGCAACCCTCGGTCGATTCCTCCTGGCGTACCCCCGCCTGACGCCTGACGCAACGTAGTCCCAGCTATGGCAATTTCCTGCGCCTAGATCGTTACAATTCTGTCAGCTTGATCAATATAAGAAACTTGCTGATAAGGCGTGGGTCGACTGCATAGCCTGCCTCAAGGATGTACCTTGTAATCGTCCTGATGGCGGGCTATCCGAACCCATAGAGGAGAAGATCATGAACCAAGATTTCCAGTGGTGTATCGAGGCCTGTAGTAACTGCGCAGTGATTTGCGACATGTGCTCGTCAGCCTGCCTGAAAGAAGACGACGTTAAGATGATGGCTCGCTGCATCCAGCTAGACATGGATTGCGCTCAAATTTGCCGTATGGCAGCAGCATTCATGGCCCGTGGCAGCGAGTATTCCGCTGAATTGTGCCGAGTTTGTGCTCAGATCTGCCGTGCCTGTGGCGAAGAATGCAAGAAACACAGTGCGGATCATTGCCAGCGCTGTGCCGAAGCTTGCCTCGGCTGTGCTGAGCAATGCGAAAAAATGGCTGCCTAAGCCGTATGGCCGGCCCGTGCAAAGCGGGGCGGCCGTCTCAAAAGCATTTTCCGCAGCCGTCCGAGAATAGCGATGCCCATTACACTGATCGGATGATGGCAAAAGCATGCCTAACTGATAAACCTATGCCATCAGTCACGCTTGTTCCGGTTTAGCGAACCTGGCGCTTATGTGCGTCCGGTTTCGGTCATAGCCCTACAACCCATAAAGTGTGTACTGTCGCAAAAGTTCTGACTTATGCAACGCAAATGCGCAGCCTGAGTCTGCGAGCCCTAAGGCGTCGCATAAGTCTGTCGTAGGTACGACCACTTTGGATTGGTGAAAAAAAAGCGGCGCTGAAGACCAGAGCCGCTGCACTGCTGAGCAGTAAGCTGGGCATGCCCAGCGAGACGAGAGGGGGTATTGCCGCCCCACCCCCAGGCGGTGACTACAACGTGCTAGTGAGATCCCTTCCTTTAGTACAAAGGACGTGATTGCCAAATCAGTTCATGAAGCCTTCATTCTGCAAGACAGCCAGCTTGGCGAGGATTCTTGCCTTGGCCGCATCCAGCGTGGCGGCGTTGGTCTTGCTCGACAGCTGTTCGCGAGCCTTGCTGCCGAGGAAATAGCTGATGCGCTCGGCATTGGCGCCCGAAGGATGCGGCAGTCCATCCAGCAGTTGCTCCGGCTTCAGCAGGCCTTGGGCTTGCAGGTGCTGAAAGACCTCGGTGACCTTAGGGCCGAGCGGAACATAGAGGCACTGCGGGCCCAGGGTCTTGATCTCTTCGGCCAGGTGGGTTTCCACTTGGTGCCGCAGGCTGGTGCGACTGAGCATGGCGGGGCTGCCGCTGTAGTTCTGGCCGTTCAAGAAAACCGGGTAGCGCAGCGCCGAGGTGTAGTGCACCAGGTGCCGGTGCGTGTCGAACAGGCGCGCACAGCTGTCTATCTCCAGCAACGTATGAACGCCGACATGATCGAGCATATTGACCAGGTTGCTACGCATCGCGCCGGCAAAACTGGCCGTTTCCTTGGCGGCTTGTTTGGCGTGTCCAAGCGAAGCACCCTGGCGCAGCTGCCGGCGGGCTTCGTCCAGCGCGCGGCTGGCCTGCTGCAACCCTGGCGTGATGCCGCACAGCACGATTCGAGCACCCGCATTGACGTGGTCGAAGGGCGCATAGAAGGTCTGCAAGCCGCCTTCCGATGACAGCAACAGCTCGACGGGCAGAGAGTTGGCAAAAGTGTGAGTGGAGGCGGAAAGCAGGGCGCTGAACTGTTCGAGGCTCATGATGATGTCCTTATAAAAAATGGCAATTAAGGGAAGTTGGCAGGCGAGCATCAGTCCACACGGGTGGCGACAAAGCCCCGGCGACCTTTCAGCCAGCGCAACGCTTCAGTGGAATCTACAACCGTCTGGCTTTGTTCCTTGCGCGTTTGCAGTCGATCCGCCGCCGTGGGCTGAGCCGCATTGCGCACCGCTCGTTCTGACATTTGGCCCAAGACAGCGATTTCTTTTAGCGTCAGGTAGCCGCAGTTGTCCTCACCCGACAAGAACATGGGCACCGCCTCGTCATCTTCAAATTTAGGGTGGGTATCCAGGTCAAGGCGGGCTCTGACCAGCGCCTGGAAAAGCAGGTGTTCGAGTCCTTTCGGTAAAACCATCTCGTGTCCACCGATTCGAGGTGAGAACACCTCAATATCGGGCCGGGCGGAGAGCACTAGCGTTGCCAGCCGAGCCCAGTTGTCATTCACCCTGGTTTCTTCCTCCCCATCCTTGGCGAGGCTGAGTCGGCCATTGATTGCGTAGTCGTAGCAATCCTTGGCCGCTGTCCGCACAGCGCTTTCACCGTTGTAGAGCTGATCCAGACTTTTCAGCTTGGCCGGGTCAATTTCGCCGTTAAATTTCATCAGCGACGCCCCTAGCAAACCCCAATAGGCGTTGTGTGCCTCCTGAATAATCTCGTCCAGGCCGAGCTTTGTCTCAGCGGGGAGGAAGTTTTTCTCGAATTGGTTACGCCAGAAGGTGCTCATCGTCTTTGCTCTCAGTCAGTGGGTATGGGCATAGACTATCGTGCAAATATTACATTCGCAATGATTATTTTATGATATCTAGTATGATTATTCTTTGTTGGGCCGCAGCCGTACTGTGGAGTGCTTTGGCTGCCGCCCTCCAACCGCATCTATATGTGATATTTCCTTTATCACATATAGAAAGGATTCAGCCGATGGCCCGAGCCAAGCCCCCTATCTCATTAATTAATCCGAAGCTTGAGCTAAAGCCGGCAGCGATACAGCGAGGTATCACGAGGCTGGCAGAAAGAATCACTGAGTTGGAAAATTTTGACGTTTCACAGCTCAACGACGAGGGCGATTCTCCAAAACTGCTAGCGCTCTCGACCTCAATCCAAGACTCCTTGGAGCGATGTTTTGGTGAAAATACATCGGTCTACTACCGTTTTTCATCTGCGACGCAGCTGCACTTTTCCCCTGGGTACTGGAATGATGATTACCCGCGCAGGAACGACTATGTAAAAGGCACAGAGGAAAACATCCAGCAATCGATCCTTATGCTTGTGGAGGCTCAGCGGACGTTGAGGGAGGATTTGGCTGACCATGAGCATGCGGCTACGTCTGAAAATCCAGTCGTTGTTGATAACGCGCAACGAGCCTTGTCGCGCAAGGTATTTGTGGTGCATGGGCATGATGATGCCGCTATGCATGGTCTGGCGCGGTTTCTAGAGGAACTCGGGTTGGAAGCCATCATCCTTAAAGAACAGCCCGATCAAGGACGAACCATCATTGAGAAGTTTGAGGACTCGGCGACGGATGTTGGCTTTGCGGTGGTGCTATTAACGCCTGATGATTTGGGTGGCTCCGTGAAATCAGATACCCCGAACGCGAGAGCACGGCAGAACGTTATTTTTGAGCTGGGTTTTTTTGCCGGAAAGCTTGGTAGAGGGCGTGTCTGCCTGCTGCGCAAAGGCCAGGTGGAGATCCCTTCAGACCTGTACGGCGTCATCTATACCGACATGGATCCTGCGGATGGATGGAAAGCCAAACTGGTGGGTGAGCTCAAAGCCGCAAAACTGGACTTTGATGCCAACAGGTTTTGGCAGTGAATACGGTCGTCGCTATTGCTGGGCGGGCTCTGCCCGCTTTGACCGCGGTAGCGAATGAATCAGTACAGATCCGCTTTGTTGAATTTTTCACGGCGAACATCCGCAACCCGAACACGCGGCGCGCCTATGCCCGGGCGGTGAGTTCCTGAGTTGGTGCCACGGCGTGGGTGTACCCGACCTGCTCGCCGTAGGTCCATTGCATGTGGCGACCTGGATCGAGCTGCAAACGCAGACGCTGGCCGCACCGTCGGTCAAACAACGCCTGGCGGCACTCCGGCATTTGTTTGATTGGTTGGTGGTGGGTCAGGTTATTCCCCACAACCCGGCATCGTCCGTGCGCGGACCGAGCCACACGGCGCGCACGGGCAAGACCCCGGTGCTCGATCCGTCTGAAGCGCGGCAGCTGCTCGACAGTATCGATGTCAGCACTCACGCCGGGTTGCGCGACCGGGCACTGATTGCGTTGATGATATTTACCTTTGCCCGCATCGGTGCAGCCCTGGCGATGAGGGTCGAGGATGTCTTTACGCAGAATCGCCGGCTGTGGGTACGGTTGCGCGAGAAGGGCGGCAAGCAGCATGCGATGCCGTGTCACCACCAGTTGGAAGACTACTTGCACGCGTATCTGGAGCAGAGCGGGATCAAGGCTGATCCGAAAGGGCCGCGGTTTCGCACGATTGGACGGGGTACCGGGCAACTGAGCCAGAACGCACTGCCGCAGGCCAATGCGCATGCCATGATGCGCCGACGAGCACTGGCCGCAGGGCCCAAGACCCTGATCGGCAACCATTCGATGCGAGCCACAGGGATTACGGCGTACCTGAAAAATGGCGGCACGCTGGAGAACGCGGCGGCGATGGCTAACCATGCCTCGACCCGCACCACTCAGTTGTACGACCGACGTCGGGACACCATCAGCCTGGATGAAGTGGAACGAATTCAGGTGTGACCTCACTTGGTCACCGCAGGAAGTCGCTGTGCAGCTGATTGGCAGAAAAGGTAAAGGCCCGCCATGGACTGCAACGCGCATCCGATCCAACCGACGAAACGCATCCAATCGGATTGGGTAATCGCATCCCAAAAGCCATGTCGCTGACATCTGCGGATTGCCGACGGAGCGTAATTCTCGCGTCGGTTCCGCAAGGCCCGCGGCTTCCCGCCGGGGCCGTTCCGGGGGAGCAACACATACATGTCTAGGAGCGTGCCCGTGACGGGAACGCGCGTCTTACACCAGCCCCGTGGCGTAATACACGCCAATCACGAAAAACGCCGCCAGCACTTTGAAAATGGTCATGCCGAAAATGTCCTTGTAGGCCTCGCGGTGGGTCAGCCCGGTCACCGCCAGCAGCGTAATCACCGCCCCGTTGTGCGGCAGGGTGTCCATCCCGCCAGCGGCCATCGATGCAACCCGGTGCATCACTTCCATCGGGATGTGCGCCGCGTTCGCCGCTGCGATAAAGGTGTCCGACATCGCCGCCAGCGCAATGCTCATCCCGCCGGAAGACGACCCCGTAATCCCCGCCAGAATGTTAATCGTGATCGCCTGATTGATCAGCGGGTTGGGAATGGCCTTCAGCGCATCCACCACCACCAGAAACCCTGGCAGCGCCGCAATCACGGCGCCAAAGCCATACTCCGATGCTGTATTGAGGGTCGCCAGCATCGCGCCGCCCACTGCCGTCTTGCTGCCATCGGCCAGTTTGCTGCGCACCGTGCGGAACGAGAACACCAGCACGGTGATAATCCCCACCAATAAAGCGGCTTGAACCGCCCAGATTGCGGTCAGTTTGGCGACGTCGGTCTGGATCGGTGCTTTCAGGCCCGGCAGATGAATCCCATAAGAGCTGCCATACCACCCCGGAATCCAGTGGGTGAACAGCAGGTTCATCACGCCCACCAGAATCAGCGGCAGCAACGCGATCAACGGATGCGGCAGTTTGATTGCCTCTGGCGTTTCCGGCTCATTGCGCAGGTTGGTGCCATAACCTTCACCGACGCGGGCAGCTTTGCGGCGTTGGTATTCCAGATAAGTCATCCCGCAACCGAGTACGAACAAAGAGCCCAGCAAACCCAGCCACGGCGCTGCCCAGGAGGTGGTACCGAAAAAGGTAGTGGGGATGATGTTTTGGATCTGCGGTGTGCCCGGCATCGCGTCCATGGTGAAGGTGAAGGCGCCGAGGGCAATGGTTGCAGGCATCAGACGCTTGGGAATATTGCCCTGACGGAACATCTCGGCCGCGAATGGATAGACCGCAAACACCACCACAAACAGCGAAACACCGCCATAGGTGAGCAACGCGCAGACCAGCACGATCACCAGAATCACCTGACTGCTGCCCAGCAAACCGATGACCGATTTGACGATAGAGCGGGAAAATCCGGACAGCTCGATCAACTTGCCGAACACCGCGCCTAGCAGAAACACAGGAAAGTACAGTTTGATGAACCCGACCATCTTGTCCATGAACAGGTCGCTGAACACCGGAGCGACGGCAGTCGGATCGGTCAGCAGCACCGCGCCGAGTGCGGCCAGTGGCGCGAAGATGATCACGCTGTAGCCCCGATAAGCAGCCAGCATCAGAACGCACAGCGCCAGAACGGCGATGAAAACACTCATGGGAAATCCTTCGAAGCGGCGCTGCGAGCAGCTGTCGCGCCTCATTTGGCACAACAGTCAGCTCGCAGTCGGTGATTATTTTTATTGTCGAGCGAGCGGTTTGCCGCCCGCGATCCCGCAAGGAACTTGATGCTTACTGCGCGGCGCCGCCGTAAGGCACGTCCTTGTGGCCGTACCGGCGCACGCGGATGTTCGCTTGCTCGCCATGGCCGACAAAGCCTTCCAGCGCACACAGACGCGAGCAGTATTCCCCGACCATTGAGGACGCTTCGTCGGTGAGAACCTTCTGGTACGTACAGGTCTTGATGAATTTTCCGACCCACAGACCACCGGTGTAGCGCGCGGCTTTCTTGGTGGGCAGCGTGTGGTTGGTGCCGATGACTTTGTCGCCGAACGAGACATTGGTGCGCGGGCCAAGGAACAGCGCGCCGTAGTTGCGCATGTGGGTGAGGAAAAAATCCGGGTTGTGGGTCATCACCTGAACGTGCTCGAACGCCAGGCCGTTGGCGATTTCGAGCATTTCCTGTTCGTCTTCGGCAACGATGACTTCGCCAAAACTTTCCCACGCCCGACGGGCGATGTCAGCGGTAGGCAGTATCTTCAGCAGACGCTCGATTTCAGCCATGGTCTCGCGGGCAAGTTTCTCGGATGTGGTCAACAGAATCGCCGGCGAATCTGGCCCGTGTTCAGCCTGGCCCAGGAGGTCCGTGGCGCACAGCTCGCCGTCGACGCTTTCATCAGCGATGACCAGGGTTTCGGTCGGGCCGGCGAACAGGTCGATGCCGACGCGGCCGAACAGCTGACGCTTGGCTTCGGCGACAAAGGCGTTGCCCGGACCTACCAGCATGTCCACCTGCGCGATGGATTTGGTGCCCAGCGCCATGGCGCCGATGGCCTGTATGCCGCCCAGGCAGTAGATCTCGTTGGCGCCGGCCATGTGCTGCGCGGCGACGATGGCCGGAGCCGGTTTGCCGTGGAAGGGCGGGGCGCAGGTGATGATGCGCGGCACGCCCGCAACCTTGGCGGTGATCACCGACATGTGTGCCGAGGCCAGCAGCGGGTACTTGCCGCCGGGCACGTAGCAACCGGCTACGTTCACCGGGATGTGTTTATGGCCAAGGATCACGCCGGGCAGGGTTTCCACTTCGATGTCGACCATGGAATTGCGCTGGTGCTGGGCGAAGTTACGCACCTGGGTCTGGGCGAATTCGATGTCTTTCAGGTCGCGATCAGTGAGTTGATTCATGCACGCCTGGATTTCGGCATCGGTGAGGCGGTAGTCGTCGCGGTCCATCTTGTCGAAACGGATCGCCAGCTCACGCACGGCTTCATCGCCCCGGGCCTCGATATCGGCTAGCAGGTTTTCCACGGTGTCGCGCACTTCACGAGCGGCAGTTTTGATGACTTCTGCTTCGGCGCCTTGTTTTAGCCACTTAGCCACGGTGTTCTCCTGCGAGGTTGTTTTTATTGAAGATTGGAGGTTTGCATACGTATGCAATAACGCTGATGGTAATCCATGATTTCGTCCCTTGCAAAGCCCTTATCGCGTCCGAAAGGATTTGATTGTTCGGCTGTGGCGTAACCAATTGGCAGGTATGATCATTTTTTTTCGGCGTTCGAGGCGATATGTCAGACCACACGGAGCGAGGACGGCGTCCGGTCACGGCCCACGATGTGGCCAGGCTGGCGGGCGTTTCCCAGTCGGCGGTGTCCCGCAGTTTTACCAAGGGCGCCAGCGTTTCCCCCGACACCCGCCGCAAGGTGGAAGAGGCGGCCAGCAGTCTTGGCTATCGTCCCAACTTGGTGGCGCGGTCGTTGATCACCAGACGCTCGAACCTGATCGGGGTTGCCATTCCGAGCATGGCAAACCCGTTTTATTCACGGGTGCTGGAGTCTTTGTCAGCGGCATTCGAGCAACTGGGCTATCGGATATTGTTGTTTTCGATGGCCAACAACGAAGATTCCGATCCTGTGCTGGAAGAAATCCTGCGCTATCAGCTCGACGGTCTTGTACTGGTGTCCGCAAGCTTGTCGTCGCGGTTTGCCGAGGAGTGCCGGACCATCGGCCTGCCGGTGGTGTTGTTCAACCGCACCAACGGCAGCACCTCGGTATCCAGCGTGACCAGCGACAACCTCACTGGCAGCCGCACTGTTGCGCAGTTTCTACTGGCCGGCGGACATCAGCGTCTGGCGTTCATTGCAGGTAAGGAGAGCTCATCTACCAACCGCGACCGTGAGGCGGGGTTTACTCAGTATTTGCTGGAGCATCTCGGGGTAAAACCGCTGCGCGAAGCAGGCGACTACAGCTTCGAAGGCGCAATGACCGCCACGCGACGATTGCTTTCAGCGGACCAGCCGCCGGATGGGATTTTCTGCGCCAACGACCTGATGGCCATGGCGGCGATCAATGTGTGCCATGAGCTGGTTGTGCAGCCGGGCAAGGATGTGTCCATTGTCGGCTTCGATGACTTGCCCCAGGGGCAATGGCCGATTTTCGGGCTGACCACCTTTGTGCAGCCGTTGCCCGACATGATCGGCCGGGCGGTGAGCATTATCTGCGCACAACTGGCCGATGCCGGGACCCCGGCGATTCAGGAAGTGCTGCCAGGGCGGTTAGTCGTGCGGGATACGGCGCGCCTCCCGGGCGAAGGCGTGATTGAGGTCAACGGCGAGCGGATCTGGCAGCCCTGACCGCAGTGCGCGAAAGGATTGCATGACGCGCACGGACTCAATCGAGCTTGGAACTCGCTAAATAGTGCGGAGACCGAGCGCAAAACGCGGCAATCCGGACGGGTGAGCAGCCATAGCTGGGTATCGCACTCTGAGAGGGGGTCGGTCAGTTGTACGAGGTTGCCGTCCTGCCAGAGAAAGCTCGGCAAGGCGGCGACGCCCATTCCGGCATATTCACTTCAAACAGTGCCAGCCGTGCGCTGTGCGACGCTTACGGTTTTCGTCAGGTGGATGTTTATGAAAAACGTGCTGGCCTTGACGGTTATTGAATCGATTGCGCAATTGTCGAGCGACTCTTCCCAGAAAATTAACCCACATGCCTTTTGCACGACGCCACCACGAGAAATGAAACAGTTGGATTAAGCGGCTATTGAGGTTGCCTGTCCCATTGACCGACTGTTCAGTTTGGCTTCCCGCGGCATAACGACAACACTATTCACTGGTCTGGTCGAATGCAGATGACTGGCCAAGTCCATGCAATTACGCACTGAGCTAGCCTAAGCGTGGCTGATCTTTAAAATTCCCAGCGTGTGTACAGCCATTGGCGGGAGGGCTGTCGAATGGAAATTAGAACACTCTTTTTGCGCTGCGCAGATAGCGCCTATATGAGCATGCCATTGACCCATCAATATACAATCCGGATCGGTATGGATTGCGGGAACGTGCTTTTTTGTTTGTGCTGGTGGGTCGCAGTCGAACATGGGGGACTTGGCGGCTATCGCGCCTGTTCAGCAAACGCAAAGTTTAAGGCACGCTGACTGTCGGCGTTTCTACAGCTTTGGAATATCGCCTGTCGCTTCGGCAAGCGTCGCAAGGGTTTCTTCCATTTCAGCTATCTGGTCACGGAGCTTCGACATAGCCAGTTCTACCGCCTCATCAGGATCAACGGTCTGATGACCGCGAAGTGTTTCAACTTCATCAGCTTCAATTTTTTCCAGAGTGTTGACGCTCTCACGCAGGCCACGAAGTTGAAAGTAAATAGCGCCGACCTGAGTTTTCCTTTTATTGCTCATCAAACCCACCCCATTTTCGTTGCAATCTCACGCCGATAAGGCGTATCGATCTGGCTAGGAACCTGCCTGATATACCTATGGGCGTGATCAAGCATTTCTCCGGTCAGGCGCTTGAGGTAATCAAGAGCGTCGTCTACAGAGGGAGTAAGCCCCTCCACATCCTCAAATCGAGGCGGAAGCGCCGTCCAAATTACAGCGTCGATCTGGCGTGCAGAAGCCCATCCAGCGAGCACACCGACAGTCGATCCGTTGGGGGTGAACACACCAACACCATCATGTCTGTCATCAGGGATCTGCTCACGCTGGCGTAACGCCTTGACTGCATCATCTAACGACCGAACGTCGACAACCGCCCATAGGACCTTGCATGCTGGTGCATTCATACATACCGCAGTCGCAAGCTCTCCTCCATCCCCAATTCGTGAAAACTCGATTGGCATAAATGGACCATCCTGAGACCAGGCACTTGCAAGCGGCAACGTGTCAGGTTTCCAAATGAGCGATCCCCAGCCAAGGCATGCGATATTCAGTTTCACCTCCCTTTCAATTCAAGGCTGGATGCCAAACCACAGCAGTAATGCCATTTTTTTTCGGCCTTGGCTTGCTGATTTTCGAACGGGGATCGGACCTAGTTGGGGACGTGCACAAAACCGGCATCGACAGCTGCCATGTGCCATGCGTGTGAACTGTTCATTTCCTCAGCCCTGAGGTAGTAGGTTTTTGGCGTACCTCTTAGCGGACTCCACTCTGTAGTGCCCGTGTCCGTTCATGCTCTTGGCTCCTTGTCGGTAGGCTTGAGACCAAGCAACAACTCAATAATTCACAAATCGTAATGCCCGTTTGAGAATGGTTTTGAACAATGTGCGGTGTGGCATCTCTACCTCTTAACGGATTGGTTATCCGTTAGAAAACTCCTGCTTGGCCCACGTACTGCGTGGGCATTTTTTTTGGTGCGCCAGGCATGGCGCGTTGCGCGCAAGCGCAACCAGTTTGGCTATGGTGGCCACGCTGGTGACTTGGAGGTGAAAGTCCTCTACACACCCGGCAAGGGGAAGTGTTAGCCAGAGGCAAGGGTGTCGCGGGTGACTGCGAATCTGAAGGAA
>LNAP01007112.1_pt1 | contig 21971 bp, 21 predicted proteins | sample 602601 | NCBI WGS metagenome assembly LNAP01 (sample SAMN02440304, study PRJNA202911) | soil metagenome | biome: Subtropical and temperate rainforests or woodlands; isolation source: soil samples (1 kg each in a 20% v/v slurry with milli Q water) were... ...
GGCGGATTCAAAAGTGAAGTGCAACACCTGCCAACCTGTAAGGTCCGCAGATGCCAACCACTTCCTCGCACTATCACCAGCTTCAGCCTGAAGACCGTGTCACCATCGCCAGCCTGAGGCAGCAGAACCACAGCGTACGAGCAATTGCCCGGCAACTGCACCGCTCCCCGGTGACCATCAGCCGCGAACTGGAGCGCAATGCATCTTCATCTGGCTATGGCAGCGCACATGCCCAGTGCCAGCCCCTGCAGACGGATTTGCCCCAGGCTGCGCAGTCGCGTGCCGGGGCTGGTGCCGTCGCTGGATTGTCGGATTTACAACGCCACCTTTATTAGCCTATCGACCGGCTGCCACTCAAGCCACCCCCGCAAAGTGTGATCGCGGCAGCATCCAGCGGCCGGGCTGGCCGGGCTGGCCGGGCTGGCCGGGAAGTTCGATGAAACCGAAGTGCGCATAAAACGCGGCAGCTTGGGGGGATTTGGCATCCACCACCAGGGCGGCCACTGCCAGCGTTTGGCTGGCGGCAAGCACGCGCTGGCATGCATCTGCCAACAGAATGGCGCCGAGCCCCTGCCCTTGGCACTGGTGGCTTACGGCCAAGCGGCCCAGCAATGCCACTGGCACCGGATAGCGCGCAAGCCTCTTGCGCCATTTTTCGGGCAGCGTTTGTGCGGCGATGCTGGCTGCGCTGAGGGTGTAGAAGCCCGCCACCGCCTGTGGCTGCTGGGCAGGTGAGGCCACAAAAACCCGCGCCACACCACGCTTGATGTCCTGGCTGGCATAGCGTTGCAGGTATTCGTCGAGCGCTTTCTCGCCACACGCGAAGTCAGCCGTTTGCACGTCGGCGTCCAGCGGGCGAATGCGGTAGGCCATTGGCTGTTTACTGCACTTGCTTGGCGTGGCGCTGGAACGCGCGCTGCAATGCCGGGTTGGCTGGGGCCGGCGCATCCAGCGCGTCCAAAAATGCAGCGAAATCGTTTTGCGACAAGGTGATGGCCTCATGCGCCTGCACGACCGACTGGGCTTGCTCGACCGCGTTCCTGAGCACAAATTCGGACACGCTCATATGGGCATACGCCGCTGCCTTGTCGAGCAGGCGGCGAATCTCCTGGTCGCAGCGGATGTGCAAACGGGTGTCTTTGGCAAGGGTCGGCATGGCGAACTCCTGTTGTTTACTTGATTCATTGTGTGCCACTTGTGCGCACAAAGTCAAACCAACAAAATCCCCTGCCCGAAAAGCTTCGACGCAAGTTGCCGCCAACGACAACACCACCACCACGGCGCCTGCAGTGCGCGACCTGAAACAAATGCGGCAACACCAGGAGCAGGCCGTCGTCAGCCCAAAGACGCCCGCAACTGCGCCTCCAGCGCGGGCAGGCGCGCGCGCAGGGCGTCTTCTTTCGCCGCATCGCGCGGGCGTTGGGCCGCCGCCCACACGGGCGCCGGAAAGTGGCTGTCCCAGTCAAAGCGCGCAATCACATGCCAGTGCAGGTGCGCCACCATGTTGCCCAGGGCTGCGATGTTGACCTTGGTGGGCGACAGGTGCTGGCGCAGCGCCTGCTCCACCAGGGTCACTGCCTCCATGCATTCAATGCGCTCGGCGGCTGACAGGTCCGAAAACTCGGCCACATGGGCGTTCCAGACGACGCGGTAAAACGCCGGAAAGCCCGCCTCGTCGGCACGGATCACGCGCAGCTTTTCGCCGCGCCAGACCAGCTGGCCGCCGTCTTGCGCGCACAGCGGGCAGTCCATCAGACCAGCACCCGCTCGATGCCGCCGTTGTTGGCGCGGTGCACGTAGTCGGGCATCCAGTTCTCACCCAGAATCTCGCGCGCCATTTCGACCACGATGTAGTCGGCTTCGAGCAAACCGTTTTGCAGGTCGCCTTCGTAGCGGTTCAGGCCCTGCAGGCAGCTGGGGCAGCTGGTGAGGATCTTGACGTTGTCCTGCGCGCCCACGGCGCCGCTCTCGCGCAGCTGGGCTTCGCCCTTCTTGATTTCTTCTTCCTTGCGAAAACGCACCTGCGTGGACACATCGGGCCGCGTTACGCCCAGCGTGCCCGATTCGCCGCAGCAGCGCTCGCTTTTCAGCACCTGCTCGCCCACCAGCGCCTTCACGGTCTTCATCGAGTCCTGCAGCTTCATGGGGTTGTGGCAGGGCTCGTGGTAAAGATAGGCGCCCTTGCCCTGCAGCGTGATGCCCTTTTCGAGCAAATACTCGTGGATGTCGATGATGCGGCTGCCGGGGAAGATCTTGTCGAACTCGTAGCCCTGCAGCTGGTCGTAGCAGGTGCCGCAGCTCACCACCACGGTCTTGATGTCGAGGTAGTTGAGCGTGTTGGCCACGCGGTGAAAGAGCACCCGGTTGTCGGTGATTTGTCAAACTGGCCGCTGCCGCGCTGGGGGTAGCCGCAGCACAAATAGCCCGGCGGCAGCACGGTTTGCACGCCCGCGTGCCACAGCATGGCCTGCGTGGCCAGGCCGACCTGGCTGAACAGGCGCTCCGATCCACAACCCGGAAAGTAAAACACCGCCTCCGTCTCGGCCGTGGTGGCCTGCGGGTTGCGGATGATGGGCACGTAGTCCTTGTCCTCGATGTCGAGCAAGGCGCGCGCCGTCTGCTTGGGCAAACCACCCGGCAGCTTCTTGTTGATGAAGTGAATCACCTGCTCCTTGATGGGCGCGGTGCCCACCGTGGCTGGCGGCTTGGCGGTCTGCTTGCGGCCCACCTTGCGCAGCAAGTCCACGGCCATGCGCTGGGCCTTGAAGCCCACGCCCACCATGGCTGTGCGCAGCAGCTTGATGGTGTCGGGGTTGGTGGCGTTGAGCATGGTCATGGCCAGCGCAAGGTCTTTTTGCCCATCTTGCGCAGCAGGTTGCGCATGTTCATGGTGACGTCGCCAAAGTCGATCTTCACCGGGCAGGGGCTTTCGCACTTGTGGCACACGGTGCAGTGGTCGGCCACGTCTTCAAACTCTTGCCAGTGCTTGATGCTCACGCCCCGGCGCGTCTGCTCTTCGTACAAAAACGCCTCAACCAGCAGCGAGGTGGCCAAAATTTTGTTGCGCGGGCTGTAGAGCAAATTGGCGCGCGGCACATGGGTGGAGCACACGGGTTTGCACTTGCCGCAGCGCAGGCAATCTTTGACGCTGTCGGCAATGGCGCCGATATCGCTCTGCTGCATGATCAGCGACTCGTGGCCCATCAGGCCGAAGCTGGGCGTGTAGGCGTTGGTCAAATCGGCGTGCAGCAAGGGTTTTGAAGCCAAATTGGGCTCTAGCGCTTGTCCACCAAGCGCTGGCAGCTCCTGATTTCGGAGCAATTTGCCTTTGTTGAAGCGCCCTTCCGGATCGACCTTGCGCTTGTAGTCGGCAAAGGGTTGCAGCTCTGCGTCGGTCAAAAACTCCAGCTTGGTGATGCCGATGCCGTGCTCGCCCGAGATCACGCCGTCCAGGCTGCGCGCCAGCACCATGATGCGTTCGACCGCCTGGTGCGCGGTTTGCAGCATTTCGTAGTCGTCGCTGTTGACCGGCAGGTTGGTGTGCACGTTGCCATCGCCCGCGTGCATGTGCAGGGCCACCCACACGCGGCCCTTGAGCACGCGCTTGTGGATGGCGGTGGCTTCATCCAGGATGGGCTGGAACGCCGCACCCGCAAAGATGCCTTGCAGCGGCGCGCGCAGCTGGGTCTTCCAGCTGGCGCGCAGGGTGTGGTCCTGCAACTGCGGGAACAGGGTTTCAACGCCCTGCAGCCAGCCCGACCACAGCGCGCGCACCTCGGCCACCAGCGCAATGGCCTGGGCCACGCGGTCTTCCAGCAGCTCGGCCGACGGAATCTCGTTGGCGTCGTCGTGCTTGCCCAGCGGCAGGTTGCCACGCTCGAAAAAGTCGGTGAGCGCGTCGCACAGCTTGATCTTGTTGCGCAGGGAGAGCTCGATGTTGATGCGCTCGATGCCGTCGGTGTATTCGGCCATGCGCGGCAGCGGGATCACCACGTCTTCGTTGATCTTGAAGGCGTTGGTGTGGCGGCTGATGGCGGCCGTGCGCTTGCGGTCGAGCCAGAATTTCTTGCGCGCCTCGGGGCTGATGGCGACAAAGCCTTCGCCGCTGCGCGAGTTGGCAATGCGCACCACCTCGCTGGTCACGCGCGCCACGTCGTCGGCGTTGTCGCCCGCGATGTCGCCAAACAACACCATCTTGGGCAGGCCGCCGCCGTGCTTCTTGCTCTTGGTGGCGTAGCCCACGGCTTTCAGGTAGCGGTCGTCCAGGTGCTCCAGGCCCGCCAGCAACACGCCGCTGCGCTTTTGCTCGGCGAACATGAAGTCTTTGATTTCCACGATGGAAGGGACGGCATTCTTGGCGTTGCCAAAGAACTCCAGGCACACGGTGCGCGTGTGCTCGGGCATGCGGTGCACCACCCAGCGCGCGCTGGTGATGAGGCCGTCGCAGCCTTCCTTCTGGATGCCGGGCAGGCCGCTGAGGAACTTGTCCGTCACGTCCTTGCCCAGGCCCTCTTTGCGGAAGGTCTTGCCCGGAATGGCCAGGCGCTCGGTGCGCACCGGCGTCTTGCCATCGGCTTCGAAATACTGCAGCTCGAAGGTGGCGGTTTCCACGTCATGGATCTTGCCCATGTTGTGGTCCAGCCGCGTCACCTCCAGCCACTGCGCCTCGGGCGTCACCATGCGCCAGCTGGCCAGGTTGTCCAGCGCCGTGCCCCACAGCACGGCCTTTTTGCCGCCCGCGTTCATGGCGATGTTGCCGCCAATGCAGCTGGCTTCGGCGCTGGTCGGGTCCACGGCAAACACAAAGCCCGCGCGCTCGGCCGCGTCGGCCACGCGCTGGGTGACCACGCCGGCTTCGGTCCAGACCGTGCCCACCTCGCGGTCCATGCCCGGCAGGCGGCGCATTTCCACCTCGGTCATGGCTTCGAGCTTTTCGGTGTTGATGACCACGCTTTTCCAGGTGAGCGGAATCGCGCCGCCGGTGTAGCCCGTGCCGCCCCCGCGCGGGATGATGGTCAGACCAAGCTCGATGCAGCCCTTGACCAGGTGCGCCATTTCGGCCTCGGTGTCAGGCGTCAGCACCACAAAGGGGTATTCGACGCGCCAGTCGGTGGCGTCGGTGACGTGGCTCACGCGCGAGAGGCCGTCAAACTTGATGTTGTCCTTGGCCGTGAGGCGCCCCAGCGTGCGCTGGATCTGGCGGCGCAGCGTGGCGGCCTGCTCGAACGTGGCATCAAACTCGGCCACCGCGCGGCGCGCGGCCTGCGCCAGCTCGCCCACCAAGAGGTCGCGCTCGGCGTCGTCGGCGGGGGTGCGGCGCTTGTCGATCTCGCCCAGGCGGTGGTTCAAGGCATCGACCAGCAGCTTGCGGCGGGCGGGGTTGTCCAGCAGGTCATCCTGCAAGTAGGGGTTGCGCTGCACCACCCAGATATCGCCCAGCACTTCATACAGCATGCGGGCAGAGCGGCCGGTGCGGCGCTCGTTGCGCAGCTGGTCGAGCAGCTCCCAGGCGGGCGCGCCCAGCAGGCGGATCACGATCTCCCGGTCGGAGAACGAGGTGTAGTTGTAGGGAATTTCGCGCAGACGGACAGGCTCGGCAGCCTGCGTCTGCAGGGCAGCCAACGCAATCGGAACATTCATGGGATCAACCTGGGGCCCTTGGGCCTTGGGGTCGGAATTTTATGCCACCGCCTCCGGGTGCGCCGCCCGGCGCTGAACGCCGGGGCGGCCCCCAAGGCAGTGAATGCAGATTTTTATAACAAATCAGGCCGCAGCGCTTTACCAGTAAGCGCCGTCAGCTATCTTTACAGGAGCAAACTTAAAACAGCACACGGCTGCGCAGGGTCCCGGGCACATGTGCCAGCTTGTCGAGCGCCAGATCGGACGACGCAGCGTCGATATCGATCACCACATAGCCGATCTTCTCGTTGGTCTGCAGATACTGGGCCGCAATGTTGATCTGGTTGTCCGAAAAGATGCGGTTGATCTCGGACAGCACGCCCGGCACGTTGCGGTGGATGTGCAGCAAGCGGTGCTTGCCGGGGTGCGCGGGCAAAGCCACCTCGGGGAAGTTGACCGACGAGGTGCTGGTGCCGTTGTCGCTGTACTTCACCAGCTTTTCGGCCACTTCCAGCCCAATATTGGCCTGCGCCTCCATGGTGGAGCCGCCGATGTGGGGCGTCAGGATGACGTTGTCCAGGCCACGCAGGGGCGACAAAAACTCGTCCTTGTTGGTGCGCGGCTCGACCGGGAACACGTCGATGGCGGCGCCCAGCAGCTTTTTGGCCTTGAGCGCTGCGGCCAGCGGCTCGATCTGCACCACCGTGCCGCGCGCCGCGTTGATGAGGATGCCACCGGGCTTCATGGCGGCAATTTCGGCCGCGCCGATCATCCATTGGGTGGACGGCAGCTCGGGCACATGCAGGCTCACGATGTCGCTCTGGCCCAGCAGGTCGTGCAGGCGCTGCACCTGGCGCGCATTGCCCAGCGGCAGCTTGTTGACCACGTCAAAAAATGCCACATGCATGCCCAGCGCCTCGGCCAGCACCGACAGCTGGGTGCCGATGGAGCCATAGCCCACGATGCCCAGCGTCTTGCCACGGATCTCGTAGGCGTTGTCGGCCGACTTGAGCCAGCCGCCGCGGTGCGCCGCCGCGTTTTTCTCGGGGATGCCGCGCAGCAGCAAAATGGCCTCGGCCAGCACCAGCTCGGCCACGGATCGGGTGTTGGAATACGGGGCGTTGAAAACGGCAATGCCGCGCTCGCGCGCCGCGCTCAGGTCCACCTGGTTGGTGCCGATGCAAAAGCAGCCCACGGCCACCAGCTTGGGCGCGTGGGCAAACACGTCTTCGGTCAGCTGCGTGCGCGAGCGGATGCCCACGAAGTGCGCGTCGGCGATCTTGCGCTTGAGTTCCTCATCAGGCAGTGCGCCTGCGATGGCCTCGATTTGCGAATAACCGGCGGCGCGGATGACATCCAGCGCAGAGGGGTGTATGCCCTCGAGCAACAGGAATTTGATCTTGCTTTTGTCCAGGGAAGTGGTGGCCATGGCGGATGAAAAAAGGGTAAAAACCTGGCTTGCACATGCACACGACAGTGCAATCCATCAAGTTTGCAGCATGATGCATTGCAGCAAAAATCGCCACACGCTCCGCAATGGCCTTGACGCCATCCGTGAATTGACGGCAGTTGGTTTATGACCGTCACACTTTCGCCGCGCCTTGCAGCGCGCGGTTTCGTCGCAGCGGGTTTCCCCGGTTGCTGGGGAGAAAAGCCTGTGCGACAACGACACGCCACAGACACAAAAGTCGCCTAGCATCGCCCCTTTTGTGTCATCGTCCTCTTGGAGAAGTGTTCATGCAACTCAAGCACCTGGCCCTGTCTGCCGCCCTTGCCACCACCGTGTGCGTCTCTGCGCAAGCCCAAACTGAAATCCAGTGGTGGCATTCGATGACGGCCGTGAACAACGAGTGGGTCAACGACCTGGCCAAACAGTTCAACGAGCGCCAGAAGGAATACAAGGTCGTGCCCACCTTCAAGGGCGCTTATGACGAAAGCATGACGGCCGCCATTGCCGCCTTCCGCTCGGGCAATGCCCCGCACATCCTGCAGGTGTTTGAAGTGGGCACGGCGACCATGATGGCCTCCAAGGGCGCCACGGTGCCCGTGGGCAAGGTGATGACGGACGCCGGTGCCGACTTCAACCCCGGCAGCTACATCCCCGCCGTGGCCGCCTATTACACGGCCCCCAACGGCCAGATGATGAGTTTCCCGTTCAACAGCTCGACCACCATCTTTTATTACAACAAGGACGCCTTCAAGAAAGCCGGCCTGAACGCCGACAAGGCCCCTGCCACCTGGCCCGAAGTCTTTGAAGCCGCCAAGAAGCTCAAGGCCAGCGGCCACAGCTGCCCCATGACGCTGGCCTGGATGGGCTGGACGCAACTGGAGTCGTTCTCGGCCTGGCACAACGTCGAATTTGCCACCGAAAAAAATGGCCTGAGCCCGAACGGCTACAAGGCGCGCATGAAGATCAATTCGCCCCTGCACGTCAAGCACATCAACAACCTGGCTCAAGCAGCCAAGGCGGGCGAGTTTGTCTACAAGGGCCGCGGCTCGGCGGCCCAGGCATCGTTCACCTCGGGTGAATGCGCCATGATCCAGACATCTTCGGGCTTCTACGGCGACGTGGCCAAGAACGCCAAGTTCGCCTACGGCCTGGCTCCGCTGCCCTATTACCCCGACGTGAAGGGCGCCCCACAAAACACCGTGATCGGCGGCGCCTCGCTGTGGGTCATGGCCGGCAAGAAGGCCGAAGAGTACAAGGGCGTGGCCAAGTTCTTCGAGTTCCTGTCCGATACCAAGGTGCAGGCCGCCAGCCACCAGCGCACCGGCTACCTGCCCATCACCATGGGCGCGTATGAGCTGACCGACAAGTCCGGCTTTTACGCCAAGCACCCCGGCACCGATGTGGCCGTGAACCAGATGGTGCGCAAGGTAACTGACAACTCCCGCGGCATCCGCCTGGGCAATTACGTGCAGATCCGCACCATTGAGGACGAAGAGATGGAACAGGTCTGGGCCGGCAAGAAGTCGGCCAAGGAAGCCCTGGACTCCATCGTGACCCGTGGCAACGAGCTGCTGGCCCGCTTCGAGCGCTCGTACAAGAAGTAAGCTGCGGCATCCTGTGACAGGCAAGGCGTTCCCATGAGCGCCCCTGCTTTGGTCGGCGGCCCCTGCCTGGGGGCCGCTTTTTGTTTTTTCGTCGGTGCAGCAGCGCTGCACCGGCGGTTTATCTGGTTGTGAACGTCATGGAAAAACGCGTACTTTTCCGCTCGGCGTGGCTGCCCTGGGTGCTGATGGCCCCGCAGTTGCTCATCATCGGTGTGTTCTTCTTCCTGCCTGCCGGACAGGCCATCCTGCAGTCATTCCTGATGGAAGACGCCTTCGGCATGAGTACCGAATGGGTGGGGCTGGACAACTTCCGGCAGATTTTCAACGACCCGTCCTACCTCCACTCCTTCCAGCGCACCGCCCTGTTCTCGGTGCTGGTGGCGGGCATTGGCATCGTGGTGTCGCTGGTGCTGGCCATCTTTGCCGACCGCATCGTGCGCTTTGCGATGGTCTACAAAACCCTGCTCATCGTGCCCTACGCGGTGGCGCCAGTGATCGCCGGAGTGCTGTGGGTGTTTCTGTTCTCGCCCTCGCTCGGCGTGGCGAGCCATTACCTGGGCCGGCTGGGTTACGGCTGGAACCATGTGATGAACGAACATCAGGCGATGGCACTGATCGTGATTGCCTCGGTATGGAAGCAGATCTCCTACAACTTCCTGTTCTTCCTGGCGGGCCTGCAATCCATCCCCAAGGCGCTGATCGAGGCCGCCTCCATTGACGGCGCGGGCCCCTGGAGGCGCTTTTGGCACATCCAGCTGCCGCTGCTGTCGCCCACCACCTTCTTTTTGCTGGTGATCAACATCGTGTATGCCTTCTTCGACACCTTCGGCATCATCGACGCGGCCACACAGGGCGGGCCGGGCCAGTCCACCTCCATCCTGGTCTACAAGGTGTACCAGGACGGCTTCAAGGCGCTGGACCTGGGCGGCTCGGCGGCGCAGTCGGTGGTTTTGATGCTCATCGTCATCGCGCTGACCGTGGTGCAGTTCCGTTATGTCGAAAAGAAAGTTCAATACTGAATATGGAACACCCCCCTGAGTCGCTTCGCGCCTTCCCCCCGCTCTCGCATTGCTGCGCAATGCGGGCAGGGGGACGCAGCCCTCGCTACGGGGCGGCCCTTGCTCGGCTGCCCTGGCCTGGGGCGCGCCAGTTTCATGCGGCGCGGTTAATGCGCAGCATCGTAGAAAGCCAAAATGATTGATCGCAACCCCTGGCTCGACTTTGTTTCGCACGCCGTGCTGCTGCTGGGCGTGGCCATCGTGGCCTTTCCGCTGTACCTGGCGCTGGTGGCCTCCACGCACACGGCCGCTGACATCGTGCAGTCGCCCATGCCGCTGCTGCCGGGCGTGCATATGTGGGACAACTACCAGGCCGCGCTGTTCGGCTCGGGCAAGCTGGGCTCCAACACCAACGTGGTGCACATGATGTGGGTGAGCTTCGTGGTGGCCATGGTCATCACCGTGGGCAAGATCGCCATCTCGCTGCTGTCGGCGTTTGCCATCGTGTACTTCCGCTTTCCGTTCAAGATGCTGTGCTTCTGGGCCATCTTCGTGACGCTGATGCTGCCCGTGGAGGTGCGCATCCTGCCCACCTACAAGGTGGTGGCAGACCTGGGGCTGCTCAACAGCTACGCCGGCCTGACGCTGCCGCTCATCGCCTCGGCCACGGCCACCTTTTTGTTTCGCCAGTTCTTTTTGACGGTGCCCGACGAGCTGGTGGAGGCGGCCCGCATGGACGGCGCCGGGCCCATGCGCTTTTTCATCGACGTGCTGGTGCCGCTGTCGCGCACCTCGATTGCGGCGCTGTTCGTGATCCAGTTCATCTATGGCTGGAACCAGTACCTGTGGCCCCTGCTCATGACCACGTCGGAAGACATGTACCCGGTGGTGATCGGCATCAAGCGCATGCTGGCTGGCGGCGAGGCCGCCGTGGACTGGAACATCGTCATGGCCACCGCCATCATCGCCATGCTGCCACCCACGGCCGTCGTCATCCTGATGCAGAAATGGTTCGTCAAAGGCTTGGTCGATACCGAAAAATAAGCATAAAAACCACCTGCAGCGCATATATATAAAGCGCAAGCAGCTATCAAACAAATAGCAAAATCAGATAGCAAATATGGCATCCCTCACCCTCAGCAACGTCGTCAAGCACTACGGCAGCGGCAAGCACGCGGTGCCCGTGATCCACGGCGTCAACGCCGACATCCAGGACGGCGAATTCATCGTCATCGTCGGCCCCTCGGGCTGCGGCAAATCCACGCTGCTGCGCATGGTGGCCGGGCTGGAAGAGATCACCGGCGGCACCATCGCCATCGGCGAGCGCGTGGTCAACAACCTCGAACCCGCCAAGCGCGACATCGCCATGGTGTTCCAGAACTACGCGCTGTACCCGCACATGAGCGTGTTCGACAACATGGCTTATGGCCTGAAGATCGCCAAGGTGCCCAAGGATGAGATCAAGACGCGCGTGGACAAAGCCGCCGCGATCCTGGAACTCGGCCATCTGCTCGAACGCAAGCCGCGCGCGCTCTCGGGCGGCCAGCGCCAGCGCGTGGCCATGGGCCGCGCCATCGTGCGCCAGCCCCAGGTGTTTTTGTTTGACGAGCCCTTGTCCAACCTCGACGCCAAGCTGCGCGCCCAGACCCGCATCGAAATCCAGAAGCTGCACCGCGAACTGGGCATCACCAGCCTGTTCGTCACGCACGACCAGGTCGAGGCCATGACCCTGGCCCAGCGCATGATCGTCATGAACGCGGGCGTGATGGAACAGTTCGGCACGCCCGAAGAGGTCTATCACACGCCGGCATCGGTTTTTGTGGCCAGCTTCATCGGCTCGCCGCCCATGAACCTGTTGCGCCATGCGCCCAACAGCAAGCCCGGCACCATTTTGGGCATTCGCCCCGAGCACCTGGACATCACCGCCACCGGCTGGGAGGCGCGCGTGGACACGGTCGAACTGCTGGGCGCCGAGCGCCTGGTGTACGCCACCATGGGCGGCGACAGCCTGATCGTGCGCATCGACGAGGGCAGCGCCTCGCCCAAGGCGGGCGACACCATCCACGTCACGCCGCGCGAGAACCGCCTGCACTGGTTTGACGCCCAGACCAGCAAACGCCTCTGACCGGCCCCAACCGATGACCCACCTGACCAACCCCTGGCCTTATCCCCGCTGGATCGCCCACCGCGGCGCCGGCAAGTTGGCGCCCGAGAACACCATGGCTGCCTTTCGGCTGGGGGCGCACCATGGCTACCGCATGTTCGAGTGCGACGCCAAGCTGAGCGCCGATGGCGTGCTGTTCCTGCTGCACGATGCCACGCTGCAGCGCACCACCAACGGCCACGGCACGGGCGGCGACCTGCCCTGGCATACCCTGTCGCAGCTCGATGCCGGCAGCTGGCATTCGCGCGCCTACGCGGGCGAGAGCCTGGCCACGCTACAGGCGCTGGCGCGCTGGTGCCTGGCCAACCACTTCTGCCTGAATGTGGAAATCAAGCCCACGCCCGGCACCGAAGCCGCCACCGGCCGCGCCGTGGGCGAGCTGCTGGCCCGCATCTGGCCCGCCACGGCCGTGCCGCCTTTGCTGACCTCGTTCCAGCCAGACGCACTGGCGGCGGCCCAGGCCGCCGCGCCCCAGCTGCCGCGCGGCCTGCTGATCGACACACTGCAGCCAGGCTACCTCGACCTGGCGCAACAACTGGGCTGCCAGGCGCTGGTGTGCAACCATGCGCTGTGGAATGCCGCACTGGTGCAACAGGTCCACGCACTCGGTCTGCGCGCCCTGAGCTACACGGTGAACGACGAATGGGCCGCCCAGCGCCTGATCGATCTGGGCACCGACGGCATCATCACCGACCGCGTCGATCTGTTCAGCGCGGCCTGAGCTCCTCAACCCCGCCAGCCGCGCACCAGCACCCACTGGCAACTGGCGCAGGCCAGCACCAGCGCCGCATAGGTCAGCATCTTGCCGTCGCGGCCCAGCACCACGAGCCCGGCCACCAGCACCGCGCAGCCCACTGCAAAATTAATAGCTAGTTGCGCTTTCCACGAAAGGGCTAACGCCCCTTTTGAGCGGATCAATCGCCCGCCCAGCACCAGCAGCAGGGCCAGCGCCGCTGCGGGCGCCATGAAATTCATAGCGTGGAGGAGAACGTCCAGAGGACCCATAAAACGTGACCCAGATCAAGACTTGGGCAGACACGGTGCCCGATGTTGCGAACAATTTTATAATCGCGGTCTATGGCAGTCTGGGCCCTCGGCATCAACCACACCACCGCGCCGCTCGATCTGCGTGGCCGGTTTGCGTTTGCGCTCGACCAGATTGCGCCCACGTTGCAGGGTTTGCGCCAGTCGCTGGGCAACTCTGCAGGCGGTGCCAGCCGCCACCCTGGGGTGGAGACGGCCATCATCTCCACCTGCAACCGCACCGAAATTTACTGCGCCGGCGACCAGCCCGCCATGGACCACACGCTGGGCTGGCTGGCGCAAAGCGGCGGCGTGAGCCCCGCGCTGCTGCGCTCGCACTCCTACACCCTCGAAGACAGCCTGGTGGCGCGCCACGCCTTTCGCGTGGCCAGCGGGCTCGATTCGATGGTGCTGGGCGAGGCCCAGATTCTGGGCCAGATGAAAGATGCCGTGCGCGCCGCCGAGACGGCCGGCGCCCTGGGCACCACGCTCAACCAGCTGTTCCAGCGCAGCTTTGCGGTGGCCAAAGAGGTGCGCACCAGCACCGAAATCGGCGCCCACAGCATCAGCATGGCCGCCGCCGCCGTGCGCTTGGCCAGCCAGCTGTTTGAAGACCTCTCCAAGATCCGCGTGCTGTTCGTCGGCGCGGGCGAAATGATTGAGCTGTGCGCCACGCACTTCGCGGCCAAGAACCCCAAGCAAATCGCGATTGCCAACCGCACGCTGGAGCGCGGCGAAAAGCTCGCCACCCGTTTTGGCGGCGAGGTGATGCGCCTGGCCGACCTGCCCGAGCGCCTGCACGAGTTCGACGCCGTCATCAGCTGCACCGCCAGCAGCCTGCCCATCATCGGCCTGGGCGCCGTGGAGCGTGCCCTCAAGAAGCGCCGCCACCGCCCCATCTTCATGGTCGATCTGGCCGTGCCGCGCGACATCGAGCCGGAGGTCAAGGCCCTGGGCGATGTCTACCTGTACACCGTGGACGACCTGGCCAGCGTGGTGCAGACCGCGCAGGCCAACCGCCAGGCCGCCGTGGCGCAGGCCGAGGCCATCATCGACGCCGGCGTGCAAAGCTTCATGCACTGGATGGAGCTGCGCAGCCCTGCCGGCACATTGGGCGCGGCAGGCGGCGTGGTGCCCCTGATCCAGCAGATCAACGCCCAGACCGACGAATGGCGCGCCCTGGAGATTGCGCGCGCCAAAAAACTGCTGGCCAAGGGCGAGGATGTGGATGCCGTGCTGGAGGCCCTCTCGCGCGGTCTCACGCAAAAGATGCTGCACGGCACCATGGCCGAGTTGCGGGCGGGCGACGCCGACATGCGCGCCCAGACGGCGCAGACCGTCTCGCGCCTGTTCCTGCGCTCGCAAAGCAAGACTGGCTTGTAGCGGCGCCCGCCCGCTCATGCCCGCACCGGTTTCAAGCCAAATCGGCCCCCAGCGCTTTATCCATAAGCGCTTCAAGCTACAAATAAAGTAGCAATTATTTTCCCCTCCCGCATGAAACCTTTTCTCCGAAGCCAGCTGGAACGCTACGCGCAGCGTCTGGGCGAACTGGACTTTCTGCTCTCGCGCGAAGACATCATGGCCGACATGGCGCAATACCGCGTGCTGTCGCGCGAGCATGCCGAGGTCACCCAGGTGGCAGGCCGCTATGCGCGTTTTGTGCAGCGCGAGGCCGACCTGGCCGGTGCGCGCGAGATGCTGGCCGACCCGGACATGGCCGAGATGGCGCAGGAAGAAATCACCAGCGCCGAGGCCGAGCTGCTGCAGCTCGAAGATGAACTGCAGCGCCTGCTGCTGCCCAAAGACCCCGACGACGCGCGCAACGCGTTTGTCGAAATCCGCGCCGGCACGGGCGGCGACGAATCGGCGCTGTTTGCGGGCGACCTCACGCGCATGTACATGCGCTACGCCGACCGCGTGGGCTGGAAGGTGGAAGTGGTCAGCGAGAACGCGGCCGAGCTGGGCGGCTACAAGGAAATCGTGCTGCGCATCGAAGGGGACCATGTCTATGGCGCACTGAAGTTCGAATCGGGCGGCCACCGCGTGCAGCGCGTGCCCGCCACCGAAACCCAGGGCCGCATCCACACCAGCGCCTGCACCGTGGCCGTGATGCCCGAGCCCGACGAGACCTCAACCCGGCCGACCTGCGCATCGACACCTTCCGCGCCAGCGGCGCCGGTGGCCAGCACATCAACAAAACCGATTCGGCCGTGCGCGTGGTGCACTTGCCCACCGGCATCGTGGCCGAGTGCCAGGACGGCCGCAGCCAGCACAGCAACAAGGCCAAGGCGCTGCAGGTGCTGCAGGCGCGCATTCAAGAGAAAGAACGCAGCGAGCGCGCCGCCAAGGAGGCCGCGCTGCGCAAGGGCCTGATCGGCAGTGGCGACCGCAGCGACCGCATCCGCACCTACAACTTCCCGCAAGGGCGCCTGACCGACCACCGCATCAACCTCACGCTCTACAAACTGCAATACGTGATGGACGGCGACCTGGCCGAGGTGCTGCAAGCCCTGGCGCATGCGCGCGAGGCCGAGCAGCTCGAAGAGCTGGAGATGGGCGCCAGCGTCTGATTCCCTCGCAAGAATTTTGAACGAAATAGGCCTCTGGCGCTTGATGGACAAGCGCCAGCAGCTATCAAAACAAGAGTGAACACCCCAACCCCCACCCTGGCCCAGGCGCTCACCCAGGCCCGCACCCTGGGCCTGGAACGCATCGACGCGCAAATGCTGCTGCTGCACGCGCTGGCCCGCCCGGACGCCGGCCGCGCCTGGCTGCTGGCGCACGACACCGATGCGCTGGAGCCCGAAGTGCACGCGCAGTTCATGGCCCTGTGCCAACGCCGCGCAGCCGGCGAGCCCGTGGCCTACCTGACGGGGCGCAAGGAGTTTTACGGCCTGCCATTGGCCATTGACGCCCGCGTGCTCGACCCGCGCCCCGACACCGAAACGCTGGTGGACTGGGCCCTGGAAGTGATCGCCCCCCTGCCCGCCCCGCGCGTGCTGGACCTGGGCACCGGCAGCGGCGCCATCGCGCTGGCCCTGCAGCACCAGCGCCCCACGGCCCAGGTGCTGGCCGTGGATGCCAGCGCCGATGCCCTGGCCGTGGCGCAGGCCAACGCGCAGCGCCTGGCGCTGCCCGTGCGGTTTGCATTGGGCCACTGGCTGGCCGAAGTGGAAGGCCGGTTCGATGCCGTCGTCTCCAACCCGCCCTACATTGCCGACGCCGACCCGCACCTGGCCGCGCTGGCCCACGAGCCCCTGCAGGCGCTGGCCAGCGGCGCCGACGGGATGGACGATATCCGCACCATCGTGGCCCAGGCACCGGCGCACCTCACGCCCGGTGGCTGGCTGCTGCTGGAGCATGGCCACGACCAGGCCAAAGCCGTCTGCGCGCTGCTGCGGGCGCAGGGTTTTGTGCAGGTGCAAAGCCGCAATGACCTCGCCGGCATCGCGCGTTGCACCGGCGGGCAGTGGCCGACAGTGAAATAATCCCCCCATTGCGGGCCCACGCCCGCCAGCCCTCTACAAGGAGAACCCCATGAGCGACACCCAACAACGCATCGACGCCCTCGTGAAATCCAGCGACATCCTGCTGTTCATGAAAGGCAATGCCAGCTTTCCGATGTGCGGCTTTTCGGGCCGTGCCATCCAGATCCTCAAGGCCTGCGGCGTGGACACCAAGGCCCTGACCACCGTCAACGTGCTGGAAGACGAGGAAATCCGCCAGGGCATCAAGGAATACAGCAACTGGCCCACCATTCCGCAGCTGTAGTTCATTGGCGGCTCGGACATCATGATGGAGATGTACGAGTCGGGCGAGCTCAAGCAGGTGCTGGGCACCCAGGGCTGAACGCCCCGGGCCACCGGCCCGGGCATACCGCGCTGCAAGGCCGCTTTCGGGCGGCCTTTTCGTTTTTGCAGGGCGGCAATATTTGCACCCATACAGGGCTTTTCCTGCGTGAAGGCAGGCATGTTGTGTGCTTGAATGATTGCGTGACCCATCCATCACAGGAGCATGCAATGAACCACCATAGCCTTGTTCCCCAGTCCCCGGCGCTGCACCTTCCGGTGGCGCAGATTCGCCAGGTGTTCCAGCCCGCCGATGTCGAGCGCAAGCTGGCGCGGCTGCAGGAGGCTGGCAACCAGCGCGAATACGAAGCCCTGCGCACCGTGTACGAACGCATGCTCGAGCGCGGCCCCGAGCGCTTTCAGGTCAAGCCCTCGGGCGTGCCCGACATGGCGGGCCTGTACGAGCAACTGCCCAATTTCACCGAGGTGCTGGACGACGTGAAGCGCCATGTGGCGCTGGCGCAGGACAGCCGCGACGGGCTGGAGGTCACGCCCATGCTGCTGTTGGGGCCGCCGGGCATCGGCAAGACGCACTTTGCCCGGCACCTGGCCGAGCTGCTGGGCACAGGCATGAACCTGGTGTCCATGAGCTCAATGACGGCGGGGTGGCTGCTCTCGGGCTCGTCCTCCCAATGGAAGGGCGCCCGCCCCGGCAAGGTGTTTGAAGCCTTGGTGGACGGCGAATACGCCAATCCGGTGATTGTGGTGGACGAGATCGACAAGGCCGCCTGCGATGCCCAGTATGACCCGCTGGGCGCCTTGTATGGGCTGCTGGAGCACGACACCGCGCAATGCTTCACCGACGAATTCGCCGAGGTGGCCATCGTCATCTGGATCACCACCGCCAACGACGAACGCGGCATTCCCGAGCCCATCCTGAACCGCATGAACGTTTTTGCGGTCGAAGCCCCCACGCCCGAACAGGCCCGCGCCATCGCCCGCAACCTCTACCAGGGGCTGCGCGCCGGGCACGACTGGGGCCGCCTGCTGGACCCCGAGCCACGGGACGATGTGCTCGACCAACTGGCGCAGATGGCGCCACGCGAGATGCGCCGCGCACTCATGACCGGTTTTGGCAATGCGCGGCTGGACCAGCGCTCCACGGTGGAAGTGGCCGATCTGCCCCGCAGCGCTGCGGGCAAGGGCCGCATCGGTTTCGTGCAATAGCCGCGCGTGCGCGGGCGCGGGCCGGGCCATTGCGGTGGCCCCACCCTGGTCTGCGCCGGGCATGCACGCCGCTACACTCACAGGGCCCGGCGGGTCCGCCGCCCGGGTTTGCCCGGTTTTCCGCACCATGACCCTGACCCAAAGCCTGCTCGTTATTGGCCTGCTCATCGCAGCCAGCGCCTTCTTTTCCATGGCCGAGATCTCGCTGGCCGCCGCGCGCCGCCTGCGCCTGCGCCAGATGGCCGACGAGGGCGACGCCCGCGCCGACCGGGTGCTGCGCCTGCAGGAGCAGCCGGGGGACTATTTCACCGTGGTGCAGGTGGGCCAGAACGCGGTGGCCATCCTGGGGGGCATCGTTGGCGAAGGCGCGCTGAGCCCGCATTTCGCCGCGCTTGCCGGCCTGTGGCTGTCGGATGGCCATGCCCAGACCGTCGGGTTTCTGGCGTCGTTCCTGGTCATCACCTCGCTGTTCATCCTGTTTTCCGACCTGTTTCCCAAGCGCCTGGGCATGGCCGAGCCAGAAAACCTGGTGGTGCGGCTGGCGCAGCCCATGGTGTTTTTGATGACCGTGCTGCGCCCGCTCGTGTGGTTCTACAGCAAGGGCGCAGATGCGCTGTTCCGCCTGCTGGGCCTGTCGTCGCTGCGGGACGACCGCATCACCTCCGACGACATTCTGGCCATGATGGAAGCCGGTGCCCGCGCCGGCGTGCTGGCCGCGCGCGAGCAGCAGGTCATCACCAATGTGTTCGAGCTCGATACGCGCATGGTGTCGAGCGCCATGTCGCCACGCGACCGCATTGCCTTCTTTCTGCGCGATGAGCCGGACGCCGTGATCCGCCTGCGCATCGCCGCCGAGCCCTTCTCGACCTACCCCGTGTGCGAGGGCGACATCGACCATGTGGTGGGCTACGTGGACGCGAAAGACCTTTTCCAGCGCGTGCTGAACAACCAGCCCATCTCGCTGGCCGACGACAGCCTGGTGCGCAAGGTGCTCATCGTGCCCGACCGGCTCACCTTGTCCGAGGTACTGGAGCAGTTCCGCCAGGTGCACGAGGACTTTGCCGTCATCGTGAACGAATACAGCCTGGTGGTGGGCGTGGTCACGCTGAACGACGTGATGAGCACCGTGATGGGCGATCTGGTGGGGTCCGCCGATGAGGAGCAGATCGTGCGGCGCGACGAAAACTCGTGGCTCATCGACGGCGTCACCCCGGTGGAAGATGTGCTGCGCGCACTGCATCTCGACGAACTGCCGCACAGCGACGAATACGAAACCCTGGCCGGGTTCCTGATGGTGATGCTGCGCCGCGTGCCCCGGCGCACCGACAGCGTGAGCTGGGGCGGCTACAAGTTCGAGGTGCTGGACGTGGACAGCTTCCGCGATGGTGTCGCGCCTGAAGCCCGTGCTGGCGGACAACGGCAACGCGGCAGATCCTGTGGCGCCGGCTGCGCACTGACACTCCGCTTGCGCCGTCGCCTGGCCGCGCCGCCCTCGCCCGTCAGGCCGCTGCGGGCTTTTCGCTGAACTGCCAGTTGCGCTGGGCGCCAAACACGGCATCGGGATAGGGCGAGCGCCCCCGGCTGCCGTTGTAGCGGCCCAGGGCCATGAACAGGTCGCCACGTTCGCGGTCAAGGTAGTGGCGCAGGATCACGCAGCCAAAACGCAGGTTGGTCTGCATGTGAAACAGCTTGCCCGGGTCACCATCGCCGATCACGCGCGTCCAGAATGGCATGACCTGCATGTAGCCGCGCGCGCCCACGCTGGACACGGCAAACTTGCGAAAGGCGCTTTCCACCTGGATCAGCCCCATGACCAGCGACACATCGAGCCCCGCGCGCTTGGACTCGTACCAGACGGTCTGCAAAAAGTCGCGGCGCACTTCCCATTCAGGCTTGCGACGGCGCAGGCGGTCGCTCATGGTGCCCAGCCAGCGCAGGTAGTGGATGCGGGCTTCGGTGGTGAAAAACACCGGCTCGGGCGGCGCCTGGTTGGCAATGGCCGAACTGAGCGCCGTGCGCACCGAATCCATCAACGGCTCTTCCAGCTGCCCGCCCGCATGGGCCTGCGCAGGCGCCACCAGCCATGCGGCCGGCGTGGCCAGCGACACCAGGCATGCACGCCGGGAGACACCAGTCACGGGCGAGGCCATTGCGGGCCGATCGGGCAGATCGCGCGCGCTCGTCATACCGCCATGCGGCCCTTCACATGGGCCAGAATGCCGGCGACCGCCACCTTGGTGGCAGCCGCATCGCGGCGGTGCTGGTACTCGACCATGCCGTCCTTGAGGCTCTTGTCGCCAATGGTCACGCGGTGCGGCACGCCGATCAGTTCCCAGTCGGCAAACATGGCGCCGGGGCGCTCGCCCCGGTCGTCCAGGATCACATCGACGCCAGCGGCCAGCAGGTCGGCATACAGCGACTCGGCCGTGGCCTTGACGGCTTCGCTGCGGTCCATGCCCACCGGGCAGACCACCACGGTGAAGGGCGCAATTGCATCGGGCCAGATGATGCCGCGCTCGTCATGGTTTTGCTCGATCGCGGCCGCGGGCAGGCGGGTGATGCCGATGCCGTAGCAACCCATCTCCAGCGGCTGCGGCTTGCCGTTTTCGTCCAGAAAGGTGGCGTTCATCGTGCGGCTGTACTTGGTGCCCAGATAGAAGACATGGCCGACTTCGATGCCGCGCTCGATGGCCAGCTCGCCTTTGCCATCGGGCGAGCGGTCCCCCGCCACCACATTGCGCAGATCGGCCACGGCATCGGGCTCGGGCAAATCGCGGCCCCAGTTCACGCCCGTGGTGTGGAAGTCGGGCTCGTTGGCGCCGCAAATCCAGTCGGCCATCAGCGCCACTTCGCGATCGGCCACGATCTTGAGCGGCTTCTTCAACCCGATCGGTCCCAGATATCCGGGCTTGCAGCCGAAGTGCTCGTCAATCTCGCCCAAGGTGGCGAAGCGGAAACCCTCCAGCCCCGGCACCTTGGCCACCTTGATCTCGTTCATGTCATGGTCGCCGCGCAGCAGCAGCAGCCAGACCCGGGTCTTGACGATCTCGCCGGCGTCGTTGGTCTCGTCGGTGGCCAGCACCAGCGACTTCACGGTGCTACTCAGGGGAACGCCCAGAAACTCGGCCACGTCGGTGCAGGTGCTCTTGCCCGGGGTGGCGGTCTTGGCGAGGGCTTTGGTGGCGGCAGCACGCGGGCCCACGGGCGCCAGCGCCTCGGCCTTTTCCATGTTGGCTGCGTAGTCGCTTTGGGGGCAGTAAACAATCGCGTCTTCGCCCGTGGCGGCAATCACCTGGAATTCCTCGCTCAGGTCGCCACCAATGGCGCCGCTGTCGGCGGCGACAGCGCGGTAAGTCAGGCCGAAACGGTCAAAGATGCGCCGGTAGGCCTGGGCCATGACCTGGTAGCTGGCCTTGGCTGCGGCAGGGTCGCGGTCGAAGGAATAGGCATCCTTCATGGTGAATTCGCGCCCGCGCATCAGGCCAAAACGGGGCCGGCGCTCGTCGCGAAACTTGGTCTGGATCTGGTAGAAGTTCTTGGGCAGCTGCTTGTAGCTCTTCAGCTCCTGGCGTGCTATGTCAGTGATCACTTCTTCGCTGGTGGGCTGCACCACGAAGTCGCGGCCATGGCGGTCCTGGATGCGCAGCAGCTCGGGGCCCATCTTCTCGAACCGGCCCGTTTCCTGCCACAGCTCGGCCGGCTGCACCACGGGCATGGTCAGCTCCACGGCGCCAGCACGGTTCATCTCCTCGCGCACGATGGCCTCGACCTTGCGGATCACCCTGAGCCCCATGGGCATGTAGTTGTAGATGCCGGCACCCAGTTTCTTGATCAGACCCGCCCGCATCATGAGTTTGTGGCTGACCACTTCGGCATCGGCCGGAGCTTCCTTGAGGGTGGAGATAAAGAATTGGGAGGCTTTCATCGGAATCGATTTCAGGCAGAACGGAACGGCCCACTTGCCGCGCACTAGGCGCCGTGCATAATGGACGCAGTTTAAAAAATTGGGGTTTGATTATGCTTGACCGGGACGGCTTTCGGCCGAACGTCGGCATCATCCTGCTCAACCAGAAGAACCAGGTGTTCTGGGGCAAACGC
>LNAP01002649.1_pt1 | contig 21968 bp, 17 predicted proteins | sample 602601 | NCBI WGS metagenome assembly LNAP01 (sample SAMN02440304, study PRJNA202911) | soil metagenome | biome: Subtropical and temperate rainforests or woodlands; isolation source: soil samples (1 kg each in a 20% v/v slurry with milli Q water) were... ...
CAAGAAATACCTCAACATCGGCCGCTGCGTGGTGGCGTTCTCGGCGCTGGGCATTGCCGAGGCGGCCTATGAGGCAGCGGTAAAATACGCCGGCGACCGAGTCCAGTTCGGCCGGCCCATCGGCGGCTTCCAGTTGGTCCAGCATATGATCGCCGACATGATGACGCTAGTCGAACCCCCGCGCCTGCTGTGCTGGCGCGCCGCCGACGCGCTGGACCGCAACGCCGCAGACAGCCAAATGCTATGTTCGATGGCCAAGCGCCACACCACCGACGCCGTGCTGCGCGTGGCGGAACTGTCCATGCAGGTGCATGGCGGCGCGGGCTACACCACGTTGTTTCCCGTCGAGCGTTACTACCGCGATGCCCGCCACCTGAGCATTGCCGAAGGCACCAACCAGATCCAGGCCCTGCTCATGGCACAGAGCGTACTGGGCATTTCCGCGTTGAAATGACCTACTACGCAACCGCCCGGGCCGGTTCCCCACTCAATTCCGACATCCTATGCCGCAAATCCTCCCTACCGCACAGCGTGTACTACAAGTCTTCGAAGTCTATGCGCGGGAACGCCGTCCCCTGACGAACTCGGAAATGGCGCGCTTTCTCGATCTGGCCGACAGCAGCTGCTCGGACCTGCTCTACACGCTGCGTCAGGCGGGCTACCTGCTGCGCACGCCGAAATCGCGCTACTTCCACCCCACGGGCAGGCTGCTCGACGTGGCCCAAGGCATCTCGGCGGCCGACCCGCTGCAGTCCTTCGCTTCGGAAGCGCTGGAGATCCTGACGCGCCAATCCGGCGAGTCATCGATGTGCGGCTTGCTCGACGGCAACAAGGTGAAGATCTACGCCAGCCAGGAGAGCCCGCGCGCCTTGCGCTACGTGGTGAAGCCCGGCACCACCTTCGACCTGCAGGTTGCAGCATTGGGCAAAGCCCTGCTGGGCGAGATGGACGCGGCGGAACGCAATGCGCTCATCGATACGCTGCCGTTTGAACACGTCACGACCAGCAGCATCACCAACCCTGACACCTTGCGCGCGCAGATCGAATCGCAGCAGCCCAAGCACTACTTTAATAGCCGCGACGAAGGCAATGAAGGGGTATCGGCCGTCGGCATTGCGGGGCGCGTGGGCGGGCAGCTCACCGCCCTTTCCATCGTCGGTCCGACCCACCGCATGGACGCCAACATGGAGAAGTACGTCCAGATCATCCTGGACGCGCGCGCCGAATTCTTCGAATCCTGAGAACCCCGATTCATCATGGAGTAACGATAGACATGGCTGGTCCCCTGAGTGGATTTACGGTGGTGGAAATGGCCGGCATAGGGCCCGGCCCCTTCTGCGCCATGATGCTGGCGGACATGGGCGCGGACGTGATCCGCATCGACCGGCTGACGCCCGGGTTCCTGGGCGGAGGCGGCACCCTCATCGACCGGGGCCGCCGCACGATCGCGCTGGACCTCAAGAAACCTGGGGCGACCGACATCGTGCTGCGGCTGCTGGACAAGGCAGACGCCTTGCTCGAAGGCTTCCGGCCGGGCGTCATGGAAAGGTTGGGCCTAGGGCCCGAAGAGTGCCTGGCGCGCAATCCGCGGCTGGTGTACGGACGCATGACGGGCTGGGGCCAGGACGGCCCACTGGCGCAGGCCGCCGGCCACGACCTGAACTACATCGCCATCAGCGGCGCGCTGCACGCCATGGGACATGCCGGGCTGCCGCCGACGCCGCCGCTGCATCTGGTCGGCGACATGGGCGGCGGCGCCATGATGCTGGCCTTCGGCGTGCTGTGCGGCCTGCTCGAGGTCGGCCGCACGGGCAAAGGCCAGGTGGTGGACGCCGCCATCTGCGACGGCGCCTCGCTGCTGGCCAGCGCCTACCACGGCAAGCTGCGAGACGGCAGCTGGATCAACCAGCGCCAATCCAACATGCTGGACGGCGGCGCCCACTTCTACGGCTGTTATGCCTGCGCGGATGGCAAGTATGTTTCCATCGGCGCGATCGAACCGCAGTTCTATCGCCTATTGCTGGAACGCTGCGGCATCGACGACCCGGACTTCGAGCAGCAATGGGAGCGCGCGCAATGGCCGCTGCTGCGCGCGAAGCTGGCGGGCATCATTGCTGGCAAGACCCGCAAGCATTGGTGCGCGCTGCTAGAAGGCACGGACGCCTGTTTCGCGCCGGTGCTGGACTTTGAAGAAGCGCCACTGCACCCACACCATCAGGCGCGGGGCAGCTTCATTGAAACCGGCGGCATCGTGCACCCAGCCCCCGCGCCGCGCCTTTCGCGTACGCCGGGACAGGCCGGCACGGTGCCCGCACCTGGCGCGCACACGCAAGAACTGCTGGCGCAATTGGGCCTGGCGCAAGCCGAGATCCAGGCCTTGCGCGAATGCGGCACCATCGCCTGACGGCCCGCAACAGCTTGCGGCCAGGCCCGCATGGCGCGGCTCGGCCATCATGGAAGACATGGAGACCAATACGATGCAAGCCAGCTCTAGCGAGTTCAAGACCCTGCTCTATGCCGTGGAAGGCGGCGTCGCCACCATCACCCTGAACCGTCCAGCGCAGCGCAATGCGCTGGACATGGTCATGCGCGAAGAGCTGGCCCATCTGGTGGGCCAGATCCGGCGCGACCGCGGCGTGCGCGTCGTGATCCTGGCCGGCGCCGACGGGGCCTTCTGCTCGGGCGGCGACATCGCCACGATGGACTCGGGCGGCTCCGCCGAAGGAGCGCACGAGCGCATGGCCAGCCTGCTGCAGACGATAGAAGGCCTGATCACGCTGGACCGGCCGGTGATCGCGGCGGTCGACGGCCCGGCCTACGGCGCCGGGCTGGGCCTTGCCCTGACCGCCGATCTGATCCTGGCGTCGCCGCGGGCGCGCTTTTGCCTATCCTTCCTGCGGCTGGGCGCCATCCCGGACTGTGCCACCATGTACACCCTGCCGCGAATGGTGGGCCTGCAGCGCGCCAAGGAACTGGCCTTCTCCACCCGCGAGTTCCAAGCCGAGGAAGCGAAGGAGATCGGCATCGTGTTTGAGATCCAGCCGCAGGAACGGATCCACGAACGAGCGCGGCAGATCGCCCTGTCCATGGCCGAACTGCCCATGGCGGCGCTGGCGATCACCAAGCGCGGCTTCAACGCTTCGCTCAACAGCGACCTGAGCGCCATGCTGGACCTGGAAGCCGCCGGCCAGGGCGTGGCTCGTTCCACCGAGTACCACCGCGAGGCGGCAGGCCGCTTTCTGGACAAGGTGGCGCAGCGCTTCCAATGGCCGGCAGCGGACGCCCTATAGGGCATGGCCCATCTGATCGCTTTCTTCGAGCGCTGACGTCCCGGGAACCGCTAAAACACCGTGCCTCGCCAAACGGCACGACCAAATCCTGTACGGTTACCGGCTGTGGGGGTTCATTGAACTTGGCATTCTTTCCCAGAAAGATCATTGAACTTAGACGGTGCTTTGTTTCGCCGCATCGAAAGCGGATCGCCCTGCCGAATTACTGGCCAGGCTCGACCGTGCCGGCCTGCAGGCGGGCAAGCGCGTAGCACTTGGCGCGAAGCAGAACATCACGGATTTTGCGCTATGGCAAACACAAGCGGCCCATGGCACTCGTCTTGCGAACTTCTGGATACACGGACATTTTCTAACACTCAATGCCGACAGCAAGATGTCGAAGTCGAGTGGAGATTTTGTTCGCTTGCAGACGCTGCGCAGTCGGAACATCGATCCGCTTGCCTACCGTTACCTGTGCATGACAGCTCATTACCGGAGCAAGCTGCATTTCAGTTGGGCGTCTCTAGGTGCAACGCAGACAGCCTTGAACCGGCTGCGGCATCTCTATTCCGGTTGGCCGGACGGTGGCCGCATCAATCCAGATTTCGCCGCGCGCTTCAGCGCCGAATTGAATGATGACCTGAATCTGCCGAGGGCATTGGCCGTGCTATGGGAACTCGTCAAGAGCGACCTTCCCCCTGCGACCTTGAAAGCGACTGTGGACAGCTTTGATTTTGTACTGGGCCTTGGGTTGCGCGATTGGAACCCAGTTGCGTCTGACATTCCGGAAAGTATCCGGGTGCTGCTCGGTGAACGCGCTCAATCCCGAGAGGCAAAGAACTGGGCAAAAGCCGATGAGATACGAAAGATGTTAAACACCCGAGGCTGGAGAGTCGTGGATGGCAACGACGGGCAACGCCTGACAGAAATCGCCATGCCCCCCGGCAGACATCGGAAGCTAGTCGTAACAGCATTGACGCCGAGCCAATTCCCGATGAAGAGGGCGAAGATCTGGATGGCTGCCTTCGCCAGGGGGGTATCGAGCCACACTCGGTTCAGTCAAAACACCAGCGATAGCACGTTGGCGCATTGAGACAAAAAAACCCTAACACGAGCCATATGCCTTCAGGAAAACATCCACGGCACGTTTGGCTGCGTCCTTCAAGATCTGTTCGGGGGTGGATTGAGGGCTGACAAGCAGCGAGGGCAAAAGCGTCTCGGACTGCACCAATCCTAAAAAGTGTTGTGCAGCCACGTTGGCGTCGCAAGGCCTTAGTGCACCAGCGTCAATCTGCTTCAAAAAAAACTCAGTCAACTGCGCGACGCCCGTAGCGGGGCCCGCCGCGTAGAACTGCGCACCGAGTTCACTTCTGCCTGCAACACCGATCATGGTACGGAGCGTCCGGACGGTCTGCTCATTACACATCGCCAAGATCAAGCCTTCGCCGAAGCGATGCAAGCAGACGGGCAAGGGGTCGTCGGTATCGGCCAGTGAACCGAAGATCGGTCCAAAAAGTTCCTCGGCCGCCTTCAGCGACACCGCCGCGAACAGGTCCTCTTTAGACTCGAAATAGCCGTACAGCGTGCGCTTGGACCCTCCAAGGCGCGCCGAGATCTGCGCCATCGACGTTCCCTCGAATCCCTCCTCCAGAAACACTTGCTCAGCGATCTGGATGATGGACTCGCGCTTGGCTTCTGTTCGTACTCGCATCGGAACCTCTTCATTCTGGGGACGCAATAGTATACGGGGGTGTGTATTTTTGTTGACTTTTCCATCGGACTCTTTAGTATACCGACCTGTACCGTTATACCGAGAACCTCCGTGCCCATCACCGTCGACCCTCGCCGTCATACCCCAGTCATTGCCCTCTCCCTGATCGTTATCCTCTTGCTCCTGAGCGGATGCGGCGATCCCCCGGGCGGCCCGCCGCCCTCCGAGGGCATGCCGGAAATGGCGGTCACCACGGTACGTACGCAACCCATCGTCCTGACCAAGGAATTGCCAGGCCGCACGGTTCCCTACCTGATCGCCGAAGTCCGGCCTCAGGTGGGAGGGATTGTCCAGTCACGGAAGTTTCAAGAAGGCGCCGAGGTCAAGGCAGGCGAGACGCTCTATCAAATCGATCCCGCTGCCTATCAGGCCAGCTACGACAACGCAGTCGCCGCCCTTGGCAAGGCGAACGCAACGCTGCGTACCGCGCGTCTGAAAGCCGACCGCTATCGCGAACTGGTGGCGGACGCGGCGGTAAGCCGGCAGGACAACGACGATGCGGCGTCCGCGCTGGGCGAAGCCCGGGCCGATGTCGCGGCGGCGAAGGCCAACGTGGAAAGTGCGCGGATCAACCTGGCGTATGCGAAGGTCGACGCCCCTATCTCTGGCCGCATCGGCAAATCCAGCGTGACGCCCGGTGCGCTGGTTACGGCAAGCCAGTCCACTGCCTTGGCCACCATCCAGCAGCTGGATCCCATCTACGTCGACGTGACCCAACCCAGCGCGTCCTTGCTCAAGTTGAAACAGGCGATGGCAAGGGGCGAATTGGCAAAAACAGGGGATGGCGCCGCCAAGGTCAAGCTCCTGTTGGAAGACGGAAGCACCTATCCCCTGGAAGGCCGGCTGGAATTCTCCGACATCACCGTCGAGCAAAGCACGGGAGCCATCACCGTGCGGGCGGTATTCCCGAACCCGCACGCCGATCTATTGCCCGGCATGTATGTGCGAGCGGTACTCCAAGAAGGAGTCCAAAAGGATGGTCTGTTAATTCCTCAGCGAGCCGTGGCCCGCAACAGCGCGGGTAAACCTGTCGCATACGTTGTCGGGCCCGACAACACGCTGCAACTGCGAACCCTTGAAACGGAACGCACGATGGGCGACCAATGGGTCGTGCGCAGTGGCCTGGAGCCGGGAGATCAATTGGTGGTCGAAGGGTTGCCGCGCGCCCGTGACGGCGAAAAGGTCAAAGTCGTGCCATGGCAATCCGCCGCTCGGACCGCGCTGACGCCTACCCCCACCGCGCCACAGGCCGCGAACTGAAACTGGACAGACCGTCATGGCACGCTTCTTCATTGATAGACCGATTTTTGCATGGGTCCTGGCCATCGTGGTCATGTTGGCAGGCACCCTGTCCATCCTGACATTACCGATTGCGCAGTACCCCAGCATTGCCCCGCCTGCCATCGCCATCACCGCGAGCTATCCGGGCGCCTCCGCCAAAACCCTGGAAGACACGGTCACCCAGGTCATCGAACAGAAGATGAAGGGGCTAGACCACCTGAGCTACATGGCGTCCACGAGCGAATCGACGGGCCAAGTCACGATCACGCTCACGTTCGACAATGGCACCGACCCGGACACCGCGCAGGTCCAGGTCCAGAACAAGCTCTCGCTCGCCACCCCCTTGCTGCCGCAAGAGGTTCAGCAGCAGGGCATCACCGTGACAAAGTCGGCCACGAACTTTCTGAACGTACTGGCCTTTACGTCCGAAGACGGCAGCATGACCGACTCCGACTTGTCGGACTATGTCGCGGCCAACGTGCAGGAAGCGATCAGCCGGGTCCAGGGGGTAGGCGACACCACGCTGTTCGGGTCGCAGTACTCGATGCGCGTATGGCTTGACCCCAACAAACTCACCAGTTTCAGCCTTACCCCGCTGGACGTCAGCACCGCCATCAAAGCTCAGAACGCACAGGTCTCGGCGGGCCAGCTAGGCGCCCTGCCCGCGGTCAGCAACCAACAGATCAACGCCACGATCACTGCGCAGACAAGACTGCGCACCGCAGCGCAATTCGAGGGCATCTTGCTGCGCACGCTATCGGATGGCGCGCAAGTGAGATTGCGCGATGTCGCCAGGATTGAGCTGGCCAGCGAAAGCTACAACACGACTGCGCGATACAACGGCAAGCCGGCCGCCGGCCTGGCCATCAAGCTCGCCCCTGGCGCCAACGCGCTGGATACGGTCAAGGCCATCGACGCCAGCCTGGCCGGACAAGAGAAATTCTTTCCTCCCGGGATGAAGGTGCAAAAGGCGTATGACACGACGCCGTTCGTGCGGATCTCAATCGAAGAGGTCGTGCGAACCCTGATCGAAGCCATCGTGCTGGTGTTCCTGGTGATGTATCTGTTCTTGCAGAACTTTCGCGCCACCCTGATCCCGACAATTGCCGTGCCCGTGGTGCTGCTGGGTACGTTCGGCGTGCTGGCGGCATTTGGATACAGCATCAATACGTTGACCATGTTCGCCATGGTCCTGGCGATCGGACTCTTGGTGGACGATGCCATCGTGGTCGTCGAAAACGTCGAGCGGGTCATGAGCGAAGAGCACCTGTCGCCCAAAGACGCCACTCGAAAATCCATGGGACAGATTACCGGTGCGCTCGTCGGCGTCGCCATGGTTCTGGCCGCGGTGTTCCTGCCCATGGCGTTTTTCAGCGGCTCTACCGGCGTTATCTATCGGCAGTTCTCCATCACCATCATCGCGGCAATGACGCTGTCGGTATTGGTGGCAATGGTATTGACCCCGGCCTTGTGCGCCACGCTGCTAAAGCCGTTGGGCAAAGATCATGGCCTGGCCACCACCGGATTTTTCGGATGGTTCAATCGGACATTCGACCGGGGCAACTATGGCTACCAAGGGGTGGTCCGCCACATGCTGGGAAAAAGCCGGCGCTACATGGTCATCTATGCAGCATTGTTTGCGCTGGTCGTCGCGAGCTACATGAAATTGCCGGTCGGCTTCTTGCCAGACGAAGACCAGGGCACCTTGTTCGGCCTGGTGCAGTTGCAGCCAGGCGCCACCGCCACGCGCACCGACGAGGTTCTGCGCCAGGTTGAACAACACTTCCTGGTTGATCAAAAAGACACGGTGGCCGGCATGTTTGCCGTATCCGGGTTCAGCTTCGCCGGCAGCGGCCAGAATGTGGGATTTGCATTTATCAAACTGCGCCCATGGGACGAACGCACAGGTCCAGGGCAGACCGCCGCGGATGTCGCGGCCAAAGCGGGCGCTTTCTTCACCAGTATTCGCGATGCGAAGGTGTTTGCGTTCGCACCGCCCGCCGTATCGGAACTGGGCAACGCGACCGGCTTTGACCTCATGCTGCAAGACCGCGCCAACCTGGGGCATGACGTGCTGATGCAGGCGCGCAACCAGTTGCTGACGGAACTTTCCCAGGACAAGCGGCTGGTGGCAGTTCGCCCAAACGGACAGGATGATGCGCCTGAGTTCAGGCTGGAGATTGATCCGCACAAGGCGGAGACATTAGGCGTTTCCATCGACGACATCAACAACACGTTCTCGACCGCTTGGGGCAGTGCCTATGTCAATGACTTTATCGACAAGGGCCGCGTCAAGAAAGTCATGCTGCAAGGCGATGCGCCCTTTCGCATGGCGCCCGAAGACATCGACCGCTGGTATGTGCGCAACAACACCGGCGCCATGATTGCCTTCAACTCGTTCTCAACGGCCAGTTGGGCGTCGGGTTCGCCAAGGCTGGAACGCTACAACGGCGTACCTTCCGTCGAAATACTAGGCATGGCAATGCCCGGTGCCGCATCCAGTGGGCAGGCCATGGCGATCGTTGAAGCAGCCGCGGCCAAACTACCATCGGGCATCGGCTATGAATGGACAGGCTTGTCGCGGCAAGAGAAGGCATCCAGCGGCCAAACCGGCGTCCTATATGGACTGGCGATATTGGTAGTTTTCCTGTGCCTGGCGGCACTATATGAAAGTTGGTCCATTCCGTTTTCAGTCATCCTCGCGGTTCCTCTTGGGGTGCTGGGAGCGCTGATGGGTGCCATCCTCACATGGAAGATGAACGATGTGTACTTCCAGGTGGGCTTGCTGACCACCATCGGGCTGGCATCGAAAAACGCAATCCTGATCGTGGAGTTCGCCAAGGAGCAGTACGAGACAGGCAAGAGTTTGACGGAATCCGCGTTGGTGGCGGCAAGCATGCGCTTGCGTCCGATCCTGATGACGTCACTGGCCTTCATCCTCGGGGTGCTGCCACTGGTGCTGGGCAGTGGCGCGGGCGCAGGGGCACAACATGCCCTGGGCACGGCAGTGATCGGCGGGATGCTCTCGGGAACCATCTTGGCGATTTTCTATGTGCCCTTGTTCTTCGTGCTGGTCTGCGGGCTCATCAAGCGCAAGCCGACACCTGACACCGCACTGCCTGCCCACGATTCCCAAGGCGTCTGACATGTCCCATATTTTCATCGCCCCTGTCGTTCTCACACTGACATTGTTGTCCGCCGGCTGCAGCATGATGCCGGCTTATGAGCGACCCGCATCACCCGTGCCTGGCAATTTCTCCAACGCTGATGGCGACCGGCCCAATACGCCCGTGGCACAGGTCGGTTGGAGGCAGGTTTTTACTGACGCCCGACTTCAAAGCCTGATTGAACTTGCCTTGAAGAACAATCGGGACCTTCGAGTTGCGGCGCTCAACGTAGACAAGGCCCGAGCGCAGTATCGCGTACAGCGCGCCAACCTTGCCCCATCGATTGATGCCTCGGGTAGCGGCAACAGCAACCGCACGCCGGGAGATCTTTCCATGAGCGGAACCCCAACCACATCCCATACATACAGCGCGACGCTCGGTTTCAGCTCCTACGAACTCGATTTGTTTGGCCGCGTCCGCAGTCTGAACGAGCAGGCGCTGGAGACCTATCTATCGACCGAGGAGGCGCGTCGCAGCACGCATATCAGCTTGATTGCCGAAGTCGCGACAGCCTATCTGACACTGGCCGCCGACCAGGAGCTGCTCAGGCTGTCTCGCGACACGCTGGACAGCCAGGGCGCCAGTTACAAGCTGACCCAGCGCAGGTTCGATCTGGGCCTGGCAACGGCGTTGACGTTACGCCAGGCGCAGACCACAGTGGAAAGCGCACGAGTGGAGATCGAAACCTATGTATCTCAAGTGGCGCAGGACCGTAACCTGCTGGGCATGCTCGTTGGTCATGACATACCCGATGAGCTCCTACCCTCGGCCTTACCCCCAACTTCCAATGCCGATGCAAATGTGCTGGCCCATATTCCCGCGGGAGTGTCGTCGGATCTCCTGCAGCAGCGCCCAGACATCCTTGAAGCAGAGCGGACGCTACGTGCGGCCAACGCCAACATAGGCGCCGCCAGGGCCGCGTTCTTCCCTAGCATAAGCTTGACCGCCACGGCGGGCAGCAGCAGCGCAAGCTTGTCCAATCTATTCAAAAGCGGGTCAGGCAGTTGGACCTTTATTCCGCAGATTTCAATTCCGATCTTCGACGGTGGGGCCAACCGTGCAAACCTGGACGTCGCCCAGATCAGCCGCGACATCAACGTTGCTCAATACGAGAAGTCCATTCAGACGGCATTCCGAGAGGTGTCTGATGCGCTGATCGAACGCCAGACACTGGTTCGCCGTTTACAGGCTCAGGAAGCACTGACTGATGCAACGGCACAAAGCTATCGACTGTCTACTGTGCGCTACGACCGAGGCGTTGCAAGCTACCTGGACGTACTCGACTCACAACGCTCGCTCTACGCCGCGCAAAAGACGCTGATCACGACGCGCCTTTCGCGTTTCACCAATCAGGTGACGTTTTATAAGGTGATGGGAGGCGGCTGGTACGAAGACTCCAGGCAAGACTAGATGGGTCGAGTGCAACCCGGCAAGCTGACCATGAGCGATATCTCGCTCCTGGTGGGTTACATCACCTTGACAATCTGCGGTGGACTCCAAGTGCCTTTCCCGGGAGGCAGGATGGAAGGCGCCCCAGTCGTCGGCCAGTAGAGGCGCATTACCAAGTACATGAGGTCGTTCGGTGCCGGCAGCCAGTTATTCTCCTTGTCCGCGCCGGGGGACGTTTTCTGAAGGTACAGCGTCAGCGAGCCATCCGCGTTTTTCGTCATGTTCGAGAGCATCGGCGAGTTAATGAGGTAGCGACCAATCGAATTCTCGATCAGCAACTGCGTCTTGCCGTCGTACATGGTCACCGACCAGAAAGCATTGACCGGCGGCAGCTGTCCGTCGCGAAAGGTAATGGTGTAGTTGTGTTTACTACCGTCAAGCAGTTCGCCATCGGGCAAGGTCGTGGTCAGGGGATACGTGGCTTCCTCGGCATCGTTGGCATATATGCCCGCCTGCGCCACTGCGGCCCGCTTGAGCCAGTCTCCGTGGTAGAAGGCACTGTCGCCGCCGGCCCCCACGATGTTCCAGCCGTTGACTTTCGTGCCTAGATTCTTGATCGCATTTTCGACCTTGGCGTGCCCATCCTGCATGCCTTGAACGACGGCGCTCTTTTGATCAGCGGACAGCTCCTCGAAGCTGAACTTCTTGTCTGCGCCAATGCCCAGGCGAGCAAGCTTCGCACGGATTTCCACTTCGTCCGGCGCGGCCGGGCTCAATTGCAAGGCGAAATCCAGGTACGTGAAAAAGTCGGTCTTTGCCAGATCGTTGTTGATTTTTGGAAAATCGATCGCGGGCGCGGCAGGAGGTGCCGGCTGCTTGAGATAGGTGGAAAGTGGCTGTGCTTTATAGCCCGATTGAATAGCGACGACGTTGGGCATGTCGGCCGGGTTGAACAGTTGGGTCCGAAAAACCGCGAACGGGAGCTGCGTTGCGGAATGAAAAACCTTCCTGACACCTGGTGGAGTGGCGCCCTTCCAATTGGGGCCAGCGATCATGTAATCGCCAGCGTCGTCCCCGGTGGAGCGGCTTCCGATGTAGCCGAAATTGTAGGTGTTGCCGTCAATAAGCTGAACCGTGTAGTACCGAGGCTTTGTCACCGCGGGTACCGATAACACGATCGGCTCGCTGCGCACGTCCATGAACATCATGGAATACGGCGTGTCGCTGTTTGGCGAGATGATGGCCGTGTCCTTGTAGTTGGCGACATGGTGCAAGCTCCGAATCTGGTTGAACGGTGCCTTGTACTGGCTCGAGTTCTTGTCGACGGAGTACTCGTACATGATCGCGTAGTTCATCACAATAGGAAGACCGTAGATGTACCCTTCCTCTGCGATTGTCCGCGTTTCGGAGGGGCTGATTTCCGCGCAGGCATAGGACGATGTGAAGGACGCAATCACCAGCATCGCGTGACAAAGTGCTTTCGGTAGTTTGGTGTCCATGAAGCTCTATTCCATTTATTAAATTTAATAGGTGGATCGGCTCAGCACTGACCTTTAAAAACGGATAGTCAAGCCAGCCATTGGGCCGTGAAGCACAGCATCGAACTTAAAGCCGCCGGCACTGTAATCCACGCCCAAGGCTCGGTAGCCAACAGTCGCCGAGAAGCTCTTGCTGATGTTGTATCCAATGCCGATTCCAACATCCCAGTCCGCATTCGCGCCGCCCGCGCCTACCAGACCCCATCCCGCCGCATACAGCTTTGTATTGAAAACGTAGCGTCCCCGCACACCCGCCACGGCATCCACCCATGTGGCGCCATCGCTGCTTTTTCTGCCATCCACGCGTGCGCCCTTCAGCGTGATGTCGGTGTCTACGGACCAAACGCGCAAACCCGCCACGACGTCAAGGCTGTGAGGTGACTGATCAAGGACCGAATACCCAGCGCCCAGTAGACCGGTGAATGTCTTGCTGTGGACGTCCGCACTGGTCGCCACGACCTCACGGGGCGTGTCGCCCTGGGCGCCGACCTTTGCATAAATCAGATCGCCGAAAAAGCTGTACCGGCCCTTACGTGCGTCGCCGCTCAGCATCGCCGCGAAATCCAGGTTATCCAATATCTGATCAAAGCTCGTGTCTACATCGATAACCGGTAAACGTCGGTGAGACACTTTTCCAGAAAGCGCCGGCGCCCAGACATAGGGCGTGACGGAAAACTCCCATTCGCTTGAATGCCGTACGTCGGGCACAGGCGTGGCAACCTGGTCGGCGGCGAAACCGGGTCCGGCGTAGAAGAGGCCGCCTGCCAGACATCCAATTATGTGCTTTATCATCGCCCCGCCTCGGCCCGCGCAAGAGCCAGTCATCTAACCGGTGGATTTCGGGAATCGATCAGGTATGCGGTGAAAATGTTCAAATCTCCAATACCCGTCTCATGGTGACCATTGACCGGCGGCGTATTCGTCGGCAGCGAGGCTCGAAGCAGCCACTGGCTACGGGATATAGGAAACGGTTGTGCATAGCGCAACCAAAACTGATTAGCGTCCTGGCCCGTTTCTTTTTTCCTGCCAACATAGGGGTTCTGGGGCGACGCCGTCCGGGACAGTGTGGCTGACTCTCGCGGTTAGATTACTGCGAATTTAACGGTATCACTTCAGTTTTTTTCGCTCATGCGCGTGTAAAAACGTATCGCGATTTTCTGCGCCAGCATCGAATTGAACCGATGTTCCGAAAGGTAGTGCGATTATCCCGGTCCGGCCTGCTCAGGCGACTCGTCCTGTCCGCGTCTTCAGCCGTATATCCCGATTGACAGCTCTTTAAAGAAGGTGAAAATACATCCGCTCAAGGGCGAGAAAATGCTTGCCATTGAACTCCAGTACGTATGCCAAAGTGAACCCGTATGCCTGAGCGCCGCGCGGTTTGAAGCTTCGTGCGGTCGACTTATTTATCTTTCAGCGGAGCGTTGAAGATGACGACCAAACGAACATTTTCGTCGGGCGCAGCGGCCCTTTTTGTCGCCGCCGCGGTTTTCTCTACTGCCTCGATAGCGCAGGAACCGCGCAAGCCAAACATCATTCTGATCGTGTCGGACGACACGGGATACGGAGACCTCGGCCCCTACGGCGGCGGCGTGGGGCGCGGAATGCCCACTCCCAATATCGACCGGCTTGCCAAAGAGGGGATGACCTTCTTCTCTTTCTATGCCCAACCCAGCTGCACGCCAGGGCGGGCTGCCATGCAAACCGGCCGCATCCCCAATCGCAGCGGCATGACGACGGTGGCGTTCCAAGGACAAGGCGGCGGCTTGCCCAAGGAAGAATGGACGTTGGCGTCAGTCCTGAAAACGGGCGGCTACAAGACCTTTTTCAGCGGAAAATGGCACCTGGGCGAAGCGGACTACTCGCTGCCAAATGCCCAAGGCTACGACGAGATGAAATACGCCGGCTTGTACCATCTCAACGCCTATACCTATGCGGATCCAACTTGGTTCCCGGATATGGATCCTGAACTGCGCGCGATGTTCCAGAAGGTGACACGCGGTGCCCTGTCGGGTAACGCGGGCGAAACCGCGCGAGAGGAATTCAAGATCAATGGTCAGTACGTCGATACGCCCGTCGTGAACGGCAAGGAAGGCGTGGTCGGTATCCCCTTCTTCGACCGCTACGTCGAAAAGGCCTCGCTCGAGTACCTGGACCGCAACGCTAAATCCGAGCAGCCGTTCTTCATGAACATTAACTTCATGAAGGTCCACCAGCCAAATATGCCGGACCCTGATTACAAGGGTAAGTCGATGTCCAAGAGCAAGTATGCAGATTCGGTCGTCGAGCTGGATGCGAGAATTGGGCGGATCATGGATAAGGTTCGGGAGTTAGGGCTGGACAAGAACACGCTGGTCTTCTACACGACGGACAATGGCGCTTGGCAGGACGTCTACCCCGATGCGGGCTACACCCCCTTCCGCGGCACCAAGGGCACGGTTCGAGAAGGCGGCAATCGCGTTCCCGCCATCGCTTGGATGCCGGGCAAGATTGCGCCCGCCTCGACGGACCACAACATCTTGGGTGGGCTTGACCTGATGGCGACCTTCGCATCAATGGCGGGCATCAAACTGCCCGTTAATGATCGCGCGGACAAACCCATTGTGTTCGATAGCTACGACATGTCGCCGGTGCTGTTCGGCACTGGCAAATCTGAACGCAAGTCGTGGTTCTATTTCACGGAAAACGAGTTGTCGCCGGGGGCCATTCGCGTGGGCAATTACAAGGCCGTGTTCAATCTGAGGGGCGACAACGGCGTGAAGACGGGCGGACTGGCCGTCGACACCAACCTGGGCTGGAAGGGTGCGGAGTCCTATGTCGCGGCCGTTCCGCAGGTCTTTGACTTGTGGGCGGACCCACAGGAGCGCTACGACATCTTCATGAGCAACGTCACGGAACGAACCTGGACGATAGTGTCGATGAACGCAGCCGCCGCCGACCTCATGAAGACGTATGTGAAGTACCCCCCTCGCAAGGCGCAAAGCGAGGTCTATGACGGGCCGATCACCTTGTCGCAGTACGAACGCTTCCAGCACATACGGGACGGCTTGGCCAAGGAAGGCTTCGCTCTGCCAATGCCTTCGGGGAACTAGGGCGGCGTTTTCATTGCGTGGACCGGGTCGGCCGAAGGCCATCCGATCCTTCCACGCAAGCAGCCAGCCCTGCCAAACGCCAGTCTGTCAGATCCGTTTTTTCTGTTTGATATCGGTGACCGCGATGGCAAAACATGGACAACGTAAGTCACGTCTGGCCACCGCATTGGTGCTGGTCGGGATCGCGCTCGGCGTCGCCGCCGGCACCACCTACGTGCTTCTGAGCGACGACGGGCAGCCGCAGCCGGTAAAGGTGGTGCTGGGCGACGGCAAGAACGGACCCGCGGGCATGGCCTGGGTACCCGCGCGCGAATTCCTGATGGGCAGCAGCCACAAGCTTGCGCAACCCAATGAAATGCCAGCGCACAAAGTATCCGTCAGCGGCTTCTGGATGGACGTGAACGATGTGACGAACGCGCAGTTCCGCCGCTTCGTTGAAGCCACGGGCTACGTCACGACGGCCGAGCAAAAGCCGAAATGGGAAGATCTGAAGGTGCAGTTGCCGCCCGGCACGCCGCGCCCTGACGACAGCCTGCTGGTGCCGGGCGCGATGGTGTTCGTCGGCACGGAGTCCGAGGTGTCGCTGCGGGATTACTCACGCTGGTGGCGCTATGTGGCGGGTGCAAGCTGGCGGCATCCGCAAGGGCCGGACAGCTCGCTCACCGGCAAGGACGACCATCCCGTCGTGCAGGTCTCGTATGAGGACGCGAAGGCCTACGCGAAATGGGCCGGCAAACGCCTGCCCACCGAAGCGGAATGGGAAATGGCGGCCCGCGGCGGCCTCGAGCAAGCCACCTATGCCTGGGGCGAGGAATTGTTGCCACAGGGCAAGACGATGGCCAACATCTGGGATGCCCGGCAAAACCAGCCCTTCCCGGTCGTCAAGGACGAAATGGTGCAGGTCGGCACCATGCCGGTGGGCAGCTTCTCGCCCAACGGCTACGGGCTGTACGACATGGCGGGCAACGTCTGGCAGTGGACCTCCGACTGGTATCGCGCGGACGCCTTCAAGATACAGGCGCAGTATCGCCGGCCTGCGGCAGATCCGGCGGGGCCAGCCGACAGCTTCGATCCCGACGACGGCCAGGTACCCGGCGGCGCACCTAAGCGCGTAACGCGTGGGGGGTCATTCCTGTGCAGTGACACCTACTGCATCAGTTATCGCACCAGTGCCCGCCGGGGTAACGACCCCATGAACGCCATGTCTCATCTGGGCTTTCGCACGGTGATGGCACCAGAGCAGTGGAAGCTTGCCCGGCAAACCAGGAATGGCGTCGCTAGCCGATGAATCCATCTCGCGGCCGAGTCGGCGCCATGTTTACCAACGTTTGCCTTATATGGGGAGGGCAATGGTCGTTTAAGTCATTGCAGAGGACAACAAATAGGAGAATTCCATGTTTAGTACTGTGCCTTTCTTGCGTCGTGTCAGTATCGCAACCGCGCTGAGCTGTGCCGCAGTCTTGCAATTTTCGGGCTGCACGACCACTACCGCTTCCAAATCTTCCACATCCACCACTTCCGAAACGCGCCAATCGCTGAATAGCGCTGCCGACGCAACACTTAGCAGGCTTTATCAAGCGTCTCCCCAGTCCAAGGAGCTGGTGGCACGCGCCAGAGGCGTGCTCGTCTTTCCCGATGTGCTCAGCGGCAGCTTCATTGTCGGCGCCGAGCACGGCAACGGCGTTCTGCGTGTGGGTGGCACGGAGGCCGGCTATTACAGCACCACGGCAGGCTCCATCGGCTTCCAGGCCGGTGCACAGTCGAAAGCAATGGTTTTGCTGTTCATGACAGACGAATCGCTGAGCAAGTTCCGTAAAAGTAGCGGCTGGACGGTCGGCGCGGACGCCACCGTTGCCGTCGTCAATGTCGGCGCAAATGGGCGCATTGACACGGACACGGCGCAGAAGCCAATCGTTGGCTTTGTGATGAACAACGGAGGCCTCATGGCGGGTGTGTCGCTGGAGGGCACAAAGATATCGAAGCTGGCCCCGTGAATTGCTCCGTATGTGAAGAACGCTGCGGGTGATTCTCGCGGCGTTCTTCTTTAACGCGATGAATGGAACAATGGTGTCAGACTGACACCATAGATGCGCTGGCATTCCCGCCAGGTGGTGCTCGATACAGGGGTGGCACGCCACTTGCTACATCTCTGCATGCACTGAGAGTGTGGAAATGGCTATCAAAGGCTTCTATGCGTTAGTTAAGCAAACGGTGACGAACTGGCTGGCATGGGCGCCGCCATCGCGTTCTACACGGTTTTCTCGCTGGCGCCACTTCTTATTATCGTGATCGGCATCGCGGGGTTCTTTTGGGGCCACGAAGCCGCGCAGGGGCAATTATTGGAGCAAGTCAGCGCCCTGGTCGGCGCAGAGGGAGGCAAGGCGGTGGAAAGTGTCGTATTGGGTGCCCAAGAACCCGCGCAGGGCATCGCAGCCACGGTCATCAGCGTCGTGGTGCTGATGGTCGGGGCGACGACAGTATTCTCGGAACTACAAAGCGCGCTGGACCGCATCTGGAAGGTCAACGCCAAGAAGCAGTCCGGCATCTGGGCCCTGATCCGCGCGCGCCTGCTTTCCTTTGGCCTGATTTTGACATTGGCGTTTTTATTGCTCGTCTCGCTTGTCGTCAGCACGGTGCTGGCCGCATTGGGCAGTTGGCTGGGCGGCGGCATCCCGGGCTGGGGGATACTTCTGCAACTGGTCAACGAGGCAATTACCCTGGGCATACTCACCCTGCTTTTTGGGATGATCTACCGATTTATGCCCCAAGTCTCAGTCGCGTGGCGAGACGTTTGGACCGGGGCGTTCGTCACCGCCGTTATGTTCGAAATCGGGAAATTCTTGATCGGCCTGTACATGGCCAAGGCGTCCGTCGCCTCGTCGTACGCGGCGGCGGGGTCGCTGGTGATCGTGCTGATCTGGGTTTATTACGCGGCCCAGGTGTTTCTGCTGGGCGCAGAATTTACCCGCGTTTATGCCGAAGCGCATGGATCCCGCCGAGAACGCAATTAAAGATTCAGGTTCGCAGGCGGGTCGGCGGGCGCGCGAAGATCGAATCAGCTAGGATATGCGGCCCTACTGCTGCGCAAACACGCCACTCATCATGGGCTGCGTCATTCCCATGTGCTGAAGGCGGGGCGTATATCCAAAGAATCCGCATGCATCGACGTTTTCCAAATGCCCTGTTGGTCGCCCTTATTATCAGCTTCGGCGCTTTTAGCGCTGCGACGTACGCTCAGGCCCCAACGCCGCCAAGGATGCAGTCTGGAAACGGACACCCCTACGAGATACCCGATAGCGAGGTATGGGACGTGCCCGATCCCATTTCCAAACGCGGCTACCAGGTCTTCGTCGCATTGCCGCCCTCCTATGGCACGCAGCCACAGCGGCGCTACCCCGTTTTGTATGCGACCGACGCCGACTACGCTTTCCCGATCATCCGCCAGCTGGCGCGCCGCCTGAATGTTGAAGGTCCCCAGGTCGAAGAGTTCATTCTGGTCGGCCTGTCCTATGGAAAAGGCGAGAATGGCGGGATCAGCCGCCAGCGTGATTACACGCCGACACCGAACGGCCCAAGTACTGCACCACCCAATGCCATCCATGGTCAGGCGCAGGCCTATCAAAAGTACCTGCGCGATCAGGTAAAGCCCTTCATCAACGCTCACTACCGGACGGCCACGGCCAAAACGATATTTCTGGGCCACTCCTACGGCGCACTGCTTGGGACGCAAATCCTTTTCACCGAACCTGACCTGTTCAGCAGCTATATCCTGGGCAGTCCGTCTCTCTGGTACGACAAGCGACATGCCTTGAAGCTCGAAGCGAGCTATGCCAAGCAAAACCAGGATCTGAGTGCGAATGTCTATCTTTATGTCGGCGCCTATGAGGCCTTGCGCAAGGGTGATCGACGCTATAACCAGACCGTGGACATGGTCGCCGACAACCGGGCGTTGGAAGCGGCGCTGCAAAGCAGGAAGTACCCAAGCCTGAAACTGAAGTCAGTGGTCTTGAACGACGAGGATCATCTGACCGTCGCACCACGAGGCTTCATGCAGGCGCTGAAATATCTACTGCCGGCGCGCTGATCCAACACGTAAAGGGCGGCCCTTCATCGTGGGTGCGGTGCGTCCCGCAGAGCCAGGGCCTGGTCAAAAAAAGACGAAAGCAAGCGGCTATCACGGCGTTCTTTCAGGCAATAGAGATAGGTTTCCGTGCGTACCGGGTCGCCGTGAATGCGTATCAGGCGAAACCGCGCATCCGGGATGAACTCGGCCTCCGACACCGTGCCCAGGCCCAGCCCCCGCGCCACGGCCTCGCGCAGCGCTTCGCGGCTGCCGACTTCCATGACGGGGCGTGGCCGCACATTGGCTTGCTCCAGGACAGCCTCCAGGGCGGCGCGTGTGGTCGATCCGGCTTCCCGTTGCAACAAGGGCGCATCCTGCAGGGCTGACAGCGGCACGCTGTCGAACCGCGCCAGAGGATGGGACACGGGCGCAAACAAGATGACGGCATGACTGGCGTAATGCTCGGCACTCAGGCCCGGTTCGTCGCGCGCGCCAGCCAGCACCGCAATGTCGGTCACGTAGTTCGTGAGGTCCGCGAGAACCTCGGCGGAATTTCCCACTCGTATCGACATGTCCACGCCCGGGTAAAGACGGTGGTAGGCGTCCACCATTTCAATGACATGAAACGGGCCCACCGCGTCAATACGCAGTTTGCCGGTATTGAGCTTGCCCGCGTCATGCAGCAGATTGAAGGCGTCCAACTCCAAGGCGCCCAATTGCTGGGCCACCGGCAGCAGCGCCAGCCCGACCTGCGTCAGTTGCGCGCCGCGTCCACGGCGATAGAACAGTTCCACGCCATGCTGCTTTTCCAGTGCCTGGATCTGCGTGGTCAAGGTAGGTTGCGCCAAGCCCAGCGCGCGGGCCCCCGCGCTGAAACTACCGTGACGCGCAACGGCCAGAAAAGCACGCAGGCGGGCAACCGACATATAGATTCCATCTATGGATGAGTGATGAAACGGATGCTAAATCGATAATATGAAGGACATGTGACATCCCTAAGCTTCCTGGCATTCCCTTCCACCACGCCAGGATGCTTGCCATGAAAGCCCCCCTTCGCTTTACCGCCCGCCGCTCATTCACCGCCGCCGCTGCGGCGATCACCCTTTGCGTCCTGGGGGCCACGGCGGCCCACGCGGCGCAAGACACACTCACCATCGGACTGATCCCCGCCGAGGATTCGCAGGCGATGATCGAATCCAGCAAACAGGTGATCGAGCAGTTGCAGCAACAGACCGGGATGAAAGTGAAGCCGTTCGTGGCAACCGACTACAACGGCATCATCGAGGCCCTGCGCGCCAAGAAGCTGGACGTTGCGTATCTGGGACCGTTCTCGTACGTGCTGGCGGCGTCCGTCGCCGATGTCGAGGCGTTCTCGGTCGCCGTGACCAAGAAGTCTGGCAAAAGCGCCTATAAAAGCCTGATCGTGGTGCGCAAGGACAGCGGCATCAACAGCGTGGAAGGCCTGAAGGGCCACACCTTTGCGTTTGTCGACCCCAGCTCGGCGTCGGGCCACCTATTCCCCAAGTCCGGGCTTGAGCAAGCCGGTTATGACCCCGCCAAGCTGTTCTCGCGCGTAGTGTTCTCGGGCTCGCACGATGCCAGCCTGTTGGCCGTGGCCAATAAAAAAGTTGACGCCGCCGCCGTCGCCGACCGCATCTACGCCAGTGCCATCGCGAAGGGCCAGCTGCGCCAGGATGAGTTGAGCGTCGTGTGGACGTCCAGCGATATCCCGGAATCGCCCATGGTCTGGCGCAAGGACCTGGACCCCGCCGTCAAGGAAAAGGTGGCGCGCGCGCTGGCCAACATCAAGGACGTGCCGTGGGGCGACCAAGGCATGCTCAACGGGTTCCAGCCGACCACCGACGCCGCCTACAACGTGGTTCGCGACACCGCCAAGGTGCTCAAGCTGGACCTGCGGAGCATGAAATGATCACGCTGCGCGGCCTGACCAAGCGCTACGGCGCCAACGACGTGCTGCGCGGCGTGGATCTGCAAGCGGACGCCGGCGAATTCCTGGTGATTCTGGGGCAGTCCGGCGCGGGCAAGTCGACGCTGTTGCGCTGCATGAACCGCCTGGTCCAGGCGGACGCGGGCGAGATGACCGTGGCGGGTATCAACGCCATGGCCGACCGCGACACCCGTGCGCTGCGGCGCCAGGTGGCCATGATCTTCCAGCACCATGACGTGGTGCCGCGCCTGTCGGTATTGCGCAATGTGCTGACCGGGCGGCTGGGCGCCGTGCCGGTGCTGACTTCGGTGCTGCAATTGTTCAGCCGCGCCGACGTCGCGCTGGCGCAGGAATGCCTGGCGCGTGTGGACCTGGCGCACAAGGCGCAAGCCCGCACGGATTCCCTGTCGGGCGGCCAGCGCCAGCGCGTCGGCATTGCCCGTGCCTTGGTGC
>LNAP01001837.1_pt1 | contig 21966 bp, 21 predicted proteins | sample 602601 | NCBI WGS metagenome assembly LNAP01 (sample SAMN02440304, study PRJNA202911) | soil metagenome | biome: Subtropical and temperate rainforests or woodlands; isolation source: soil samples (1 kg each in a 20% v/v slurry with milli Q water) were... ...
TGCCCGTTGCCGCCGCGCCGGCCGCACCGGCCGTCGAGGCTGCCGCCGCTGCCGCGCCCAGTTTCGATCACGGCGACGTGGCCTGGATGCTCACCTCCACCCTGCTGGTGCTGTTGATGGTGGTGCCCGGCCTGGCCCTGTTCTACGGCGGCCTGGTGCGTTCCAAGAACGTGCTGTCCATCCTCAGCCAGATCCTGGTGGTGTTCTCGCTGATCCTGATCCTGTGGGTGGCCTACGGCTACAGCGCGGTGTTCAGTGAAGGCAACGCCTTCTTCGGCTCCTTCACCGAGTTCGCCTTCCTCAAGGGCTTCACGCCCGACTCGGTCGGCAACACCCCGATCAAGGGCCTGCCCGACTATCTGTTCGTCGCCTTCCAGTCGACGTTCGCCGGCATCACCACCGCGCTGATCGTCGGTGCCTTCGCCGAGCGCATCAAGTTCAAGGCGGTGCTGCTGTTCTCGGCGCTGTGGTTCACCCTGAGCTACATCCCGATGGCCCACATCGTGTGGGGCGGCGGTTACCTGGGGGCAATGGGCGCGATCGACTTCGCCGGTGGCACCGTGGTCCACATCAACGCGGGCGTGGCCGGCCTGGTCGGCGCGTACTTCGTCGGCAAGCGCATCGGCTACGGCCAGACCGCGCTGAAGCCGCACAACGTACCGTTTACCTACATCGGCGCGATGCTGCTGTGGGTGGGCTGGTTCGGCTTCAACGCCGGCTCCGCGGCCGCCGCCGACACCGTCGCGTCGCTGGCCTTCCTCAACACCATCCTGGCTACCGCCGCGGCGGTGCTGGGCTGGACGCTGGTGGAAGCGGTGAGCAAGGGCAAGCCGTCGGCCCTGGGCGCGGCGTCCGGCGCGGTGGCGGGCCTGGTCGGCATCACCCCGGCATGCGGCACCGTGGGCCCGCTCGGTGCGATCGTGATCGGCCTGGTGGCCGGCGTGGTCTGCGTGTGGGGCGTGACCGGTCTCAAGCGCCTGCTGCGCGTGGATGACACCGCCGACGTGTTCGGCGTGCACGGCATCGGCGGCATCGTCGGCGCGTTGCTCACCGGCGTGTTCAGTGCCCAGTCGCTGGGCGGTACCAAGGCCGATCTCGACATCGGCCACCAGGTCTGGGTGCAGCTGGTCAGCGTCGGCTTCACCATCGTCTGGTGTGCCGTGGTCACCGCGGTGATCCTGCTGGTGGTCCGCATGGTGTTCGGCCTGCGCGTCACCGAGGAAGCCGAGCGCACCGGTTTGGACGTCACCTCGCACGGCGAGTCGGCCTACGAGGCCTGATCGCCACGCAACGTAATGCCGGGCGCTGCCTGGCAACCAGCCAACGTAGCGCCGGGCTCTGCCCGGCAACCAGCCAACCGTAGTGCCGGGCTCTGCCCGGCAACGCACCAAACAAGAAACGAGAGAGAGACGCAGTACCTTCGCCGGCGGCCTTCGGGTCGCCGGCTTTTTCTTGGTCAACGGCCCCGCCAGCACCCGCGCACAGAATCCCGCACAATGATCGGATGCGCCCGATCCGCACCGTACTGCCGCTGTTCGCCTGTCTGCTGCTCGCTGCCTGCGCCAGCACCGGCATTCGCAGCCCACTCGCCAGCTGGGTGCCGTCGCCCAACTACAACGCGCGCAGCCCGGTCATCATCGTGCTGCACCACACCGACCAGCACTCGGTGCGGGAAAGCCTGGACACCCTGCGCAGCGCCAACAGCGGGGGCAAAGTCAGCGCGCACTATCTGGTCGGTGCCGACGGCCACATCTACCAGCTGGTGGGCGACGACCGCCGCGCCTGGCACGCCGGGCCGGGCCGCTGGGGCACCATCACCGACCTCAACTCGGCCTCGATCGGCATCGAGATCGACAACGACGGCGACACCCCGTTCGCGCCCGCACAGATCGACGCGGTGATCCGCCTGCTGGACGACCTGTGCACGCGCCTGCGCATTCCGCGCACGCAGGTCATCGGTCATGCCGACCTCGCCCCCACCCGCAAACAGGACCCCAGCCGCTACTTCCCGTGGCAGCAGCTGGCCCAGGCCGGCTTCGGCGTGTGGCCGCGCGACAGCGACGGCCCCGCACCGGCAGGATTCGATGCGTACCTGGCGCTGCAGACCTTCGGCTACCCGCTGGACGACCGCGATGCCGCCGTCGGCGCATTCCATCGCCGCTTCCGCGGCCGCGACGACCTGCCCGCCACGCTGGATGCCGAAGACGCCCGCATCCTGCATTCGCTGCTGCGCCAGACGCCATAACGGCCGCGCGATCCCAGGACCAATGACGATCCCACGCCTCATCGCCGCACGCCCACGTCCTGTGGCACTGGCCCTCACGCGCACCCGTGAACCGGTAGAGCCGACCGTTGGTCGGCTGCTCTCCCTCACACACCGCGCGCGGTCGCACCGCCAGCCGACCAACGGTCGGCTCTACTATTTTCAGCTGCGGCAGCCGACCAACGGTCGGCTCTACGATTCCAGCTGCGGCAGCCGACCAACGGTCGGCTCTACCATTCCAGGACCCTCGCCCATGACGATCACACGCCTCACCGCCGCCTGCCGACGTCCGGCGGCCGGCTCATGCGTCTCGCCCGCACACGGCCATGCACGCCCGTGAACCGGTAGAGCCGACCGTTGGTCGGCTGCTCTCCCTCACACACCGCGCGCGCTCGCACCGCCAGCCGACCAACGGTCGGCTCTACGATTCCAGCTGCGCCAGCCGACCAACGGTCGGCTCTACGAATTCAGCCGCGCCAGCCGACCAACGGTCGGCTCTACCATTCCAGGACCCTCGCCCATGACGATCACACGCCTCACCGCCGCCTGCCGACTTCCGGCGGCACTGCTCATGGGCCTGGCCCTGCTGACCAGCTGCGCGGTGTCCCCGCAGCGCCCCAGCGCGCCCGGCAACACTTACGTCAAGGCCGCCTGGACCGCGTTGCCCGCCGTCTCCGATGCTGACCTGCAGGCCGGCTTCGCCGCGTGGCGCAGCAGTTGCCCGCGCCTGAAGGCCGACACGACCTGGGCGCCCACTTGCACGGCGGCCGCCGCGGTCGATACCACGCCAGCTGCCATCCGTCAGTTCCTGCAGGAGCGTCTGGACGTCTACGCGTTACGCGCCGCCGGCAACCGCGCTGATGGCCTGATCACCGGCTACTACGAACCCATCTACCCGGGCAGCCTGACCCGCACCGCGCAGGCCACCGTGCCGGTCTACGGCGTGCCCGGCGACATGGTCAGCGTGCAGCTGGACAGCCTCTACCCCGAACTCAAGGGCAAGCGCCTGCGCGGCCGCGTCGACGGCCGCGTGCTCAAGCCCTACGACGATGCCGCGACGATTGCCGCGCAAGGCGTCAAGGCACCGGTGCTGGCCTGGCTCACCCATCCGATGGACCTGCAGTTCCTGCAGATCCAGGGCTCGGGCCGCATCGTGCTGGCCGATGGCCGCCACCTGCGCATCGCCTACGCCGACCAGAACGGCCACCCCTACCGCCCCATCGGGCGCTGGCTGGTGGAGCAGGGCGAGCTGAAAAAGGACGACGTCACCATGGACGCCATCCGTGCCTGGGCCATCGCGCATCCGGCCCGCGTGCCCGAGCTGCTGGCCAGCAATCCCAGCTACGTGTTCTTCACCAAGGGCCCCGACGGCGATGAAGGCCCGCGCGGCTCGTTGAACGTGCCGCTGACCGCCGGCTACAGCGTCGCGGTGGACCGCAACGTGGTGCCGCTGGGCAGCCTGCTGTGGCTGTCCACCACGCGCCCGGACGGCACGCCGGTGGTGCGCCCGGTGGCCGCGCAGGACACCGGCGGCGCGATTGCCGGCGAGGTGCGCGCGGATCTGTTCTGGGGCACCGGCGATGCGGCCGGCAAGCTGGCCGGGGACATGAAGCAGAAGGGCTTCATCTGGATGCTGTGGCCCAAGGGCGCGGCGTTGCCGAAGGCGCCGTAGGGACCGGTGCGTGAGGCCTGTTTCACGCACCGGTCCTATGCTCGCCGTTCGCATCCCGTTGGGGAGGCTTCCTGGCAAGGTGACTCGACTCAATGAGCGCATTCCCCGACCGTTTCGACGTCATCATCGTGGGCGGCAGCTATGCCGGCATGTCCGCGGCCCTGCAACTGGTGCGGGCCCGGCGCAGCGTGCTGGTGATCGACAGCGGCACCCCGCGCAACCGTAACGCGGTCGTCGCCCATGGCTTCCTGGGCCGCGAAGGCATGGCCCCGGCCGAGATCGCCGCGCAGTCGCGTGGCGAACTGATGCGCTATCCCACCCTGGCCTGGCTCACCGGGCGCGCCATACGTGCCGAGGTCCTGGGTGGCGGCAAGCGCTTCGAGATCCACTGCGAAGGCGACCAGCGCTTCTCGGCACGCCGGCTGATTCTTGCCTACGGCGTCACCGATACGCTGCCCGCCATCGACGGCCTCGCTGAGCGCTGGGGCAGGAGCGTGCTGCACTGCCCGTACTGCCACGGCTATGAGCTGCAGGAAGGTCGCATCGGGGTGGTCGGCTGCTCCGATGACGGCGGGGCAGGGCAGGCGTTGCTGTTGTGCGACTGGGGCAATGTCACCCTGTTCTGCAGCGATGCCGCGCGCATCGATCCGGCGCAGAAGGCGCGGCTGGACGCGTGTGGCGTGGTCATCGAAACGACGCCTGTGCTGCGCGTGGATGCGCAGGCCACCGTCGTGCTTACCGATGGCCGCCGCGTCGTCACCGATGCGCTGTTCGTCGCCCCGGTGTCGCGCCTGTCCTGCGACCTGGCCCAGCAGTTGGGGTGCGAGCTGCAGGACGCCGGCTGCATCACCGCCGATTCGGCCAAGCAGACCACCGTGGAAGGCGTGTTCGCCTGCGGCGACGCGGCCCGCATGGCGGGCAACATCGCCCTGTCGGTCGGCGAGGGCGCGCTGGCCGGTGTGGCCGTGCATCATTCGCTGGTCGGCCTGTTGGACTGAGGGGCCTTTGGCGCTACATTCGCGCAAGCGGCCCCTGCAACCGCGCATGTCCGGCCGAAAAGAATGGAAGGGAACGTCCATGCAGGTCAAACGCATCATCGCCAACATGCGCACCGAAGACCCCACGCTCGCCGATCGGTTCTACCGGGACATCCTCGGTCTGGAGCTGGCGATGGACCATGGCTGGATCCGTACCTATGCCAGCCCGAACCACATGACCGTGCAGGTCAGCGTTGCGCAGGAGGGCGGCTCGGGGACCGACGTGCCGGACCTGTCCGTGGAGGTGGATGACCTGGAGGAAGCGCTGCGCAGGGTGAAGGCAGCGGGCATTCCACTGGTCTACGGGCCGACCAGTGAACCCTGGGGCGTGCGACGGTTCTACGTGCGCGACCCGTTCGGGCGGCTGGTCAACATTCTGCAGCACGCGTAGATGGTCATGGACGCGACGTATCCGACGTGCCTGGACACCGCCGATGACGCCACTGCCTGCGCCTTCTTCTGGACGGGCCTGGCGCTGGGCATCCTGCACGTGGATGCCAGCAAGGAATGGGCATACGCCAGGATCGACGCGCGGGACGCGCCGGCCATCGAGATCATCGAGATGGCCACGGCGCGTGACCGCAATGCGGCCCTGGACGCGCTGCAGGCCGCTACGGGTGACGCGGATTGGCAAACCGCTGGACGCTGGCTTTTACGGGAGCTGCTGGTGCAGTTCCGGTCCGGCCGGCGTTCAGCACTCGAAACTTCCCGGGCCGCCATGCAGGTAGCAAGCACCGCGCGGCTTCCCGAGGAGGTCTACTACGCTTTCGACGATCTCGATGGCGAGCTGGTCAAGTTGGCCAACGGCATCATCGACACGGCTGCGGAGATTGAAGTCGAGCTTGTTGACGCACTCGAGAAGTACTCGGGTGCTGCCTGACAGATCTACGATCTGTCAGGCCTGCTGGCACCTTACTCCATTGATGCCGAACCTCTACACGGCCGTCCTTATTGGAATGGCGACACTATCAACGAACGCGAACGTGCTGGTTGGCGAGAAGGTGCGGATTTAAGATCAACGTGCGCGGCGTCTGATCCCGATCCCAGATCCAGAACGTGTCCCCGTAGTCCGAATTCACGATCTGCGGAAACACCTCACCCTGCTTGAAATAGCGACGTGAGTCGACCTTCGCCGGGGTGTACCACCACCCACTCCTGGGGACAGCTTCGTCGGCGGGTACGCGTTTGGGGGCGGCTTCCGCCTGTGCGGTGACATCGGCAGCAAGGGCCCGCGCGAAGTCGGCCAGATCCTTGGGGTAAAACGCCATGTCCCGGTAGCTGCTGTCGTCGATGCCCAGCGCCACCGTAGTGGCGGCGGCTTCCCAGGACCAATACCCGTAGAAGTCCACGTCGCCCTCGCCGTGCTGGTTTACGTACGGCTCGCGACGACTGGCGTGGTACCACTCGTCCAGATACGTCGCCATCAGGGCAGGTCGCTGCTCAGGTTGTGCGGCGAGCACCTTGAACAGCTTGCGATACGGAAGATGGCGTGTAGTAGTGTCAGGTGGCGTCGGGCGCCCACTGACGTACGGAGCAACCAATCGCTCCAGTAAACCGTCGTAAGTTTCCAGATCGGCATTGGCGTAGTCCAGGACCTTCATGACCTGCGGCATCCGCGCGGCATGGCCGGTCAACAGACCGAAGCACACCAGACGTAGAGCAACGATCCAGTATTCCTCGGACACCAGTGACACGTGCGGGGTGATACCGCCGGAGGAGTTCTCTGCAGAAGCGTGATACGCGGCATGGAGCTTGCTGTACTCTTCAGCCCACTCCAGCGCGTGAGGCCACACTTCAGCCCACTGCTGCACAGAAGCGCCTGCTGAATACTGCAGACTCATCCAATCCAAGGTGCTCCAGAGTCTTCGTCGAGTGGATGTCATAAGTCCCCCCGCACGCGCCTTCAGCATGTGCTTCGGAAGATCCGTTGTGACCATGGCAACGCCGCCAAGGTGTTCGTCAAACAATTGCGGATACGTGGCATAGCGTAGGTACGGCTCGCGCCGCCGATCAAAATCGGCCTCCGAGACTTTCCAGGCGAACCACTGTTGCCAATCAGGCATGGAGAGGGTCATGCAAGTTGTCACTCCAGAAGAATGCTGTGGGAAGAATGAATGTCGCACGGAGCATGAAGACCGCAGCTACAGGCGCGCGACCGCCTGCTAGCTTCTCCGCTCACGCGACCGATTGCGGAAGAGATCGCGTCAGGGCAATCCACTCTCGTTTCATGTACTGAAAAAAGCGAGCATCAGGGAAGCGCTGCTGACGAAAGCGCCCAGGAGCGGCATCATGTTGGAGAACATCAAGGCAGCCCATCTGAGCTGCTATCTGGACCGACGATGGGTCCTGGAAGAATCTTCGCCTTCGCGGGCGCAGCCCGAAGATCTCTGACTATCTCCTCAAACGCTCGGCTGACTGCGATCTCATTGCGGTCACTGGCGATGAAGCGGTCGCACGAGGCAACATAGTCGAAGGCGAGCCCGTACCGTCCGCCAACATCCTTCATGGGTACGCCCCACGCTCGATTCGTGGACCGCTCCCAGAGCCAGCAGGCAACGCGGTTCAGGGGATCGCCGTCATGGGTATCCAGCAGAACCCAGTCGTCACGCAGCAGTACCACGTTCACCTGCGCCGGCATCCAGCGGGCGCTTGAGCCACGTGGCCCTCTCAGCAGCGCAGAAACATCTTGACGGCTGCTACTCCAATCCATCAGATCGATGTCGTAAAGGAATGCCTCGTCATGAGCATCCGTATGGGAGAACAGCAGGATGCTTCCATCGCGGACCCCGGACGGAGCGTGGGCCTGTACCGGGCCAACCCCTCGTGGCGCGGGCAGCTCGGTAACGCCCGCACCATCGAGTGCAAAAAACCTGTTCCATGCGTACGCGATGACACGATCACCCGCAGCCGCTGACCAGAACACGTCCCGTTCCGTGAACGACCTCCACCCTCTCTCGGAGGCCAGCAGCAGTTGTTTGCCTGCGATCATCTCGCCATCCCGGTTGTATCGGCTCCAGAAAAGGGCCTCCGGCAGGATGCGGCCGAATCGCGGCCGAACGGAAAACACCACAATCTCATCGCCGACCCAGGCACCCAGCACAGCGTCGGTCAACGGGGCGCCGTCGCAGCCTGGAGGTGGAGCGGCCAGCGTTGTCCATGTGCGTTTCTCTTCCGAGAAAAGCCGAAAGACAACGCATCTGGTTTGTCGACACCAGGCCTTGGCAAGCGCATGCGTCTGGGCAGCATTGCGGCTGAAAGAGGAAAGATCGGGAGAAAAGTTGTAGCCCAGGTCCCCGTAAAGCACCAGCACCGGCTGGTGTGGCAATCCGACTACATCAAACATGCGGCCGTCAGGGTCTGATACCAGCAACCGATCCCGAACGGCTACTGCCGGCCCGTGAGATGGAAGACGGTCGTGACCGTGATCGTCAACGTGCGTGAGGCGAAGTGAGTGAATGCTCTCAACCAGGGGGCGCATGCTTCCTCTCGTTGTGTCGAAACAGATATACGCGGCTATCGACCGTCCGCTACGCCACTGCGCTTGGGCGGGTCGGTGGTGACCGTGGCAATGCCGCCAAGCAACGCCTCACACAATTGTAGATAGCTCACGTGGCGTAAACAGGACTCGCGCCGCTGATCCAACTGTGCTTCGGGGGATCTTCCCGACATGGGACATGGAGCAGCCGACCAACGGTCGGCTCTACCGGGATGTTGTGTAGCCGACCAACGGTCGGCTCTACCGGGATGTTGTGTGGCTGACCAATGGTCGGCTCTACCGGGATGCTGTGTTGCCGACCAATGGTCGGCTCTACCCCGGCACGCTGACCAGGATGAATGGAGACGCGAGAGATAGGGTGTCGTCCCCGGTTGCCCGCTGTTTGTGATTCAACCCCCTTCGCTTTTGCACTACATTGGTGCAATGACCTCCGCACTCGCCCCTCCCGCCCTCGACGTCCTCGGCACCCCGGTTGCCTGGGCCGATGCCAGTGGCCGCGTGGTGGGCTGCAACCCGGCGTTCGCGCGCTGGCTGGGGGTCAGCGTGCGCCGCCTGATCGGCCAGCCGCTGGCCTCCCTGGAAGTGCAGGGCGAGGCGCTGGCCCACTTCCTGGCCCGTGATGAGCGCGACACCCTGCGCCTGCACCGCCTGGCCCTGGCCCTGCCTGGCGACGCCCCCCGATTCGCCGAAGGCTGGCTGAGCCGGTGGGAGGAGGGCGGCTGGCTACTGGAAGCGCACCCGGTCGATGAATTTCCCGGGCTTGACCCCACCCAGGCCCTGCCCAGCGCGCTCAGTGCGGCGCTCAAGGGCCTGGCCCACGAGCTGCGCAATCCACTGGCGGGGTTGAAGGGCGCGGCCCAACTGCTGGCCAAGCGCAATGCGCAACGGGCCGCCGATGAGCGCGACCCGGACGAACGCGAGCTGATCGAACTGATCGGCTCGGAGATCGAGCGCCTCAACGGCCTGCTCGAACAACTGCTGTCGCCGGCTCCGGCCGCGCCGCACGCGCCGCTCAACATCCACGCCTCGCTGGAGCGCGTGCTGCGCCTGGCCGAAAGCGAAGGCGGCTGGGCGGTGCGGCTGCAGCGCGACTACGACCCCAGCATTCCCGAATTCGACGGCGACGCCGACCGCCTTACCCAGGCGGTCTGGAACCTGGTGCGCAACGCGATCCAGGCCGGCGCCGGCAGTGTGACCCTGCGCACCCGGGTAGAGCACGGCGTGCGCATCGGCGACCAGTTGCACCCGCTGGCGCTGCGCCTGGAGATCGCCGACGACGGCCGCGGCGTACCCGAGCAGCTGGCCGAGCACCTGTTCCTGCCGCTGGTGAGCGGCCGCGCCGAAGGTACCGGGCTGGGCCTGGCGCTGGCCCAGCAGGTGGCGCGCGAACACCGCGGCACGCTGACCTACCGTTCGCGACCGGGGCATACCGTCTTTACCGTGCTGCTGCCGATCGGCCACGGCACGCCCGCCGAGGAGACCGCCCATGGCGGATGACACCGACAGCACCGCCCAGCGCGTCTGGGTGGTCGACGATGATCGCGCGGTCCGCTTCGTGCTGTGCACCGCGCTGCGCGACGCCGGCTACCGCGTGGAAGGCTTCGACGGCGCCGCTTCGGCGCTGGGCATGCTCGACACCCAGCCGCCACCGGACCTGCTGTTCACCGATGTGCGCATGCCCGGCGACGATGGCCTGGTGTTGCTGGACAAGCTCAAGGCCGCGCACCCGCAGCTGCCGGTGATCGTAATGTCGGCCTATACCGACGTGGCCAGCACCGCCGGCGCGTTCCGCGGCGGTGCACAGGAATTCCTGTCCAAGCCGTTCGACCTCGACGATGCGGTGGCGCTGGCCCAGCGCGTGCTGCCCGCGCCCGATGCGCTGGCTGATGCGCCGGCACCGGCTGCCGTGGAGCCCATGCCCGACCAGCGTCCGCAGCTGGTGGGCGACACCCCGGCCATGCGCGCGCTGTTCCGCGCGATCGGGCGGCTGGCGCAGGCGCCGCTGTCGGTGCTGATCAACGGCGAAACCGGCACCGGCAAGGAACTGGTCGCACATGCGCTGCACCACGAATCGCCGCGCGTGCAGGGGCCGTTCGTGGCGCTCAACACCGCGGCCATTCCCTCTGAACTGCTGGAAAGCGAATTGTTCGGCCACGAAGCCGGCGCGTTCACCGGTGCGCAACGGCGCCACGTGGGCCGCTTCGAGCAGGCCAACGGCGGCACCTTGTTCCTCGATGAGATCGGCGACATGCCGCTGCCGTTGCAGACGCGGCTGTTGCGCGTGCTGGCCGAGGGCGAGTTCTTCCGCGTGGGCGGGCGCGAGCTGATCCGGGTCGACGTGCGCGTGATCGCCGCGACCCACCAGGACCTGGAGTCGCTGGTGGCACAGGGCCGCTTCCGCGCCGACCTGCTGCACCGGCTGGACGTGGTGCGGCTGCGTCTGCCGCCGCTGCGCGAGCGTCGCGACGACATCACCCAGTTGGCCGATACCTTCCTGGCCGCGGCGGTGCGCAAGCTGGATACGCCGCCCAAGCGGCTCACGGCGGCTGCGCTGCAGGCGCTGCGCGAACATGACTGGCCCGGCAACGTACGCGAGCTGGAGAACGTGTGCTGGCGCATGGCGGCCCTGGCCGCCTCGGACACCATCGGGGTGGCCGATGTGGACAGCGCGCTGCATCGCGGCGGTGGTCCGCGCACCCGCGCGGCGGGAGATCCGGGCCAGTGGGAAACCCTGCTGTCGGCCTGGGCGCGCCAACGCCTGGCCGAAGGCGCCGAAGGCCTGCACGCGCAGGTGCGCGACCGGGTGGACCAGGCACTGCTGGAAGCTGCGCTGCAGATCACCCACGGGCGCCGGGCCGAAGCGGCCACGCGCCTGGGCATGGGCCGCAACACCCTGACCCGCAAACTCGGCGCCGGGCGCCGTCGGGGCGGATGAACCAGATGTCCACGGCATGTGTGCACGGCGTCCGTGCCGCTTTCATGGTGTGTGGACGAGCACGTCGTTAGTTTGCAACCAAGGAGTTTTCCATGCGCAGTTCTTCCATCGTCCTCGGTGCAGCGGTTGCCCTCGGCCTGGCCGCCTGCGGCAGCACGCCGCCACCGCGCCCCACCGCCCCACCGGTGCCGCTGGTGAGCACGGCAAAGATGGCCGAAGCCAACCTGTCGTCGGCGTCGGCCAGCCTGGTCAGTGGGCGGCTGGCGTTGGTGCCTGACGCGCAGGGCGTGCATATCACCGGCGTCATCGGTGGCCTGCAGCCGTTGCAGACGGCGGCGTTCCACGTGCATGAGCGCGGCGATTGCAGCGCGGTGGATGCCAGCAGCGCGGGCGGACATTTCAACCCGGGCGCGCAGCCGCATGGCCGCAACAGCGCCGGCGCGCACCACGCCGGCGACATGGACAACCTGCGCGCCGATGCGCAGGGACGTGCCAACGTGGATGTGCGGCTGCCAGCGGTGACGCTTGGCGGCGGCGCAGCCACCGATATCGCCGGGCGTGCACTGGTGGTGCATGCCAACGCCGACGATTACCGCAGCCAGCCCGCCGGCAATGCAGGCGCCAGAATCGCCTGCGGCGTCATCCGGGTCACGCGCTGATCGCGCAGCCCGACGCCGCTTTTTCCATCGCTACCCGCAAGGAGTTCCACATGCGCCTGATCCACACCTCGCTGTTCGCCGCCATCGCCGCGCTCGGCCTGACCGCCTGCAACAAGCCGGCCGACACCACCCCCGAAGCGACCCCGGCGGCTGAAGCCACGGCCGCCCAGCCGACCGCCGAATCCACCCCCGACGCACCGCCGGCCATGACCAGCGAAGCGCACGCCAACCACGGCGCCGCCGCCGAACTGGCCCCCACCAAGGACAGCACCGTCAAGGGCAACGTCACCTTCAGCGTGGTGGACGGCAAGGTGCACGTGAAGGGCGAGGTGAGCGGCCTCAAGCCCAACACCGAGCACGGCTTCCACATCCACGAGAAGGGCGATTGCAGTGCACCGGACGGCGCCAGCGCCGGCGGTCACTTCAACCCGGGCAAGGAAGACCACGGCAGCGTGGCCGCCACCCCGCACCACGGCGGCGACATGCCCAACATCAAGGCCGACGCCCAGGGCAACGCCGTGGTCGACGCGGATGTGTCCACCAACGTCAACATCGGCAAGGGCGATGATTTCGACATCATCGGCCGTGGCCTGATCGTCCACGCCGACGCGGACGACTACAAGACCCAGCCGACCGGCAACGCCGGTGCCCGCCTGGCCTGTGCGGTGATCAAGGCCGCGCCGTAACCGACGCGATGCAGAATGAAAAACGCCGGCGACTGCCGGCGTTTTTTTGAGCGTTGGTAGAGCCACGCCCTGCGCGGCTGCAATCGGCAATACCGATGTGCGGAGGAGCCGGCCAGCGGCCGGCACTACCGTCAGCGGGTGAGCAGCGCGCGCGCGTCCTGGCCGGCTTCGCAATGCACGAACAACACCGGCAGGCCATGCGCTTCGAGCACGGCGGCCATCTGCCGCTGGCGCATCAGGAATTGGTCGTAGATGCCCTGCAGGCGCTCGCAATCGCCGGTGCCGTGGTTGTAGAACGCGCACCAGCCGGCGGGATCGAACAGGGCCATACGCACTTCGCCATCAGCGTATCGAAGCAGCGGCTCCGGTGCGGCATCCAGCCATTCTTCAACGTGCGGCGCCATCAGGGCGGTTTCGATCACCGGCCACAGGGCGGCCAAGCCCTGGTTGTCGTACTGCATCGACATCATCGCGGCGAGGTCGTTCACCGTGAAGAAGCGCGCGTGCTCGATCTGCGCACCGAAGGCCGTCTGCGCCAGCAGCGCGGTGTCCGGCTGGGCCATGCCCTGGGCCAGCAGCACCTCTTCCAGCGCCTCGGCCACGGCCTGGGTCTGCGCCACTTCGGTGCCGGTCAGCAGGAACGGCACCACGCGCAGGCCACCGCCGGTCAGTGCGGCCTCGGCCTGGAACGGCAGTGGCACATCGCCGTCGGCACCGGCACCGAACGCCAGCAGGCGCGGGCCCTGGCTGCGGCCGGGGGCGCGCATCTGCAGTTCTTCCAGGCGGCGGTGCACGGGCCAGCCCGGGCGCAGCACTTCGGCCGGATCGAAATGCGCGCCGGCGAACACGAAGTCCAGCCCGCTGACGCCGGGGACCAGCTTGGCCAGGTCGCGGCCGACGCGTTCGGCCAGTTCGCCAGCCTGTTCGGAGGACAGCGCGGCATGGCGCGGCGCGTCGCCGCCGGCCAGTTCCAATGCCAATACGCCAAGGGCATTCATGCCGGGGTCGGGTTTGCTCATGGTTTCACGGTTGGCCCATCACAGGGCGGCAGCTACACTTGCCCCCATTATGCCTGCTCCTTCGTGCAGGCCATGTTGCAGACACCCCTCCCATGCCAGGTATCTCCATGCCCAACGCCCGTCCCGTCGCCATCCTCGGTGGCGTCCGCATCCCGTTCTGCCGCCAGAACACGGCCTATTCGGACGTCGGCAACCTCGGCATGTCGGTACGTACGCTGGGGGCGCTGGTCGAACGCTTCGGCCTGCACGGCCAGCAGCTCGGCGAAGTGGCGATGGGCGCGGTGATCAAGCATTCCAGCGACTGGAACCTGGGCCGCGAAGCCACGCTGTCCTCCGGCCTGTCCCCGCTCACGCCCGGCATCACCATGCAGCGCGCCTGCGGCACCTCGCTGGACACCATCATCGCGGTGGCCAACAAGATCGCGCTGGGCCAGATCGACTCGGGCATCGGCGGCGGCTCGGACACCACCTCCGACGTGCCGATCGTGTACGGCAAGAAGCTGCGCGCGCGCCTGCTGGCGGCCAACCGCGCCAAGAGCACCGGCGACAAGCTCAAGGCGCTGACCCGCGGCTTCAAGCTCAGCGAGCTCAAGCCCGAATTCCCCGGCGTGGCCGAGCCGCGTACCGGCAAGAGCATGGGCGACCATTGCGAGGACATGGCCAAGGAATGGAACATCTCGCGCGATTCGCAGGACGAATGGGCGGTGTCGTCGCACAAGAAGCTGGCCGCCGCCTATGAGCGCGGGTTCTTCACCGACCTGATCGCCCCGTTCCGTGGCGTCGAGCGCGACAACATCCTGCGCGCCGATACCTCGCTGGAAAAGCTGGCCACGCTCAAGCCGGCCTTCGACAAGGTGTCCGGTCGCGGCACGCTGACCGCCGCCAACTCCACCCCGCTCACCGACGGCGCCTCGGCGGTGCTGCTGGCCAGCGAGGAATGGGCGCGTGCGCACGGCCACGAACCGCTGGCCTACCTGCGCGATTCGCAGGTGGCCGCGGTGGATTTCGTGCACGGCGAAGGCCTGCTGATGGCGCCCACCATCGCGGTGCCGGAAATGCTCAAGCGCAACGGCCTGACCCTGCAGGATTTCGATATTTACGAAATCCATGAAGCGTTCGCCGCGCAGGTGCTATGCACGCTGCGCGCGTGGGAAAGCGAAGACTACTGCCGCAACCGCCTGGGCCTGGACGCGCCGCTGGGCCGGATCGACCCGGCCAAGATCAACCCGCTGGGTTCCTCGCTCGCCACCGGCCACCCGTTCGCCGCCACCGGCGCGCGCGTGATCGCCACGGCGGCCAAGCAGCTGGCCGAACGCGGCGGTGGCCGCGCGCTGGTCTCGATCTGCACCGCCGGCGGCATGGGCGTGGTGGCGATCGTCGAACGCTGATCAGGCCGACAATCGCACACAAGAAAGGCCGCCCAAGGGCGGCCTTTCTCGTGGAGGGAGGTAGAGCCACCCCATGGGTGGCTGCACACCATCCCGAAGCCCGGTAGTGCCGGCCGCTGGCCGGCTCCTCATGGACGTTGGATGGGGTGCGTGGAGCCGGCCAGCGGCCGGCACTACCCGTATACGTGGATCCGGCGTGCGCGATCGGGGCAACCGCGGGTTGCCGAATGCGTAGATCCGGCGTAAGCAATCAAGGTAGCCGCGGGTTGCCGAATTCGTCGCGCTCATCGCGCACGACCGGATCCACCGGATCAATGCGATCGACCGACTGCAACGGCTGCACCGGCAGCGGCTGCGACATCAGCGACTGCTCTTCCACCGTGGCGCGTTCGGCAACCACCGGGCCCAGCGGCGTGACCACCGCGTCGGCGCGCGCCAGTGCGATGCTGTCGTCGCCGCGCTGCTGGCGCAGCGCATTGGCGAAGCACTGTGCGGCCAAGGCCGGCTCGCCACGCTCCACGAACAACTGGCCCAACGCTTCCCACGCGGCCGGACCGGCACCGGCGGCAATCGCGCGGTGCAGGTAGTCCTCGGCCTGGCTGTGCTGGCGCTGGCGGGTCGCGATACGGCCCAGCGCCAGCAGCAATGCCGGGCTGGCCGGCTGGTTGACCAGCCAACGCTGCAGGTTGGCCTGGCGCGTGGCCAGCTTGTCCACCGGCATCTGGCCGTACAGCTGCACCAGCGATTCGTCCCAGCGCGTGTCCAGCGCCTGCTCGATGTTGAGCAGGGCCGGTTCGTCCCAGTCCAGCGCCACGGCACGCAGCGCATACGCCGATACCACGTCCGGATCGCTGCGCAGCGCCTTCGGGGTGGCTTCCCATTGCGCCGCGAGTGCATTGACGTCGCCCGCTTCCAGCAGCGACTGCGCCGCCAGGCGGGTTTCCAGCTCGGCCACGGCCTCGTCGGGCAGGACCTTCTGTTTGCGCAGCGCGCCCAGCTGGCCGTACGCCTCGTGCGCGCGCTCGGCGCGGGCCAGCGCTTCGGTGCGCAGCCACAGGCCGCGCGGCGGCAGCGGTTGAATGGTGGCGGTGTCCAGCAGGTTGATCGCATCCACCGGGCGCTCCTGCACCAGCAGGCGCTCGGCCTGCAGCAGGGCGTGCAGGGTGGCGTCTTCACCGGCCAGGCGCTGCAAGTACTGGTTCACGGCCGCCTGGTCATCGCGTGCCTGCGCGCTGCGGACCGCGGTGACCATTGCAACGGCGGTCACCTCCTTGTCTTCGGCGGCGCTCTCCAGCAGCTTTTCAGCCCGCTGCCACTGGCCCTGTTCGTGCGCCTGGATGCCGTCGATCAGGCGGGCGCGGCCCTGCTTGCGGCGGTAGCGGCCCCATGCGCGGAACGGCGAGGCCAGCAGGCTCCACAGCAGCCACAGCACCAGCAGACCCACCAGCACCATCAAGGCCACCTGCGGCACCGTGGACCGGTAGTCGTTGCCGCCGTAGCGGTAGATCACTTCGCCGAACTGGCGCAGTTGTTCGGTGCCCAGGAACTGCGAGGCGATCACGCCAAGGGCTACCGCCAACAACAGCACCACCAGGGATTGGAAGGGTTTCATCGGTCATCTCCATCGCGCATCGCGCGCAGTTGCTGCAAGGTGCTGCCCAGTTCGGGTACCGCAGGATGCAGCACGCGCGTACGCAGTTGCTGCAGTTCAGCACGACGCTCGCGCAGGGCGGGTGAATCCGGCCACAGCCGCGGCAGCCATGCCGCCACGCGGTCCACGGCGTGGGTGAAGCCGTCCTGGTCGCCACGCTCCACCGCTGCGCGGGCCAAGGTGAGTTCCAGCTGCAGGGAATCCCAGCCGGCCACGCGCTCGGCATCGGTCAGCGGGCCCTGCGTGCGGGTGGGGGTGATGGTCACGAACGATGCCAGTACCTGATGCCACCACGGCGCGCCGGCGGCTGCACCGGTACTGGCATCCACCTGTTCGGGGACCTGTTCCAACGCCGTGGCGAACGCGGCCAACTGCGCGCCGGTGGTGGCACGCACGCCCGGGCCCAGCGCGTCCACCGCATTGCGTTCCTGCATCAGCGCCTGGCGCAGATTGAGATAGTCGTTGCCCTGCACATCGGCCAGGGTGGTGGCCGCCAGCGCGTACAGCCGCTTGGCACCGTCCACGTCGTCGGCGTACGCCAGGCGTTGCGCGGCCTGGCCCAGCAGGAGTTCGGTCTCTTCCAGCTGCAACGCCTGCGCGCCATGGCGGGTGCTGTCGGCCAGCTTGGCCAGGTTGTCTTCCAGCAGCGCGTTGCGCTGGCTCAGGCCCAGCATTTCGTCGCGTAGCACGCGGTTGGTGGCGGCGGCGTCCTGCACCCGCTGCGAGGTCGAACGCTGGTCGCGGCGCAGCGCTTCCACGCTGTCCACCAGGCCTTGCAGCTGCAGCCCGGCATCGGCCTGTGCCTGGGCAGCGCGGGCCTGTTCGGCCTGCCAGCGGGTCCAGCCCCAGGCCACGCCCACGCCAATCACCAGCACGACCGCAAGCGGCACGATCCAGCGCAGGGAACGGGGGTCAGGCGGTGGCGAAACGTCGTCATTCATGCGGGCATCCTTGTCGCGCGCGCCGGGGTGTCCACAAGCTGGCGTGCGACGTGGTGCACAGCATCACCCGGCGTGCGCGCGGCCCGCGCATCCCGGGAGGCGACCAGCAGTCTCACGTAGACTTCCGGCCCGGTTGCCGCGGGCACGTAAGGCATGGCGTCGCCCAGTACCAGCGCGCCGCGGATGCCGCCTCCCGGCTCCTCGGCGACCCAGGCCCCGGGCAGCGCGCAGGACTCGGTCACGCGCGCGATGCGCAGGGGCAAAGCCGACCAAGGCTCGCTTCCCCATTGGCCCTCGTTGCCCATGCTGACGAACCAGGCAATCACCTCGTCGAAGATCTGCAATACGGCGGGAGCATCCTCCACGCTCGCGCGGCGGATCGTCAGTTCGTCAGTGGGTTTTGCGGTCAAGGTCAAAATTCCTCCGGGTCTGGGTCGTTCAGGGGATTCCTGATCGGCTCCATCTTAGAGGCACGGCCTGGTGGAGCATGCCTGGGAGGCGTCAGTCCCACACCAGCTTGAGCACGGCGGCGGACAGGTAAAGGCCATATCCGAATACCGCATGCGTCACCAGGCTGCGCAGGCGGTTCTTCCAGGGCGTAGGCGTGCGGGATGCGGCGATGCCCGCGCCCATGGCGGGCTGCATCAGGAAGAAGGGCATGACGACGGTGGCCAGGCCCACGGCCACGGCAGGCAGCCAGGTGGGATCGCGCAGCCACGCCGCGCCCTGGACGCTGATCAGCAGAGCGGCGAAAGCGAGACCCACGGCGTAGTGGATCGTCCACCCCAGCGGCGATTCGCCCGGTATGGGCGCAGCCCGGCCGATATTGGCGTGCGCGTATGTTCCCCGGCACAAGTGGCCGGCCCAGCGGCCAACCATCGCGTAGCCCAGTGTGGGCATGCCCAGGGCCTTCTGGATCATGGCCCACAGGTCCATCACGACGGTTGCACCGATTCCGATCAGTACCACTTTTGCCGCTATTTCCATCGATATCATGTCCGGTCCCTCCATTGCTGAATTCATCGTATGCGGGCATGATAGAAGTTGAAGTCAACTTCAAGTCAAGGAGGGCGCCATGGATATTTCGGAAGTGGCCCGGCGCACAGGCCTGCCGGCCTCCACGCTGCGCTTCTATGAAAACAAGGGTTTGATCGCGGCAGTCAGCGCCGCGGGCGAGCGTCGACGCTTCGCGCCCGGCGTGCTGGATCAACTGGCGTTGATTGCGCTGGGACAGGAAGGCGGACTGTCGCTGGACGAGATCCAGACCATGCTGACTCCCGACGGAGCGCCGCAGGTGGACCGGCAGTTATTGCTGGACAAGGCCGACAGCATAGACGCGGCCATCAAGCGCTTGCGGGCAATGAGCCAGGGCTTGCGCCATGCCGCGGTATGTCCAGCCCCCAACCATGCGCAATGCCCGACTTTCCAGCGTCTGCTCAAGGCGGCCGCGGGCCGGTTGAAGCAGGGCAGGACGGCGACGGCAAAACAAAAAAACGCCATCCGTCCAGAGAAGGACGGATGGCGCCAGGGCTAGCTCTCGGAGAGCCTTACTTCGCGGCGGGGGCGCCCTTGCTCATGCTCATCACACGCTGCTTGAGCTGGGGATCCTGCTGTATGGCCTGGCCGATGCCGTTGAATTCCTCGACGCTCAGGCCGTCGGCTTGCACCAGCTTCACCATCTTGGCGTCGGCTTCCTCGACGACCTTCTGCTTGGCCTGATCCGTCTTGGCGGCGTCGACCTTGGGGCGGTACTCGTCGACGACGCCGGAAATCTTCTGCGATGCCGAAGCGAAACGCTGCAATTGCTGGTCGGTCGGCTGGATCGCGGGCGGGGGGGCCATGCGCGGCTGGGCCTGGGTCTGGCCTTGCGGCTGGCTGGCTTGCTGCGCAAGGGCGGGAGCACCGGACAGCGCCGTCGCCAGCACGGCGGCGGACAGGAATGCATAAGTGGAACGCTGCATGAAACCTCCTTGTTCCGGTTGAATGTCGGGCCATGATGACAACCCGGGCGGCGTCGGGGCAAGTTTCGCGATGTGTTTTCCTGTGTCGGCAGGCCACGGGATGCGCATGAGCCCCTGGGAGGGAGCCCCCCAAGGGCGCGGCGGAAACGTTTTGCGCGGTTTCGTAGTGGCTGCTGGCCGCGATGTTTCCTTAGGTTTTTGCGGGACGGGTCCTAGATGAGCAGCATGCTCACCATCACCAGCGCCAGCAGCAACACATAGACCCGGGCGTGCAGGCGGTCCGGGATGCGCGGGATCAGTGGCGCGGCCAGGCGGATGCCCACCAACGAGCCCAGCGCCAGCGCGGCGAAGGCCAGCAGGTCCACATAGCCCACGATCCAGGGCGCCAGGGGGGCGGCCAGACCGCCGGCCGCCGCCATGTAGGCCAGCGTTCCCACCACCGCCACGGGCAGCGTCAGTGGATTGGCCATCGCCGCCGCCTTGGCCATGGGCAGGCCGCGGCGGCGCAACAGCGGCACGGTCATGACGCTGCCGCCCACCCCCAGGAAGGCAGCGACCACGCCGATGACCAGGCCGCCTCCCACCAGGACGCCGTGGCCCAGCGGCCGGGGGCGCTCGTCCCCCTGCGCCATGAAGCCCTGGCGCAGGAGGCAGTCCACGATGGTCACGCCCAGGTAGGCGATGAAGGCATAGCGCACCAGTTCGCCGCTGGCGCGGGTGGCGGCCAGGGCGCCCAGCGCCGCGCCCACGGCGATGAAGCCAGCCAGGGGCCAGACATAGGCGCGCAGGATATTGCCGGCGCGCTGGTGCTTGCGCGTGGCCGCGATCGAATTCACGATCATGACGCAGGTGGACGTGGCCACCGCGATGTGCATGGCCGCCAGGCCGATGGCGTCGTGCGCGCCATGCGCGGCGGTCAACACCGCGTACAGCACGGGCACCACGACAAAGCCGCCGCCGAAGCCGAACAGCACGGTGGTCACGCCGCTCAAGCAGCCAAACAGAGCCAGAATCAGGTAAAGCATGCTGCGTCCTTCCAGGGAAAGCAGTCACGATACGGCGGTGGGTCGTGGCCCGCTTTCGAGGATTGGACAATAATGTTCGAGTTTCGGCCAATCGCCGCGCCGCCGCGCTGGCGGCTTCCCAGGCTATGCGCAATACCCATATCGACCGCCACGACCATCTGGACCGCGCCGTCGTCGCCATCGGCAACGACTACCCGCCCGGCCGCCTGTTGCCGGCCCATGCGCACCGCCGCGCCCAATTGCTTTACGGCGCCACCGGCGTCATGCATGTCGTCACCCGCGATGGCAACTGGGTGGTGCCGCCGCAGCGCGCGGTGTGGATCCCGGCGGGCGTGACGCATCAGGTCCGCATGCTGGACGTCAGCACGCGCAGCGCTTACATCGAGCCCGGGGCGGCGCGCGCGGACCGCGGCGCCTGCGAGGTGATCGAGGTCTCGCCGCTGTTGCGGCAGCTGCTGCTGGACGCGGTGGACATGCCAGCCGAGTATGACCAGGCAGGACGCGACGGCGCGCTGGCGGCCTTGCTGCTGCATGAGATTGAGCGTGCGCCGGTGTTGCCCCTGCACATACCGCTGCCGCGCGACAAGCGCCTGGCGCCCTTGTGCAAGGCCTTCATCGCCGCGCCGGATGCGCGCGCCGCGCCGCAAGCCTGGGCCGAACGATTGCACATGAGTCCGCGCACGTTCAGCCGCCATTTCCGCCAGCAGACCGGCATGGCGTTTTCGGAATGGCGCCAGCGCGCCTGCGTGGTGCTGGCATTGCCGCGGCTGGCCGCAGGCGATCAGGTGACCGCCATCGCGCTGGATTTCGGCTACCAGAGTCCGGCGGCGTTCTCGACGATGTTCCGGCGGGTGCTGGGCCGCGCGCCCACGGAGTACCTGCGCGAAGGCTGAGGGCTATTGGTACTATGCCGGCACCCATGGCTGCCGCTTCCGGCAGCCGGCCTACGCCATTCCATGACTATTACGCAATCGCCGCTATCCATCGGCATCGCCGGCGCGGGCAGCGCCGGATTGGCCGCCGCACTGGCGCTGGCGCAAGCCGGCCATCAAGTGCGCGTCTTCGAAAAACACCAGGGTTTCACCACGCTGGGCGCCGGATTGCTGCTGCAGCCGCCCGGGGTGCGCGCGCTCAAGTCGCTGGGCGTGGACGTGGCGGCGCTGAACGTAGGCGCGCCGATCGACCGTCTGCTGGGCCTGTCGCATCGCGGCTGGCGGGTCGTGGACATCGACT
>LNAP01001838.1_pt1 | contig 21963 bp, 18 predicted proteins | sample 602601 | NCBI WGS metagenome assembly LNAP01 (sample SAMN02440304, study PRJNA202911) | soil metagenome | biome: Subtropical and temperate rainforests or woodlands; isolation source: soil samples (1 kg each in a 20% v/v slurry with milli Q water) were... ...
TTGACCGGCAAACTCAGCTGGCAACCCAGGAGACTGGCCTTGAAGTGCGCCGGCAGATCGTCCGGGCCTTCGTCGTTGTGTTCGAACCCGGCTCGGCCCTGCGGCACCCGTGCCCTGCCCTAGGCGCCATTGGCGCAGTGCGCTGATACGGGCGCCATCAAGCAGGTGCTTGCCGCCAAAGTCCACGCGGCTGGCGGCCACCCGGCCTACCCACTGCGCGGGTGCTTGCGGCGCTTGCAGCCAGGCGACAGAAAAATCGCCTTGCGCGTAGCCGGTGCTTGCGCTGAGCGCCGTGGCGCGGGCGCGCATATCTGCCGATACTAGCCAAAGTTGCTCACCAGCGGGCTTGATGCCCTGCCATTGCAGGCTGCCCAGCCACGCGCCGCCGCCCTGGGGCCGATAGCTTTCGGCCAGAGGCAGGGTGACGGGGCCTTGTGGAAAGGTGAGCGTGAGCTGGCTGGCAGCCGGGGCATTGTTGAGGTTGCTGTCCATTGCCAAGGCGCTGCTGATCGTCCAGCGGTGCTGCCAAGCCTGGGGGTTGAGGGCTTCCAGCTCGTTGCCGAGCAGTGGGCGCAGGTAGGCGGGCAGGTCGGCACGCGCCTGCAGTTGCCGCAGCAGCCCGTTGGCCGAAGCGGTGTCTCCCATGGACATCAGTGCCTGAGCGTAGTCGAGCTGGGCGCCCGGCAGATCGGGGTCGAGCAGCAGGGCGCGCTCGAGCGCTTCAGCCGCGTCAGCGTAGGCCTGTTGCGCCAGCAGGGCGGCGCCGCGCCAGGCATGAAAAGGGGCATCGCGCAGGCATGCAGGCGCGGCAGCGTCCAGTGTTTGCACCAGACTTTGCAAAGCGGCGGGGCTGGAAGGCAGCGGGTATTGGGGGTGGACCGGGCAGGCGGCGTGGGCAAAGCCATTTACTTCACTACGGGGGGCCGCAGGTGCCATGGGCGTCGCGGCCCATGCGCCCAGGGGCATGGCCAGCGCAAGCAGCGCGCCAACATGTGGCAGCACTGCCTGGCAGCCAAGATGTACCAGAACTCTCAAGCCGCGAAATTTTGTTGTCGGTGAAGGTACAGGAGTGTACGTTGCTCGGCTGCCCCACCCGGCTGCAGCAGGTGCCGCAAGGTGTACACGTGGCCAGGGCGCAGCAGCCCCTGCAACAGGAAGCTGCCCAGCGGTTTGATTGCCAGGTGCCCGGTTTCGTCTTGCACACCCAGGCGCTGGGCCAAGCCCTGGCCCATGAGTAGGGGGTAGGCCAGGTCGGGGGTGAGGGCGCGCAGTCGCAGTGCGATGGTGACCGTCTGCCCCAGCACGGTGTGCACGCGCCGCCCAGCTGGGCCAAAGGAGCCAAGCATGACGTCGCCACTTTCGAGCCCTATGCCCAGCCCCAGGGGTTCGAGTCCCAGGCCCTGGGTGTTGGGCAGTTGCTCGGTGCAGCATTGCCATAGTTCGCGCGCGGCGGCCAGCGCGGCCAAGGCATGGTCCTCGCAGGGGCGCTCACCGTTGAAGACGGCCAGCAGGCTGTCTCCCACCATTTCCTCGATCATGCCGCCATGCACCTCGACGATGGCACTGGCGGTGGTGAAGAACTGGTGCAGCACCCGCGCGGCGTCTTCGGGCTTGCAGGCTTCGCAGTAGCGGGAGAAGTTTTGCAGGTCAGCCGACAACACGGTGACTTCGCGACGCCGCGCCTGGATTTCGCCCGTGGGTTCGCTGAGTGCAATTTGCTGGGCCACCGGGGCAGATACATAGCTGACCAGGTTCTGGTAGATGCGTTTTTTCTCGGCCAGGCTGCGCGCCTGTTCACCCAAGGCCAGCAGGGCACCGGCCAGCACGATAGCCAGGGCAGCCCCCGTCCAGCCAATGAAGGCGCCGTGCGCCACCAGCGCCCAGGCGTGTAGTCCGAAGGCCATGGCGGCAGCGCTGGCGGCGGCCAGCGGCAGCAGCAGCACGCGCTGACGGCGCTGCAGCGGGGCGCCCCCGGCGAGGGCCAGCAGGCCCAGCATGACCAGCAGCGCATAGAAGGCTTGCAACCAGGGTGCTGCGCGCGGTGTGGCTGGCACGGCGGAGTCGAGCAGGCCCGCCAGCAGCTGCAGGTGCACCTCGGCGCCACTGACAGCACCTCCGAGGGCCGTGGGCACGACGTCGGCCAGGCCAAAGGCCGAAGCACCCACGACCACCCAGGCGCCGTGAAGGAGCTCTGGCGGAACTTTGCCGCGCAGCACATCTGACGCGGACACCGACACCATGGCGGAGCGGGCCACGCCATAGGGCACGCGGATCTGGCCTTGCGCGTCCAGCCCCACACTGCGGCCGGGCAGGCTGGACAGCTCGATGGTCCAGGCGGGCGCCCAGGGACCTTTGCCGGGTTGTATGCGCAAGGGTGGGCCAGATGTGCCCAGGGCCGCCACGCCAGCCAGCGCCAGGGCAGGGTAACTGCGCTCGTCCATGCACACCAGTGCTGCCATGCGGCGCACGGCGCCATCTGCGTCCAGGGTGGGGGTGATGTGCCCCGCCAGCGCATGCAGCCCCGGCGTGTTGGCAACATAGCCTTGCGCGGGCACAGAAGGCGCCTGGCAGCCGATGCCCGCGAGTGCGCCTCCGAGTGCGCCCGAGCGCAGCTGGCTTTCGTTGCGCAGGGCAAACACCTGAGCAAGCACCGAAGGCGAGGCGTCGCTATGCGCCGCCAGTGCTCGAGCGAACTCGGCGTTGCCGACGCGCTCGTCGGGGAAGACCACATCGAACAACTTGAGGCCCACGCCCTGCGCGTCGAGCTTTTGCGTCAGTTCGGCCATGGTCTGCCGCGACCAGGGCCATGGCCCGATTTCGGCCAGGCTGGCATCGTCAATGTCCACCAGCACTACGCGCCGCTCGGGCTGGGTGCTGGCCAACAGGCGCCAGACGCGGTCGCTGGCCTGTTCCTCAAGCTGCTGCAGGCCGGGCGCAGTCCCTTGCAGCGCGGCGGTGGCCAGCAGTGCCGCAAGCACAACGGCGGCGCATCGAGCCAACCATGGGCGCTTGAACCAGAGCACAAACAGCTCTTGCATTACCGCCCCCACAGGGTAATACCCGAGAGGGTGCCACCAGCGGCAGCCTTTTCGAACAGGTAGCCAGCGGTCTGCGCATCCAGGGCCACGGCACCGGCCACGGCCTGGTTGGCATTGCGGCTGTTGAACAGGCCGTCTTCGCGCAGGAATCCTGCCGCCTGCAGGCCCGTGGGGCCGGTGGCCGCAGATGTGATGCTCAAGGTCGTGCTGAACTGGCGCGCTGCAAAGTCCAAGGTCAGGGAGCCCCCCAGCACCTGCGCGGACTGCACTTGGGCAACGGCGTTGGTAAAGTGCGCCTGCGACTGCTGCAGCGCAAAGCTGGCGCTGCCCAGGCTCTGCGCCAGGAAGGCCGGACCGTTTTCGACGCGATAGAGCGCATAGTCGTTGTTACCGACGGTCGCCACGCGCCCCACCCTGGCCTGTTCACGCGTGGCACTGATGTCCGAAACCTGCGCTGGTGCACTCCACCAACGCCCCCAGGCCAGTTGCGCGGGCGGCGGGGGTTCCACAGGTGCCGGGGGCGGCACCGGCACCACCGGCACCACCGGCACGACAGCCACGTCCCGGTCACCGGCGCCACTTCCAGCCCCCGCCCCGGCCTCGTGGACTGCGCCTTGCACCATGACCGCAACGACGGCCTCTTCACCCACGCTGTTGTGGGCTACGAGGTCGCGACCCGGCAGGCTCTCGCCGGCACTGGGCCGCCCATCTGCCACGACGGTTGGCTTGATGGAGGGAAGCAGGGAGTTGATGGGCTTGATCTCAGGCTGGGCAAAGCTATCCCGAAACTCCAGCAGCATGCCGCCCATGCCTGCGGTCAAGAGCTTTGCCGCCACGGAGCCGCAGGGACCTGTGGCCTGCGGCTGGCAACCATCGCCGAACGGTGCCATCACGATGGCGCCCTGGTTGACGGAGGCTTGCGTCTGCCCTTCGCCGGTGCGTACGACAAAATCCGTGCCACGGACACCAATGGCGACCAGGGGCGTATTAAGGCGAAACCGCTCGCGCGCGCCTTCTGCGGCGGCGCCCGAGATGGCACGCGCCACGCCTTGGTCGAGTCGGAAACGCACGAGAGACTGCTCAATTTGCGCGGGGTTGTACTGGTAATCTTCGACCACCAGTCTGCTTGTGGGACGCACACTCACCAGTGCGCCGTCAACGAACCGAATGTGCACATGCCCGCTTTCGGCAGTTTCCACACGATCGCCGGCACGAATGCTGGAACCTCGTTGCACGGCATGGGCTGTGCCATCGGCACCGACGATCATCGCCTTGCCGACTGTCAAGGTGACCTCTCCCACAGCGTCGACCACGCCAGAACGCGCGTGGGCGGAGGCCAATGCTCCAGCCAGCAGCATGCCTGCCAACAGCCAGGGGCATGCGATTGCAAGAGAGGATGAACGGGTTGTCACGTTTGTCGCAAAAAGATCAACAATACAGCGGGCATTGTGCCCAGATGCCGGGAAACCTTCTGTGAGCCCGGTCACAAGGCCTGACCAGTGACTGCCACGCCAGAGCGGGTTCCGGTGTTGCACAATGCAGGCCCTGCACTGCTGCTTTGCCGGCACGTTTCTCTCTTTTCTTGTTCATGCCGCTTTCCGTTGCTGTTTTGCAAGAACTCCCCTTGCTGTCGAATCTGCCGCAGGTGACGGTTGCTCACTTGGCGCAGCACGCCACGGAACGGGCCTTTGCCAAGCGTGAGGTGGTGCTGCAAAAGGGCAGCTCGCCCTCGGCACTGTGCTTCTTGCTCGAGGGCCGGCTGCAGGGGCTGGACTTCACGATGGATGACCGCGAAGTCGGTTTGTATTTTGTGAACCCCGGCGACTATTTTGGCGAGGTGGCGCTGCTCGACGGGCAGCCGCAACCGGAGTTTGTGACGGCGGTGTCGCGCTCGCGCGCCCTCTTCATTCCGCAGGATCTGGTCAAGCCCATTCTTTATGCATCACCCAAGGTGGCAGAGACCCTGTGCAAGCGGCTGTCGAGCCGCCTGCGCGAGGTGTCCGAGCATCGCCGCATTCTGGGTCTGTCCAACCCTTTGCAACGGGTCTGCGCCCAGTTACAGCTGCTGTGCCGGGATGCCAGCCTTGCAGGCGTTCATGTTCCGAACGTGCCCACGCACCAGGAACTGGCCATCATGATCAATGTGAGCCGCGAGACGGTGTCCCGGGTGTTTCAGCTGCTGCAGGGGCGCGGCATCGTGGAGCGCCAGGGCAATGACCTGCGCGTGGACAATCCAGGCTTGCTGTGCGATATCGCGGAAGGCCGGCAATTGCCGACCGCCTGAACTACCTTGGATTTCTAAATGTTACAGAGCTTGCTTGCACGTTGCCACCCACTTTTGCTTGTGCGCCACCGCTATCTGGTGCTGCAGTTGACGCGGCGCGATGTGCAGGCGCGCTACAAGGGCTCGGTGCTGGGCATGGGCTGGGCGCTGCTCTACCCCTTGCTGATTCTGGCCTCTTACACCTTTGTCTTCCGCGAGGTGTTCAAGGCCCGCTGGCCCGGCGGCTCGGACAGCACCCAGGAGTTTGCGCTGCAGGTGTTTGCCGGGCTGGTGGTGTTCAATCTGTTTGCCGATGTACTCAACCGGGCGCCCCGCCTGGTGGTGGACCAGCCCAACCTGGTCAAGCGCGTGGTCTTCCCCTTGGAAGTGCTGCCTTGGGTGGCGCTGGGCGGCGCCTTGTTCCATGCGGTGCTGGGCACGGTGATTTTGCTGGGCGCCAGCGCCTGGAGCGGCGCCGGCCTGTCGGCCTGGGCTTTGCTGACGCCACTGGTATTTGCCGTGACATTGCCGTTTTTGCTGGGCATTGGCTGGCTGCTGGGCGGGCTGGGCGTTTTTCTGCGCGACATCGGGCAGGCCATGGGCCCGGTGGTGACCATGCTGATGTTTCTGTCGCCTGTGCTCTACCCCGCCAAATCGCTGCCTGCATTCTTCAGACAACTGCTGTGGCTGAACCCCTTGACGCTGCCCATCGAAAACCTACGCCGCGTGGCGCTGGAGGGGCAGGCGCCCGACTGGAGCGGCCTGGTGCTCTACACCCTGGCCGGGCTGGTGTTTGCCGCGCTGTGCTGGCGGCTGTTCGAGCGGATCAAGCCGGCGTTTGCCGACGAGGTGTGATGTTCAATGGATGAAAAAAATCATGAGTAATATTGAGAAAATTGGCGTGCAGTTGGAAGACTTCGTGATTGAAACGGATGACGCTGAAGGGTTTGGCCTTCGTGGTGGCGCCCCGTTCGAGCCAGAGGTCTTGCTGGCACTGCGCCAGTGCATACAACCAGGCTCCGTGGTGCTGGATATTGGAGCGAATGTTGGCTATTTCACGGCCCACATGTCCCAACTGGTAGGCAGTGCAGGGCTGGTACACGCCTTTGAGCCAGAGCCGCGCAACTTCAGTCTTTTGAGCCGCAATGTGGCGGCCAACCATCTTCGGAATGTCGTACTGCATCCGATGGCACTTGGAGACCGTGAAGACACTGGTGTGTTGCACATCAGTGATTTCAGCGGCGGGATGCACAGGCTGTACCCTTCGAATTGTTGTGGTGATGCGACGATCAAAGTTCCGATTCGTCGTTTGGATTCGATGTTCAGTCCCGGGCAGATTTCAGTTATCAAGATCGATGTTGAAGGTTTTGAGCCCTTTGTGCTGTCTGGCGCCCAAAAACTGCTGGACGGCCAGGACGTCAAAATCATCAGCGAGTATTGCCCGCCTGCGATGCTGGAGGCAGGCGCATCGCTGGTGACATTCCTAGAACAGTTGATCCAATGGGGGTTTCAGGCGTACGAGCCAGGTGGTTCGCACCTGGAATGGGCCGTCCTCCTGGACGACGCGCGCAAGTGGGAACAATTCGGGCGGGAGCGCCTGTTTGCTGCCTGCAAAGAAAAATCCAACCCGGCGATTGCGGCCTTTGTCGAACAACAGGCCGGCCGTTTAGGCTGCACCCGGCCCTATATAGAAAATCTGGTTTTTCGCGCTGCGCGATAAAAGCCTAAACTCAAGCCTCTGCATTGCCGTCACTGTGGGAGGCGCAGGAGGCGTAAGGCCCTGAGACACCTGTCCACAAGGGTCGCCGCGCGCCCGCTGTCGCTCATCGCCGTCAGGGCAGGATGGGCATGTCCTTGGAACACCAGTCCGTAAGGGTCGTCGCGCGCCTCTTGCGGATTGCAGACACGAAAGCCCTCGGCTGCCAAAACGGCGGCGGGCAGGGTGTAGGTTCGGAAGACGTTCAATGCATTGACGTGTCGGTCGTACGCCTGCATGGCCAGTTGCGAGGCGAAGCATGCCATGGCCTGCTGCTTGCGCTGGAGCACGGGCGTGATGTCGACCAGCACATTGGGCAGCAGTGGCATGCCGACTTCGTACTGCACCAGGGTGTGGCCCGCGCCCAACTGCACGATGGCGGCTATGGCTGCCTGGGCGAGCGCGCGGTGGTCGGGGTGCACCTCCCACAAGGAAGGTGCAAACACCGTATCGGCCCTGCTAGCGCGCACTTGGGCCACGATTTCGCCCACCAGCGCGGATCCTGTAGGCAAATGGCGATCCGGGTGGCGCGCGAAGAGTGGCTCGGCGCAGCCCAGCACCTGCGCCGCGGCGCGGGTTTCCGCTTCGCGTGCTTCGACGACGCCCATGCCGGGCGGGGCCACGCCCCACAGGGCGCCGTCGGTGAAGACCAGCGCCTGCACCGGAATGCCCGCCTGGGCATAAAGCGCGGCGCTGCCGCCGCAGCCTATGGTTTCATCGTCGGGGTGCGGCGCCAGCACCAGCACGCTGCGGGCCTGGGCGACGGGCAAGGCAGATGCCTGGTAGGGGATATGCTGGCCTTCGGACATCTTGTGAAATTTGCTCAGAGATAATCAGTATCGCCACCCATGAACCAGAAACGGCCCGCCCAGGGCAGGGCTGTGGTCTGGCCCGGTGGGGCGTTGACGGGGATCTGGATTTGCGAGGGGTGCACCGTTTCGGCCTTGGCCGAAAACAGCGCCGCCACGCTGTCACTGACCAGCGCGGTCACGGGCTTGCCCTTGGCGCCTGCCCATTCGCGCACCGCCAACACGGCGCGCTCGACACCCTGGTGTGGCCCCAAGTAATCGAGCCACTCGCAGTGGGTGGCGTGCTCGCGCAGTGCCATGGCGGCCAAGGGCCTGCCGGTAAAACGCTGGCGCAGAACGAGCAAAACATACGACTGCGTGGGGTGCTGCAAGTAGCGGTAGCGCCAGCGTGCGGCATCGCGCACGGGCAGGTAGAGATCGGGCCAGTCGCGCTGCATGCGGCGCCAAAGCACATCCAGATCGGCGAGGCGGGTAGCCTGCAACGATGTGCAAGACCACCCATAATGGCGTTGCGCAGGCAATGGCGCCCAGCGCAATTCCATCATGCGCCCGGCCTCTGCATACAAGCCCAGCTTGGCGCCGAGCTTGAAGTGCCGCTCGCTCGGGAAGCCAAATGCAAACGCATAAGCATGGCCGGGGCCGACATGGTGGCTGAAAAAATGATCTGCCGCGTGGTAGAGCGCGCCGTAGCGGCTGAACACGCCGCGCTCGTCGGGCAGCACCATCACATCGCCGTTCTGTACGGCCTCCAGCAATTGGCCCGCATGGACGAAGCGGCGCGGCATGCCGCCAAAGAAGGCCACCGCCCTGCCCTGTCGGCGCAGCAAGGTGCCACGCAGCGCGACGCCCTGGTACTTCCACTCCCATTGGGCGCCGGACATGGCGTGGCCAAAAACGGCCTGGAACAAGGCGCGCAGTTCTTCGTCACTCTCAGGCAAGGCCGAATGCACCGTCCAGCGTGCCAAGGTGGCACAGCCACCGGGTTCGGGAGCGAGGCTCATGGCGACGGGCTTTGGTGGCCAGGTTGGGCGTGCCAGTGGTGCGGCAGGGTCACCAGTCCCGGCTCGGGCAGGATGTCGTCCACATGCAACGTGGCGATGGCCAAGGCGTTGTCATAGATATGCACCGCATTTTCAGCACCCAAATAAACGCCAACGTGGTATTGACCTTTGCGCAGCGGAATGCGCGGAAAGTCAATGCGTGCCGTCCCTCGGCCTTGGGCGTCACGCTGCAGCAGCACCCCATCGGTGCGCGCGATGGAGCAGGTCAAGGCCGTGACGTTGGGAAGGTCAATGGTGACGCCGGCGGTGGGCGTGGGCAGCGCGGGGTCGGAGTCGAACTCGATCACGATGTTGAGCGTGGACTCCCCAGGACGGATGTGCAGCGCCTGCCCCCAATGTCCATCCACCCCCGTCAGGGCGCGGGTGATGCGGGCATAGCCGGGCGTAGCTGTCGTGGCGGGCTCGATAGCGTCCGGCACCGAACTGTTGGCGGGCATGGCAGCCGGCTCGTTGGTCAATCCCGCTGCCGGAACGGCCTTGTGCATCGGCGTCGCAGCAAAACTCTCGCCCGCCAGAAACATGTCGTACTGGCGCACCACGTCGTGCGGCTCGCCGATGGCCTGCAGGCGGCCTTCGTTGAGCCACATGACGCGCGAGCAAAACGCCTCGACCTGGTAGAGCGAGTGCGAGCAAAACAAGATGGTGGTGCCGCGCTCTTTCATGGCGTAGATGCGGTCGAACGACTTGCGGGAAAACTCGCCATCGCCCACCGACAGGGCTTCGTCCACGATCAGGATGTCGGGGTCGACGCTGGTGGCCAGCGAAAACGCCAGCCGCACGAACATGCCGCTGGAATAGGTTTTGACAGGCTGGTCGATGAAATGGCCAATGCCCGAAAAATCGATGATGTCGTCCAGCCGCTCCTGCAGCTGCGCGCGGCTGATGCCCAGCAGCGGGCCATTGAGCAGCAGGTTCTCGCGGCCCGAAAAGTCGGGGTTGAAGCCCGCGCCCAGCTCGAGCAGCGCGGCAATGCGGCCGTTGACCTTCACGCTGCCCGTGCTGGGGCTGAGCGTGCCGCACAGCAGTTGCAGCAAGGTGGACTTGCCTGCGCCGTTGCGGCCAATGACGCCCAGCACCTCGCCGCGCGGGATCTGCAGGTCCAGCCCCTGCAAGGCCCAGAACGGCTCACCCTGCGGCGCAGAAGCCGGAAACAGCGCAGCGAGCAAGCGCTGCACGGGGTTGGCACTGGCGCGGTATGCCTTGCCCAGGCCCCTGGCCTCGATGGCAAAGGGAGGCGGCGCGGACATGGCGGGTGCGAGAATGGGGTTCAAGGTCGGTTCAGTCATGGTTCACGGTTGGGGCCAGAGACTTTTGTCGAGCATGGCCCAGATGGCGCGGACGGTGGCGGACCGGCCTGCCTGGATGATGCTGCGCTTGCGCCAGCAACTAGGCAGTCCGCGCAAGGCGTCGAGCTTGGCCCGCCAGGCCACCGCTGCCTGGCCGCGCAGGGCGAACAATACCAGCCCGGCCAGGTTGGCCAGCAGGTGCAGCGGCAGCAGCAGCCAGAACAAGACACCCGGCATGTTCTTCACATATGTCCAGACCAGGTTGCGCTGGCCGTAGTAGCCGCTGAAATCGCTGCGCCGGCCCGTGACGGCCGAGCCGACATGGTGGCAAACAGCTTCGGGCACATGCCAGCATTGGTGACCCTGCAGGCGCAGGCGAAAGCCCAAGTCCACATCTTCAAGATAGCAAAAATAGTCTTCATCCAGCCCCCCCGCTGCCAACCAGGCACTGCGCCGGTAAAGGGCGGCAGCAGCACAGGGCGAGAAAATTTCCGCTTCCCCGCGCGTGCGCTGCGCACGCAACCGGCCATGATCACGGCGAAAGGCGCGCCCGGACCAGTGGTAGTTGTCGCCCGTGCCGTCCAGCAGCGCCGGGTCTGCAGCATTGAGCAGGCTGCAGCCAAACGCAGCGCCTGCGGGGTGCCGGGCGGCGGCGGCCAGCAGCTGCTCGAGCCAATCGGGAGCGGGGAAGGCATCGGGGTTGAGCAGGGCCACCCAGGGCGTGGCCGCCTGGGCCACGGCCAGATTGTTGGCGCGCGCAAAGCCCTGGTTGGAGTCCAGGCGCACCAGTGCGAAACGCGGGTCTTGCAGGATGGGCACCAGATCGGCCGAGCCATCGGTGCTGCCGTTGTCCATGATGACCGCCTGGAAGGCCCCCATGGTTTGCTGCTGCAAGGCCTGCAGGCATTGTGCAAGGTGTTGCAACCCGTTCCAGTTGACGATGACCACCGTCACCCGCGCCGCATCGGCATCCTCCTTCACAGCGCCCATCAGGCCCATGGGTTCAGCCCGCCTTGCGGAACTGGCGGTAGAGAGATTCATACAAGAAGGCTTCTTCTTCCACCCGCAACGGCAGCGGCAAAGCGGCGCGCCAGCGCTCCAGCATGGCGGGTTCGCGTTGTACCTGGGCAATAGCCTGGGCCCAGGTCGACGCATCGCCTGCGGGCAGGGCCCGGCCAGCGCCGGTCTCTGCCATGAGTTCGGCAGGCGCGCCCAGTTGCGAGACCAGTGCGGGAACGCCCAGGGCAGCACTCTCGCGCAGCACGAGCGAGAAGCTCTCGGGAACGATGGAGGGCAGACACAACAGGTTGATCTCGCTCAGCATGGCGCCAACCTCGACCGCATCGAGCTGCCCCAGCATCTCCACCCGCTGATCGGCTGCGACCATACGTTGGATAGAGTCGGCATAGACAGCATCGCCATGGAGCTCCCCGGCCACCAAGAGCCGCAGGGGGACGCCGGGAATGGAGGCCAGAGCCTGCAGCAGCACCTGCAGCCCTTTTTGGGGAACGATGGTGCCGATGTAGCCCAGGGTGAGCGGCATGGCGCTGGCGGGTGGCACGGCGGGCGAGGCCGCGTTGCGCAGCAGTGCAAGCAAATCAATGCCATGCGGTATGACCCGCACAGGTAAGCCTTCGAAGGCAGCGCGGTAGCGATCGGCGACATAGGCCGAGGGCGCCACACAGGCGCTGGCAGACGCCAGCAAGGCCGCCGCTTGCTTGTGGCGCTGGCCCAGGGATTCGGCATCCCAGGGCGGCACTTTGCAGTCTTTGGCGCAACGATGACCCTGCTGCGGCCCCTCGCACAACTTGCCGCGCAAGTTGACCAGGTTGATGCGGCTACAGGGCAAGAAAAAGTCGGTGAGCGTGAGGATATACGGCAGGCCACACTGCTGCGCCGCCTTGACTACCGTGGCCATACGCATGGGGTGCAGCAGGTGCAGCATGTCAAAGTGCTTCTCATGCATCCAGGCTTGCAGCGGCTCGACCAGGGCTTGGGCAACATCGAGGCTGTAATCTGCCGTGGCCGGCAGGGCCGCGCGCGGCAGCAAGGTGATGGGCACGCCCTCATGCACAGTATCGAAGGCGCCGGGCAAGGCGCTGGCGGCCAGGCCGTCGCAGGCAGCGGGCTGCACCGCACAGGCCAGCACCCGCACATGGTGGCCGGCCCGCTGGGCCGTGCGCGCCAGATTCAGCGCCACGCGCTCGGTGCCCCCCGAAAACTCAGGGAAAAACTGGTGAAGGACGATCAGGATACGCATCAGACACCTGCCTTGAGTTCGCAATGGAAAGCGGCGGCCATGTCTGCCTCGGGGCCGCTCTGGCCCTCGCGGTCCAGGTAGAAGAAGCCCAGTGCACCACCTGCCGTGGCCGCGAAGGTCTTGCGCACCACGTCGCGCAGTTCGTGGCGCAATAGGCTGTCCTGGGGGCCGTAGACCGCTGCGGCGAACTGGTTGAAATGCTCCAGTCGCGCCAGAAAGCTGTCGGCAAAGCGCCGCGCCTCGTCACACGCTCGGGCGTCCAGCACGGTGGTGCAAACCAGGTGCTGGCGGGCGACTTCGGCTAGGAAGGCGTCGAGGCGCTCGTCGCCCAGGGCGACCGGGGCTTGCGGCTGCAGGTCGGCCAGCGTTTGCCGCGAGGACTGCACCCAGGCGCTGATTTCCTCGCCCAGAGGGCGTGTATCGGGGGCCGCCTCCAGAGCACGGAGCCACGCCGATACATGGGCCGCTGTGGACACCATGCCTGCCAGCAAGCCCAGCGCCGATTCGCAGCGCGGGTAGGTGAAGTCCTTGAACAGGCCCACCAGAAAGATCACATCGACGAAGGTGCGCTTGAGGTAGTAATAGGCGGGGCGGTTGTGCGAGTGGATGACCTTCACGGAGGCCAGCATGGCCACGCGGTAGCCGTCCTTGATGAGGCGGATGCCGAGGTCGAGATCTTCGGCATAGTCGCCCTGGTAGCGATAACGCATGAAGCATTCGCGTGAAATTAGGCAGGACACATCACTGAGCTGCCCCTGCGAGCGCAGCGCCATGTGGTCGTCGCCGTGGAATTCACCGATGCGGTCGTACTCCAGGCACCCCAGAAAGCGGTAGTGGGTGTTGACCATGGCGTCGTACATCATGTCGCTGTCGCTGCGGCTGTACTCGGCGCAAGAGGCGGCCACCAGCTTCTGGTCGGCGTGGTCCAGCAGGTAGCGCAGCATGCCGTGCATCCAGTGGTCGCCAATAGGGTAGGCATCCTGGACCATGAACAGCAGGTAGTCGCCACTGGCCGCATCGGCACCGCGGTTGCGGGCGTAGCTGTGGGAAAACTCGGAGGGCAGTATCTGCACCACGTTGCAGCCGGCTTCATGCGCCCAGGCCACCGTGGCATCGCGCGAGCCCGAGTCCACAACCACGATTTCGATCTCGCGCACGGCTTTTTGCGCGCGCAGCTTGCGCAGCATCCAGCGGAACTCCGGGCCGGCATTGAGCGTGGGGATGACGACGGACACCTTGAAGTCCAGCGTATCGCCGCCGCCGGTGAGGTCGGGGTGCAGGCGCACCTGGTGCAGGGCGGGCGGTGGCGCATGAAAATCGGCCGGCTGGCCCAGGGGCGGGCGCGCTGCTAGCCGCGGCAAATAGGCAGGGCCGTGGCGCAGGTAGTACGGCAGGCGGCGCAGAAAACCCGTCCAGCCGTGCCGCCGCACTTCGACCCCCACGGCTTGTACGCCGTGGCGCACCAAGCGCCGCGGCTGGGACGAGCGCAGCCAAGCCAGCAGGCGCGACAGGCCGCGCAAGGGGCGGGTGATGCGCCAGGAGCGGGACTGCTGGAGCGCCTGCAGTTGCTGCAAATGCTGGCTGCGCAGTTGCTCCAGCTTGCCCAGCTCCTGCTGCTGCGCCTGGATTTGATGCCGCTGCACGACCGCGGCCGCACGCTCGTGGCCCAGTTGAACATGGAGCGAGGCGACCACTTCTTGCGCGCTACCCAGCTGCTCCTGGAGCGACGCGACCACCTGGTGTTCGTGGCCCAATTGCACATGGAGCGCGCTGGCCACTTGTCGTTCTTGATTGAGTTGCTGCGTCTGCTCTGCCAGCGACTGCATCAAGGCCACGACCTGGCCTGGCGTCCAGCGCGCCAGCTGGCGGATAGCCAGCTGCTCCAGCATGCGCTGGCGGAGATCGCCTTGCGTGTGGGCATGGCCCGAGCCTTCATCGGCGCTCAAGGCATAAATGGCGGACACACCCGGCACACGCTGAAAACTTCCCCGGACGGCCAGCTGCAGCCAGAAATCCCAGTCTTCGAACAATTGCAGGCCCGCGTCAAACCGGCAGGCGGGCGATTGCTCGGCCACCTCACGGCGAAACAACACGGCATGTATAGGCAGGAAATTTTCCAGCTGCAGGCGCACGGGGTCGAAGTCCAAGGCAAACACATGACCCGCCACCCGCTGCTGACGGGGTCCGGTCATGGCCTGCACGTCAGCATAGGCTGCCACCAAGGCGGAATCTGCATCCAGCGTGGCCACCAGTTTTGCAAGGTGCTCTGGCAGCAACCAGTCGTCGTCGTCCAGGAAAAGGGCGTACCGGCCCTGCGCAGCCTCGAGCAAGGCATTGGCCGCTTCACTGCGGCCCAACGGCTTCCCCGGCTCGACCCGCCGGATGCGACCGGCCATCTCACCATCTGGCGGGCAAGGAAGCGACTGGCCACTGGCGTTGACCAAGACAATCTCCCAGCCGGTGAAAGCCTGGTCAACGACCGATTGAATGGCCTGTGCCAGCGATTCACGGCCCATGGTCCGGATAAGCACCGACACTTTCACCTGGCTATTGGCAGGTTCCGGGGATAAGGGGAAAGAAGAGGTCATTCAGCGCTAGCGCTCACGGTTTTACACATTCATAATCGGCCGCCATAGCCAGGTGCGCACGATGGTGCGTCCACAGGCCGGGTCGCACGGCGGTCAAGTACCTGGCCAAGCCCCTGGCGGCACGGTCCGCGACGGGCTCAAGAAAACACTTCGGCGTCGCCAAGCCGCAGGCCCTGCTGATCCTTGGCCGAAAGCATGGGCAACTGCGCAAGATGGGGCCACTGAATGCCAATGACCGGATCATTCCACGCGATGCAGCGCTCATAAGCCGGCGCGTAGTAATCGGTGGTCTTGTACAGAAACTCGGCCGTTTCGCTAAGCACCACAAAGCCATGCGCAAAGCCTGGCGGCACCCACAGCTGGCGGTGGTTGTCGGCGCTCAACTCCGCCCCCACCCATTGGCCGAAGGTGGGCGAGCTTTTGCGGATGTCGACCGCCACATCAAACACGACACCCTGCACCACGCGCACAAGCTTGCCCTGGGGCTGCTGGATCTGGTAGTGCAGGCCGCGCAGCACGCCACGGCTGCTGCGGCTGTGGTTGTCCTGCACAAACTGATGGTCGGCGCCGGTGGCCTCGCTGAAGGCGCGCTGGTTGAAGCTTTCATAGAAAAACCCGCGCGCATCGCCGAACACCTTGGGTTCGATCAGTACGACATCAGGGATAGACAGGCGGGTGGCTTGCATACAGGTCTCAGTAGATTGTTTCTTGGGCAACGCGCAGCAGGTACTGCCCATAGCCGTTCTTGGATAAAGGCTTGGCTAAGCGCTGTAGCTGTTCCGTGTCGATCCATTGGCTGCGCCAGGCTATTTCCTCGGGGCAAGCGATCTTGAGGCCCTGACGATGTTCGAGCGTGGCAATGAACTGGCCGGCTTCGAGCAGGCTGTCGTGTGTGCCGGTATCGAGCCAGGCGTAGCCCCGGCCCATGATTTCGACGTTGAGCTGGCCTTGCTCGAGATACAGCCGGTTGAGATCAGTGATTTCCAGCTCACCCCTTGGCGAGGGCGCCAGAGCCTTGGCAAGCTCTACCACCTGGTTGTCATAAAAATACAGGCCCGTGACGGCGTAGCTGGACTTGGGCGCCTGGGGTTTTTCTTCCAGGCTCAGCACTTTGCCGCTGGCGTCGAACTCGGCCACACCATAGCGCTCTGGGTCTTGCACATGGTAGGCAAACACGCTGGCGCCCTGCTGGCGTTGCATGGCATTGGCCAGCAGCAGGTGCATGTCGTGACCGTAGAACAGGTTGTCGCCCAACACCAGCGCGCTGGGGTGATTGCCAATGAAGTCTTCGCCAATGATGAACGCCTGCGCCAGTCCGTCGGGGCTGGGCTGTACGGCGTATTCCAGGTTCAGGCCCCACTGGCTGCCGTCGCCCAGCAGTTGCTCGAAGCGCGGTGTGTCTTGCGGCGTGCTGATGATGAGGATGTCGCGGATGCCGGCCAGCATGAGGGTGCTCAGCGGGTAATAGATCATGGGCTTGTCGTACACCGGCAGCAGTTGCTTGCTGATGGCCAGCGTGGCCGGGTGCAGGCGGGTGCCGGAGCCTCCGGCGAGGATGATGCCTTTGCGTGCGGTCATGAGGAAGCCTTACAGAATTTCGGTGAGCATGCGCGCCACGCCCTGCTGCCAGTGGGGCAGCGTGAGGCCGAAGGTGGCTTGCAGTTTTTGGGTGTTCAGGCGCGAGTTGTGCGGGCGCATGGCCGGCGTGGGGAAGGCGCCGGTGGGCACAGGCGCCACCTCGGCAGCTTTTATTTTGATAGCTGACTGCGCTTTAGCAGCAAGGCTCAGGACCTCTTTTGCATACAAATGCCAGTTGGTCTCGCCACTGGCCACGCAGTGGTACAGGCCGGCGTCCTGCGGGCACTGCTGCAGGTGGCGGATGGCGTGCGCGGTGACATCGGCCAGCAGGTCAGCGCCGGTGGGCGCGCCCCACTGGTCGTCGATGACGGTGAGGCGCTCGCGCTCCTGCGCAAGACGCAGCATGGTCTTGGCGAAGTTGCCGCCGCGTGCGGCATAGACCCAGCTGGTGCGCAGGATGAGGTGTTTGCATCCCGCTTGCTGGATGAGCTGCTCGCCTTCCAGCTTGGTAGCGCCATAGACGCTGAGGGGAGCAGGCGCATCGGTTTCCACCCAGGGGCGGCTGCCGCTGCCGTCGAACACGTAATCGGTGCTGTAGTGCACCAGCCAGGCGCCCAGCCTGGTTGCCTCTTCGGCCAGCACGCTGGGCGCAGTGGCGTTGAGGGTGCGGGCCAGGTCGGGCTCGCTTTCTGCCTTGTCCACGGCGGTGTGGGCGGCGGCATTGACGATGACGTCGGGCCGCAGCGCGCGCACGGTGTCGGCAAGGCCTGCGGGATTGCTGAAATCGCCGCAGTGCTCGGTGCTGTCAAAGTCCAGCGCCTTCACGTTGCCCAGCACCGATAGGCTGCGCTGCAGCTCCCAGCCGACCTGGCCACCTTTGCCAAAAAGGAGGATGTTCATGCGCTGGCGCGTGCGTCTTGGTATTGGGTCTGCACCCATTCGCGGTAGGCGCCAGTCTGCACGTTGGCCACCCAGTCGGCGTTGTCGAGGTACCACTGCACGGTTTTGCGGATACCGGTGTCAAACGTCTCGGCGGGCTTCCAGCCCAGTTCGCGTTCGATCTTGCGGGCGTCGATGGCGTAGCGGCGGTCGTGGCCGGGGCGGTCTTTGACGTAGGTGATCTGGCTGCGGTAGCTTTGCCCGTCAGCGCGCGGGCGCAGTTCGTCGAGCAAAGCGCACACGGTGTTGACGATGTCGATGTTGGGTTTTTCGTTCCAGCCGCCGACGTTGTAGGTTTCACCCAGCTTGCCCGCTTCGAGCACGCGGCGGATGGCGCTGCAGTGGTCGCGCACGTACAGCCAGTCGCGCACTTGCATGCCGTCGCCGTACACGGGCAGGTTTTTGCCTGCCAGGGCGTTGACGATCATGAGGGGGATGAGTTTTTCTGGGAAGTGCAGCGGGCCGTAGTTGTTGCTGCAGTTGGTGGTGAGCACGGGCAAGCCGTAGGTGTGGTGCCAGGCGCGCACGAGGTGGTCGCTGGCGGCCTTGCTGGCCGAGTACGGGCTGTTGGGCGCGTAAGTGTTGTCTTCGGTAAAGGCGGGGTCAGTGGCCGACAGGGTGCCATAGACCTCGTCGGTGCTCACATGCAGGAACCTGAATGCTTCTTTATTGATAGCTGGCAGCGCTTGCCAGTAATGCCTTGCAGCCTCCAACAGCCTGAAAGTACCCAGCACGTTGGTCTGGATGAAGTCTTCGGGGCCGTGGATGGAGCGGTCTACATGCGATTCGGCGGCAAAATTGACCACGGCGCGCGGCTGGTGTTGCGCCAGCAGGCGGGACACCAGCGCGGCGTCGCCAATGTCACCCTGCACGAACACTTGGCGCGCATCGCCTTGCAGGCTGTCCAGATTGTGCAGGTTGCCCGCGTAGGTCAGTTTGTCGAGGTTGAGCACCGGCTCGTCGCAGGTGGTGAGCCAGTGAAGAACGAAGTTGGCGCCGATGAAGCCGGCACCGCCGGTGACAAGAATCATGATGTGACCCGAAGATTACTGCCTGCTGGCAAAGCGGACCATTATCCCACCCAGTTCGGAACAGCACGTAACCAGGCGCTGCACAGGATGCTGCTTACCGCGTCCTGTCACCGGGCACCATCTTCTACACTTTTAGGAGCAAACGCCTACACCTGCAGCCCCGGGCAACGTAAAGTGCCTTCGTATGCCAGCGGCAAGCGGCCTTGGCATCACTCCCCTCACCCTTACTGGAGGTTTCATGGTCAAGAAAGTGCAAAAAATCGGCAACGACAAGAAAAAAAGCGACGCCCAGCTGTCCAGCACCGTCAAGGATTCGGCGCAGCAGATCTGGCTGGCTGGGCTGGGCGCTTTCTCGAAGGCGCAAGAAGAAGGCGGCAAGGTGTTTGAAGCGCTGGTCAAGGAAGGGCTGACCATCCAGCGTAAGACACAGGCCGTGGCCGAAGAGAAGATTACTGAAGCCACCAGCCGCGTGACGAGCATGGCCAACGACCTCGGCTCGCGCGCCGTGGGCCAGTGGGACAAGCTCGAAAACATCTTTGAAGAGCGTGTGGCCAAGGCCCTGGGCAAGCTGGGCGTGCCTTCGAACCATGATATCCAGGCCCTCCACGCACGCATTGATGCGCTGACCCAGGGCGTCGGCAAATCTGCCCCGACGAAAGCCACTGCGAAGCCGGCGGCCAAGGCGGCCCCGCGCAAGACCGCCGCGAAACCTGCAGCCAAGTCCGCTGGAAAATCCGCCCCCGCCAAGAAGGCCGTGGCAAAGCCCCGCACTGCCGCCACCGCCAAGGCAAGCGCTGCGCCGGACGCATCGTCTGCCACCTGAGCCTTCCAGGCGCCCTGCGCGCGCAGCGGCGCCCGGTATCGGGGTTGCAGCAACTGACACGCCCCTGCGTGCAGTCGCATTTTTTTCTTGCCTCCACATGGCGGCACATCACACCCCGAAAGAACGAATGCCCCCAGGCCGCACCGGCGCTGCGCCCTGATGCTGCATTGCAACAAAAGCAGCTGGGTTAGAGTAACCAGGAGAGCGCAAAAAACAATGACATAAAGGGGGCACGCATCCATGGTGAAGAAAGCGCCACGCCGCACTGCCGAACGCATCCTGGAAGTCTCCCTGGACCTGTTCAACCGGTTTGGCGAGCCCAATGTTTCCACCACGCTCATCTCGGCCGAGTTGCACATCAGCCCCGGCAACCTGTACTACCACTACCCGGCCAAGGACGAGCTCATCAATGCGCTGTTTGACCGGTATGAACATGCGCTGAACGAGTTGCTGGGCGCCAGCGACAACGTGCGCAACGTGGAAGACGCATGGTTCTTCATGCACACGCTGTTTGAAATCATCTGGCAATACCGCTTCCTGTACCGCGACCTCAATGACTTGCTGTCCAAGAACCGTCGCCTGGAAACGCATTTCCAGACCATTCTGAAAAGCAAGACCCGCGCGGTGCGGGCCATGCTCGATGGCATGGGCCGCGCAGATGCCTTGCGCATCGACGCCCACGACCAGGAGGCCACCGCCACCAGCATGGTGGTGGTGCTGACCTACTGGCTCAGCTTCGAATACGTGCAGGACCCGCGCCATGCGCTGGAACCCGAGAGTGCCCAGGCGGCACTGCAGCGGGGTGCGCACCATGTGCTGAACCTGCTGATGCCCTACCTGGAGGGCAGCCAGCGGGTGCATCTCCAGCACATCGTGGGCGCCTACGCACCAGCCAGCGCTTGATCAGCACGGCCCCATAACCACAACCCAGGAGACGCACCATGGCCCCATGGACCACTTTCCCCCATGCTGGTGACTACCGGTTTGATGCGGCCAGCGTCAAGCAGCAATGGAGCCGGCTGCACAGCGGCGATGCCGAGCCCTGCCCCCAGGATGCCGCCGTGCTGCAGGCCTGGGCACTGTTTCACAGCGGTGAGTTCGAGCAGGCCGCTGCGGCAGGGCTCAGTGCAGGCGGCGCCGGCATCACGGCGGCCAACAAGGCCACCGCGATTTATGCCAACTACCTGGAGCCGAAGGAAAAAAAACGCCTGGATCTGTTCATGCAGGTGGCCGAGCGCGCCCAGGCCCAGGCGGAGCACGAGCCCGAGAACGCCAACGCCTGGTACTGGCATGCCTATGCGCTGGGCCGCTACAGCCAGGGCATCAGCGTGGCCAAGGCGCTGGCCCAGGGGCTGGGCGGCAAGGTCAGGAATGCACTGGAAAAAACAATGGCCCTGTCACCCCGGCATGCCGATGCCCGCATTGCGCTGGGCACGTTCCACGCCGAGGTGATTGACAAGGTGGGCGCGTTGATTGGCGGGATGACCTATGGCGCCAAGAAAGAACAGGGCCTGCTGCTGTTTCAGGAAGCCTTGCGGATCAACCCCGGCTCGGCCATCGGCATGATCGAATACGCCAATGCACTGGTGATGCTGGAAGGCGACACGAAGATGCAGGAAGCCACGCAGCTTTACGAAAAGGCCGCAGCCATCGAGCCGCTGGATGCACGAGAGCGACTCGATGTAGAAATGGCGCGCCTTGAACTGCAGGAAGACTGAGCCGGTGGCACCGACCCTTGCCCGTGCACGGGCGGCCCGGTTCAGCCGAAACGCCGCGCGGCAATCTCCAGCAGGCCATCAAAAATGAGGTTGTCCACCAGCTCGAACGGGCGCGTCATGCTGGGCGCCATCTTCCAGCCGGCGCCGCCGGTCATCACGCAGGCCGGCTCGGCGCCGCAGTGGGCAATGACATGCTGCACCATGCGCTCGACTGCACCGGCAATCGCATAGGTGCCGCCGCTGGTCAGTGCATCGCTGGTGTTGGTGGGGAAAAGGCGCACTTCGCCCGTGGGCACATGCAGGCCGGCCGTGCCGGCTTCCAGGGCGCGCAGCATGATGCCGTGGCCCGGCAGGATCAGCCCGCCCAGAAACCGCCCGTCGGTATCGATGCATTCCACGGTGACCGCCGTGCCCACCATCACCACCACGATCGGGCACGCAGGGCCTTTTGCCAGCACATGGTGGCGGGCGCCGATCATGGCCACCCAGCGGTCCGAGCCCAGGCGCGAGGGGTAGTCGTAGCCATTGACCACGCCCGCCTCTTGTGCCGACGAAACCACCCATTGCGCCGGCACGTCCCACAGCTCCATCTGGTCTTGCACGCGGCGCTTGACGGCATCGCCCGCCACCACGCAGCCCAGCATCTTGGTCGGAACCGGCAACTGAGCCCACGAACCTTCGGCCAGCCGGTCAATATGGTCCAGGAACTCGGCGCCATGCGCCAGCAAGGCTGCGCCCGGGCGGTGAGCGTCGTACAACGCCCATTTGAGACGCGTGTTGCCGACGTCGATGGCCAGAAATGTCATGCGGCGG
>LNAP01001839.1_pt1 | contig 21956 bp, 16 predicted proteins | sample 602601 | NCBI WGS metagenome assembly LNAP01 (sample SAMN02440304, study PRJNA202911) | soil metagenome | biome: Subtropical and temperate rainforests or woodlands; isolation source: soil samples (1 kg each in a 20% v/v slurry with milli Q water) were... ...
CGTGGCTCGCCGGTGCCGCCCCCGCCATCTTCTACGGCTCCGACCACGCCGCCGTCTGGAACCGGTGCGCCCGCGCAGAAGCCCTGACCACAAGCTAGTCCAGCACAGGAGAGCGAAGCCGGCATGGTGGACCGGACGGTGAAGAGCCGCAGACCCGACCAGGACCTAGCAAGGCCGTATAAGCGGGTCGACGGGCATGCCCAGCCTGTTTCCGTGCGTAGCCGTCGCGCTCTCGATTGGTTCGTGTTTTTCGTTGCCGATATCCAAACCGGTTTCGGCCCCTTCGTCGCCGTTTTTCTGACGACGCAGAAATGGACCCAAGTCGATATCGGCCTCGTTCTGACGATCAGCGGTGTCGTCAGCCTCGTCGGCCAGATTCCCCTTGGCGCTTTCGTCGATAGCGTTAAATCGGTGCGCCTCGTCGCCGCCCTCGCGCTTGTGGCGATCGGCGTCAGCGCCTTTGCTTTCGCGGCGTGGCCGGTCTTTCCCATTGTCTTTGCCTCACGCGTGCTGCATGCCGCTGCAAGTTGCGTGCTTGGTTTCGCACTGGTCTCGCTGAGCCTCGGCCTTGTTGGCCAGGGCGGTGTCAGCGAAAGGCTGGGACGCAATGCGGCTTTCGCTTCGGCTGGCACCGGGATTGCCGCTGCTGTCATGGGAGCATGCGGCGAATATCTGTCGGATCGCGCGGTCTTCTTCCTTGCCGCCGGCTTGGTGGTGCCTGCGATCTTTGCCCTGTCCCGTATCAGATCCCACGAGATCCGCATCACGCGTCCCGCCTCTCATGAGGAGGCCTCGACGCTGCGGGATCTTGCCGCCGGCCTGCTGGGCCTTGCCCGCAATCGCCCGCTTATCGTCTTCGCCGCCTGCGTCGCCCTCTTCCACCTCGCCAATGCGGCCATGCTGCCCTTGGCGGCAAGCATGCTGACCCTGCGTTCGGGACAAGCCGCGACAATCATGGTCGCCGCCGCGATGATCGTGCCGCAGCTGACCGTAACCATATTTTCGCCTTGGGTCGGCCGCGCGGCGCAACGTTGGGGAAGGCGGCCATTTCTGGTGCTCGGCTTTGTTGCGCTGGTTGTCCGTGGTTTTCTTTTTGCCGCGACGGGCCAACCACATCTGCTGGTGCTCATCCAAATTCTCGATGGCGTGTCGGCGGCAGTCCTCGGCGTTCTCGTGCCGCTCACCGTCGCCGACGTCACCCGCGGCAGCGGACATTTCAACCTTGCGCAGGGCATGGTCGGATGCGCCATGGGGGTGGGCGCTTCAATCAGCACGGTACTCAGCGGTTATATCGCCGACAATTACGGGAGTTATGCCGCCTTCACCACGCTGGCAATAATTGCCGGTGCCGGCCTCATTGCCGTGGCATCCGTCATGCCGGAAACGAGGCCGCGACCGGTTGAAGGAGTGGTGTCGAGATCATCATGAGCCGCAATTAGCTGGTGGTCACGACGCGAATACTGCCATCACGCGCCAGCACGTTGACCACCACCTCCGACCCCGCGCGTCTCAGTGCGATATCGACGGACCCGCCATCGATCGACAGGCGGCGCAGCACGACTTCGCCGAGAAAGTCAGGCAAGCCGGGTTGCTCGAAGATAATCTGTCGGGCCCCCGTGTTGAAGCTGAGTCCGAGGCAGGATTGCAGCAGCGACAAGGGTGCTGCCGCGGCCCAGGCCTGTGGCGTGCAAGCAACGGGATAGAAAGTCGGACCCTGGCTGCGCTGCCGTGGGAAGCCGCAAAAGAGCTCAGGCAATCGTCGGAGATCGATATAAGTCGACGCGGCGAACAGACCTTCCAGGATTCGCGCCGTCTCGCGGCGAAAGCCGTAACGTGCGAAGCCGGCAGCGATCAGCACGTTATCGTGTGGCCAGACCGAGCCATTGTGATAGCTCATGGGATTGTACCGGGCTTCTGTCGAGGCAACGGTACGGACGCCCCAACCGGAGAAGGAGGCGCTCGACATCAGCGTTTCGACAACGGCGCCCGCCCGTTCGGGATAGGCGATGCCGCCGAAAAGGGCATGGCCGGCATTTGAGGTGCGGACACGACACGGCTTCTTGTCGCCGTCGAGAGCCAAGACATAGGTGCCAAGCTCTGCGTCGAAGAATTTCTCATCGAAGCGCTTCCGCAGCGTCTCGGCCTTGATATCCAGGGTCGTGGCGTCGCTCATATGTCCAAGCTTGCGCGCGATTTCGGCCGCAGCGCGCCAGGCGCCATAAACATAAGCTTGGACTTCCACAAGCGCGATCGGGCCGCGGGCGATCGACCCGTCGGCATGGAAAATCGAATCGTGACTGTCCTTCCAGCCCTGATTGATCAAGCCTTCCGCCGTCTTGCGACCGTATTCAACGAAGCCGTCGCCGTCGCGGTCACCCTCAGTTTCAATCCAGCGAAGCGCCGCTTTGATATTCGGCCAGAGTTGGCTGACCATCTCCAGATCACCGGTGCGGTCGAGATATGAGCCGGCCAGCATGACAAAGAGGGGGGTGGAATCGATGCTGCCATAATAGCGGCGGAAGGGTACTTCGTGGAGTTCCGCCATCTCACCCTGGCGCACTTCGTGCAAAATTTTGCCGGGCTCTGCATCGGCAACCGGATCGGTCGCCACTGCCTGGTTCGCCGCGAGATAGCCGAGCACGCCACGCGCAATGGTCGGATCGAGCCAAATCGTCTCGAGTGCCGTGACGATAGCGTCACGGCCGAAGACGGTGCTGAACCAGGGAATGCCGGCATAAGGATAGGGACCTTGCGGCGTATCGGTGATCAGCATGTAGATGTCGGACATGCTGCGGCGCACCGCTTCGTTGAAAATGTCATTCGATGTCACCAGGGACACCGCGCGCGAGGATGAGGCCCGGAGCGCCTGACGTGCATCGCGCAATGCGCTGAAGAAAGCCCGGCGCGAGGTCGGAGCCGTGTTGTCGGTACCGCATCTCAGCTCCAGAAAAAGAAACCGTGTTTCGCCGGGCGCCAGGTCGAGATCGAAGATCACCTGTTTACCCGTCAGCTGCGCGGGGGTCGGGTCGAAGCGCAAACCGGTTTCGCGCCGGCGATCATCGAGACCGGTATAAGCGAGGGTCACGCCCTCGGTTCCTATCTTGGCCGGATGATGGGTGCCATGGCGCGTGCGCCGGGTGCCCCGCACCTCAAACAAATCGGCAAAATCAGCCGCGAAACTCAGCTCCAATCTGACGCGATGGGGCGATGGATCGAAGTTCCTCACCGCCAGCCGCTCAAAGCAGGTCGCGTCCCAGAGAAATCTCGAGCGGCGGATGTGAATGAGATCATGATGCAGCACTAGCCCGCCATCTTCGTCGAAGAGGTCGGGATTGGTGAGATCGCAGGTAAGGGTCACATTGTCGTCGCGCAGCGTCGAACTCAGCAATATCGGCCGCTGTCCCTCCATCGTGAGGTAGAAATGCGACAGATACCGCGTGTCGCGATGATAAATGCCCTCGGGGCTGCCGGGTCCCGCCAATGCATCGCCATTGGGATCGAACAAGGCAAAGGTGTCGCCATGCTTCTGAATACGCGGCCGGCGTTCCTGCAGCGAGGCCGTGGCCGGAATGAAGAATTGCGCGATTGGCGGCGTACCTGGCACGACCGGCACTGGCGCGTGCAACTCCGTTTCAGCGTCAATTGTCCGCATGGATCACCAGCGCCTTTCTACGCGACCGTCTTAAGACCTGGCTCATCGCCAATCAGACGTCGGCCGCGGGCTGACTGTAGGCGAATGCCGGGGAGGCTGTGGTAAATGGCGAGATATTCGCGTGCCATGTGCTCGGCTATGAATCGGCGTTCGAAAGCCGCACGAACCTTTGCCCGATCCAATGCCTCTATTTGTCGGACAGCGTTGACGGCCTCTTCAATGCTATCCACGATGAAGCCGGAAACGCCGTTCTCAATGATTTCGGGCACGGATCCCGAGCGAAAGGCGATGACAGGTGTGCCGCAAGCCATTGCCTCGATCATGACAAGGCCGAAGGGTTCCGGCCAGTCGATCGGAAACAGCAAGGCGCGTGCATTCCCCAGGAACGCCGCCTTCTCCCGCTCGTTGATCTCGCCCACGAATTCGGCATTGGGATCGGCCTTGATCCGCGGCGCAATGACGTCATCGAAATAAGCCCGATCAGCTCGATCGACCTTGGCGGCAATCTTGACGGGTATGCCGGCACGTGCGGCGATCTCGATAGCACGGTCAGGGCGTTTTTCCGGGGATATGCGCCCGAGAAAGGCAAGGTAGTCGCCGCTCGGCTTGGGGGCGAAGGGCAAGAGGTCGGATGGGAGGCCGTGATGCACAGTGCCGGCCCAGTTGACCTCAGGCATCGGCCCGCGTTGGTTGTCGGAGATCGAGACCAGCGGGAATTCGGGAAAGGTTTTATAGAAGGGCCCAAGATCCGGCAAATCAAGCCGGCCGTGCAAGGTTGTCACCGTACGATCGGTGAAGTCGCGGATCAGCGGATAGTGAAGAAGATCGATATGGAAGTGGAGGACGTCGAATTCGTCCGCCCGCTTGCGTATTTCATCAAGCATGATCACATGATAGGGAATGTGATCCTTGACAGCCGGATTCAGCCTGAGGGCCATGTCCGAGCAGGGGACGAGCTCCGCGCTGGTGATTGAATCGCCGCTGGCAAACAGGGTGACGTCATGACCCTGCCGGACCAGTTCCTCGGTCAGATAAGAGACAATCCGTTCGGTTCCGCCATAGAGTTTAGGGGGAACGCTTTCAAAGAGCGGGGCAATCTGAGCGATTTTCATCAGCAAGACCATTTTTGTGAGGGCGAATAATCGAGAACAAAACTAGGCAGCCATACCAGCCGGCGGGGAATCGATATTCGTAACGGGCACGGTATCGGAAAAAAGGTTCTCCGCGCAACCCGGTCACCGACGATCAAGCGATTCATGTCGCCTGTAACGGCGCCGGTTAAGAGTTGTTCCTAGCGTTTTGGTTTATCTGTGGGCAAGAGCCTCGCTCGCAATTAGTACCAGGGTGATGGGCACGCATCCGCAAGTACAAACTTCTTGCCGTTCGAGACGGAACATCGCGCAGCGTTCGCAAAGTATTCCGTAGATTGCGCCCCATAGGTCGCGCTTTATCTGCTTTGTGATAGCGCCGAAAATTCTGTCTAGTTGGTCGGAAACGAAACCAGCTAACGATGGATGTTGCAGAGGCGTTAACGACTATCAATCCGCCGCATCAGCCACCTTTCAAGTGCACCCGTTGCGCGATGCGATCAAGATCGTTGAATTGATATTCACACTCATGTGATCTCGACTGAAGCTTCTTTTTGCTGGTTAAATCCGTTGTTATGGGAACGAGCCGGCTCGCACCAGATCGATTGATGGTTGCGCAGCCCGGCCAACTGGCCTAAGTGAAAACAGATGACGTCTTGGAATTCATCCAGTTCTCCCCCGGAACCGTCAGCCGATCTGGCTCTATTTCTGGATTTTGACGGCACGCTGATAGAGATCGCAGACTCGCCAAGCCTTGTGGTCGTCCCCGAAACATTGCCGTCAATCTTGACGGCCGTTCAGGCTGCCTTGAAGGGTGCCATTGCCATCGTCAGCGGTCGAACGATTAATAGTCTGGCGGTTCTTTTGGCTCCGGCCGATCTGACAATGGCGGGGGAACACGGCGCGCTGCTGCGGCGTGCCGGTGAGGAATATGCCCATGTGTTGTCCCATTGGCCGATAGCCTGGCGGGAGCGGCTTGCCGAGTTTGCCCGCACTAGGCCCGGTGTCGAGATCGAAGAAAAGGTCGGTGGTCTGGTGATACATTACCGCCGCGCGCCGCAAGCGGCGGAAGCTGCGCATCACCTTGCCCACGCCTTGGCGCAGGAAAGCGGCGGCGCTTTCGCGGTCTTGCCAGCCAAAATGGCCTATGAGTTGCGCCGTCCCAATGCGGATAAGGGATCTGCCGTCAGGGAATTGATGTCGGCACCGCCGTTTAAAGGCCGCAAACCCGTCTTCATCGGAGACGATATTACCGATTATGATGGTTTCGCCGCCGTTGAGGCGCTTGGCGGCGTGGCCTTGCATGTCGAGCAAAGCTTCGCAGGACAGCCGTCACGGGTGCGCGCGTGGTTGCGTAGTTTCTGCCAACCGACAGAGGGGAAGATGGAATGAGCCGAATGGATCTTGCAGTTGTCGGCAATTGCTCCATCGCGAGCATTATCGATAAGTCGGCGCGGCATGTCTGGTTTTGTTTTCCGCGCCTCGATGGTGACCCCGCCTTTAATGCACTGATCAATGATCCAGAGCCGGAAAGCGGATTTATGGATATTGTGATGGACCGTTTCGCCAGCTCGGAACAGCGTTATCTGCGCAATACGGCGGTCGTCGAAACGATCCTAACGGCAGCGGATGGTGCCAGTCTACGCGTCGTCGATTTTGCGCCGCGGTTCAAACGTTTTGGCCGCCAATTCCGGCCGCCGATGATTGTCCGACGTATCGAACCGCTGAGCGGCAGATGCCGGATCACCGTCCGTGTCCGGCCCAGTTTCGGCTATGGCACCGTCCAGCCGAGCAGAACGCTCGGCAGCAACCATATGCGCTTCGTTTCCGGCGCGGATGTGCTGCGATTGACGACGGACATGCCGGTTTCCTATGTGGCCAAAGAGGCGTCGTTCGAGCTGCATCGCCCGATCAATCTCCTCCTTGGGAGTGATGAGAGCGTGCCGGAACGGCCCGATATGTTGACGCGGGAATTCCTTGAAGAGACCGTTGCCTATTGGCAGGACTGGGTGCGGGATCTTGCGGTTCCCTTCGAATGGCAGGATGCCGTTATTCGCGCCGCCATCACGCTTAAATTATGTAGTTATGAAGATACCGGGGCTATCGTTGCGGCGCTGACGACGTCGCTGCCCGAACATGCCGGCAGCGGCCGCAATTGGGATTACCGTTATTGCTGGATGCGCGATGCGTTTTTCACCGTGCATTCGCTGAACCGTCTCGGCGCGACGCTGACGATGGAAAATTATCTCACTTATGTTCTGGATGCCGTTCTCTCCACAGATCTCGGCAAGCTGGCGCCGCTTTACCCGATCGTGCCGGGCTCTTCGACCGAGGAAATCATCGCGACAGATCTCAGGGGCTTCATGGGCATGGGACCGGTACGTATCGGCAATGCTGCGGCATCCCAGCGCCAAAACGATATATACGGTTCGGTCATTCTCGCCGCGGCTCAGATGTTCTGGGATGACCGGTTGCCGCATCCGGGCGATCTCAGCCTGTATCAACAGTTGCGCCCTATCGGGCTGGTTGCCGAGGCGGTGGCGCTGCAGCCGGATGCGGGGATATGGGAATATCGCGGCCGCAGTCGGCCGCATACGTTCTCGGCCATCATGTGCTGGGCCGCTGTTCATCGGCTTGGCCTGATTGCCGGCAAGCTTGGCGAAGCCGATGACGCACGACAATGGATGAAGAGCGCGATCGCGCTGCGGGAGCGAATTATCGCCGAGGCATGGAACGAGGAAGGTGGCTATTTCGCCGGCAGCCTGGGCGGATCGGAAGTTGATGCGGCGCTTCTGTTGATGCCGGAAATCGGCATGATTTCGCACAATGACCCGCGCTTTCTGTCGACCTTGAAGGTGATGGAAGAACGATTGCTGCGCGGCGGTCTGATGATGCGTTATACCGATGCCGATGATTTCGGCACACCGGAAACGGCCTTTCTGGTCTGCTCATTCTGGTATATCGACATACTCGTCACCTGCGGTCGACGGCAGGAAGCACGCGATTTGTTTCAGCGAATCCTCGACATGCGCAATCATGTCGGGCTGCTCAGCGAAGACGTGGCATTCGATACCGGTCAATTATGGGGAAATTTCCCGCAGACCTATTCGATGGTTGGACTTATTCATTCAGCTTTGCGCCTCAGCCGTAGTTGGGAGGAAGGCGTATGGCGCGTCTCGTAATTGTGTCCAATCGCGTGGCATCGCTCAGCGATCGCCAACAGAAGGCCGGCGGACTTGCAGTGGCATTGCAGGAAGCATTGAAAGGTGACGTGCTCTGGTTCGGCTGGAGCGGCCAGACCGCTTCCACCACCAGCGAAACGCCAAAATTGGTCCAGCGGAACAGGTTGACTTACGCGACGATCGATCTCGGCGAACGAGATTACAAGCATTTCTATGTCGGGTTTTCCAACAGCACATTATGGCCGCTTTTTCATTTTCGACTGGGCCTGATCGACTATTTGCGCGAGGACTATCAGGGATATCTTAAAACAAACGAGGATTTTTCTACGGCTCTTGCCCCGCTTCTGGAGCCCGATGATATGATTTGGATTCACGACTATCATCTGATTCCCCTGGCGACGGCATTGCGGCGCCGGAAACAGAATCAGCGCATTGGCTTCTTCTTGCATATCCCCTTTGCACCGGCGGCCATTATGGATGCGCTGCCCTGCGCCAAGGAAATCATCGCCAACTTATGCGACTATGATGTGGTCGGTTTTCAGACCGACGCCGACAGAAAAAATTTCGAAGACTGTGTCGAACAGTATCTCGGCTTCAAATCCGATGGAGAGGGCAGGATCGACACGGGAACGCGGCTTGTTCTTGCAACCACGGTGCCCGTCGGTATTGATGCGGACGCCTTTGCCAAATCAGCCGTGAGTGCCGGCCGCAGCAAGGAAACGCGCCGCATGCATGAGAGCCTGGTGGGGCGCAAGCTGATCGTCGGCGTAGACCGGCTGGATTATTCCAAGGGGTTGCCCAACCGCTTCGAAGCCTATTCCCGCCTGTTGGACCGCTTTCCGGAACACCGGCTTAAAATCAGCTATCTTCAGGTCGCTGCGCGCTCGAGAGAAGACGTCATCCGCTATCAGAACTTGAAGCGGGACCTGGATCGCATGAGCGGCAAGGTCAACGGTAAGTTTGCCGAATTCGATTGGGTGCCTTTACGCTACATGACGCGCAGCTTGCCGCGAACCCTCCTGGCGGGATTTTATCGATCAGCGCATGTCGGTCTGGTGACACCCTTGCGTGACGGGATGAATCTCGTCGCAAAGGAATATGTCGCCGCTCAGGACGATGCCGATCCAGGTGTACTGATCTTGTCGAAATTCGCCGGTGCGGCCGAAAGTCTCCATCAGGCGATCATCATCAATCCCTATGATCCGGATGAAATCGCGGAGGCCATTCATCAGGCGCTCACGATGCCGCTTGCCGAGCGGCAATCGCGCAGCGAGAGCCTGAAGGAAATCGTCCGAACGCAATCAGCCGCGGCATGGTGTCGCCAGTGCATCAGCCACCTCAAGGCACCCTGACGGCAAGAGAGTCTCGTTACGCGCAGTTCTCAGACCGGCAAACCGAGGCCGCGAAGCTCTGCGGCGGCGCTTTCTCCATCGCTGAACAGCACCGCCTGCAGACCGAGCAGGCGGGCAGCTTCGACGTTTCTAGGGCTGTCATCCAAAAAGACGCAGTTTGCTGCCGTGAGGTTGCAGGTTCGCAACAGGTGAAGATAAATTTCGGGATCCGGCTTGACCATTTTCAATCGCCCGGAGACGGCGACATGGCGAAAGTCGTTCAGGATGGGAAACATCCGGGAGCCGATATCGAAGGTATCCGCCGACCAGTTGGTCAGCCCATAGAGCGGTACACCCGCCGCTTTTAGCCGGCTATGCAGTTTGACGCCATCGGCGATCGTGCCACCGCACATTTCCGGCCATCGCTCGCGATAAGCGCGGATCAGCGGCGCATGTTGCGGATGCTCGGCGATCTTCATCGCAATCGCCTCGCTCCAGTCGCGCCCGCGATCCTGCTCGTAATTCCAATCCGGTGAACAGACCTCGGTAAGAAACCAGCGGCGTTGGTCCAGGTCGCTGATCAGCTTCCGATAGAGATATTCCGGATTCCAATCGATCAGCACGCCACCGAAATCGAAAATAACTGCGTCGATCACGAAGGATATTCCTTGCCGGTAATTGACGTAACCCGCCCCATTTCAGGATGGGCAATGGTCGAAAGCCTAAACGGCAACCACGACCGCATCAATAGTCCCATTGCAGATTGATGCCGGCTCGGCTGCCGGCATCGGCGCCGACATCGGTTTCGACCTGCACATGGGGCGTGATATCGATTTGCACCGTGGCTACGCTGGATCCCACCTGGGCGCCTTGCTTGACACCGACATAGACGCCGTCACTGACATATCGGCCGGCGCTCAGGCTGGGACCGCTGCCGTTACTCTTGCCGGAGCGGGACGAGTCATCCCCGCTATCGATGCTGAGCCGATCCAGACCGGTTGCCTGGCGCAATCTGTCGAGGATCCCGGTGCCGGTATCCACGCCGGCCAGCGAGGCCACCGCTTGGGCCAATTGCAGGGCTTCGAAGGGAGACAGCGAACCGGCTGCCTTGCCGAAAAGGAGCCGTGCCATGATTTCATCCTGCGGCAGGCTTGGAGTCGATGTCAGTGTAAATTTCGGCTTATTGGCGCTGCCGCCGACGGCGATGACGATGTCATAATTTTCCGCCGTCGTTTTGGCTTCAAAATCGAGAAGCGGATCGATGACCTCGCCGCCATCGAAGGTCACTTGACCATGGTCGAAATTGAGATGCCGTCCCACGAGGTCCAGCGTGCCGCGCCGCATTTTCAACACGCCCGTGACGATCGGTGTGGCTGCCGTCCCGGTGATCGTCAACTTGCCGCCCATTTCCGCATCGAGGCCGCGACCGTGAATCGATACTTGCTGCGGGGCGTCGACGGTCAGATCTAGGTTAATGCGAAGGGGCGTTGAGGGCGCCTGCTGCTGCGCATCCAGGCGAGCCAGTTGTTGCGGCGACGCGTTGATTTCGACGACCTGAATTTCCTGAATGCTGGGCGGCAGGCTGTCGGGGATGCGGATTTCGGCCTTGCGAATCTTGACGCCTCCGCTCAGGAAGACCCGATGATTGAGATCGCCATGGACCGACAGATCGGCATCCGTTACCGCTGAGGCCAGCTGGGTGTCGACCATCTGAGCTTGATCGGCTTTCAAGTTCAGACTGACTTTCCGGTCGCCGATCAGGCTGACCTGCCCGGCACCGGAAATATTGCCGCCGCCCGGCGTCTTGGCTGTCAGGGAAACGAGGTCGATCTGCGGCCCGTTGGCCTGCAGCTTTGCCTGAATACTCCCCAACTTTACCCCATAGCGTACATTCTCATATCTGCCGCCCTGAAGATCGACACCGCCTTTCAGGATGGGTGCGGTGATCGGCCCTGTCGCCGCCATGTCGATGACGGCGTGTCCGGTGACGCGATCGGCGCCACCTGCGAGAAAGGGATTGGCTAAAGCGAGATCGACCTTGCCCTTCGCCTGCGCCTGCAGGGAGACCTTCGGATCGAAGGCGGGTAGACCCGTGCTGCGATCCGCCGGCAGCGGTAATTGCCATGACGCATCGAGCTTGCTGTCCGCGTCGCCAAGATCGACATGGCCGTTGCCCTGCATCTGCCCGTTGCGCCAATTGCCGGTCAGTTTGATGTTGATCGGTCGAGCCGGTATGTCGCGCTGGCCGACATTGCTGGCAGTCAGTGTCAGCTGAGCCGTCGGCGCGCCATGAGGTCCCGAGAGACGCAGGTTGCCATTCAAGGCGCCGGTCACGCGAAGCGAGGGATCGGCAATCCGCGCCAAAGAGAGCGGCAGTTTCTGAAGCTGCAAGTCGATATCGTTCTGGTCGCGGCCCAAGGTTGCGTTAAGAGCGAGTGACCCGCCGCTGGCGGTCACGGCGAGATTCTTGACACTGGTGGTGCCCTGACGCAGTTCGATCTGCGCAGGCCCCTTGAGCGCCAGCTTCTCCTGCTGCAAGGAGAGGTTCAGCCGCGATAGATTGATCACCTGACCTTTGGCATCGTTGTTGACCAGGGCGGCCATATCCAGGGCCGTATCCGCGCCGGATGCTGTCGCGGTCACTGCCAATCGCGCCAGGGACCCCTTGGCGGTTATCGCAGCCGTATTGAAATGGCGCTGCGGTACGGTGACGTCATTCAAAGTCATCCGGGCATCCATATTGGCGGCACCGAAGGCATCTGCCACCTTGGCGGTCAACTGGGTCTGCTTGACCTTTATATTGTCCTCTACCGCCAATTGATCGAGTTTGACGGTGAGATTGGCGCTCTGCCGCCTGGCATCCGGGGCAAGGCTGAGATCGGCTGTTATTGAGCCGCCCAGGGATATGCCCGCGAGGCGACCAATCTCCGCTAGATCGGGACCGTTGAGGGAAAACTTGCCTTTGGTCAATCCATCGGTCAGCACCGCCTGTCCACGCAGACTGGTGGCACCGAGCCGCGCCATGAAGTCGTTGAGTGCGAAGGGGCCATGGGTGGATTGCGACTGCAGCTTTGCATTGATCGAAGCCGGCAGATCGTTGAAGCGCGCCTTGAGCGCCATGTCGGCCCGGGGCGCCGTGAGCAGATCCTGGCCCTTGGCCGTCAGATTGAGGCTATTCAGCACATATTGCGCGTAAGCGACTTTGGGGGCGGTAACCGTCAGATCCACGACGGGGGCCTGCATGGTGCCGCCGGCCTTGGCTTGAAGCGTCAGTCTGCCGGAAGCCTGACGATCCAGGGCGGCCAGATCGGTGAGTTTGACATTCGCCTGCAAGTCGATCTTATCCAGCAAAGCGGAGCCGCTGGCTTCTGCGGTAAGGGACTTCGCCATCACCGTCATCTGCCGCACGGTGATCTGTCCGGTGGCGTCGCGCTCGGCATCGACCGTCAGTTTCGGCGTTGTCCCCAACAGACCGTCGATGACCGGCTGACCCAAGGACAAATCCCTGCTTTGGCCATCGATCATCAGCTTGGCACCGGCAGGACCATTCTCGGCTGTCACGGCAAGGTGCAGGGCACCTTTGCCTTTGATGCCGCCCAAAGCGGCGAGGGCCGTGATGTCGTCTGCCGTCAGCGTGCCCGATGCTTTCACAGAATCAGCGCCCCAGCCCGTTGCCGTCGCCACGGCCGAGAGCGTGATCTGACCGGCATGAAGATCGATCTTCTGCAGATCGATGAGGCCCGCCGTGGTGAGCGAACCTGTGATCGCGAGATCTGCGCCGGCATCCGTCAGCGGCCTCAGCCGATCGTCGCCGGCGGCGATATCGGATAGGCTGAGCCTGGCTGACAGGTCAATTGGGTCCTGCAGCGAACCGCGCGGCGTTGCCGTCAGGTTCAGACTCGTCGTGCCGATCCGATTGCCGGCGGTCGCCAGATCGGAGACGTTGGCCGTAATCTCCGCATTGGGCGCGTCGATCCGTCCCGTGATCTTGGCGTCGATGACGGCGTGTTGCCAGCCGATCTCCGGCAGCAAATCGGCGAAAGCCGCGGCATTGTCCGAGGTAACCTGCAGGTCAAGCGTACCGGCCTGATCTGTACCGACCGTTCCTTTCGCAGTAACGGTCGCCGCTTGGCTCTCGATCCGAAGCTCGTCGATATGAATGAGATTAACCGTGTCATCCAACTGAACCTGGCCCTGTGCCTTGATGCCGCCGGTTAACAAACCGGCGATGTTTGGTGGCAGGATCGGTGTCGGATCGCCACTTGCGTTGAATGTCACCTTGCGGCTGGCAGCTGTGCCTGATGTCGAGAGATCAAGCGATAAAAGCGACTGCCCGTCCAGCGTGCCGGCAATGCGGCCATGCCAATCGCTCAAGACTCCGTCACCTTGGGCGTCGATTTGCAGATTGTGTTTGCCGGTAAGGCCGATCAGCTGGGTGATGAGGCCGCCTTCCGGCTCATGCGCCTGAAGCTGCAGATCGAGGACATCATCGGCCGGACGATAGGCAAGATGGGCTTTCACGCGATCATTGTCTCTATCGATCCGTTGCAAGGCGAGATCGGCCTGCAAACCGTCGATCGGACGGCCGAGCGTCGCATTGGCGCTCGCGGTGAAACTGGCGGGTTCTCCGAGGATTGGCGCGCCGAGATCGATCCTGTCGATATTCAGGCGCCGCAGATCGATATCGACGGGCAAGCTCGGCAATAGGGGGCCCTTATCGGCTTTGGGCTGTTCAGGCGAAGGCGGCAGTTCCGGCAGTCGATTCAATGTCAGGACACCGGCGCTGAGATCGTCGATCCGCACGCGGTGAGACAGCAAGTCTCCCGGCGACCATGCCAAATGCAGATAATCGGCTTCGAGCCAGGCGCCCTTGGCATCCGACAGCTTGATGCCGGTGATCCGCATATCAAAGGGAATTGTCCCCTCGATTCGTTGTGCTTCAACCTTGATAGGGCCATTGGCCGTTTGCTGCTGTAAAAGTGTCAGCAATTGCCGATGCGCGTTATCCGTCTGCAGGTAAGCGAACAGCGCGCCGATTAAAATCACCGGCAGGGCGATCAGAATCGCAAGCGATATGTAGATGAGCCGCCGTATCCGCCGCATCAGAATGACTGCCCCAGGCTGATATAGAAAGCGAACTTATCATCATTGCTGCGCGGATTGAGCGGGACGGCGAAATCCGCGCGGATCGGTCCGATCGAAGTGTAATAGCGTAGGCCGAGGCCTGCCGAATACCGGATCGGATCATCGAAAGCGGGATAGACGTCATCGGAGACGGTGCCGGCGTCAAAGAAGGGGACGATGCCGAAGCTCTCAAGGAAGCGATAGCGCAGTTCGATACTGCCTTCGACATCGCTACGGCCACCCGTGAGATTGCCATCCGAATCACGCGGGCTGATGGAGCGGAATTTATAGCCCCGTACCGACCCGCCGCCGCCGGCATAGAGCCGCCGGTCGGCCGGCAGGTCAGAGGTACTGCCGCCGAAAGCGTTGGCCACTTTCAACCGACCCGCCAGGACGAGATCGCCTTTGCCCACCAGATTGAGGTAACCGGTGCCGATGGCCTGCGTCGTGAAAACATTCTGGTTCGAGCCGAGGATTTCCGGAAAGGCCGAGGCACTGAGATCGAGCCGTGTGCCGTGCGTCGGATTGAGCAGGTCGTTGGTGGTATCCCGCTTGATCGAACCGGTCGGGCCGATCAGCAGGAACTCTTGCACATCGCCGTTTTCAGTGATGCGGGAGCGCTCCACCTCAAGCCCGCCCGTGACGCTGACCGTTTTGCTCAAGCGCCGTTCCAGCCCGACCGTTCCGGTTGCGGCCCTCTTATCGAAGGTGTCCTGGTCATATTCCTGAGTCAGGGCCAGGCCCACCAGCAAGTCTTGGTTAAGCGAGAGAAAGTCCGGCTTGCGGAAGTTGGCGCTCAAACTATAGTCGGTCTCGCTGGAGTTATCCCCGCCAGGACCGGATATATCGGCTTGCAGGCGCAGGCTTTCGGCACCGCCGAACAGGTTGCGATGGCCCCAAAAGAAGCTGCCGCCCACACCGTCATTGGTCGCATAACTGGCGCCAAAGCCGATGAAATGGCGGTCGCGTTCGGTGACTTCCACCTCGACCGGCAATTGTCCCTGCTCGTTCAGCTTGGTCGCGGGCGTCAGCTTAACCGCGCTGAAGACGTTCAACGAACGCAATTCATCACGCAACTGATTGAGCACTGCCGGTGAGTATTGTACCCCCGGTGCAAAGGCGACGTGACGTTGCACGAATTTTGGGTCGACGCGTTTCAACCCCTTGAACGTCACGGGCCCCATGGTTGCCCGCGGCCCGGGATCGACGGCGTAATCCACCGACACATTGTGATTCGCATGATCGACAGTGGCGGGCTGCAAATCCACCTTGGCAAAGGGGAAGCCCTGCGACATGACGGCGTTGAGCAGCCGGTCCCGCTCTTCTAGGATGCTGGCAGCACGCGCCGGCGCGCCGGGCTTCAGCTGCGGCTTCAGTTTTCTAGGCAGCTCGGCTTTCGTCGTCACCGATACCTTGCTGATATCGTAAAGCTTGCCTGGTGTAATATTGATATCGACTTTGACATGCTTTGATTTGTCGTCGTCGGTATCGATCGGGGCGCCTTCGGCCAGTGGCCGGCCATCGATCTTGATGTCAACGGTGCCATCATAATAGCCGGAAGAGCGCAGCGCTTTTTCCAGCCGATCCTTGTCCTCGCTCGCACGTCGATAGAGGCCGAGTAAGCTTTCTGGCGGTGTGTCTTTCAGTTCGATCAATGTCGAACTTGCTTTGATCGCTTCATCCAAGGTCGCGTCCTCGATCGGTGACACCTTGGTCTTGTAGCTGAGCGCCCATGCGGCATGCGGCAAAGGGAGAAGGCAACTGGCAAGAAACAGACCCAACATCAGTCGCTTATATGGGTGAATCAATTGCCCAATTGTCACGCACGGCCTCTAACGACGGCCAAATCTCCACGCTTCACCACCATCATGTCTGGCCTTCTGCCCCCACACACGCCTCGTGTTTTCTTGAATGCTGACAGCGAATGAACCTGTCAGGCAATTAACCATGGTAACTATACGAGGGATTGCCTGGGAATTGCAGCCGAAATGCGGCAGGAAGCTGGCCTCACACTTCGGTGATATATGTTATGGCCCTGGAAATGATGCCGCCGATCCGGCGGCGATCGGGGGATGGATCAGCCGTATGTCTTGCCCTGGCCGGCGGCTCCGTCGACCAGGGTCGGCAGGCCGAATTTGTTCGGCGCGCTATTAGCCTGTTCGATAATGTCGATACCGGCATTGCTATCGTTGCGAATCCAGGGCTCAAGCTTCTGCGTGATCTCGGGATTGACGAAGAACATCAGCGAATAGCGCGGCACGTCGCGCCGGCTGTTGCGCACCTGATGATAAAGCGGTGGAACGCGATTGCCGCTCATCAGCGACAAGATGCTGCTGGGCATGATCAGCATTTCATTCTTGGCCAGTTCAACCGGAATGAATTGGCCATCGACCTTGATTTCCAGCCCCGGCTCGGTCGCCCACACCAAGGTGATCAGATGGCCATCCTCATGAGGATCCTGCAGCAGCTCGCGGCTATGTTGCGCGGGTTCATAATAGTTAATCTGAATATAGGACGCTTCCTGGAATCCCAGACGCGGCGCTCCAGGCGACCAGGTTTCGGCCATGGCGGTAAAGAGCGCATCGACCACCGTGCACAATGTATCGGCAGTGTTGTGTAGCGCTGTGTGTAAGGGACAGCTGGAATGCCAAGCTTCCATTTCGGGCCGGTGCCGATTGCGATACCAGAACGAGAAGGATTCGGTCAGGTCAGGGCGTTCGGGCACCAGCGAATATTCGGGACCAATTTCACGGTAGCCTTCAACGCAGCTGGGCGACGCGTAAGCGTGTTTCACCGCCCCAGGTTCGGCAAAGAATGCCTGTGCCAGATCCTGCACGGCCTCGACCTCCGCCAGGATGGCCGAATCGACCTTTATGATAGCAAAGCCCTGACGCTCCAGTTGCTCAACCGCCGGCAAATAGGATCGATAGTCGGCCTTCCGAAGGGTTTCTGCAGTCCGGCTGACATTGGAAATGCTAGCAAGTACAGGGCTCATGACGGATGTTCAGCTCCGACTTTGTGATAAGGCTGATCATATCAGGCGGCGCCCGGCCGATTCGGGCGACGCTGCCCGAATATACGTATTTGCGATATAAGCATAAAAACAGCATTTCCTGTCGGCAGGGTAACGGATTGCCTGAACGCTATCCTTAGGGCCGCCTGCGACTCCGATGGCTTTGCGACGAATCCGATCGAAGCCGGATCTCAAGCGTTAACCGTGTTTTCGCTCATATGGGACGCCAGGCGTGTGCCGCGGCGGTAAAGCACGAGGCTGAGCACCAGACCGACGGCCGCGGCGATCAATCCAGTTTTGATGCCGGCGCGTTCGGCAACATGCCCCCAGATCCAGCTCCCCAAAGCAAGGCCGCCGAAGAGGGCCACATAATAGACCGATACGGCCCGGCCCTTGAACCCGTCCGAGGCAGCCACCTGAACGACGACATTGAACGTCGACATGGCGACCATCCAGCCGATACCGCTGATCGCCAGCATCACCAACAGGATAGGGACAGATTGCACGAGAGCCAGGGAAAGGGTCCCGATCGCAAAGCAGGCAGTCGCCGCAGCGAATAGCAGGCGCAAGCCGAAGACGCGCCTAGTCCAGCTGATCACCAAAGCGCCGAGCAAAGCACCGACGCCGATCGCACCCAGCATGGCGCCATAGACCGATGCTTTTCCGCCGACGAGATGTTTGACCACGAGGGGCAGCAGTGCCCAGAGGCCGGACGCAAATAGACAATAGATGAAACAACAAAGCATGATCGAGCGGATCAAGGGCACTGCCACAACATGTGCCAATCCGCCGATGATTTCAGCAAAGATACCAGCCTTCGGTACGCCCCGGGTCATCTTGCTGCGCTGGCGCCATTGCAGCAGGACAGCAATGATGTAGATGTTGCAGAGAGCATTGACCGCGAAGGCGGCGGGAACGCCGAAGGCCGCGATGATGGCGCCGCCGATTCCAGGACCGACGACCCGGCCGATATTCCAACCGATGCTGCTGAGGATCAGCGCATTCGGCAGCTCGGATTTAGGGACGATTTCGCCCACGGTTGTCTGATAGGCGGGATAGCGCAGCGCGGAGCCGCTATCCAGGGCGAAAGTCAGCGCCAGGAGTAGCCAGGGCGTGATCAAGCTGAAATGCTGGCACAGCGACAAGGTCAGCGCCACGGAAAGAACGATGATCTGGGCGACCATGAAGATCAGCCGCGGGTCAAGCCGGTCGGCGAGGACGCCCCCCATCAGGGTGAAGAGCAGTGGCGGCAGCGACGTTGCCGCTTGGACCCATGCCACAAAATCCACTGTGGGCGCGATCGAGGTCATCAGCCAGGCCGCTGCGACCGATTGGATCCAGACCCCGAGATTGGAAAGTAACGTTGCCAGCCAGATATTGCGATAAAGAGGAATACGCAACGGACTAAGCAGGGACGATAGTGAGGCTGGCATATGATGGGATCAATAATCGGTAAGATGATTGAAAAATGGACCGTAGCCATTGCCTCTGTGGTTGGGCCAGACCCTTTCCATCATGGGAGCTATGCTCGTTTCGCGTTTCCAGGTTTGCCTGATCCTGACAACTCGGAGTCGAGCTGGGGTCGCTAGCGCCGGGTCTTCGCTAGTGCACAAATGACCTTCGGGAATAGGGGCACGATTCTTTCGCCCTGACATATCCTTAAAGCGACAGTTTTTGCAGACCCTTCGGAACCCGATCTCTTGGGAAGTTGTTTCTTCCACACGGCAGTCCCCGCCAGCTTGGCACTTGCCGGGTCAATCGGAAGGAGACGCGCATGCGTATCATGCCTACCGCATTCTTGGCAGCGATGCTCGCTGCCCTAAGCCCGGTTGCCCTGGCGCAAAGTTCATCGAGTTCAGCCTCGACGACGTCACAGGCTTCGACCTGGGACAAAGTCGAGGGTAACTGGACTCAGTTCAAAGGTCAGGTGAAGGAACAATGGGGCAAACTGACGGACGACGATCTGTTGCAAATTCAAGGCCAGCGGCAACAGCTCGTCGGCAAGATTCAGAAGCGCTACGGCGTCAGCATGGAAGAAGCCGACAAGCAGGTGCAGCAATGGGAGGACAAAGTCGCTCACTAAGTTGATTGGGTGATTGACCAGATTGGAATGCAACCATCCCACCGGGAGAATCGAAATGGGTAATCGCAATGAAGGCGAAGGGAACAGGACTGCTGCGAAGGAATACAACGCTGACCAGCAGAAATTCGTGAAAGATCCGCAGAAGGTTAAACAGGCTGCCGAAGAGGCGAAGCGGGCGGTCAATAGTGATCAGAAGGCCGAGTTGGAAAAGGCGGAAAAAGAGGGGTTGAAGCACGCCAAGCGGTAACGCCTGGGAGATCACGACATGTGAGGATCAAAAAAGCCCTGCCTTCTGTCGCAACGCGGGGCTTTTTCCTGAGGCATGACGTCCGTGTGATCCGAGCAGAAGGAACCACACCACAAAAGAAGACGTTCTAGTTGCATGATGTTAACGAGAGAGGAGCAGGGTCATGCTGACCTGGTCGGTTATCTTCTTCGTGATCGCAATTATCGCAGGCGTCTTTGGGTTCGGCGGCATTTCCGCCGCGGCGAGCGGTATCGCCAAAGTCCTCTTCATCATTTTTCTTGTGCTTTTTATTGCCAGCTTGGTCATGCAATACGCCTAGCTGCGGAGGCTGTCCCATACGCACGGGCGATCAGGGAACCAAGCGCCCTATCCGGCGTTAAGCGGTTGTCGGGGCAGCTGCCCGGGTGGCAGTTGCCCGAATGGCAGTGTCAAAGAAACAGGAACAGTAGATGTCTCAGCAGCCTGGAGACGACTATCGTCAAGCACCGCCGGATCGGCCGGCGCAGGCAGACAGCGACATCGGCGATCACCTGGCGGGTGAGACCGAGGACACCGCATTTGATCGCTGGCTCGCCCGCGAATTGCGGCTCGTCCGCACGGCTCTTGCCCGGATTCCCTCACATCACACCCTCGATACCATCGAAGATCACAGAAAAGTCACAAAGTAAGGCTGCCCCGCCCTTTCAGGTCACAGTGTGATTGCGGCTTTGTCGTTGGTCATGAACGAGATTAGCCGCCATCTTCTTAATCGTTAGCAAGCGATCGAAAACCTTAACAGCCATGGCTGGATCGACCGAAAGGAACGTCACATGACTGCCAACTTTCATGACGAATTAATTGAATTTCTCCCATCCCTTAAAGCCTTTGCGATGATGCTGACGCGCGACCGCGCGGCAGGCGAGGACCTGCTCCAGGACACCATTCTGCGTGCCTTGGACAAGTCCGATAGCTTTACCCTGGGGACCAATCTGCGTGCCTGGATTTATACCATCATGCGCAACCAATATATTAATACGTTGCGCCGGCGCCAGCGTGAACGGGTCACCCAGATCGATGATGAGCTTCTGGAAAATATGGATCCGGTTGCCGCTAATCAGGAGCACGCCCTGGTGCTGAAGGATCTGTTGCGGGCAATGGGCGAATTGCGTCAGGAGCAACGGGAAGCGTTGCACCTCGTCGTTGCCGATGGCCTCTCTTATGACGAAGTTGCAAATATCTGCGGCTGCCCGGTTGGCACCGTTCGCAGCCGGATTGCCCGTGCCCGACAGGAGCTGGAAACACGCCTCACCGGCGATGTCGTGATAACAAGCCGGCGGGCCTCCGCGGGACCGGCGGTGCGGGAATTGGCCAGCATCGGCTAAGGCGCGAACCTACTCCCATCTGCCGCGCCTCCGATTCGAGGCGCGGCGGCCGTAACCGATTGCAGACGCGAAAATCCGTCCAGCGGTTTTCGAACCAATTTTCCGATAGACGAACTCTCATCCATTCTCATCGATCTACACATTGCAGCGATGGCTCTTGCAATCCGTTGACCAACTTGGTCGCCGGGTTGCGAAGCATGCATGCCGCATTGTCTTTCCTCTCATTGTCGACGGACCCGAAAAGGACATCGGACCTAATTGACCGGCATCTCTGTGAATATATTGGCTGAGAGCTGCGATGATATCCCCGCCGGATGAGTTTTCTTCTTTGGCTTGATGAGTTTTCAGTGGGGAAAATCGCTTGGACCGAAAGTCACATTGTGACTATTGTTAATTAGTTTTGGTGTCTTTTGGGTCTTAGGGAGAGACCCTAAAGGTGCAGAGCAAAAAAGAAAAAAGCCAATATCGGGAAATTCCGGTTGGCAAAAGCTCGCTGAATCCAAGCTGGGAGAGGAAAAAATGGAACAAGATCTGAACAAGGTTCATCCGTATTTGCCGACGCTGCTGACCGATTATCGTGCCGGCAAGATGGACCGTCGTGACTTTCTGCGGACCTCAACACTGCTCGGTCTGTCAGCGGTGTCCGCCTATGCCTTGGCCGGGGGCGTGGCTGAGGCGGATCCGGCAACGGGCAATCCGCTGGATATGCAACTTGCGCAGGCATCGGGCGGAACTGTCCGCATCTCCATGCGTTGTCCGTCGATCGAGGATCCGGCGACGTTTTCGTGGGTCTATGACTCGAATATCGTGCGGCAAGTCTGTGACTATCTGACCCGCACCGGTGTCGACAATGTGACCCGCCCCTGGCTGCTGGA
>LNAP01003591.1_pt1 | contig 21951 bp, 19 predicted proteins | sample 602601 | NCBI WGS metagenome assembly LNAP01 (sample SAMN02440304, study PRJNA202911) | soil metagenome | biome: Subtropical and temperate rainforests or woodlands; isolation source: soil samples (1 kg each in a 20% v/v slurry with milli Q water) were... ...
CGACAGGCACTGCACCTGGGCTTCGGCCAGCGTGTTACCGGCACTCATGCCGTTGCTCAGGAACAGGTTTTCAATCAGGTTGGACGGGAAATACACCACCTCGCCGTCCGACTGGCGCACGTACGGCAGCGAGCAGATGCCGCGCTCTTCATTGCCCGAGTTGGTATCGATCAGATGGGAACCACGCAGCTCGCCGTCGCGGTTGTAAATCTTCAGGCAGTACTCGTCGAGAATTTCGGCCGGCAGCTCATCTTTTCGGCCAGGCTTGAACCAGCGTTCGTCCGGGTAGTGCACAAACGCTGCGTGGGCAATGTCTTCGCCCCAGAACTGGTCGTTGTAGAAGAAGTTGCAGTTGAGTCGCTCGATAAACTCGCCCAGCGCCGAGGCCAACGCGCCTTCTTTGGTCGCACCCTTGCCATTGGTAAAGCACAGCGGCGAGTGCGCATCGCGGATATGCAGCGACCACACATTGGGCACGATATTGCGCCACGAGGCGATTTCAATCTTCATGCCCAGGTCCGCCAGAATGGCTGACATATTGGCGATGGTCTGCTCCAGTGGCAGGTCCTTGCCCGCAATATAGGTGCTCGCCGCAGAACTAGACGCAGGCATCAACAACGCCTGGGCATCGGCGTCGAGGTTTTCGACTTCTTCGATCACAAACTCAGGCCCGGCTTGCACCACTTTTTTCACGGTGCAACGGTCGATGGAGCGCAGGATGCCCTGACGGTCCTTGTCGGAGATGTCCGCCGGCAACTCGACCTGGATCTTGAAAATCTGGTTGTAGCGGTTTTCTGGATCAACAATGTTGTTCTGCGACAGGCGGATGTTATCCGTGGGAATACTGCGAGTGTCGCAGTACAACTTCACGAAATAAGCCGCACACAAAGCCGATGAAGCCAGAAAGTAGTCGAACGGACCCGGTGCAGAGCCATCGCCCTTGTAGCGGATAGGTTGATCGGCCACCACCGTGAAGTCATCGAACTTGGCTTCAAGTCGAAGGTTGTCGAGAAAGTTGACCTTGATTTCCATGGGGGATTACCAGAATAACGGCTAAACGAATGGCCGCCATTATCCGGCTTGTGGACATCGTACTTATGTCCACACCGGCGATGGATGGGTCAGTCGAGTATCAGGTGCGGCAAGAACCGGCTCGAATCCTTGGTGATCAAACTGTTGTCTTCCCGCACGCCGATACCGGCCGCCTGATCGCCGATCACCCAAGAGCCAACCAGCGTAAAGCTGTCGCCAAACTTCGGCAGTGGGGCGAACTCCTGAAGGATAAATGGCGCGTCGGTGTAGGGGCCGTCCTCTTTTACGATCAGACCGTCATCCGTTTGCAACTCGATGTTGGCGCCTTCCCGGGAGAAGAACGGTTTGCGCACCCAACCTTTGGGCACCGCTTTGCTCGGGTCGGCATCCAGGTGCGCCGCGAGCAGGTTAGGGTGACCTTTGTTGAACTCCCACAGCAGCGGCAAGATGCCCTTGTTGGAAATGATGGATTTCCAGGCCGGCTCGAAAAACTGGGTGTCGCTCTGGGCAATCGCTGCACCAAAGGGCTCGTGGAAGATGAACTCCCAGGCATGCAGCTTGAACAGGTGAGGAATCCAGCGATCTTCTAAATCGACGAAACGTCCTTCAGGGGTGAGGCCGATGTCTTCGATATCGATGTGCCGTGATTCGATGCCGACCTTTTCCGCGATCAGGCGCAAGTAGTCGGTGGTGCCTTTGTCTTCGACCGAGTCTTTCATCGAGGCGAAATAGAAGGGCTGTTTGAGCTTCAGCTGGGCAAAGGCCTGATGCAGCTTGGTGTCGATGCTGTTGAACTGGTCGGCATGCCTAGGCAGCAAGCCGCGTTCGATGCATTGCTCCAGCCAGCCCCATTGAAACGCCGCGGCCTCATACAGGCTGGTCGGCGTGTCGTAGTTGAGTTCCAGCAACTTGGCGGGCCCGCTGCCGTTGTAGGAGAAATCCATACGCCCATACAGGTGCGGGTGACCTTCGAGCCATGAAGTGCGAACCATGTCGAAGAATGGCGCGGGAATGCTCAGGCGCTCCAGCAGCTCCTCGCTCTGAACCACGCGGGCCACCAGGTCCATGCACATATCATGAATCTCGGTGGTCGGGTCTTCGAGATCGTTCTCGATCTGTTTGAGCGTGAATTGGTAATACGCGCTCTCGTCCCAATAGGGTTCGTCGTCGATGGTATGGAACAGAAAGCCAAGACTTTCGGCAGTCTGTTTCCAGTCATGACGCTCTGCGCAGAGGATCTTCTTCATGGTGCTCGTTCCTTAACTGCTCGATCGGCCAGCACTACTCGAACCGCCCCAGCCGCTGCGGGCGCTGGCTTTACTGCCGAAGCCGCCACGGGAGGTGGATGAGGCAACGGACATCGGCTTGCTGCCGGAACGGATTGAGTCGGCGTAGCTGCTGCTGCCATACCTCGCCTGATTGGACTTGGTAAAGGTTGAGCCTTTGGAAATCCGCTGGTTGAGCGTCGAGGAGCCGTAGTTGCCGCGATCATCGCGGTAGCGGTAGACCGGTTCGGAGAAGTAGCTGTTGCGGTTGCTGCTCAGCATGTTGCCGATCAGCAGGCCAGTCAGCAGGCTGGTGCCGGAGAACCCGGAGCCTCCACTGTTGGCTTCCGAGGCGGGTAATTGAGCCTTGGCTGCGTCTACTTGGGATTGTGTTACCTCGCCATCGGCAGTCAGTTCGAAACCACCCAGCTTGGGGATGAACTTGCCGGCGGAATCCTGTTGGCACCAGTCGGCGACAAAGTCGGCATCGCAATCGGCCTGGTTGTCGTAGACCGGCGCGATGCGGCGGTGCTCGGCCATGGCGCTCATGTAGGCGTCAGAGCAGACGTCCACCGGGAGCTTTTCATCGGCGCACTGCTGAACGGACTGGAAGTTGTACTTCTTCTGCACCGGGTAGGTCTTTTCCGCTTGGCCGCAACCTGATATGGCCATGGCGACCGACGCGGCCAGCGAGAGCTGAACGTACTTGCTTCGTTTCATCGGGATCTCCGTGGCGCAATCAGTTCTGGGAAGGGGTCATGCAGGCGGCGTTCAACATGCCGACGCTGATGGCCACTGCCGCGACATAGATACCCGCTGCGATCTCGCCTTTTTTAATCCGTTCAGAGGCGCCTTTAAGCACCAGGCTGGTCACCAGAAAAGCCAGCAGTTGTACGAAAGCGGCGATCACTGCCCAGACGACGAAGTCCAGAATGCTGATCGAGTAGGCGATCACATTGCTGGCCGGAATGGCGAAACCGATGATGGCGCCACCCAGTGCGATCGAGGCCGCAACGTTGCCAGAACGGATCAGTTCGAACTCTCTGTGCGGGGTGATTCGGGTGTAGATGAATTGGAACAGTGCGAACAGCACGGTGGCGCCGAGGATGTACAACACAAACCCGAGCACGGCGGCTTTGTTCAGGGAGATGGAGAGCGCTTCAAGCATGGACTTCTTCCTTATTTAAAAAGTGTTCAGGTCAGTGGTGTACAACGAAATGCCCAGCGAAGTGCTCAAGCTGATGGTGCCTTCGGCGTCTTCTTCGACGGAAAACAGCAGGAATTCCCGGCGATCGGTCAGGCCGGTTTCGCGGGCATACAGCATCGAACGGTGCTCGATGCTGTAGGACTCATCCGGGTTTTTCAGCTGTTCGCTCAGCGCCACCAGTTCTGTCTGGCCGTTCTCGGTGCCCCATTCGCGGGTGTATTCGACACCGTTGTGGGTGTAGGTCGGCAGGCCGATCAGGCTCTGAGGGCCGGCCAGTCGACGCAGCTCTGCTTCACTGTTGATGGTGACGTAACTGAGGTAGTTGAACAGGATCACCGACTCGACCTGTCCGGCAATGTCGCCGGTAGTGTGCACTTGCAGCCAGTAGTCTTCGTCGTTCATGTAATAGCGTGACAGCCAGGTCGACTGTCCGAGATCAACAGTGCCAGCACTCCAGATCTGTTGGGAGCCAGGGATGACCACGGTGGTGTTACCGTCGAGCAACAACTTCAGGGTAGTGTCGAACATCACCTCTTTGCCCAATGCCAGTCCCAGCGGACCGATGGCGGGCAGGGTTTCGTTGGCTGTCCATTTCGATTCCGTATTCGCTTTCGGGGCCTCAAGCCCCATCAACTGTTTAAACCATCCCATTGGTGATTTCCTTGAGGCGAGAGGAGGCGATGTAGAAGAGTTCGCCGCCCTCAACGCGAGTGGTGCCGGGCGGGTTGATCCACGGCTGTCGAGCGCCTTTGGCGCGGTAGCCGATGAGGGTCGCATTGTGGTGTTCTTTCATCTGTGCATACAGATCGCCGAACGTGGCTTCAAAGGTCTCGGGCAGTTTCATCAGGTACTGGGTGGCGCCTTGACCCACGCATAGCAATTCATTGATGACCGCGGATGAGCCCGGATCCTGGGAGGCGCGTACCAACATCTCGATGGCCATGCTCGAGGTGCATTCCAGGCTGGGCGCGTAGGCGCTGGCAAGGGCGGCGATTTCGCTTTCATTGAAGTGGGCGACCACATGGCCGACAGGGCCCAGTTGATTGACTGCCAGCACGGTGGCCAGGGTCAGGTCGTCTGAATGGGTTCGCACCAGCACGCGTTCGGCACCGGGAACACCGGCCCGCAGCAACAGCGCGGCAGAGGACAGGCTTTCGCCTTTGATAAAGTCCGCTTTGCCCGGCATGGGATTTTCTTCGAGGTCGCAATCGCAAATGACGATCAGGTTGTCATTGGAGGTTTCGTCCTGCAGCAATAATTCAATGACCCGCTCGCTGGACGCGCCTTCCCAGCCGATGAGTACGGTATGGCCGACCTTGCCGGTGAAATCGCCTTTGCCTTTCATGCCTTTTCTCCATACATCGATGACACTGCTGGTGGTTTTGCCGATGGCTGCCGTCAGCAGCGCAATGCCCCCGAGCATGACCCAGGTAGCCACGAAAATTCGTCCCGCGGCTGTCTGTGGCGCAAGATCGCCATAGCCGACGGTGAGCGTGGTGGTGAGATAGAAATAGGTAAACGTGGCGGGAGCTGTAAGGTGTTGTTCGCCCAGAAGCACCAGGCCGATATAGGCCGTGCTCATGTGTATACCCAGCGCAATGGTCAGGCCTGCCCAGCCGAACCGATGGAAGAAGGACGAGGCGTACGTGCGCAATAAAAGGAAAATCGACATTACATCCCTGACTCCGTGGGGGCTCATTCCTGGCGACGTAATCGCTCTGGCGTCTGAGTGCTCAAGTGCGGTTACCGGGTGGCATTAAACCTGCTGCGCGGCGTAGATAACAGTACCTTGGCTGCAATAAATCCGGAGATCGCACCAAAGATATGCCCTTCGAAAGACATGCCCTGGCGAGGAAGGAAGCCAAAAATCAGGCCACCATAGAGCAGGACCACGACACTGGCTGTTATCAGGTTGCTCCAGCTCCTCTGGAACCAGGCGCGCGACAGGAGGTACGCCCACAGCCCGAATACCCATCCGCTGGCACCGATGTGAACGCCTGCAAAACCGAACAGCCAGACCAGCGAACCGCCCAACAGAATAATGATAGTGCTGACGGCCATGAACCGGCTGAGCCCTTCGACAATGACCAAAGTACCGAGGATCAAAAAGGCAATCAGGTTGGCGCTCAGGTGCGCAAAGGAACCGTGCAAGAAAGGCGAGGTGATGATGCCGACCAGTCCCTGCCATGTTCTCGGGACCAGGCCGAAGGCAATAAGGCTGTAGCCGGTCGCCACATTGAGCAGTTGCAGCGCGACCATGAAGAGGGCCACGCCCGCGATTGTCTTGAAACCCTTCAGGGCATCCATCCATGACCTCGACTCGACAAACAATATGGCAACGAATCCATGTGGGAGCGGGCTTGCTCGCGAAGGCGGTGTGTCAGGCAACATTGATGTCGACTGATACTCCCTCTTCGCGAGCAAGCCCGCTCCCACAGGTTATGCGCCAGGCATCAGGGCCGGTTACTCAGCCGATTTTTTCTTCAGGCGTTCCAGAATCGCATTGGCGCTGCCTTCGTTCGGCGTGATGCCGGCATCGCGCAGCTTGCGCTCCAGGTCGGTGCCGGTCGACGCATCGGCCAGTTGGTCCTGGGCTTCCAGTTCCGCGGCGCGTTGCTGCTGCTTGGCTTGCAGACGGTTCAGCGTACCGACGGCGGTTTCCAGTTTGCCGTTGGCGCCGCCACTGGCGATCGAAGCACTGACCTGGGCTTTCTGTACGCTTTCACGCGCCTTGGCCATGTCCACTTGCTGACGCAGGCTTTTGATGCGGCTTTCGGCCTTGGTGATGTCTTTGCGCATGTTGTCCGCGTAACCGCCGAATTCGGTGGCCTGCTTTTGCTCGACATCCAGTTCATTGGTCAGGGTCGAAATGGCTTCGGCCACTTCCAGTGCCAGGTCTTCGCGGTTGGCCTGGATCGCGGCCAGAGCCTTGGATTCCAGATCCTTGATCTTGGCGTTGTGCTCGCTGACGCGATCAGCCGACAGTTTGTGCTTGGCCATGATGGTGATCAGCTCACGTTTGGCGTTGGCCAGCGCGCTGTCAGCATCGCGAATTTCCTGGTCGAGGATGCGCAGGGCCTGTTGGTCGACGATCGATTCGCCGACTTCGTTGGCACCGCCACGCAACGCGGTGAACAATTTGCTCCAGATGGACTGAGTCATTGGATATTTCCTGTTCCCGAAAAATTAGATGAAGAAACGTTCAAAGGCTTCGCTGGCGCGCTGGACGTTGTCGACGAGGGTTTTGACCTCGGTCACGACGTTGGTCAGGCTGGAGTCGGAGCTGAGTGCGCCGAACATGTTGTAAACGATCTGCCCGTTGGGCATGGACTCGATACCGATCGAGGACAGCGGGAACATTTCCCGGCTGCGCAGAACAGCATCATTGAATGCCGGTACGTCGTTGATGGACTCGATATCGACCAGAACGGTATCGACGATGACCTGATCGCCAACCACCGCGATGTAAATCGGCAAGCCACCGAACTCGTTCATTTCCAGCTTGATGCTGGACTCGGAGCCTTGAACGAGGGAGAGGGTGATGTCGTTCGAAACCACTTCGTCGAGGGCCTGAAGGGCGCTGTAGAGGCGATCGATGTTCCAGTTATTACCTGCGCTCATGTAATTCTCCGACATGAATGAGCCAGCCAGGATCGGTTGGCGTAGCTGTTTCTCCATCTGCTTGAGCAGGCTTCGGTTTTCGGGAAGCACCCAAGTCTCGTGTTTCACATAACCGGCGGCACCCAGGCCCGCGCGCATCTGCTAGATGGTTTTTTCGCGGACGGTTTCGAGCGCTCTCCCTTTTGGCTCGCTGAATCGGTAACAGACCCGGTAGGCGGATCTGATGGAGAGCTGCTTTTCATGATGCTGACCTCGTTGTGAAAAAACTCACGCGTGAGAAACACTACAGGCAATTTTTGCGGACCTCAATAGCTCACGCGTGAGATTTTTTAGACTGTTGCACAGGGTAATGACAACAGAAGGTCATGTGGGAGCGGGCTTGCTCGCGAAAGCGGTGGGTCAGGCAACATCAATGTTGACTGTCTCGCCGCCTTCGCGAGCAAGCCCGCTCCCACAGGTTGATCTCACTTAACCAGCCAGAAAGTCATCGGTGGACACCACGCTTGCATAAGCAAAACCCAGGGCCGACATGAAGGCGGCGTGAACGTGGGCGGCCGGGACGGTGACGCCATTGAATTCCAGGTCAAGGGTGGCACAGGCGTCGTGAATCACGGTGACGGTATAGCCCAGGTCGGCCGCAGCGCGGGTGATGCCGTCGACGCACATATGGCTCATGCTGCCGACGATTACCAGGTGTTCGATGCCTTGCTGGTCGAGGATGGCCTCCAGTTCGGTTTCGCGAAACGAGTTGACGAAGTGCTTGAGTACCACCGGCTCGTCGGCACGGTTGAGGACTTTGGGGTGCAACTTCGCGCCGTCGGAGCCCGGAGTGAAGAACGGCGCGGCGTCGGAGGTGAATTCGTGGCGGATATGCACCACCGGATCACCGGCCTCGCGAAACGCCTGAATCATCCGTGCGGCGTTGTCTGCTGCGGCGTCGGCGCCTACCAGCGGCCACTTGCCCTGGGGGAAGTAGTCGTTCTGGATATCGACTACGATGAGTGCTTGCTTGGCCATGGGTGTTTCCTCGAAGTGTTTGTTGGGTGTGAATCAAGTATTAGGTTTTGCTGGCCGTCCGAGGATTGGCCGCACCGACAATAGAAGGGGGAAAACTGACAATGGGTGTTGAAAAGACAGTCGCCGAACTGGGAGTGCTGATCTATCCCGGTGCGCAGATGGCGGCGGTGCATGGGTTGACGGATCTGTTCGGCGTGGCCAACAGGATCGCCGCCGAGCATCAGTCGGCGCAGCTACCGTTGCTGCGGGTCAGTCATTGGCAGGTCGAGGGTGATCAAGTGCCCGAGCGGGTCTATGACACTGATCCCGGCCCGGCCGGCGCATTGGTTGCCGTATTGATCCCGCCCTCGATCGGAGGTTTTTCCGAGGTGCAGGCGCCCCAAGGGCTGATCCGCTGGCTTCGTCAGCAACATGCCAACGGTGCGACCCTCGGTGGGGTCTGCGTGGGTTCTATTCTGTTGGCTGAAAGCGGCTTGCTCGATGGCCGTAGCGCGACTACCCATTGGACCTCGGCCAAGGCTTTCGCCGAGCGTTACCCGGCGATCAAGCTCAAGGCTGACACGCCGATTGTCGACGATGGTGACCTGATCACCACCGCCGGCTTGATGGCCTGGTCAGAGCTGGGATTACGATTGGTGAACCGCTTGCTCGGGCCGAGCATTGCCACCGGCACGGCGCGTTTTCTGGTGGTGGAACACAGCGACAGCGCGAGCGAATGCGGCAGTAACTTTGCACCCATTCTCAATCATGGCGATGCGTCGATTCTCAAGGTCCAGCATTGGCTGCAAAGCACCGGGGCGACCGATGTCTCGCTGGCGGCAATGGCCGAGCGGGCGGGGCTGGAAGAGCGCACTTTCCTGCGGCGATTCCGTGCGGCGACCGGGTTGAAACCCACCGAGTACTGCCAGCACCTGCGAGTTGGCAAGGCGCGGGAAATGCTCGAATTCACCAACGGCACCATTGATCACATTGCCTGGACCGTGGGTTACCAGGACCCGAGTGCGTTTCGGGCAACGTTCAAGAAGATCACCGGGCTGGCGCCAAGTGATTACCGAGCGCGGTTTGGTGTGTCTGCGGCCGCGGCAACGGCTCGGTAGCGAGCATCACTGCAGAACCCATGTGGGAGCGGGCTTGCTCGCGAAAGCGGTCTATCAGGCGAAATTGATGCTGACTGACCCACCGCCTTCGCGAGCAAGCCCGCTCCCACATTGGATCTGTGCCAGTCTTGGGTCGTGCAAAATGCCGGGAGTATTGAAAGGTGTCGTGCAGAATAAAGCAGGCCTTGTGCTATCGCATATTTCACAAACGGCTGATTTGAAACCCATTTCCCTCCAGCCGCCGTTGGCCTGATCTCTGCACCTCCTTCAGCTACATTCATCAAGCGCAAATTGAAGGGGAACGCATGACCCCAACAAACCGCAAGAAACTGGTGCTCGCCCATTCGGTACGCCCCGATGCTCCGCTGCACGAAGTCGAAACCAATCGCGCGTTGGCCCGTTGGCTGGCACAAGTCGTCGGGCTCGAATACGGTGGCAGTTATGACTTGGATCTGCATAGCGACCGTGATGTTTATCTGTTGCCGACCCAAACGCTGGTGGGTGTTGCTGCCGCCCGGCAGCTGGGTGTCAAAGGGCCGGAGGATTTGTGGGGCGGTTACGTCGACCACGATTTCATCTGCACCAAAGCCATCAGCCATGGGTTGTTGAATCGCTATGCGTTCGGGCCCGAAGGCTGGTCGTCGTTGTTTTCCGAACGGGTACGCAGCGTCGTGCTCGATGGCCTCAGCGTGTTCTCCCTGGAGGATGCTCGCCCGGCAGCGGAGCATCTGCTCTACAGCGGTCCGATCCGCATGAAGCCTATTCATGCCTGCGCCGGACGTGGTCAGGAAGTGATCAAAAGCCTCGACCAGTTCGACGCCATCCTCGCGCGCCCCGATACCAAAACATTGTTCACCGACGGCGTGGTGCTGGAACAAGACTTGACCGAGGTGGTCACCCATAGCGTCGGTCAGAGTTTTATCGGCGACAAAGTGCTGAGTTATTGCGGTGATCAATACTTGACCGAAGACGGTCAGGGCGAGCAGGTTTATGGAGGGTCCAATCTGTTGGTGGTGCAGGGTTATTACGAGGACCTGCTGGCGCTGGAGCTCCCGGACGACACGAGGCTGGCGATCCAGCAAGCGCAGGTATTCGACAGCGCGGCCGATGAAGCCTACCCCGGTTTCTATGCCTCACGGCGCAACTACGACATCGCCCAGGGGCTGGATTGCGATGGCAAACAACGCAGCGGCGTGCTCGAACAGTCCTGGCGCCTGGGCGGGGCCAGCAGTGCTGAGGTCGCGGCGCTGCAGAGCTTCGTCAACAACCCCGGCTTGCGCGCGATTCGCGTGTCGTCGGCCGAAACCTATACCGATCAACCGCTGCCGGCCAACGCCATTGAGGTCTATCGCGGGCCAGCGGAACACAGTGACTTTCTTCTCAAGTACGTAACGGTCAAATCCTATGACGGCTAGAAGCGAAACCATTGCGATCGACATCGACGATGAACAGATGAGCGGAACCTTCCTCAGCCCCAAATCGAAAGTACCGGGTGTGCTTTTCGTTCATGGCTGGGGCGGTAGTCAGGAGCGCGACCTGGAGCGCGCCAAAGGCATCGCCGGGTTGGGTTGCGTGTGCCTGACATTCGACTTGCGCGGGCACACCGGCGGGACCGGTATTCCGTTATCCCGGGTGACCCGCGAAGACAACCTGCGTGACCTGCTGGCGGCCTACGATCGACTGCTCGCCCATCCGGCGCTCGACACGTCTGCGATCGCCGTGGTCGGCACCAGTTATGGTGGCTATCTGGCGGCGATCCTGACGTCCTTGCGCCCGGTGCGCTGGCTGGCGCTGCGGGTGCCGGCGTTGTATCGCGACGACTTTTGGCACACACCCAAGCGTGAGCTGGACAAGCTCGATTTGCGCGATTACCGCAGCACGCGGGTCCGCGCCGACAGCAATCGCGCACTGCATGCCTGTTCGCAATTTACCGGGGATGTGTTGCTGGTGGAGTCCGAGACCGATGCCTATGTGCCCCACGCGACCATCATGAGTTACCGCGCGGCGTGTCAGCAGACCCACTCGCTGACTCACCGGATTATCGATGGTGCCGATCACGCCTTGAGCGAGCCTGTCTCGCAACAGGCGTACACCTCGATCCTGGTGGGCTGGATCACGGAAATGGTGGTGGGCGAGCGGTTGAGCATTATTCAGTCGAGTTGAGGATTGCGGTGTTCTTGCGATTATTCGCGGGCAAGCCTCGCTCCTACAGGTTGCGTGTGACCCCTGTAGGAGCGAGGCTTGCCCGCGAAGGCGTCATCCCGAACGCCATACCTCACCCCGGTTTTTTCGAAATCCGCAACGACTTCGCCTTGGCTTCCACCACCAGGTACATCACCACGGTAATCAGCAGCGGCAGCAGGAAATAGATCGCCCGATACGCGAGTAACCCTGCCACCAGACTTCCCCGTGAGGCCTCGTGCTGCAACAGCGCCACGAACACCGCCTCCAGCACGCCAAGCCCGGCCGGAATGTGGGTGATGACCCCGGCAATGGCGCTGATCAGCAATACGCCAAGCACCAGCGGATAATCCAGTTTGCTCGGTAGCAGGGTGAAGATCACCGCCGCCATCAACGACCAGTTCAGCGCGCCGAGGGCCAGTTGCAGGACGGCCATGTGCAGCGACGGCAGGTTGATTTCCACGCCGCGAATCGACCATTCCCGTCGCCTGGAAAACCGACAGGCCGCCAGATAACCCGCGCTCAGCAGCAGCAATAACACGCCCACGCCTTGCAGGGCTCCGCTGCTCAGTTTCCAGCCTGGCGGCATTCGCACCAGTCCGCTGCTGAACACGGTGCCGGCAATCACCATGTAGCCGAACCAATTGGTCGCCAGGCTCAGCCCGAGGATTTTCGCGATGTTGCTTTTGCTCACGCCGAGCCGCGAATACAGCCGATAACGCATGGCGACCCCGCCGACCCAGGCGCTCAGGTTAAGGTTGAAGGCATAGCTGATGATCCCCACCGGCAGGATCTGTCGCCAGGTCAGATCCTGTCGGATATAGGTGCGACCGATCAAGTCGAAACAGGCGTACACCAGAAAACTCAGCAACGTCAGTCCGGACGCGATGATCAGTGTGCGCACTTTGAAATCGGCGAGGGTATCGAACACTTCGCCCCATTCGATGCGTTGGGCAAGCATCGTGAACAGCACGATCAACGCCAGAAAAAACAGCATCGTCAGCGGCTTTTTCCAGCGGTGCCAGTGGGATTTTCGCGGCGTGTCGGAGTGAGGGGCAGGCTGCGCATCAGAATGGCTCATGCCTTATCGCTCCCGGTCGGATGAATGAAGGGTTTGAGGCGCGGTTTATGCGCCGGCAGCCAACCGGCCCATGCCGGGAAATGCTGCAGGAAGTGAAACACCAGAAAACCGATGGTCATGTGCCAGACCCGTCCGCGAGGCGCCTTGTCCGCCGACATGACCTTGCAGTGGTTGCTGCTCAATTCGTCGAGACGCTCGAACAGGTCGCGGTTGAAGGCTCGGTCGCGGATCAACACATTGGCCTCCAGGTTCAGGGCCAGGCTCAGCGGGTCGAGGTTGCTTGAGCCGACGGTGCTCCAGTCTTCGTCGACCAGGGCGACTTTGCCATGCAGGGGACGGTCGCAGTATTCGTAAATCGCTACTCCGGCTCGCAGCAGATAATCGTAGGTCATGCGCGCGGCGAGTCTGGCCACCCGCAAATCCGGCTGCCCCTGAAGAATCAGGCGCACCTCGACCCCTCGGCGCGCCGCGTTGCGGATCTCCCGCAGCAGCCGATAGCCGGGAAAGAAGTAGGCGTTGGCGATTACCACGCGACGTCGGGCACTGCGCACGACCTGCAAGTACACCTCTTCGATATCGCCCGGGTGTTCGCCATTGTCGCGATACACCAGCCGCACCTGACCATCATGATCGCTGACCGCCAGTTCTGCGCGCCTCTGTCTGCGGCGTTGCCACCAGTACTTGGCCCGGGCCGGGCGACCGCTTTGCAGCAAGGCGAAATGATGAATGTCGGCCACCGCCGGGCCTTGCACTTCAACCGAATAATCCTGTTTGGCTTCAGGGCCGAAGTCGGCCAAATGGTCGGCGGAAAAATTGATTCCGCCGAGGAATGCAATCGTGCCGTCGACCACCACAATCTTGCGGTGCATGCGGCGGAACCAGTTGGTGCGGATGCCGAAGTGACGCGGCGCGGGGTCGAATATTTGCAGGCGCACACCTGCATTGCTCAGCGCCGCAAGGTACTCCGTGCTCAGTTCGCCGCAGCCAAAACCGTCGAGGTTGACGGTGATGCGCACACCGCGTTGAGCCGCTTCAATCAGGATTTTCTGCAGCTCATTGCCGACCTTGTCCTCGAACACAATGAAGGTCTCCAGCAGGATTTCACTCTGGGCCTGGCGCAGCGCTTCAAACACCCGTGGAAAGTATTCCTCACCGTTCTCCAGCAATTGGACCCGGTTGTTACCGTGCCAACCGTATACGACGTTAACAACCGCCGGCTCACGTACGGGCGGCGGTGTGGAAACGTGTTCGATCGTGGTTTTTTCCATCAATGGGCCGGTCATAGCTCGATCTCCACCGATAGCGGTGCATGGTCGGAAAGGTGTGACCAGGGCCGGGCCGCCAGTACTTGCGGATGGCTGGCCTTGAGGTTGCGCACGTAGATGCGGTCCAGGCGCAACGCAGGCAAGCGCGCCGGGAAACTACGCGCCGGTTTGCCATGCAACTCGGCAAAGACTTCACGCAAGCCGCAGGGCTTGAGCAGCGCATCAGCGCGCAGGCGCCAATCGTTGAAGTCGCCGGCGACCACCACCGGGGCATCTTCCGGCAACTCTTCCAGACGTTGGATCAGCAGCCTGAGTTGTGCCTTGCGATGACTTTCGCGAAGCCCCAGATGGACGCAAATGGCATGCACTTCCCGATCATCGCCGGGCATCCGCAGCACGCAATGCAGGATTCCACGGTTTTCATGGCCACTGATGGAAACGTCGAGGTTGTCGTGGCGAATGATCTGGAACTTCGACAACAGCGCATTGCCGTGATCGCCTGCCGGATAGACCGCGTTGCGCCCATAGGCAAATTGCGGCCACAAGGTGTCGGCAAGAAATTCGTACTGTGGCATCGCCGGCCAATTGAGGTAGCGCTGTGGATGATGTTCGTGGGTGCCATGGACCTCCTGCAAAAACACCACGTCGGCGGACACACTGCGCACCGCCTCGCGTAACTCGGGCAAGATGAAGCGCCGGTTGAGCGCGGTGAAACCCTTGTGGGTGTTGACCGTCAGCACGGTAAAACGGCTCACGGCGCTGATGATGGGTTGCTGTTCATCCGTCGTGCCGACCGGTTCGGGAATGCTCATGGCAGCACTCCTTCGGCCACTGGCTCACCGGGGGCGGTAGCAAGGTCCTTGTCGAGATGGAAACGCTCAAGCAGGCGGCGGGCATCAAAGGGCGCGCGGACTTTGATGTCGTTATCGAAATAGCAGAATATTTCCCGGGCTCTGCGTGTCTTGGGTTTTTGCCGAGGCGCGATCAATTGCGGATCTGCTGGTTGCTGTCCGTGATACCAGGCCTCGATCCGGTCGCCCCAGCGTTTCAGCGCTTGGGGGGTATAACCGCTGGCGTAGAGTTCTTCGGCGCCGTGCAGGCGCAAATAGACGAAATCACTGGTGAGGTCTTCGCGATACGGCCATTTGCCGGCGGTGTCAGCAATGACTAGCGCGGTGTTGTAGCGTTTGAGCAGACGGACGAAAGCGGGATCGACAAAGCTTTCGTGGCGAATTTCCACGGCATGGCGCAGCGGTTTTTTGCCGTAAGCCTTCATGCTGGCGTGACCGTTCAGGCGTGGCTCATGCTGGCGGGCGAGGGCGGCGGCCTGTTCCGTGTCGTGGGGTAATTGTTCGAGAAAGCTTTCGAACAATTCCGGGTCGAATTTAAAGTTGGGTGGGAATTGCCAGAGGATCGGGCCGAGTTTTTCCTTGAGTTCCAGTACCCCGGAGGCAAAGAAATTCGCCAGCGGCTTATGAATGTCCCGCAGGCGCTTGATGTGGGTGATAAAACGCGGCGCCTTGACGCTGAACACGAAGCCCGCCGGGGTTTCGGCGTACCACTGGGCATAACGTTCGGGCCGTTGCAGGGCGTAAAACGATCCATTGATTTCGATGCTGTTGACCGCCCGTGAAGCGAATTGCAATTCGCGCTTCTGGGTCAGCCCCTTCGGGTAGAACTCCCCCCGCCAAGGCGTGTAGCGCCAGCCTGAAATACCAATATGAATCGCCGCCATGTCGCCTCCCGTCTATGTAGCCCTCGGACAGCCTCTGTCTTTTGATGACTGCCGGGCGTACGAGAAAGTTTCGACGGGGCTACGGACGGTAAAAGTTAGACAACACACTACAAATCAAATGTGGGAGCGGGCTTGCTCGCGAAAGCGGTGTGTCAGTCACATCAATGCTGGCTGTGCCGCAGCTTTCGCGAGCAAGCCCGATCCCACAGGGTCTGTCAGTGACCGGTGGCCATACGGGGCGAACCCTCAACCGGTTCGACATACACCGGACCCAACCGGTCAAGACGCCCACTCCAGGCGGTCAGTGCCAGTGCGACCAAGACCACCAGGCCGCCGATCCATGCGGTATGAATCAGGCCCATGTGCGCCACGATCAAACCACCGCCCCACGCCCCACCGGCAATGCCGAGGTTGAACGCCGCAATGTTCAGGCCCGAAGCCACGTCCACCGCATTCGGGGTGTGATGTTCGGCCTGACGCACCACATACACCTGCAGGCCCGGTACGTTGCCGAAAGCAACGGCGCCCCAAACCAGCACGGTGGCCAAGGCCAACCATGGATTTCCGGCAGTGAACGTCAGCACGAACAGCACGGCGGCGAGCAGGGCGAAGATGCTTTTCAGGGCGCTGATCGGACCGTGTTTGTCCGCCAGTTTGCCGCCCCAGATGTTGCCGACGGCCACCGAGATGCCGTACACCAGCAATACCAGGCTGACCGTGCTGGCGCTGAAGCCGGAAATGTCCTGAAGAATCGGTGCCAGAAAAGTGAAGGCAATGAACGAGCCGCCGTAACCGACCGCCGTCATGGCATACACCAGCAGCAGGCGCGGCTGCTTGAGCACCTGCAATTGCTGCAACAGCGAAGCCGGTTTGCTGTGGGCGATGTTTTTCGGCACATAGAGCAGACTGCCGATGAAGGCGATCACACCCAAAGCAGACACGGCGAGAAAGGTTTCACGCCAGCCGAAATGCTGACCGATAAACGTCCCCAATGGCACGCCAGTGACCAGCGCCACGGTCAGGCCGGTGAACATGATGGCAATCGCGCTGGCGGCTTTTTCCTTCGGCACCAGGCTGGTGGCGATGATCGAGCCAATCGAGAAAAACACCCCGTGAGCCAGGCCCGTGACGATCCGCGCAATGATCAGCGACTCGTAGCTCGGTGCTTTCCAGGCCAGCAAGTTGCCGAGCGTGAACAGCACCATCAACGACAACAACAGCAATTTGCGTGGGACTTTGCCGGTAAGGGCGGTCAGCACCGGCGCGCCGATAGCCACACCGAGAGCATACAGACTGACCAGCAGACCGGCGGACGGCAGGCTGACACCGAGATCGGCGCCGATAGTAGGTAACAGGCCAACGATGACGAACTCCGTCGTCCCGATAGCGAAAGCGCTGAGGGTCAGCGCGAGCAAGGCAATGGGCATGGCTGCAACTCCGGTGGATTGATTGATGGAGCGCAGTGTCGGGGTTTGGGTCGTGCGGAAAAATACAGGGATGGGCATTTGATATTTGTGTGGAGGTCAAAGATCTCGTGGGCTAGCAAAACCTATGGCAAGGGGGGCTTGCCCTAATGCCAGTCAGTTAAGGCGCAGAACCTGTGGGAGCGTGGCTTGCCCGCGAAGAACGATGACGCGTAATTCCTGAAAAAACGCGGTGCATTCTTCGCGAGCAAGCCCGCTCCCACATTTGTTCTGTGTCGGAGCACGGTTTTGTGATCGACACACATCCCCTGTGGGAGCGGGCTTGCTCGCGAAGGCGCCAGACCAGACGCCATCAATGCCGGGTCAGTTTGCTGCGTACCTCGGCCATTGCCTGCTGATCCAGCTCCAGCCAGAACTGCTGCTTGCCAGCAATCTCGGCGGCGGCTGGCAAGCCGTCGCGATACACCAGTCGATTGCTCGCCAGTGCCGGCACTTTCGCGCCTGGCAACAGGGTGCCGGCGAGGTTTAGCGGATCTACCCCACACACCGCAATCAGACTTCCATCATGCGGTCGCCGCCTGACTTCGCGCAGCAATGGAATCGCCTCGGGCAGCGCAAATTGTTCCCCCGCCAGGCCACTGACAAACCGCCCGCCACGAATCTCGCCCCGAGCCTCGAGCCGATGAAATGTGCGCAACAATTCCCGCCAACTCGGCAACCAGTCCGCCTCACGCTCCAGCAAGCGCCAGAACACCACGCCGTAACGGCGCAGCAAGGTCATGGCGATGTGTTCCAGGGTGTCGCTGGGTGTGGGCGTCGGTCGTTGCTTATCCACAATCGGCGCGGCAGCACCGCGGCGCAGTAACGCCCAGCGTCCGGCATCGTCCATCCCGCCGGAAAACGCTCCGCGCCCACGTCGGCTGCTGCGATTCTGGCGTTTGCTGGCCGGGGTAATCAGCGCCCGCAGGCCGGCGAAGCTGTCGGCGTTTACCAGCCCGGCACCGACCAATTCCTGCAAGGCGATTTCCAGTTCCGAGCGCAGCAGATGGGCTTCATGAATCAGCTCATCGAAAAACAGTGCGCCGTGCTGGCTGAGCGCTTCATGGACCTTCTGGGTTTTGGGCGACAGTTCGCTGACCGGCGTCTGTTCGGTCAAGCTGCTCCACAATCCGACCTGACTGCGCGGCAGCAGCAGAATCGGCGTGCTGCGCAATGCGGTGCTGGTGCTCTTGTTGCGCGTGGTCAGGCGGGTCCACACCAGTTTTCCGCTGCGGCATAACTCATCCAGCCAGCTCGCCGAATAGTCTTTGAGCCGCGCCGGCAGAATGTCGCTGTCCCATGCCGAAGCAGCGGCGGGGTAGCCTTCGAACTGGCTGATAATCGCCGGCAACACCGCGCGGCCCTGGCCTTGGCTCGCGGCGGAAAGATGCTGCCAGTCGAACAGAAAACGCATGAAATCCTGCAACGCCACCGGCTCGATTTCCCGTCGCAGCCATTTGACCGTGTAGCGATGAATCCGCGCGAGCAGATGCCGTTCGCACCATTCTTCATCAGGGGCGCCCGGGGTGAATTGCCCGCGCAGTACATAGCCTTCGCGCTCCAGTTGTGCCAGAGCCTGAGTGACTCGAGTCGCCGGTAATCCAAGTGGTTCGGCAATCGCTTTCAGCGGCAGCGGACCAAACGCGCTGAGCCGTGCACGAATCAGTTCCAGCACTGCTTCGTCCGGCTCCCAGGTTTCATCGAAACCGGGCAAGGCCTCCAACGGTGGAGCCAATGTGGCTTGTGGATAAATCGCCCTCAGGCAGGTCAGTCGTTCCAGCGCGAGCCATAGCGATTGCTCCGCGTTGATCTGCAAACGGCTGGCGCGGCCACTGTCGGCCAGGGTGTTCAGCCAATCGAGCCAATTCGGGTTGGTCTGTGCCTCGTTATCGGCGATGCACGCCAGACTCATCAGCGCTTCATGCATTTCATCGATGCCGGTGGGCGTCGGCCAGGCTTCATCACGCACCGCAGTAATCGCCTCGGCGTCCAGCGCACCGAGATCATCGGTGGATTGCGGATCACTCCAGCGGCGGTTGAGCACTGCCTGAGTGCGGCGCTCTTCCAGCGGAGCATCGTCGAGAAAGGTGTAGGGGCGGGCGCTGAGGATTTCCGCCGCCAGTGGCGAAGGCGCCGGCAGATCACGGCTGATCAGGCGAATGTCGCCCTGTTCCATGCGCCGCAATAACGCGAGCCAGCCTTCGCTGTCCATGGCTTCGTGCAGGCAATCGTCGAGGGTTTGTTCCACCAGCGGATGGTCGGGAATCTCGCGTTCGCCGGCGAGGTTTTCCACGCAGGCGATCTGATCGGGAAACACGCTGGCAATCAGGTCTTCGCTTTTCATCCGCTGGATCTGCGGCGGTACTTTGCGTCCACCGCTGTAGCGTGGCAGCGCCAAAGCGACCCCGGCGTTCCAGCGCCAGCGCACGCCGAACAGCGGGGCCTCGAGTACCGCTTGAATCAAGGTGTGTTCGGCGCTGTTGCTGTGCAGATAGCGCCAGACGTCATCCAGCTCGAAGCTATGACCGGTGGACAGCGACAAAACGATGGCGTCCTCACTGGCGGCGGCCTGCAATTCGAAGTTGAAGGTGCGGCAGAAACGCTTGCGCAGGGCCAGGCCCCAGGCGCGGTTGATGCGGCTGCCGAATGGCGAGTGGATGATCAGCTGAGTACCGCCGGACTCGTCGAAAAACCGCTCCATCAGCAGCGTGTCTTGCGACGGCAAGGCGCCGAGGGTCTGGCGTGCCCGGGCCAGGTAATCCACCAGTTGCTCGGCACTGGCGAGATTCAAGCCGAGTACGTCAGTCAGCCAGTCGACGGCTGGCTGAAGGTTGCCGGGTGTGGCGCCGAGTCGTTCATCGAGTTGCGCTTGCAGGCGGGCCACGGCGAACGACAGTTCATCACTGCGCCCCGGTGCTTCCCCGAGCCAGAACGGAATGGTCGGCGGCTGACCCTGGGCGTCTTCGACCCGGACCTTGCCGGTTTCGACCCGCAGGATTCGATACGACGTATTGCCCAACTGAAAGATATCCCCGGCGATACTTTCCACCGCGAAGTCTTCGTTGACGCTGCCGATGTTCAGGCCTTGAGGCTCCAGCAAAACGCTGTAGTCGGCGTTGTCCGGAATCGTCCCGCCGCTGGTTACGGCGGTCAGTTTGGCGCCTCGACGGCCGCGCAGGGTGCGGCTTACGGCGTCCCGGTGCAGGTAAGCGCTGCGAATACCCAGGCGCCCGTTGTAGCCCTCGGCGAGCATCTGCAGCAATGCCTGATAGTGCTTTTCGTCGAGCGTGGCGTAAGGCGAGGCTTTTCGCAGCATTTCCAGCAGCGCCTGTTCCTGCCATTCCTGGCAGCTGACCTCGGCGATGATCTGCTGGGCCAGCACGTCCAGCGGTGCTTCCGGGATCAGCAACGTGTCGAGTTCGCCACGGCGCACGCAATCGAGCAGGGCGGCGCATTCGATCAGGTCGTCGCGGGTGGTGGCAAACAATCGGCCCTTGGGCGTGCCGCCGACCTGGTGGCCGGAGCGGCCGACCCGTTGCAGAAAACCGGCAATCGAGCGCGGTGAAGCGATCTGGCACACCAGATCGACGTCGCCGATATCGATCCCCAATTCCAGCGAAGCGGTAGCGATCAGCACTTGCAGTTCGCCGCGCTTGAGCCGTTGCTCGGCGTCCAGGCGAAACTCTTTGGCCAGGCTGCCATGGTGGGCCGCTACCGCGTCTTTACCGAGGCGTTCGCTCAAGTGCCGACTCAGGCGTTCGGCCAGGCGTCGGGTGTTGACGAAAATCAGCGTGGTCCGGTGTTCACGGGCGAGGGCGGCGAGTCGGTCATAGACCAGTTCCCAGATGTCGTTGGCCATTACTGCCGACAACGGCACGGGCGGCACCTCTATATCGAGATCCCGTGGGCGGGCGTGGCCGATGTCGATGATTTCGCAGTCGCGATCACGGCCAACCAAAAAGCGCGAGACCGCTTCGATGGGTTTTTGCGTGGCGGACAAGCCGATACGCACCAGCGGTTGCGAGCAGAGCGCTTGCAAACGCTCCAGGCTCAGGGCCAGATGACTGCCGCGCTTGCTGGCGGCGATGGCGTGGATTTCGTCGACGATCACCGTGTGGGTGGTGCCGAGCATTTGCCGGCCGGAGTCGGAGCCGAGCAGCACGTAAAGGGATTCCGGGGTGGTCACCAGAATGTGTGGCGCGGTTTTGCGCATGGCCGAACGCTCTTTTTGCGGCGTATCGCCGGTGCGCACGGCGGTGCTGATTGGTACGTCGGGCAGACCCATCACCCGCAACTGTTCGGTGATGCCGGCCAGCGGGTTTTGCAGGTTGATCCGGATGTCGTTGGACAGCGCCTTGAGCGGTGAAACGTAGACCACCAGGGTTTCGTCCGGCAGGCCGTCCGGGCTCTCCAGGCCACGATGGACCAGATCGTCGAGCACGGCCAGAAACGCGGTGAGGGTCTTGCCGGAACCGGTGGGCGCGGCAATCAGGGTCGAGCGGCGCTGGCGGATCAACGGCCACGCCCGGGCCTGGGCAGCGGTGGCCGTTGCGAAGGTGTTACTGAACCAGGCGCTGACGGCGGGGTGAAAGCCTGCCAGAGCAGCGTCCGTGGGGATGGGCAGATTCATGGGGTAATTTATGCGGGTGGGGGCGGGAAGATGCAAGTACCGCTCAGGATCTGTGTTGGTGCTGAGGGCCCCTTCGCGGGCAAGCCTCGCTCCTACAGGTTTTATCGCGCTCAACACAATCCGTGTAGGAGCGAGGCTTGCCCGCGAAGGGGCCCTCACAAGCACCACAAATCCCCGAGAACTACACTTTACGGATGACGGTTGCGCACTAAACCCGCAAAATGCAACGATTCCGGCAATTATTGAGGACATCGCCTGCGGGCGCTGTCGATAAAGCCATCGTTCCAATCAGACTGGGCCTGCTGACTCTATGCGAATGCGCCTTATGTTACTGGGCGGCGGAAATGCCCTTGGGCA
>LNAP01002653.1_pt1 | contig 21950 bp, 22 predicted proteins | sample 602601 | NCBI WGS metagenome assembly LNAP01 (sample SAMN02440304, study PRJNA202911) | soil metagenome | biome: Subtropical and temperate rainforests or woodlands; isolation source: soil samples (1 kg each in a 20% v/v slurry with milli Q water) were... ...
TCTTCCTGCGTGCGCTGTCGCAGCAGGTGCGTCGCCTGGAACGCAAGATCGAACGCGAGAAATTAGTGCTGGCCAAGCTGCCGGACCTGGCATTGCAGATCGTTGAATTCACCCGTGAGCATGGCCGCATCACCATGGCCGAGGCCATCCGCTTGACCGGCGGCAACCGCAACACGCTCAAACAGCACTTCCGTGCGCTGGTGGGACAGGGGCATTTGGCCCAACAGGGTGGTGGGCGTGGGACATGGTATGAGTTGGGCTAGTGATGGGCAAAGGGCGGTTTGAGCGTGCGCACGTGGTGGCAGCATGACGGATCACTGGGAAGAACTCGCCCGCCTACGCGCCGAGAACGCCCGCTTGATCACCCTGCTCGAAGCGCATGGTATCGCCTGGCAAGCACCTGCGCCTATCCTCAAGCCCTTGGCAACCTCATCGCTGACCACCGAGGAGAAAGTCGCGCTCTTTGGGCGATTGTTCCGGGGCCGCACCGACGTCTATCCAGTTCGCTGGGAAAGCAAGACCGGTAAAAGCGGCTACTCGCCGGCTTGTGCAAACGAGTGGCGTCCAGGTGTCTGCGAAAAGCCGCGCATCAAATGCAGTGACTGCCAGCAGCGGCAACTGTTGCCATTGACCGATCAGGTCCTTTTTGATCACCTGGCGGGACGCCATACCATCGGCCTTTATCCGCTGCTGGCAGCCGATGATTGCCATCTGCTTGCCGTGGATTTCGATGAATCGGACTGGCGCGATGACGCCCGATCCTTCGTTCAATCCTGTCGAGAGCTGGGTGTTCCGGTGGCGCTGGAAATCTCGCGCTCCGGCAATGGTGCCCATGCCTGGGTCTTCTTTTCCGGCCGTGTCACTGCCCGCGATGCTCGCCGGTTGGGAACGGCCCTCATCAGCCATACCTGTGCCCGTACGCGGCAACTGGCGCTGGGTTCCTATGATCGCCTGTTTCCGAACCAGGACACCCTGCCCAAGGGTGGGTTCGGCAACCTGATTGCCCTGCCTTTGCAGAAGATGCCTCGCGAGCGGGGGGCAAGCGTCTTCGTGGACGATGCCCTGCAACCACATCCCGACCAATGGGCCTTCCTTGCCTCACTGCGGACGATGGGGCCGCACGACATCGAGCCTGTCATCTTGCGCGCCACCGGCGGCTCTCATCCACTGGACGTCACCTTCGCCACTGAGGAGAACCTGCACGAGCCATGGAAACGTTCGGCAGTGAGCCGGCAACGGTTGGTCGGTGCGATGCCGGTCTCGCTCACGTTGACCCTGGCCAATCTCATCTACATCGAGAAGGACGCACTCCCGCAGTTGTTGGCCAATCGGCTCATCCGTCTGGCCGCTTTCGCCAATCCTGAATTCCATCAGGCCCAGGCGCTGCGCCTACCGGTCTGGAACAAACCTCGTTTGATTGGTTGCGCCGATAATTTTCCTCGTCATATTGCCTTGCCGCGCGGTTGTCTCGACGCCGTCTGCGAACTGCTGCGTGAGAATGGCATTGGCTGCGAATTACGGGACGAACGCTGCGGCGGCCAAGCCCTTGCTGTTGAGCTCGCAGGCCAACTCCGTGAGGACCAGGAGCAAGCCGTCAGAGCGATGCTCCGCTTCGATACCGGCATCCTGTGCGCACCCACCGCTTTCGGAAAAACCGTTACCGCCGCAGCACTGATCGCCCGGCGTGGCGTCAACACGCTGATACTGGTTCATCGCACGGAACTGCTCAGGCAGTGGCAGGAACGGCTGCAGACTTTCCTGGGTTGCGGCAAGGAGATGGTTGGCGTGATTGGCGGCGGCAAGTCCAAGCCGACAGGCCACATCGACATCGCAGTCATGCAGTCCATACATCGGCAGGGAGAAACCAACCCCCTTGTGGAAAATTACGGACATGTCATCGTCGACGAATGCCACCACCTCTCTGCAGTGTCGTTTGAGGCCATTCTCAAACGTGTCCGCGCCCATTATGTACTGGGGTTGACGGCTACACCGATCCGGCGCGATGGCCGTCAACCCATTCTGTTCATGCAGTGTGGTCCGATCCGCCATACCGCTGCCAAACCGGCTGGTGCGCTACAGATGCTGGAGTGTGTGCCACGCTACCTGCCGACGAAATCGCGAAGGTTTTTGCACAGGGAGGCAAGGTGCTGGCCTTGTCCGAACGGACCGATCATCTTGACGGCTTGCACGCCGCTCTGGTGAGGTGTGTCAAGCCCTTGTTCCTGCTGCATGGCCGCCAGTCGAAGAAACAACGCGCCAGCGTGATCGCTGCCTTGAATGCATTGGATGCCGATGTACCGCGCGTGTTGCTGGGCAGTGGCAGATTGGTGGGAGAAGGCTTCGACCACCCGCCGCTCGACACGCTGGTGCTGGCAATGCTGATTTCATGGAAAGGTACCCTGCAACAGTATGCCGGCCGTCTGCACCGGGAGCAGGCGGGCAAGCAGCGCGTGCGCATCATCGACTTCATCGACGCCGGACATCCTTCGCTGCTGCGCATGTGGGAACGGCGGCAACGTGGCTACCAGGCGATGGGTTATCGGATGGCGACTGCGGGGGAGTTGGTCCTGGAGTTACCAAGGTAGCGCATGCTTTTTGCTCCTGGTAATGAATACGGGTAGCACGCAGTTCAGATTATTTGCGGCGGCAGCGATGATGCTGGGGTGAGATACGCCCCAATGAATCCAACTCGTCCTTGGTCAAGTAGTTCTTGGCTACGGCCACATCGGTTTTCAGTATTTTTCCTTCGGGCACGTTCGCCCAGGACGGCAGCCCCATATGCGGCTTGCTGCTATCAGCCCGCTTGCGGATCAATTCTGCAGCGGTATGGCCGTGGATGGCGTAATGCAGTTTGTTCTGTACTTTGGCAAAGAATGCCTTGGTCGTTGGTGCGTCCTTGTTGTAATCCACGCTGGTGGCGTAGATGTCGGTGATCTTCTGGTAGAAGCGTCGCTCACTGAGGCGGATCTCGCGGATTTCCGCCAGCAGCCGCTCGAAGTAGTCCTCGCCTAGGAAGTTGCCGTTTTCCATGCGCTGACGATCGAGCACATAGCCCTTGATAGCGAACTCACGCAGGACGCCGGTTGCCCACTGGCGGAATTGCGTTGCGCGTATGGAGTTGACCCGGTAGCCGACAGAAATGATGGCGTCGAGGTTGTAGAACTGGGTCTGGTAGTTCTTGTCGTCACTGGCAGTTATCCGGAATTTCCGGATAACTGCTTCCGCGTCAAGTTCTTGGCTAGCAAAGATGTTCTTCAGGTGCTCGCTGACGGTGCGCACATCTACCCCGAACAGTTCGGGGATTTCTGTCCAGACTTGGTCGTTGCGATGTTTTGCAGATTTTGGCGAAACCCGTCTAAGAAGTCTTTGTCAATTTCCTCGAAGGTTAGTTCTTCCTGTCCATGGTAACGACGCAAGTGGTGACGCGTGGAAATCCAGATTGAATAGTTAGACCGACTGCCCATGGCCTTTTCATCGGTCAGCTGATCGAAGTAATCGAAAAAGCTTGCCGACAGTTTGCTGCGGTCATCCAAGCTATGTCGCGAAGATTCGCGCTCCAGTAGGCGCTTGGCACGAATAGCTTCGACTTTCAGTAGAACTGTCTTGTTGTTTTCCCGCTCTGCTGGATTTCTGGGCTTGTCATAGAGGAAGAGATTGAGTGGTTTGTACGAGCGTTTCTGCTCTCGAACCCCATCCTCGCCTGTCTTAGATCCATGGTAGTAGACCAGCCGCAATGCTCGGTGACCGTTTTTGTTGGGCTCTCGCTTCTGGATGGAAATTTTCACGTTTTGCTCCTTTTGTGCTCCGTGTGCTCCGAAACTCTAATCTCGGAGCACATTCGGAGCAAGTTAGGACAAAACACTTCAAACCACTTCGCATCGAATCAAACAGTTTTTATTATAAATCAGTACCTTACTTTTATTTGGTTTGATGCCTTTTGAGCTTTTTCGCCAATTCACTTCCCAATGCAAAAGCTGGAAAAAATTTCACCCAGCAGTTCATCGCTTGTGAATTGACCGGTGATCGCGCAGAGGTCCTCGTGAGCCAGTCGGAGTTCTTCCGCAAAAAGATCCAGTACACGGTCGTTCTGGCTTGCGTGTTCGGCGGCGAGTACCATATGGCCGCCGGCGCTATCCAATGCCTTAAGGTGGCGTTCTCGTGCGAGCCAGGGGGATTCGCTGCTGGGATTCCAGCCCGCAATGTCCAGCAACTTCTGGCGCAGCATATCCAGACCGGCACCGGTCTTGGCGGAAATGCCCAATGCCACGTCGGTGGCGGCGGACGCGAGCTGCGCTTCCGGCGCGTTGTGGTTTTTCCTGGACGGGGTATCGGTATCAGTCAAAGTGGGCCCCAGCGTCCAGCAAATCGATTTTATTGAATACCTTGAGTACCGGTGTATGGGCAGGAAGGCGGTTCGTTATCGCCGTATCGAGCTCGTCGTTCTGGGCGCGCGCATCTTGCAAGTGAATGATGACATTCGCCTTTTCGAGTTCGGCCCAGGTTCGTGCTATGCCTATGCTTTCGACAGTGTCGTCGGTCTCGCGCAGGCCAGCTGTATCGACAATGTGCAGCGGTACGCCCTGGATATGAATTTGTTGAATGACTTTATCGCGCGTTGTACCGGCGACGGGCGTAACGATGGCGATGTCGTCGCCGGCCAGTGCATTAAGCAAGCTGGATTTGCCTACATTGGGCTGGCCTGCCAGCACGACATGCATCCCCTCGCGCAGGATCATGCCTTGTCGTGCCTGGACCGTGAGCGCATACAGGTCGGCCCGAATCTCTTCAAGCGTGGCATGGGCCTGGTACTTTTCAAGGAAGTCGATTTCCTCCTCGGGAAAATCCAGCGTTGCTTCGACCAGTATGCGCAGGCGCACGATTCGATCACCCAGCGCGTTGATGCGGTTGGAAAAGGCACCGCTGAGCGACGCCATCGCGCTGCGCGCTGCGGCAGCCGAGGACGCATCGATCAGGTCAGCCACGGCTTCCGCCTGCGCCAGATCCATACGTTCGTTGAGGAAAGCACGTTGTGTGAACTCGCCTGGCTCTGCGTGGCGCAGGCCATATTCTTCTCCGACTTCAAGGCAATGGTCCAGTACCCGTCGCAGTACGGCAGGTCCGCCGTGGCCTTGCAGTTCAAGTACGTCTTCCCCGGTGTACGAATGGGGGCCTTTGAAAAGCAGGGCAATACCGGCGTCCATGACGTTGCCATCCTTGTCGTTGAAGGGCAGGTAGTGGGCGTGGCGCGGCGTGAGCTGGACATTGAATAATCGAGCCAGCAAAGGTTCCATATTGCTGGCCGATATACGTACAACACCTATCCCGCCACGCCCGGGAGCGGTTGCAATGGCGATGATGGGTTCGTGAGATCGTAGGGTCATGGCAGCATGTGGCAAGGTTGACGAAAAGCGTACTATTATTGGCGCAGATGCTGGACAGTTTAAACATAAAAATCCAAGAGGAACCAACATGCCATACCTGATCGAAACCTATGACAAGCCACATACTCAAGCCTTGCGACAGGCCTTGCGCGATAAACATCTGGATTATCTGGAAGACAACAAGGAATTGTTGCTGGCTTGCGGTGCCAAGTTGGAAGACGACGGCACCGGAGGCACCGGTAGCGTCTATATCGTGGACCTGGAAACGCGAGCGCAAGCCGAAGATTTCGTGAATGCGGATCCGTTCGCAATCGGTGGTCTGTTCGAGCGTTCCGTGATCACGCGTTGGCGCAAGGCGTACCTGGACGGCAAGTCATATCTATAGGCGGTGCAAAGCCGGTTTGTCACGAATGCATCGGTACAGGCCGGTGGTTGACTCTACTCGCACAATGATAATTTGATGGAATAGCATCGATGGAAGCATTCGATTGGCAACGAATATTTTTTCACAAATTCCCTCTTGCTTTCCTGGCCGAGGTCACGCTGCGGGTAGCCATCGCCTATGTGCTGGTATTCCTTTTCCTTAAGGTTGCGGGGCGCCGGGGTATCCGGCAATTATCGGTATTCGAGCTGGTGATCATTCTCACGCTCGGCTCCGCGGCCGGGGATGTCACGTTTTATGAGGACGTTCCAATAGCACCGGTAGCGACCGTCTTTGCAGCCCTGCTGCTGCTGTATCGGACGACTACCTATGTCATGGGCCGCAGTTCGCGAATTGCTGCATGGATGGACGGTGTACCGATTACATTGATACGCGAAGGTCGCTACGAGATCGAGAATTTGTCCCGGCTCAACATATCGGAAGATGAGTTCTTCATGGAACTGCGCCAACAGGGCGTAGAGCACCTGGGCCAGGTCAAAATGGGCATACTCGAAATCGATGGCGATGTGAGTCTTTTCTTTTACGAAGACGATCTCGTGCAGGCCGGGTTGTCGGTAATGCCCCCCGAACATCGCCAGGATTTCACCCGGGTACCCGACGATGGTCTTTACGCCTGCAATCACTGCGGCCATACCCATGTGTTGAAGGCGCAGCAGGAATTTTCCTGCTCGCATTGCAGTCACGAATCCTGGTCCAGAGCACTGGCGAATCGTCGGGCACGTTAGCTTATGCCAAAGCCAGGATGGCAGCGGCCACGCCGGCGCCATAGGCTGGGTCAGCTTGAGTGCAGTGGCTTATATGGCGTTCCTGGACGTCTCTGGAAGCGCCCAAAATCGCGCGAGCGGTGTTTTCGAACAAGACTTGTTTCTGCTCATCGTTCATCAAGCGGAACAAGGCACCCGGTTGCGAGAAGTAGTCGGTATCTTCGCGATGATTCCAGTGATCAGCGGCACCTTCGATCGACAGCGGCGGCTCGCGGTAATCGGGCTGTTCTTGCCATTCGCCCTGTGTGTTGGGTTCATTCCCGGTGATGCGACCGTGGTTGCCATCCACACGCATTGCTCCGTCGCGGTGAAAACTGTGGAAAGGGCACTTGGGCGCATTCACCGGAATCTGGTGATGGTTGACACCCAAACGGTAGCGTTGCGCATCGCCATACGAGAACAGTCGGGCTTGCAGCATCTTGTCCGGTGAAAAGCTGATGCCCGGCACGACATTGGCTGGTGTGAATGCCGCCTGCTCCACTTCCGCGAAGAAGTTTTCAGGATTGCGGTTTAGTTCCAGGGTGCCAACCTCGATTAGCGGATAGTCGCCGTGCGGCCACACCTTGGTCAGGTCAAAGGGATTCAAGTGATACGTGGATGCCTCTTTTTCCGGCATGATCTGCACGTACATCGTCCAGCGCGGGAAGTCGTTTTTCTCGATGGCTTCGAACAGGTCGCGCTGCGAGCTTTCGCGATCGCGTCCCACGACCTGCGTAGCATCGGCATCGGTAAGGTTCTTGATGCCCTGCTGGGTTTTGAAGGTGAACTTGACCCAATAACGCTCGTTATTGGCGTTGATGAAGCTGAAGGTGTGGCTGCCGAACAGGTGCATGTTGCGAAAGCCCGTGGGAATGCCGCGGTCGCTCATGACGATGGTTACCTGGTGCAGCGCTTCTGGCAGGCCTGTCCAGAATTCCCAGTTGTTTTGCGCGCTGCGCATGCCGGTGCGCGGATCGCGCTTGACTGCGTGGTTCAAGTCAGGGAACTTCAATGGATCGCGGAAAAAGAACACCGGTGTATTGTTGCCAACCAGGTCCCAGTTTCCTTCCTCGGTATAAAATTTCATGGCAACGCCCCGGATGTCGCGCTCTGCGTCGGCGGCGCCACGTTCTCCCGCGACGGTGGAAAAGCGCATGAAGACGTCGGTCTGCTTGCCGATCTGTGAAAAGATCTTCGCGCGTGTGAACTGGCTGATGTCGCGGGTGACGGTAAAAGTTCCGTAGGCGCCGGCGCCTTTCGCGTGCATCCGGCGTTCGGGGATGACTTCGCGATCGAAGTGAGCCAGTTTTTCCAAGAGCCAGACATCCTGCAGAAGGGCGGGGCCGCGAGGACCTGCAGTCTGTATGTTTTGATTGTCGACGACCGGGGCGCCGGCGGCGGTGGTGAGCTTTGCCATTTTTTCCTTTTGCGATGCATGGGTGTAACGAATACAGACTTCAATGAGAACACGGATGCAGACGTGCCCCTTTGACGAATGTCGGATGAAACCCAGTGTAGGAGATGGCCGACGAAAGGTAAAATTGATTGATTGATTTAAATAAATAGTTAAATACTATCGACGTGTCCGGTGTGATCATGAAAATATGGACGGAATGGCGCTGATACCGTCTATGTCAAAACTTGCCAGTAAGCCCACCATCGACCACCAGTTCGGTTCCTGTTATATAGGACGCATCGTCAGAAGCCAGGAAGGCGATAGCATTCGCCACTTCCCAGGCAGTTCCCATGCGCTGCATGGGAACTTGCTGATTCCGCTTGCTGCGAACCTCATCGGGGTTGTTGTCGCTGGAAAACGCCGCGGAGACATTCTTCTGAACGCGGGGCGTGTCGATTAGACCAGGGACAACGGTATTGGCTCGTATGCCGCGACCGGCATATTCTTGGGCAATCATGCGCGTGAATTGAATGAGCGCCGCCTTGGTGACGCTGTAGGCCAGGTGTGGGTAACCGAGATAACGGATTCCCGCAACGGAGGAGATGGTGACGATGGCACCACCTCCGCGTTGCAGCATGCTTGGAATGATCAATTTTGAAGCAATGAGCAGACTTTGAACATTTACCTGATAAATGAGATCCATATCTGCGGTTTCTGTTTCGACAATACCGCCGATCTTTCCTATTCCCGCATTGGCAATATAAACGTCGATGCCTCCAAACTCGCTGATTGCACGTGCGACGGCTTGCTCTATGGAATGCTGGTCGGCCACATCGGCTTGGAGCGCCAGCGCTATACCACCGGTTTTTCGAATTTCTTCAGCCGATTCTTCCGCCGCTTGAAGATGCTTGTCCACAGCCACGATGCTTGCGCCCTGTCGGGCCAGCGTGACGCATGTGGCCTTGCCTATGCTCCAGCCAGGTGCGCTGCTTCCTGCGCCCGCCATGAATACGACTTTGTTGGCAAGTTTCATCACAATCTCCATTCCGTTTTCATGCTGCATTTCCAAGGCCGACCGTCATGCCGCCGCAAACATAAAGCACCTGGCCTGTGACGAATCCAGCGCGGTCGTCCAGGAAAAAGCAGGCGGCGTGGGCGACTTCGGCAGGTTCGCCCAAGCGCTTGACTGGAATGGCGTCCAGAATCCGTTGGGTTTGAGGCGCGTCAGGAGGGTTCACAGCAGTAAAAAGCTCGGTGGCAATCGGACCAGGACCGATGGCATTGACCGTGATGCCGCTGCCGGCAAATTCCAATGCCCAGGTCCGGGTCATGCCCAGGAGCCCCGCCTTGGATGCCGCATAGGCGGTCCGCTTTTCCTTGCCCAAGGCCGCGCGGCTGCTGATGTTGACGACACGGCCGAATTTTTTGGCCTTCATGGCCGGCAAAAATTGTTGCATGATGAGGATAGGAGCTTCGATATTGAGTTTGGCCACTTCGCGTACGTCGCTGATCGAGGTGCTTTCCAATAACGCGGGCTTGACCATGCCAGCATTGTTCACTACACGCAAGATCTCGTATTCTTGAGACAGGCGGTCAAGGGCATGCTCAAGAGCGCCCGTATCGAGCAGATCGATAGGAAAATGCTGCTCATTCAGGGAAAGTTGGCGTGGCGCCTGCCTATCCAGATTGAGGGTATGAAAGCCTTCGGCAGACAGCCGTTCAATGATGGCTTTACCAATTCCGCTCGAACCGCCGGTGACCAGAACAAAGTGTGGCATTTCTCTCCCTTTCGTTTTTGAATGCTTGTAAACCAGTCAGGTTGTGCTCTTCTTGACGTAGGGAATCGACTCGTCAATCGTTTCCCAAATGTAGCGCCCGGATGGTATCCGCTGTTCTTCGGCGATATGGGACACCAGTCCGGCCGCGCGCGAAATGACGGCAAACCCACGCATAAGTTCGGTAGGTACTCCTATTTCGCCCAACAGGGCGGCGACAGCACCCGTGGCGTTGATCGTAATGTGTTTACCGAACACCTCGTCGACAGCCTTGCCGAGCATAAGCAGGGCGTTGACATGCTCTTGGGACAATTCGGATTCTTTCTGCGCCAAGTGAACAAGCTTGAGCGAGCGTGGGTCGTCTGGCTTGTGCAGGTGATGTCCGAACCCGGGAAGATGTTGTTTATTTGCCTTGTGTTGCTGCGCAATGTCCCTTGCCGTCTGCTCCGGGTTGGTTGATTCCAGGACTTTTTTCAGCAATTGCGAACAGTTTTCCATCGTTCCGACAAACTGGCTGCCCACGGCCAGAATTCCAGCGGACACAGCCCCCTGAAGATTTTCAGGCGCGCTCATGTAGATCAGCCGGGTTGCGATCGCACTGGGCGTCAGGCCATGTTCCATCAAGGTGATCAGGACGGCATCCGTGATCCGCAAGTCGACCGCGCGCGGTGTGCGCCCCATGATTTGAGTAAACATGACGTCGGTGAAAGTGCGCTCACCAATCAGATCGTTGACGAGGTCTTTGTCGCGGTAGCTCATGCCGGTCAGGCTGTGCGCGCATAATTCGGTGGTCGGGGTGTGTTTCATCGAGTCTCCGTGCAGATCATTGAATGGCACTCAGGGTGCGGGATTGCGGGTTTAGTATGTGTTCTTTAATGGCTGTCTTCAGGACCTTCCCAACGGATGAGCGTGGCAGGCTGGTGTAAAAGTAGATGTTTTTCGGCGTCAGAACCGGTCCCAATTTTTCCCGTACAAACACCTTGAGCTCGTCGGGAGTCGCGGCAGCGCCCGGTTTGAGTTCAATGGCCGCATTGACCGTTTCGCCCCATTTATCGTCGGGCATTCCGAACACGGCGGCTTCATGTACTGCATCGTGCAGCGACAGCGCGTTTTCGACGTCGACGGGGTAGACATTGAAGCCGCCCGTTATGATCACATCGCGCAGACGTTCTTTCAGGAACAGGTAACCTTTATCGTCCAGGTAGCCCACATCGCCGGTATGCAGCCAGCTGCGCTTGATGGTCTCATTGGTTTTGTCCGGTAGATTCCAATAGCCTGTCATCATCAGATCGCCCTTGATAGCGACCTCACCCAGTTGCCCCGGCGGCAACTCATCGCCACCGGGGGACAGGATGGCAATTTCTGTCAGCCATGTCACGCGGCCAACCGATGCACGGTATGCGGGATCGGCGAGTTCATCTGGAGCGAGCAAGGTGGCAATTTGAGGGGCCTCCGTCTGGCCGTAAGTGGTCGCAACAACTGGGCCGAAGAAGGTTTGCGCATGGCTGATTTTCTCGGTGGGCATGGGGGCGCCGCCATAAATCATCAGGCGTAGTGAATGAAAGTCGGCCGGGTTTACCTCTGGGGCTGCGATGAGCTTGTAGATCAAGGTCGGGGGCATGAACGTCATGGTTCCGCCCTGGCTCTTGAACGCATGGACAATGTCGCTGGCCGAGTTGGAGGCGCATAGCAGCAAACAGCCTCCCTGAGCCAGCAGCGGCATGACATAGGTGCCCGTTCCATGGCTGATGGGCGCACAGATGACGAACTTGTCGTCGTGGGTGATCTTCCAGCCCACGATCTGATTGATGATACCGGCTACCCAGGCGCGATAAGGTTGCATCACACCTTTTGGAATACCCGTCGTGCCGCCGGTAAATTTGATTGCCTGGGTATCGTCACGTGACAGTTCGTGGCGCGTGGGCGAGGCGGCCCGGTACGTTTCGACCAGGCCAGCAAACTCGGAGAACGACAGCTTGGCGCTCGCATGACTGCTGATCAATTCGTCGCCGGTATCGTCAACGATGATGACGCTGGGTTCGGTGGTGTCCAGGATACGCTTGATTTCAGACGAGGTACTGCGATAGTTCAGCGGTACCCAGATCTTTCCCGCCGCCAGGATGGCGAGCATGCCAACGATATAGTTCGCCGAGTTGGCCGCACAGAGGCCCACTCGTGATCCCGGCGAAGGATCACGGAACTGCAACGCTACGGCTAGAGCCCTTACCCTAGTCGCCAGTTCGCCATAGGTGATGCGGCCCTGCGGGCCTTCAATAGCGATGCGATTCGCGTGTACTTGGGCTGCTCGATAAAAAAAGTCTATGGGAAACATGGTGGCGGGGGGCCTTATACAGGTAGGGGGTTCTTGCTGTTCGATCAGTTGGCCTTGATATTCGCCTTCTCGACGACAAGTGCCCATTTATCGACTTCGGATTGCGCGTATTGCCTGAAGCTCTCCGGTGAATTGGGTGGCGGAGGGGCCGTAAAACCGTTAGTTTGGTACGCTTTTATGACTTCCGGTTTTTTCAGTGCATCGTTCAATGCCTGGTTGAGCGTTTGTATGATGGAAGCCGGCGTGCCCGCCGGTGCATTGATACCGAACCATGACTGGACGAGGAAGTCCTTGACGCCTTTCTCCGCGAAGGTGGGGGTGTCCGGCAGGGCATCGACGCGATTCGCTGTAGTGGTGGCAATGGGTCGCAAGGTGCCTGCCTTGATATGTGCCAATGAAGAGGGCAAGTTGTCGAACATGGAATCGACCTGGCCGCCTAACAAGTCGGCAACGGCCGGACCACTACCACGATAGGGAACGTGGAGTATGTTGGTACCGGTCTGGATCTTGAACAGTTCACAAGACATATGGATAGACGATCCTATTCCGGACGACGCGCAGGTGAGGTCGCCAGGATTCTTCCTGGCGTAATCGATGTATTCGTCTACGGTCTTGAAGGGCCGCTTCGGATTGACGACCAGGACATTTGAAATCGTCGCCATCATGCCGACGGGTTCGAAGTCCTTCATGAAGTCGTAACGGAGGTCTTTGTACAGGGCCTTGTTGATGGTGTTGGCGATAGTACCCACATAGAGGGTGTAGCCATCGTTCTTCGCTCGGGAGACGTATTCCGCGCCGATATTGCTATTGGCTCCGGCCCGGTTTTCAACGATCACGGTTTGCTTGAGCTCTTCCGATATTGATTTGGCAATAAGGCGCGCAAGTATGTCGGTCGCGCCGCCTGCCGCGTAGCCAACCACCATAGTGATGGGACGTGCCGGATAATCTGTCTGGGCGATTGCCGACGACGCACCCAACATCATGGCAGGCATTGCGGCGCTGAAAATGCCTATATTGAGGAACAGCTTCTTCAATGCGAAGGTCATGGTTGTCTCCGTTTGTCTATAATTTGAACATCAGTGATGACTGCTGAGGTATCCTATACGCAGGGACGGAAAGGAACAAACAATTTTGTCCATAATTTGGACAAACGATTCGGATCGGATTATGAAAGAGACAGGGCCGAAAACGTTCAGGCGCGGACTTCAAATCATGGAGGTGCTGCGAACTGCCGGGGATGATGGATTGAGAATCACCGATATTGCCGCCATTACTGGAATTCAGCGCACCACGGTTTATCGCTTTCTTGACGTGCTGATCGCCCATGATTACGTGAAGCCGACAGCTGATATGCGTACCTTCGTCTTCAACCATTGCCGGTTTGCAGGCGGACCCACCATCGCACACAGTATTGACCGCTTGAAGCCCGTGCTTGCCCGTATCAGCGCCCAGACTGGCGATTCGTCGTTTCTGGTACGCCGTGAAAATGGCGACTCATTATGTGTGCACAGGGAACTCGGTTCCTATCCTGTGCAGGTGCTGTCCGTGACGATAGGGCACAAGCAGCCTATGGGCGTTGGCGCGGCGGGACTCGCCTTGCTGGCCAATTTGCCCAAAGAAGATATCCGCCAGATACTCGACCTCAATAGAAGCCGTCTGCCTACGTTTGGGGGCATGACCTGCGAGCAAATGGAAACCTTGATCCGATCGACGCTGGAGCGCGGATGGTCTGCCGTGGGAAATGCGGCAGTTCCGGGAGTATTGGGCGTCGGAGTCCCGATACCGCAGCGGTCGGGCCATCCCATCTTTGCAATCAGTGTGTCCAGCGTTATGGACCGCATGCCACTGAAGCGCCAACGCTTCATCGTCGAATTGATAAAGAAAGAGCTTGCATTAATAAGCTGAACCTGCGGTTGCCGCAGAACGAAAAGGGCGCCGCAAGGCGCCCTTTCATTTCACGTCAACGAACGCGCCTAGCGCGCCCCTGCTGCCGTTTCCTTGTCGAGCTTGTGCATGATGTAGCGTTGTTGAGCGATGGAGACCGCGTTATTCACGCACCAGTAGAGCACCAGACCGGCAGGGAACAAGAACATCATGCCACCGAACACCAAAGGCATGATCATCATGATCTTGGCCTGGGTCGGATCGGGCGGCGTAGGATTGAGCTTGATCTGCAAGAACATGGTGGCCATCATGAATGCCGGCAAAATGAACCATGGGTCGCGGGCGGCCAAGTCGTGTATCCAGAGTATCCAGGGCGCTCCGCGCATTTCGACGCTACCCAGCAGCACCCAGTATAGTGAAATGAACACGGGAATCTGCACCACCATAGGCAAGCATCCCCCGAGCGGATTGATTTTCTCTGTCCGGTACATCTCCATCATGGCCGCGTTCAACTTGGCCTTGTCGTCGCCAAATTTCTCGCGCAAAGCCTGCATGCGTGGAGTTACCTGTTTCATTTTGGCCATGGAGCGATAGCTTGCCGCCGACAAAGGGTAGAACACCAGCTTGATCAGCAGAGTAAGCGCGACGATGGTCCAGCCCCAGTTGCCGAGTATGGCATGCAGCCAGGTCATGATCTTGAACAGCGGCTTGGCAATGATGGTGAGCCAGCCATAGTCGACCACGAGCTCAAGGCCGGGGGCCAGCTCGCTCATGGCTTTTTGATCTTGCGGACCCACCCAAAGATCGGATTCGACGACCTTGTGTTGGCCTGGCTCGATCGTGCCTACTGATTCAATGCTGCGAATGGCATACAGGTTTTCGCTCAGCCGCAGTGCTTCGTTATGGCGAACCGCGTTCTCCGTAGGCACCCAGGCGGTGGCGAAGTAGTGCTGCACCATGCCTATCCAGCCGTTGTTGGCTTCCTTGGTGTAGCCGCTTTTGCCTTTATCGATATCAGAGAATGAGACTTTCTGGAATTTTTCCTCAGCCGAGTAGAGCGCTGGACCGGTAAAGGTGCTGTAGAACGACGAGGTATCCGGGGGATCATTGCCGTCTCGTACCAGTTGCAAATACAAGGCGGGGGTGACGGGTTTGGTATCCAGGTTGTAGATGTCGTGCTTGACGTGAATATCGTAGCGGCCTTCATGCAAGGTGTAGGTCTTGACGACTCTGACACCATCGGATTCAGATTCGAAAACTACATTCAGCGCGTCACCGACAGTATCTTTCGAGACCAGCTTGAACGGTGTCAGGTGCGTGGGATAGCTGGCGCCAGCGGGGGCGCCGATAACGCCAGACTGGGCCAGGTAGACCAAGGAAGCGGAGTTGTCCAGGAGCACCATGGGGTCGCTGGAACCTTCGAAGCCCGTGTACTTCAGCAGCTCGGCCTTGACCAGCTGCGCGCCCATCGTATCGAAGGTGAGATCGAATACGTCGGTTTTCACGTTGACCTGCTCGGACGTGCTGGCCGGCTTGCCAGGGCCACCTGGGACCGCTGTATCGGTCGCTGCGACCGGGGCGCCGGGCGTTCCGGCAGGTGCCGTGGGAACGCTGGTGTCCGCAGGCGCGGCAGGTGTCGGCGCCTGTCCAGTCGTTTGAGTGGCTGGTGGAGTGCCGCCGAACAATGAAGGCTTGCCGTTATGGACTTGCCAGTTGTTCCACAACAGCAAGAGCGAGAAGGAAAATATCATCCAGAGGATGGTGCGTCGGATATCCATAGCGCCTGTTTCAAGTCAAAGCTGAGCAAAGCCCAACAGTTTAACGTAGCTCAGCTGAATCGCAGATGAGCAGAAGATAGTTCGGAAAAGTTTCGGCAGGAGGGCAGTTTAAGGCAACTTGCCACTGCCGCCGGAATCTTTTTTCGGTTCTGGTACCGGGTCATAACCGCCCTGGCACCATGGATGGCAGCGCACAATACGCCGAGTTCCCAGCCAAAGCCCTTTAAGGGGACCATGTGTCTCGATCGCCTCGATTGTGTAGTTGGAACAGGTGGGCGTAAAGCGACAGCTTCGGCCAACCCAGGGGCTGAGGAAATACCGGTAGAACCGGATGGGTGCGATAAGCAGTGTCTTGATCATCGCATGGCGCGGTTCAACAGGGCGTCGATTTCACTACGGACCAATGCCTTGAGTTCGGTCAGCGTAAACGGCCCGACTTTGGAATGCAGGCGAAACACCAGGTCGCGCGCCGGAAGTTCATGCCTCTTCTGCCGGAACGCTTCCCGTATGACCCGTTTGATGGCGTTTCGAGTGACAGACTTCGCCGCATAGCGCTTGGCAATGACGAGCCCCAGCCTGGCGCAGATCGGCTCTGTACCTTCAGGTAGATCGCGCGGCGTGGTTACAACGAACAACGCCCCTCTGGCAAGTCGTTTGCCTCTAAGGGCAGACGCGTATTCCGAGGGGCGATGCAGGCGTGCCGCAGCAGGAAATGTGGCGCGCATAAAAGCAGGCGCCTGCCGTAGCTATCGGCTGGCGCAAGGGCTTTTTTGGCTATACGGCCAGGCGCTTGCGGCCTTTGGCACGACGCGCATTGATAACGGCACGGCCGCCACGCGTTTTCATGCGGACGCGAAATCCGTGGGTACGCTTGCGACGGGTGACGGAAGGTTGGAAGGTGCGTTTCATTGGGGATCCAAAATAAAAGAGCTACCTGAAACTGCCACAAGGTTAGTCTGTGGCATCGGTTGCAGGCGTTAAAAATTCGTGTAAAGCTCACCATTTCATCAAATTTTGATAGTTTAGTCAAATGGTTAGCACAAGTACTAGCCAGGAATCTTGTCGCACCTTGTGGATAACTAGGGTCTCAACAGGGTAGAATCGAGGTTTACAGAAGTGGTGGACATGAAAGATTTCTGGCAGACCTGCGTCCAGCGTCTGGAGCAGGACCTACCTTCACAGCAGATTAGTGCCTGGATACGCCCATTGGTTCCCCTTGCTTTCGACGAAGCTCAAGCGGTGCTTCGAGTCTCTGCGCCCAACCGATTCAAGCTGGACTGGGTGCGAAAGAACTTTGCACACCAAATCGAAACGCTCGCCACCGAATGGTACGAACGCCCGGTACAGGTTGTCTTTGAACTCGCGGGCGCGGGGGCATCGCCCGCGCCTGCTCGCAGCGGCCCCGCTGCACGCCTGGGCGCAGGGCCAGAACCAGGGCCAGACGACGCAAGCGGTCAGGCCGCACCAGCCGCGCCAGCCGCCACAAGAGTCAACTCTGGCGCCAGTGCCGCCGCAGTGGAACTTGCGCACGATCGCTCGCGCTTGAACACCGACCTGACTTTCGACAACTTCGTCACGGGAAAAGCCAATCAGTTGGCCAGGGCCGCTGCGCTCCAGGTGGCCGAAAACCCCGGCGTTTCGTACAACCCCCTGTTCCTGTATGGCGGGGTCGGGCTGGGCAAGACCCACCTTATCCATGCCATTGGAAATGCCTTGCTGGCCAGCGGCAAAGGAGCCCGAATCCGATACGTGCACGCCGACCAATATGTGTCGGACGTGGTCAAGGCCTATCAACGCAAGGCGTTCGATGAATTCAAGCGCTATTACCATTCGCTCGATCTGTTGCTGATCGACGACATACAATTCTTTGCAGGCAAGAACCGCACCCAGGAAGAATTCTTCTATGCGTTCGAGGCCATGGTCGCGCAGCGCAAGCAGATCATCATCACCTCCGATACGTATCCCAAGGAACTTGCCAATATTGACAGCCGGCTCATCTCCCGCTTCGATTCGGGCCTTACCGTAGCCATCGAACCTCCGGAACTGGAAATGCGTGTGGCCATCCTGCTGCGCAAAGCCCAGACCGAAGGCGTGACCATGCCAGAAGAAGTCGCGTTCTTTATCGCAAAGCACTTGCGCAGCAATGTGCGCGAACTCGAAGGTGCGTTGCGCAAGGTATCGGCCTATGCTCGCTTTCATGGGCGCGAAGTCCTTACGGTCGATGTCTGTAAAGACGCTCTCAAAGATTTGCTGTCGGTGTCCAACGGACAAATCACAGTCGAGAATATCCAGAAGACGGTCGCCGATTTCTACAAGATAAAAGTGGCCGACATGTATTCCAAGCGTCGCCCTGCCAATATTGCAATGCCGCGCCAGGTGGCCATGTATCTGGCTAAAGAATTAACTCAAAAGAGCCTGCCGGAAATCGGCGATTTATTCGGCGGGCGCGATCACACCACCGTGCTCCATGCGGTGCGGAAAATTGCCGACGCAAGGTCCAAGCAGACCGAGCTCAATCATGCTCTTCACGTACTAGAACAAACCTTAAAAGGATAACCATGCAACTCGTACAAGCGACTCGTGATGCATTGCTCAAACCGTTATCGACGGTGGCTGGAATTGTCGAGCGCAGGAATACTTTGCCCATCCTGGCAAATATCCTGTTGCGAAAGGAAGGCAAGAGCGTCGCATTCATTGCCACTGATCTCGAGGTTCAAATTACCACGCATGCCGAGTTCGGTATCGGTGATGAAAACGAGTCCACGACGGTTGCCGCACGCAAGCTGCTTGACATACTTCGGGCGCTGCCTGATACGGGTGATGTGAAGCTTGGGCTGGCCAGTGCGAAGTTGTCGGTGCAAAGCGGTAAAAGCCGGTTTGCCTTGCAAACCATGGGCGCCGCTGAATTCCCCACGCTGGCTCAGCCGGAACAGTGGGATATTTCTTTTACATTGCCGCAGAAAACGCTGAAGCATTTATTCAACATGGTGCATTTCGCCATGGCCCAGCAGGACATCCGGTATTACCTTAATGGTTTGTTGTTCGTTTTCGAGCCCGGCTTTGTGCGTGCCGTAGCGACCGACGGTCACCGCCTGGCACATAGCGGCGCGGTCGTCGAAGGCATCGCTTCCAAGCACGACGTCATCGTGCCGCGCAAGACGGTGCTTGAAATGCAGCGTCTGCTCACCGATACCGACGAACCGGTGTCCATCGACGTTGCAACTGGCCAGATTCGTTTCCGCTTCGGCGATGTCGAATTGGTATCGAAGTTGGTCGAAGGAAAATTCCCCGACTTCACGCGGGTGATTCCCAGCAACTACACGCGCCATTTTTCCATCAGCCGCGAACTATTGCAGGGCAGCCTCCAGCGCGCCGCCATCCTGACGACCGACAAGCTGAAAGGCGTCCGCCTGCAGCTGTCCAATAACCAGCTCAAGGTTTCTTCCACCAACGCGGAACAGGAAGAAGCTCAGGAAGAACTCGATATCGACTACAGCCACGAGCCACTGGATGTTGGTTTCAATGTCAGCTACCTGCTCGACGTTCTGGCTAATGTCAAAACCGAAACCATTCAGTGGTCGGTCCAACCCGACGTCAATGCATCGGCGTTGATTACATGTCCTGACGACGAGCAGTTCAAGTATGTCGTCATGCCAATGCGCATTTAGATTCCCTGAATTTACGTCGCAGGAAGTGTGCCCGGGCGAGCCAGCCCGGCACACTTCAACAGCCGCAAGGCTTACATAAAGGTTTTCACAAACTATGTCAGATCTACCCACGAATGTTGCCGTTGACGGATACGGCGCCGACTCGATCAAGATGCTCAAGGGGCTTGAAGCAGTTCGCAAGCGACCCGGCATGTACATTGGCGATACCTCCGACGGAACAGGACTCCACCACATGGTGTTCGAAGTGGTCGATAACGCTATCGATGAAGCGCTGGCCGGCCATTGCGACGATATCGTCGTCACCATACACGCCGACAACAGTATATCGGTCGCCGATAATGGACGCGGTATCCCGACCGACATTCATAAGGACGACGAATTCCACCGTAGCGCCGCTGAAATCGTCATGACCGAACTACATGCCGGCGGCAAGTTTGACCACAACTCGTACAAGGTTTCGGGCGGTCTGCATGGCGTGGGCGTGTCGTGTGTAAATGCCTTATCCGAGTGGTTGAAGCTGAGCATTGCGCGCAATGGCGAAATGCACGAAATGGAGTTCAACCGCGGCGCGCGGGTCGAGCCGTTGAAGCTTACCGGTAAGACCGACCAAAAGGGCACGCGGGTACAGTTCCTGGCCGACACCCAGATCTTCGAGAACATCGAATACCATTACGAAATCCTGGCCAAGCGCCTGCGCGAACTGTCATTCCTGAACAATGGCGTGAAAATCCGCCTCATCGACGAGCGCAACGGCAAAGAAGAAAATTTTGCCTTCCTGGGCGGCGTAAAAGGTTTCGTCGAATACATCAACCGCACGAAAACGGTGTTGCATGCCAATGTGTTCTCGGTAAGCACTGAATCTACCGTTGGCGAGACCACCGTCGGGGTGGATGTGGCGATGCAATGGAACGACAGTTACACCGAAACCGTGCTGTGCTTTACCAACAACATTCCCCAGCGCGACGGTGGCTCGCACCTGACAGGCTTGCGCGCTGCCATGACACGCGTCCTGAACAAGTACATTACCGATAACGACATGGCCAAGAAGGCCAAAGTCGATACCACTGGCGACGACATGCGCGAAGGCTTGGCCTGCGTATTGTCGGTGAAAGTTCCCGATCCCAAGTTCAGCAGCCAGACCAAGGACAAGCTGGTGTCCAGCGAAGTCCGCCCCGCCGTGGAAGAGGCCGTAGCCCGTACGCTGGAAACGTGGCTGCTCGAGAATCCCACCGACGCCAAGGCCTTGTGCAACAAGATCATCGACGCGGCGCGCGCGCGCGATGCGGCCCGCAAGGCCCGCGAGATGACACGCCGAAAAAGTGTGCTGGAAGGCGCCGGATTGCCCGGCAAGCTGGCAGACTGCCAGGAAAAAGACCCCGCCTTGTGCGAAATTTACATTGTCGAGGGTGACTCCGCAGGCGGTTCGGCCAAGCAAGGCCGCGACCGCAAATTCCAGGCTATTCTGCCCTTGCGCGGCAAAGTCCTTAACGTCGAAAAGGCGCGCTTCGATCGCCTGATCACCAGCGAACAGATCACCACGTTGATTACCGCGCTGGGCACCAGCATTGGTCCCGATTTCAATATCGACAAGCTTCGCTATCACCGCATCATCATCATGACGGATGCCGACGTCGATGGCGCCCACATCCGCACGCTGTTGCTGACGCTGCTGTACCGCCAGATGCCCGAACTGGTCGAACGCGGCCATATCTACATTGCGCAGCCGCCCCTGTACAAGGTCAAAGTTGGCCGCGAAGAGCGCTACCTGAAAGATGACGCCGAAGAAGCCCAGTTCATGTTGCAAGTAGCCCTGAAAGATGCGGTGCTCATCCCCAAGGAAGGCGCCACCCCGATCAGCGGCGACGCGCTGGCTGAACTGGCCCGTCAGTACATCATGGCCGATGGCGTCATCAGTCGCCTCACCAAGCACATCGACATGGCGTCGCTGTCGGCCATGGCTGAAGGCGTGGAGATCAACCTGGACAGCGCCGAACAGGCCGCCGCTTCTGCTCAGCGTCTGCAGGATGCGATTGAAGATCCTTCGGTTCCAAACGGCGTGAACGTCATTGTAGACGAGAACGAAGAGGGCGACTCCTGGCGCCTCGTCGTCAACCGCATGCATCACGGCAACGTGCGCGTCAGCATCTTCGATCGTACCTTTGTGCGCGGCGCCGACTATGCCATTCTTTCCAAAGCCGCCAAGACCTTCCTTGGCCTGATGGGCACCGGCGCGCTGGTGGCACGTGGTGAAGGCGAGAAGCGTCGTGAAAAGTATGTTTCCGACTTCCGTGAAGCCATGCAGTGGTTGCGCGGCGAAGCCGATCGCAGCATCAGCAAGCAGCGCTACAAGGGCCTGGGCGAAATGAACCCCAGCCAGCTTTGGGAAACTACCATGGACCCCAAAGTGCGCCGCTTGTTGCGCGTGCAGGTAGAGGACGCCATTGCGGCCGATGAAGTGTTTACGACGCTTATGGGTGATAACGTGGAACCGCGCAGGGCGTTTATTGAGGAGCATGCGCTGCAGGCCAGCAATATTGATGTTTGATGGTGT
>LNAP01002122.1_pt1 | contig 21945 bp, 23 predicted proteins | sample 602601 | NCBI WGS metagenome assembly LNAP01 (sample SAMN02440304, study PRJNA202911) | soil metagenome | biome: Subtropical and temperate rainforests or woodlands; isolation source: soil samples (1 kg each in a 20% v/v slurry with milli Q water) were... ...
GGCCGCCCCAGCCAACGCGTCCACTGGGGACGGTCGCAAGGTTCTCTACTGGCACGACCCCATGGTGCCGGGACCACGCTTCGACAAGCCCGGCAAATCACCCTTCATGGACATGCAGCTGGTACCCATGTACGCAGATAGCGCAACAGGCGCAGCCAGCGTGGGCGGCGTACAGGTGAGTCCCACGGTCCAGCAAAACCTCGGCATCCGGTATGCCACCGTCCGGCGCACTGAAACTTCCACTTCCTTCGACGCGGTCGGAGCCGTTCAGTTCGACGAGCGGCTCAACGTCATCGTGCAGACCCGCGTAGCAGGCTACATCGAACGCCTTTCGGTCCGCGCGCCCATGGAGCGTGTGCGCAAGGGCCAGGCGCTGGCGACAATCTTCGCGCCAGAGTGGCTGGGGCCGCAGAACGAACTGCTTGCACTCCAGCGGTCGGGCGTTGCCCCCGAACTCGTTGCAGCCGCGCGCGAGCGCATGCGGGCCATGTCCATCCCCGCAGAGCTCATCCGCCGCAGCGAGGAGACAGGAACGGCGCAAGCGCGCTATGTCCTCGTCGCTCCCTCGGGCGGCGTGGTCGCCGAGCTGGGCGTGCGCGAAGGCGTTGCGGTCACGCCGGGAATGACCCTGTTCCGCATTGCAGGCCTGGAGAAGGTATGGGCGGTGGCCGAGATCCCGGAAGCGCAGGCAGTGCGCCTCACGCGCGGCCAGAAGGTCAAGGCGACCCTACAGGCCGATGCGGGCCAGTCGTTCGACGGCGCGCTCGACGAAATCTTGCCCGAGATCAACGCATCCACCCGCACCTTGAAGGCCCGCTTCGAGATCGACAACAGGGACGGCCGACTGACGCCCGGCATGCTGCTGCGCTTGCAGGTGGCCGGTGCCAGTCGCGCGCGGCTTGTCGTGCCGTCCGAGGCAGTCATCCGCACCGGCAAGCGCGCGGTTGTCATTGTGCGCAAGGCCGATAGCGCCTTCGAGCCGCGCGATGTGTCGCTGGGTGCTGACCTGGGCGACGACACCGAAGTCGTCTCGGGACTGAACGAAGGCGATCAGGTGGTCGCCAGCGGTCAGTTCTTGATCGACTCGGAGGCTCGGCTGCGTTCGGTGCTGGGCAACATGGCCGCACCAGCAGCCGCGCCGAGCGCAGGACCCTCGGCACCGCCGGCCGTGACGATTCACCGGGCCGAGGGCAAAGTCGAAAGCGTGGCACCCGACGGCATCACCATCTCGCATGGCCCGGTTGCAACGCTCAAGTGGCCGTCGATGACGATGGGTTTCGCCAAAGCAACGACGCATCAAACCCGGGGATCAGGTGCGCTTCGAATTCAAAGAGGGCGGCCCCATGGGCTACGAGCTGGTCTCCGTAGAGCGCATGCCGCAGGGCGCCAAGCAATGATTGCGGCCATCATCCGCTGGTCGGTCGGCAACCGCTTCCTGGTCTTGATCGCGACCTTGTTTATGGTAGCTGCCGGCTGGTGGTCCGTCGCCCGAACGCCGCTCGACGCGCTACCCGACCTCTCGGACACGCAAGTCATCATCCGCACGCCCTTTCCTGGCAAGGCGCCGCAGGTTGTCGAAGACCTGGTCACCTACCCACTTACCACCACGATGCTAAGCGTGCCAGGCGCGAAGACAGTGCGCGGCTACTCGTTCTTCGGCGATTCGTTCGTCTACGTGCTGTTCGACGACAAGACCGATCCGTACTGGGCGCGCTCGCGCGTGGTCGAGTACCTGAACCAGGTGCAAAGCAAGCTCCCCGCGGGCGCTAACGCCTCGCTCGGCCCCGACGCCACAGGTGTCGGCTGGGTCTATGAATACGCCTTGATTGATCGCACGGGCACGCGCGACATCGGGCAACTGCGTGCGTTGAACGACTGGTTCCTGAAATTCGAGCTGAAGACCGTGCCCGACGTCGCCGAGGTCGCCATGGTGCGCCAGTACCAAGTGGTGCTCGACGCCGACCGCATGCGTGCACTCGGCATCACCCAGTCGACGGTCGTGGAGGCGCTGCAGAAGGCCAACCAGGCCTCGGGCGGTTCGGTCATCGAATTTGCGGAGGCCGAGTACATGGTGCGTTCGCGTGGCTACCTGCGCTCGCTGGAGGATTTCCGTGCGATCCCGCTGGCCGTGGCGGGCGCCACGCCCGTACTGCTGCGCGACGTGGCGACGGTGCAGGTCGGCCCCGAGATGCGCCGTGGCATCGCCGAGCTAGATGGAGAAGGCGAGGTGGCTGGCGGTGTGATCGTCATGCGCTCGGGCAAGAACGCGCGTTCGACCATCGAGGCCGTCAAGGCGAAGCTCGAAACGCTCAAGCCCAGCCTGCCGCCGGGCGTCGAGATCGTCCCCACCTACGACCGCTCGCTGCTTATCGACCGTGCCGTCGAGAACCTGCGCAGCAAGCTGATCGAAGAGTTCATCGTGGTGGCGCTCGTCTGCGCGGTCTTCCTGTTCCACCTGCGCTCGGCACTGGTCGCCGTCGTGGCGCTGCCTATTGGCGTGCTGGCAGCGTTCATCGTCATGCACTGGCAGGGCGTAAACGCCAACATCATGTCGTTGGGCGGTATTGCGATCGCCATCGGCGCGATGGTGGATGGCGCCATCGTGATGGTCGAGAACGTGCACAAGCACATCGAGGCATTCGAGACGGAGCACGGCCGACAGCCCACGGTGGCGGAACGGTGGCAGCTGGTTGCCGATGCGTCCGTGGAGGTCGGGCCTGCGCTTTTCTTCTCGTTGCTGGTGATCACGCTGTCCTTCGTGCCCGTGTTCTCGCTCGAGGCGCAAGAGGGGCGGTTGTTTTCACCGCTGGCTTTTACCAAGACCTACGCCATGGCGGCCGCAGCGGGCCTATCGGTGACGCTGATCCCAGTCCTCATGGGCTACCTGGTGCGCGGTCGCATTCCGCACGAGACGTCCAACCCCGTGAACCGCTTCTTGATGGCGGTGTACCGGCCCGCACTGGAATTGGTGCTGCGCTTTCCCAAGGGAACGCTGGTCATGGCTGCCGTGCTGCTGGCGCTCACCGCCATTCCGTTGATGCGACTGGGCGGTGAATTCATGCCACCCCTGGACGAAGGCGACCTGCTCTACATGCCCTCCGCGCTGCCGGGGCTGTCGGTGTCCAAGGCCTCTGAGTTGTTGCAGCAGACAGACCGCCTCATCAAGACCGTGCCCGAAGTGGCGCGCGTGTTCGGCAAGGCCGGCCGCGCGGACACCGCGACCGACCCGGCGCCGCTCGAGATGTTCGAGACCACCATCCAGTTCAAGCCGAAGGCGAAATGGCGCGCCGGCATGACGCCGGATCGGCTGATCGAGGAACTGGACCGCGCCGTCAAGGTGCCCGGCCTGACCAACGTGTGGGTGCCGCCCATCCGCAACCGCATCGACATGCTGGCCACGGGCATCAAGAGCCCGGTTGGCATCAAGGTGGCGGGCGCGGACCTGGCCACGATCGATTCGTTGACCACGCAGATCGAGGCGGCGGTCAAGAACGTTCCGGGCGTGTCGTCGGCGCTGGCGGAACGATTGACGGGCGGGCGCTACATCGACGTCGATGTCGACCGGCTGGCCGCTGCGCGCCACGGGCTCTCGGTGGCGGATGTGCAGGCCGTGGTGTCCACGGCCATCGGCGGCGAGAACGTCGGCGAAGTCATCCAGGGTCGCGAACGCTATCCCATCAACGTCCGGTATCCGCGCGAGATCCGCGACTCGCTGGAGCGGCTGCGGCAACTGCCTTTCGTGACCGACAAGGGGGCACAACTGCTTCTCGGAGATGTCGCAAGGATCGCCATCGAAGACGGCCCGCCGATGCTGCGCAGCGAAAACGCGCGGCTGTCGGGCTGGGTCTACGTCGACGTGCGCGGCCGCGACCTGCGCTCCGCCGTCAACGACATGCAGGCCGCGGTCGGCAAGGCCGTGCAGATGCCCGCCGGCTACGCGGTCTCGTGGTCCGGCCAGTTCGAATACCTGGAGCGCGCGACCGAGCGGCTGAAGCTGGTGGTGCCGGTCACGCTTGCGGTCATCTTCGTGCTGCTCTACCTGCTGTTCAGGTCGTTCGCCGATGCGGCCCTCGTGATGGCGGCCGTGCCGTTCTCGCTCGTCGGCGGCTTCTGGCTGATCTGGGCGCTGGGCCACTCGATTTCGGTGGCCACCGCGGTAGGCTTCATTGCGCTGGCCGGCGTGGCGGCCGAGTTCGGCGTGGTGATGCTGGTCTACCTGAAAAACGCGCTGGCGCGGCGCCTCGAGACGGGGGAGCCGATGAACGACGAAACCCTGCTGGCCGCGATCCGCGAAGGTGCCGTGCTGCGCGTGCGGCCCAAGGCCATGACCGTCGCGGTCGTGATGGCGGGCCTGCTGCCCATCCTGTGGGGCAGCGGCACCGGCTCGGAGGTGATGACGCGCATTGCCGCCCCGATGGTCGGCGGCATGGTCACTGCGCCGCTGCTGAGCATGCTCGTCGTTCCTGCTGCCTGGTATCTGCTGCACCGGCGTGGCAGAACGGTGCGCAACTCTTTGTCCGCCATTCCTACTCAACCCGCCGAAGGAGCTATCTGATGAAAGTCCTGCATCCCCTCACGCTCGCATTGCTCGTCGCATCCGCTGCTGCTCAGGCGCAGATGCCGAAGGACGACATGTCGTCCATGAAGATGCCACCGTCCAACCAGAAGGCAGCGGGCATGCTGACCGACGCCGTCGTCCAGAAGATCGATCTGACGGGCGGAGTAATCGTGCTGAAGCATGGCGACATTCCCAACCTCGGCATGCCCGCCATGACCATGGGCTTCGACGTGGCTGAAAAGAAGATGCTCACTCAGGTCAAATCGGGTGACAAGGTCAGGTTCCACGTAGAGATCATCAAGGGAAAGCCAACTGTGACGCACCTCCAAGCGACACCTTGAGAGGCTAAAAAGGCGGAGTGGGAGCGGAGGAGCTCGCGGGGCGCCCAAGTCATTCGGGCGTCTTAGGCCTTGCCATCGGTGCTTCCGTGCACTTTGTATCCACTCGGCGCCGCTGGAATTGCCCCGGGTGCGATCGGTCCATCTACAATTCTGGACATGGTCAGCCTTCGCGCGATCCTTCTGTGGCTCATGATGGTTGCGGTGCCTTTCCAGGCGTTCGCAGCGGCAGCCATGGTTGCATGCGCTCCGAGCTCCAACATGTCGGCGGAACTGGGTTCAGCCGACCAGTCCAGTGGTCATGATCATGACCACGCTCGCCTCGACACAGTCAGTGCCGGCCATCATGTCGATGGTCAAGCCCATGCGCATCACGGCGACGCCGCTGATGACGATCATCAGGGCGCGCACAAATGCGGCAACTGTGCGCCTTGCCACGCGGTGGGTCTGACCCCAGCCATTGCAGAAATCCAGACCCACAGCCTTCCACAGTCGGATCTGGTAGAGCCGCTCTACGCGCTGGCGAACGTCTCGCCCGGCGTTCCTCACAAACCCCCTCGCGCCTAACGCGTTCGCCGTCCGGCAGCTCTGCTGTCGGCGTCTGAACGCGCATGTATCGCTTGTTGTCCGTGCCGCCCTTTGGGGCCGACGGCAGCACTTCGTTCATGAACATCGCGAGGATCCCATGTTCACTTCATCGCCGGCCGCTTGGCTGGCCATCTCGACCACTTTCGTGGCCTTGTCGGCGGGCGCCCAGACGGCTCCCTCCGCAGGCGCTCCCTCGGCGCAGCCGAACCCACTTCCCTACAGCTCGGCGATGGAGGGCTACAAGCCTTTTGCCGACGAGAAAGCCATCTCCTGGAAGGCCGCCAATGAGACGGTCAGCAGCCGCGGCGGCTGGCAAGCCTATGCCAAAGAGGCCAGCGGCGAGGCATCGGAGACGATGACGCCGGCCGCATCAAACGCTCATGCCGGTCATTCGATGCCCGCGGCAAAAGTAAAGCCATGAGAACGCTGCGCACGGCGCTGGGTGCCGTTTTCCTGGCGGTCCTGACCGGTTGCGCATCGCTCGGTATCGACGATGCGGTCAACCAGACCAATACCTCGGCGGCGCAATTCACTGGAGGCAACCTTGAACTCAGCCGGACCCAAGAGCAACGCGAAGCACGCCTTACGTTAACGAACGAGCTGCTGGCCGAACCCTTGTCGCAGGAAGCTGCCGTTCGTCTCGCTCTGGCAAACAGTCCTGCGTTGCAGGCCATGGTGGCGCAGAGCTGGGCAGACCTCTCCAACGCCAACCAGATGGGCAGGATCCCGAATCCGGTGTTCACCTTCGAGCGGCTGCGCATCGGGGACGAGCTGGAAATCGGCCGACTCCTGTCGTTCGGCGTGGTCGACATCCTCCTGCTGCCCCGCAGGCTCTCGATGGCGCGCAGCCAGAGCGCGCAAGCACAGATCCAGCTAACCAGCAGCGTGGTGGACCAGGTCACCCAGGTTCGCCAGGGATGGGTCAGGGCGGTGGCAGCCCAGCAGTCGGTGCAGTACGCCGAACAGGTCAAGCAGTCGGCAGAGGCGAGCGCCGAGCTCGCTGGGCGGATGCAGCTGATTGGCAACTTCAGCAAGCTGCAGCGCGCCCGACAGCAGGTCTTTTATGCCGATGCAACAACGCAGCTGGCCTCAGCCCGACAAGCAGCCACGGATGCACGGGAGGGGTTGATTCGAGCACTCGGACTGGACGACGCCCAGGCCGCAAGGCTGCAGCTGCAGGCGCGCCTTCCTGATTTGCCGAAGGCACCTCGCCCGCCGCAGGACGTCGCAGCCGCTGCGAATTCTCAGCGCCTGGACGTGCAGCAGGCTCGTGCGCAACTGGACTTCGCCGGCAAGTCGCAGGGGATCAACCAGCTGTCCACGTTCATCGACGTGGAGGCTGGCATTCGTCGGGACACCGTTTTCGATGAAGGGACACGTAGCACCGGGCGAGGCTTCGAGCTGGACATCCGGCTGCCGTTGTTCGACTGGGGATCTGCCCAGCGCGATGCGCTGAACGCACAGGCGCTCGCCGCCGCCAACCGTTACGACGCCGCCGTTCGAGGGGCGACCTCGCAACTGCGCCAGGACTATTCGTCCTATCGCACGGCCTATGACATCGCGCGCCATTACCGCGACGAGATCGTGCCGCTGCGCCAAGCGATGGCCGATGAAAACGTGCTTCGCTACAACGGGATGCTGATCGGCGTCTTCGAGCTGCTGGCCGAAGCGCGTGACCAGATCGCCAGCGTGACCAACGCCATCAACGCCCAGCAGCAGTTTTGGCTCGCTGATGCGGCGCTCGCCGCTTCCGTGATCGGCAAACCCTCTGCCATGGCCACACCGTCCGCGGGCGCGAGCGCACAAGCCGCCGCAGCCCCGGCCCATTGAACGCCTGCGCGATTCCAAGACCTTCATATGACCAACAGACGCAATTTTCTAAGCGGTGCAGGCGCAATCACCGGTGCCATCGCAGCCGCCACGGTGAGCAAAGTGGCGATGGCCGCCTTGCCCGAGCCCGTGCTCCAGAGCACGCCCGACACCATGCCGCCCCTGACGCCGACGAGCGGGCGCCCTTACAACCCGGTCGTCACGCTCAATGGCTGGACCCTCCCTTGGCGCATGAACGCAGGCGTCAAGGAATTCCACCTGGTCGCCGAGCCCGTGGTGCGCGAGATGGCGCCCGGCTTCAAGGCACACCTTTGGGGCTACAACGGCCAGTCGCCCGGCCCGACCATCGAGGTGGTGGAAGGCGACCGGGTGCGGATCTTCGTCACCAACAAGCTGCCCGAGCACACCAGCATCCACTGGCACGGCCAGCGCCTGTCCAACGGCATGGATGGCGTCTCGGGTCTGACACAGCCTTCGATCAAGCCCGGCAAGACGTTTGTGTACGAGTTCGTCGCCCGCCGCCCGGGGACGTTCATGTACCACCCGCATGCGGACGAGATGACGCAGATGGCCATGGGAATGATGGGCTTCTGGATCACGCACCCGAAGGCGCGCCACCCGCTCATCGAGGAGGTCGACCGCGACTTCGTGTTCTTGCTCAATGCCTATGACATCGAGCCTGGAAGCGCGACGCCCAAGATCATGACGATGCTGGACTTCAACCTCTGGTCGTGGAACAGCCGCGTCTTCCCGGGCATCGACTCGCTCAACGTTCGGCAGAACGACAAGGTTCGAATTCGCTTTGGCAACCTGACGATGACCAACCACCCCATGCACCTGCATGGGCACGAGTTCCTGGTCACCGGCACCGATGGCGGGCCGACGCCCAAAAGCACGCGATGGCCGGAAGTCACAACCGACGTAGCGGTCGGTCAAATGCGCCAAATCGAGTTCCTCGCCGACGAAGAAGGCGACTGGGCGTTCCACTGCCACAAGAGCCATCACACGATGAACGCGATGGGGCACGACGTGCCCACCATGATCGGCGTCGACCACAAGGATGTCGTCAAGCAAATCACCAAGCTCGTGCCTGACTACATGGTCATGGGCGAGCGCGGCATGGCAGACATGGGCGAGATGGAGATGCCCCTGCCGGACAACACCGCCCGAATGATGTCCGGCGAAGGCCCCTTCGGCTCAGTCGAGATGGGCGGCATGTTCAGCATGGTGAAGGTGCGCAAGGACCAGAAGCGGGGGGACTACTCCAACCCGGGCTGGTTCAAGCATCCGCAGGCCACTCTCGCCTATGAGTTCAACGGCACGGCAGCAGAGCCGCCGCGCGCTCGGGGCGCCGGCGCTGCCGCCATGCCCGCGCAAAACATGCCTGCCAAAAACATCGAAGTTCAGGTTCGCAAGCCCGCCAGCGGCCACGCCGGCCATTGATCACCCACTCTTATTTTTCAACAGAGGACAACCATGAAAACTTTTCTCATCCGCTCCACGGCCCTCGCTGCGGTGACGGCCTTCTCCGCGTTTGCTGCGATGGCTTCCGGTACCCATGCAGGCGGGCACGGCCACGCTGACGAAGCCATTGGCAAGCCCGGTGACGCCGCAAGGGTGACCCGCACGATCAACGTCGACATGACGGATGCGATGCGGTTCACCCCAGCCGACATCGAGGTCAAGCAGAACGAGACCGTCCGCTTCCGCATCACCAACTCCGGAAAGATCAAGCACGAGATGGTCCTGGGCACGGAGAAAGAGCTCAAGGAGCACTACGAGGTCATGAAGAAGAACCCGGAGATGGAGCACGACGATCCCAACATGGTGACGCTGGCACCTGGCAAGAGCGGCGAGGTCATCTGGCAATTCACCAAAGCCGGGAAGGTCGACTTCGCCTGCCTGCAGCCGGGGCACTACGACGCCGGCATGAAGGGTGAGGTGAAGGTCGCCAAGTCGGCAGCCAAGACCAAGTAACGCATCAAACCGGGTTCAGTTCACTCCTGAGCTGGATCCGCCCCTCCCTTACTGAAAGTTTGTATGAAACATCTTCGATTTGCACTCGCAGCATCCATCGCTGCCCTCACGTTCTCCCTGTCCGGCATCGCAAACGCGCAATCGGTGCCTGGCTCCAGTGGCGCGGCTGCTGCGACCAGCAGCGAAATGACCGATGGAGAGGTCCGCAAGGTGGACAAGGAGAACAACAAGCTCACGATCAAGCACGGCCCGCTGAAGAACCTCGACATGCCCGGCATGACCATGGTCTTCCAGGTGCAGAACCCTTCGCTGCTGGAGACCGTCCAGGCCGGTGACAAGGTGCGCTTCGTGGCCGACAAGATCGACGGGAAGTTCACTGTCACGAATTTGGAAGTTGCACGCTAGCGCTGCTCAGCGTAGGAATACCAATGCCAATACCCCTCAGGGTTCATCGGGGACGGCCTACCGTCCCTTTCCGCCGGCCCGCCGGCATTCATCGTCAGGAGAGTTCTTATGTCCCACGAAAAATACGCCCAGTGCATCGAGGCATGCAACGCATGCGCGATCGCATGCAACCACTGCGCAGCGGCCTGCTTGGCCGAGGACGACGTGAAGATGATGGCGAAGTGCATCGCCCTCGACATGGACTGCGCGGCCATCTGCCAGCTGGCCGCTGCCGCCATGGCGCGCGGTAGCGAGCACGCAGCAGCGATCTGCGCCCTGTGCGCTGAGATCTGCAAGGCCTGCGGTGATGAGTGCGCAAAGCACGAGGCCCAGCACTGCAAGGACTGCGCGCAAGCCTGTCACCGCTGCGCCGAAGCCTGTCGGGCGATGGCTTAAGGTTTCTCCGCACAACCACCCTACCAAAGGAGATTTCTATGTCTAAAAGTACACTGAAAGTGTCGCTTGCGGTTCTTGCGCTAAGCAGCGCGCTTTTTCAGCCGGTGGCGTTTGCACAGGCCGCAGCGCCTACGGCGGCGGCATCTGGCATGCAAGGAAACATGGACATGAAGACCATGATGAAGGACATGAACGACAGGATGTCCTCCATGGCAATGAGCGGCAACCAGGATGTCGACTTCGCAATGATGATGCGCATGCACCACCAGGGCGCCATCGACATGGCGCAGGCCGAACTTCGAGGTGGCAAGGACCCACAGATGCGCAAGATGGCCAACGAAATCATCGCTGCGCAGAAAAAGGAAATTGCGCAAATCGACAAGTTCTTGGCCAAGCATGGCCATTCCGGCATGGCGATGAAGAAGTAGTTGAAGTTCTCGGAGCCATCTCCGCCGCCTGGTCGGCTGCACGATCAGGCAGCCTGACGCTTCAATCGGCCGAGCACCTTGACCTTCCCACGGTGGGAAGGTTCAGACTTGCCCCAAGTTCAAGGAGAGTGCCATGCAGCCAAACAGCAAGCCGCGCCAAGATCATGCAAAGTCAGACCATCAGGATCGGACACCAACAAAGGCGGGGAGCGCTCCAAGGTCTCCACCCGGCCCCGGCATGAATGCGCATGCCAACCAGGGCGCGCACTGCACTCATGGGGCACATACCCAGCCGGCGACCAGTGGCGCCCACCCGGCGCCTCCTGGTAGTCACGGCAGCCACGGCAGCCACGGCAGCCACGGCAGCCACGGCAGCGCAAACAGTAGCCTTCCGGCCGCTGGGAAAACCGATCAGAGTCTGGTCGAGTACACCTGCCCCATGCATGCCCAGGTTCGGCAGATGGGACCTGGAAGCTGTCCCATCTGCGGAATGGCATTGGAGCCCGTGGTCGCATCCGCAGAAGCTGGAGAGAGTCCAGAACTGCAGGACATGAGCAAGCGCTTCTGGATCGCCTTGGCCTTGACAGTGCCGGTGTTCATCCTAGAGATGGGAGCACACCTGATGAACCTGCATGCGCTCATCGCGCCGCAGCTGTCCAACTGGGTTCAACTGGTTCTAGCCACGCCTGTGGTTTTGTGGAGCGGTTGGCCATTCTTCGAGCGGGCAGCGGCATCTGTGAGAAACCGGAGCCTGAACATGTTCTCGCTCATCGCGCTAGGGACCGGCGTCGCCTGGTTGTACAGCATCGTCGGAACCGTTGTACCGGCGAGATTTCCCCAAGCTTTCCGGGGGCCGGACGGCGCGGTGGCAGTCTATTTCGAGGCCGCTGCGGTGATCACGGTTCTTGTTCTGCTGGGTCAGGTGCTTGAGCTACGCGCTCGCGAGAAAACTTCCGGAGCGATCAAGGCTTTACTGGGGCTCGCCCCGAAAACCGCTGTCAAAGTTTCTCCAAATGGCACTGATGAAACGGTCGAGGTGGACGCGATCCGACTGAACGATCTGCTGCGCGTGAGGCCCGGGGAAAAGGTTCCTGTCGACGGGGAACTCACCGAAGGCAAGGGCAACGTGGATGAGTCGATGGTGACGGGGGAGCCGGTGCCTGTGGCGAAAGCCATCGGCTCCAAAGTCACTGCCGGGACGCTGAATCAAACCGGTGGCTTCGTCATGCGCGCCGAAAAGGTGGGCGCAGACACGCTCCTTGCGCAGATCGTCCACATGGTCGCCGCCGCCCAACGCAGCCGGGCACCCATCCAGCGCATGGCAGACCAGGTAGCTGCCTGGTTTGTTCCGGTGGTCATTGGTGTTGCGCTAGTCACCTTCGTGGCTTGGTTCCTCCTCGGTCCCGCCCCGTCGTTTTCCTACGCGTTGATCGCCGCCGTAGCCGTGCTCATCATCGCTTGCCCTTGCGCTTTGGGGCTCGCCACACCGATGTCGATCATGGTCGGCGTCGGCCGCGGTGCCCAAAGCGGTGTCCTGATCCGCGATGCAGAGGCACTGGAGCGCATGGAGAAGGTCGACACGCTTGTTGTCGACAAAACAGGCACGTTGACCGAGGGCCGGCCTAAGGTGGTGAAGGTGCAGCCAGCCACCGGCTTCGAGGCCACTGAAGTCCTCCAGAAGCTCGCAAGTGTGGAGCGCTACAGCGAGCACCCTCTGGCTGCGGCAATCGTCGCCGACGCGCAGGAACTCAACCTGCAGCTGCTGCCGGTCGAAGACTTCGATTCTCCTGTCGGGAAAGGCGTCATCGGTACCGTCGATGGTCATCGGGTGGTCTGCGGTAGCGCCAAATTTCTTGGTGAAAGCGGCATCGACGTCGCTGCTTTCGAGGCTGACGCCGAGGCCGTACGGGCCAAGGCGGCAACTGTGATTTTTGTGGGGATCAACGGCAGCTACGCGGGATTTGTCGGCATCGCCGACCCTATCAAGGTGAGCACGGCTGAGGCGATCGCATCCTTGCGCAAGAGCAACATCCGGGTGGTCATGCTCACCGGCGATGGCAAGACGACGGCGCAAGCAGTGGCCCACGAGCTGGGCATCGATGAGGTGGTTGCAGAGGTCCTGCCCGAGGACAAGGCTTCGGTAGTTCAACGCTTCAAGAACGAGGGGCGCGTTGTAGCGATGGCCGGCGATGGCGTGAACGATGCGCCAGCGCTGGCAGCAGCCGATGTGGGCATTGCCATGGGAACCGGCACCGATGTCGCAATGGAAAGCGCCGGCGTCACCCTGCTCAGGGGTGATCTCCTGGGGATCGTGAAGGCGAGGCAACTATCCCAGGCCACGATGGGAAACATCCGGCTGAACCTGTGGTTTGCCTTCGGGTACAACGTGCTGGGGATCCCCATCGCAGCCGGCGTGCTGTATCCCTTTTTCGGCGTCTTGCTCTCGCCCGTCGTCGCTGCTGCTGCAATGGCCCTGTCTTCCGTGAGCGTCATCGCGAATTCCTTGCGCCTGCGTACAAGCAGGCTTGGAGGCTGAGATGGGGATGACGATGGGTCCTGCTGTGGATCCGGCGCATGCCGTGTTGACGGTCTCCGGCGCCGAATTCGACCCAAGAACAATCCTCGCAGCAGGATCGCTCAAACCCGACTACGTCTGGCTTCAGGGCGAGACGAAGCCCTGGGGACGCCCGAACAAGCTATCAGGCCTTGCTGTGACCGCCTATAGCGGGGACGTTTTCGAACTTACGAGCAGCATTGAGCATTTTATAAGCGCGCATGAAGAGGTACTGAAGGGCATACGGCTCCAACGCGCGAATCTATGGCTGACCGTCAACATAAGGCTGGACCTCCACGCAGGAGCGGCTTCGATCTTTCGCTTAAGTCGCCAACTCATCGCCTGCCTTTCACGTTTCGATATCGAACTCAGCTTCAACGCCAGTAGTCAGCGTTTGGTGCAACGCAGCTATGGATTGGCGTGCGACGAGGATGAGCCCGGGCCATTTGAGCGACTGGAGACGTACGTGAAGGAGGAAACTGGTACCGACAGTGTCTCCGGCTATTTAAGCAATATGCGCGCCCATGCTTCGCTCGGAGACGACCTGCTGATCAACACCTGGGGTGGGTTGCTGGAGTCCCTTGGTTGGCGCATACGTCGATGGAGCGCACCAGTTCAGTCCATTGGCCTGGGACTGAAAGCCTGGTCCGAGCGCCTTCAGTGCGAAATTCCGCTGGTGTTTGCCCCGTTTGCTTACCTGCCCGGCGACGACAGCGACAGGTTGGTGGAGGAAACAAAAGACGCACTTTCGGAACAATACCCGGATGGAGTCCTGCTTGGCTTCGAGACCTTGATGTTCAAAGAAGTCGATGGCTCTTGCTACACCTTTGGCGGCCTTCTATTTTTCCGCGACCAATGGCGTCCTTTTGCCCTGTCGAGTGCAGCGACCTCGTTCGACGCGCTTTTGGCTCAACGTGAATCCGGTTTCAGCTTTCAGAAAATTCAGCGAGGCCATGAGGATGAAGGTGGTGTACTTGCAACAGGCTTCAATTTAATGCTCCAAGGCGGTGATCCCGAGCAGCCTTGGAAGGTCGTTTACTTGCACCAAGGCGAGTGGCAGATACCGATGCTTGTGTGCTAGCTCGGGGCTGGGGCATGAAGCGCGGGGAAGCCTTCAGCGCGAGCAGCAGGCGGTCGCGTCAGCCTGGATGGGTGGGCACCTTTGTGTGCCGTAGGAACAGAACACGCAGCAGTCGCCCGGTAAGGGTCGCAACATGGTCTTGCACCCTTGGCACTCGTAGAACCACTGGCAGGAGTCCGTGGGCATCGTCTCTTCCTTGGCGTGTCCACACTCGGGGCAGGAAAGGGTCGATTGGAGAACCACGCTGCTCATGTCATTGCACCTGCTGCACCGTCGACGGGAAGCCGGCAGCGGCAGTAGCTTTGGTCAGCAGCTGAGGCGTTGTTTTCGCAGGATCAAAAGCAACGATGGCACGGTGCGCCTTGAAATCGATCTTGGCGGAGTCGACGCCGGGCACTTTCTCAAGCGCCTTGCGAACGGTGATGGGGCAAGCGGCGCAGGTCATGTTTGTAACATCAAGCGTGACGGTGCTGGTCCCACCCGCGAGCGCGGCTGACGCGACCACCGTCACTGCCAGGAAAGATGTGAATGACTTCATGAAGTGTCCTCAGTAGAAAAGCGGGGCATACACAGGAAATGCCATCAGCGCCGCGGAGAACGCCGAGACGATCCAGAAGATTGCCCGCTGGCGACGACGAACCCCGGGCAGAGCGCAGATTCCTTCCGGCGAGCACGCTTCCTGGCTGCGGTAAAGCCGGTAGAAAGCAAAGCTGAAAAAAACCAGCGCCAACGCAACGAAGTAAGGCTGTAGAGGCTCCATAGTGATAAGACGAGAGCCCCATGCGCCCCCGACCCCCAGCATGACGAGCACGAGTGGGCCGGCGCAGCAGGCTGATGCGCCGAGCGCGGCCGCAACAACTGCAACGACCGAGCCGGCAGTAGTCCAGCGCGTCGTCCCGGAGTTGGCTTGATCAGGCATTTGAGGTTAGTCTAGGTACGTACCTGAGTACGGAGTCAAGCTAACTATGGAATCAATGACTATTGGCCAACTTGCTAAGTTGGCAGGGGTTAACGTCGAGACGATCAGGTACTACCAGCGGCGCAAACTTCTGCCACAGCCCGAACGTCCGTCTGGTGGCATTGGGCGTTACCCGCTCGACGCTTTCGTCCGACTGCGCTTCATCAAGCGAGCGCAGTCCCTTGGCTTTTCACTTGAAGATGTGCAGGCGCTGCTGTCGCTGGACGACGGTCAGGCCTGCCCCTCAGCAAAGGAAATCGGGGAACACAAGCTTGCAGACGTGCGAGAGCGCATCCAAACGCTGCAGGCCCTTGAGTCTGCGCTTCAGCAACTGGTCTCCAAATGCGCGAGCTCGGAGCGCGAGGTAAGGTGCCCTTTAATTGAGGCCCTGGCGCGCCCATAGTGCCTCCGACGGGCCCAGCGTCACCGCGGAGGCGACCCAACCGTGCAGTGCTGATCCGCCACCTAAATTTCCGCGTGTGGGAGCGATGACATCAAACTTTCATAGACGATGCAAGTGTTCAACTATGATCGAATCATGGAATCTAATGCCGTCGTCCGTTCACTTGCTGCCCTGGCTCAGCCTGTACGGCTGCAGGTTTTTCGCTGTCTAGTCGTGGCAGGCCAAGAGGGGTTGACGCCCGGTGCGCTCGTCGAAGCGATCGGCGTACCTGCCACGAGCCTGTCGTTCCACCTCAAGGAGCTGACCCATGCAGGCCTCGTGTCCCAGGAGCGCAAGGGCCGCCACCTCATCTACCGAGCTGCCTTCGACCAAATGAATGCGCTGCTCGGATACCTCACAGAAAACTGCTGCCAAGGCGAGGCTTGCGTTGCCTCGGATGGCTCGCTGGCTTGTTCGCCTTGAACGGGTTGCCGTCGACCGTCGGGCGCTAGAAATTCTCCACACCACTGATCATCATGACTACCGCTATCCATAACGTCCTGTTCATCTGTACCGGCAACTCGGCTCGCTCCATCATTGCCGAAGGCCTGCTTAACCAGCTTGGAAGCGACCGATTCAAGGCCTTCTCCGCCGGCAGTCACCCCAAGGGTGCAGTGAATCCCTACGCCCTGGAAACGCTGCGCACGCTTCACATCGAGGATCGGGGCTACAGCAGCAAAAGCTGGGGAGAATTCGCCAAGGACGGCGCCGCGCCGATGGATTTCGTGATCACCGTCTGCGACCAGGCCGCAGGCGAGATGTGCCCGGTGTGGCCGGGCCAACCGATCACCGCACACTGGGGCCTGCCAGACCCGGCCGCGGTCGAAGGCACCGACGAAGAGAAGAAGCGGGCCTTCATGGACACGGCCGTGACGCTCAAGCGCCGCATCGAGTTCATGCTGTCGCTGCCGATGGACAAGCTGGAACGCATGGCCATCCAGCGTGAAGTGCGCGACATCGGGACCCGCCCGTGACGACCAACATCCTGGTCCTCTGCACCCACAACTCGGCTCGCAGCGTGCTGTCCGAGGGAATGTTGAACCACTGGGCCAAGCAGCTCGGTGTGGACGTGCGGGCTCACAGCGCCGGTAGTGCTCCGAGCGGGCGCATCAACCCGTTGGCCATCGAGGTACTTCAGGCCGCCGCCATCGACACCGCCAGCTATCGCAGCAAGAGAGTTCGCCGCGCCGGACGCGCCGCAGATGCGGGTGGTGATTACGGTCTGCGACAGCGCCGCGCAGGAGACGTGTCCCTACTGGCCGGGCTCACCCGTCAAGATCCACTGGGGCTACCCTGATCCATCCAACGTCGGTGCGAACGCCGATGAGAAGCGCGCGGCATTCGAGGCCACGCGGCAGGCCATCAGCGAGCGCATGCGCCAGCTCGCACAAGTGCCTTTCGAGTCGCTGGACGACGCGGAACTGCGAACCGCTCTCGAAGTCCTTTGAGCCCCGGCCGGGCGCCCGCCTAGCCTTATCTGATACCAACAAGAAGCTCACATACTGACGGCCATCCTTATTTTCATTTTCACGCTCGTCCTGGTCATCTGGCAGCCGCGGGGCCTGGGCATCGGCTGGAGCGCATTGCTCGGCGCTGTGATCGCCCTGGTCCTGGGCGTCGTTCAACTGAGCGACATCGCCGTCGTCTGGGGCATCGTCTGGAACGCAACCGCCACTTTCGTGGCCGTGATCATCATCAGCCTGTTGCTTGACGAAGCCGGGTTCTTCGAGTGGGCCGCCTTGCACGTCGCGCGCTGGGGCGGCGGGCGCGGGCGGCTGCTGTTCGCCTTCATCTTGTTGCTCGGCGCGGCGGTGTCGGCGCTATTCGCCAACGACGGCGCCGCGCTGATCCTCACGCCGATCGTCATGGCGATGCTCATCGCACTGGGCTTCACGCCGGCGGCGACGCTGGCGTTCGTAATGGCCGCGGGCTTCATTGCCGATACCGCCAGCCTGCCGCTGATCGTCTCGAACCTGGTGAACATCGTCTCGGCGGATTTCTTCAGCATCGGCTTCAACGACTACGCCGCAGTGATGGTCCCGGTCAACGTGGCTTCGGTGCTGGCCAGCCTGGTCGTGCTGATGCTGTACTTCCGCCGCGGGATCCCCGCAACCTACGATGTGACGCAGCTCAAAGCGCCTTCGGCCGCGATCAAGGACCGTGCCACCTTCGGCGCCGGCTGGGTCGTGCTTGTCCTTCTGTTGGTCGGGTTCTTTGGTCTGGAGCCGCTGGGCGTACCGGTGAGCGCAGTCGCCGCCGTCGGCGCTGCCTTGCTGCTGGCCGTCGCAGCCCGCGGTCACGTGATCAGCACGCGCAAGGTGCTGCGCGGCGCGCCGTGGCAGATCGTGGTCTTCTCGCTCGGCATGTACCTGGTGGTCTACGGCCTGCGCAACGCGGGCCTCACCGATCGCATCGCCGGCCTGCTGAACATCTTCGCGCAGAGCGGCGTCTGGGGTGCAGCGATGGGCACCGGCTTCCTCACGGCACTGCTGTCGTCGGTGATGAACAACATGCCCACTGTGCTGATCGGCGCGCTGTCGATCGACGCATCGAGCGCCACCGGCGTGGTGAAGGAAGCGATGATCTACGCCAACGTGATCGGCTGCGATCTCGGCCCGAAGATCACGCCGATCGGCAGCCTCGCCACGCTGCTCTGGTTGCACGTGCTGGCCAAGAAAGGCACCACCATCGCCTGGGGCTACTACTTCAAAGTCGGCATCGTGCTGACCGTGCCGGTGCTTTTTGTGACCCTGGCTGCGCTCGCCTTGCGCCTGAGTTGAGCGCGAACTTCGCAGACACTTTGTTCTGACCCATGACCATCACGATCTATCACAACGCCGCCTGCGGCACCTCCCGCAACGTACTCGCGCTGATCCGCAACTCCGGCGAGGAGCCGGAGGTCATCGAGTACCTCAAGACTCCGCCCGACCGCGCAACGCTGGAACGACTGATCGCCGCGATGGGCGTGCCGGTGCGCGACGTGCTGCGCCAGAAGGGCACACCCTACGACGAGCTCGGCCTCGGCGACCCGAAGTGGACGGGCGCGCAGCTCATCGACTTCATGCTGCAGCACCCGATCCTGATCAACCGGCCCATCGTGGTCACGCCACTCGGCACCCGGCTGTGCCGGCCGTCCGAAGCGGTGCTCGACATCCTGCCGCAGCCGCAGCAGGGCGCGTTCGCCAAGGAAGACGGCGAGGCGGTCGTCGACGCGAAGGGGCAGCGTGTCGACAAGTCCTGAGCTTCCCAACGTCGACGCGACGCTTTTTCACACCGCAGATCTGCAGCGGCTGCACCCCGCGGAGCGCGCCACCCATGCGCCGCGCATCCTGCTGCTCTACGGCTCGCTGCGCGAGCGTTCGTACAGCCGGCTACTGACCGAAGAGGCCGCCCGCCTGCTGCAGGCCCTAGGCGCGGAAGCGCGCATCTTCGACCCGCGCGGCCTGCCGATGCCGGACGACGCACCCGACGATCACCCAAAGGTGCAGGAGCTGCGTGACCTGGCGCAATGGTCCGAGGGCATGGTCTGGACCCCGCCCGAGCGCCACGGCGCCATGACCGGCATCATGAAGGCGCAGATCGATTGGATCCCCCTGTCGATCGGCGCTGTCCGGCCGACGCAGGGCAAGACGCTGGCAGTGATGGAAGTGTCGGGCGGATCGCAGTCGTTCAATGCCGTGAACCAGCTGCGGGTGCTCGGACGCTGGATGCGCATGATCACGATCCCCAACCAGTCGTCGGTGGCCAAGGCTTTTCAGGAGTTCGACGACGCCGGCCGCATGAAGCCGTCGTCCTACTATGAGCGCGTCGTCGATGTCATGGAAGAGCTGGTGAAGTTCACCTTGCTTACCCGCGACGCGGCCGCCTACCTGGTGGATCGCTACAGCGAGCGCCGCGAAAGCGCGGAGCAACTCTCCAAGCGGGTCAACCAGCGGTCGATCTGATGCCCTTGTCCAGCCGCTCTGCCGTCGTTGCTGCCTTGGGCATCACGCAGACGCTGGCCTGGGCATCGTCGTACTACTTGCCGGCCATGCTGGCCGCGCCGATGGCCAAAGACCTCGGCATCGAGACCCCGACCGTCTTCGCTGCCTTCTCCTTCGCGCTGGTGATTTCTGCATTCCTCGGGCCGTACGCCGGAAGATGCATCGACCGCTGGGGCGGGGGCCCCGTGCTGATGGGGACAAATCTGATTTTTGCTGCCGGTTTGAGCCTTCTCGGGATGGCGCAGAGCCTCACCGGACTTCTGTTGGCTTGGGCGCTTCTGGGCATCGGTATGGGCAGCGGTCTCTACGAAGCCGCCTTCGCCGGACTGGTTCGGCTGTATGGGCGCGACTCTCGCAGCGCGATCACTGGAATCACGCTCTTTGCTGGCTTCGCGAGCACGGTCGGCTGGCCACTGTCGACGGTTCTTGAGACGCACTTTGGGTGGCGCGGCGCGTGTTTTGGCTGGGCGGCGTTGCACTTGGTGATCGGCCTGCCGCTCAAAGCCTTGCTTCCCAAAGCGGCTGCGGTGGGCCATGTCCCCGATTCAGGGCCTCCGTCTTGCTGTCGGTCGTCTTCGCGATCACCTGGTTCGTCAGCACCGCCATGGCCGCGCACCTGCCCAGGTTGCTGATGGCCGGTGGCGCCACCCTCGCCGCCGCAGTTGCATTCGGTGCGCTTGTCGGCCCGGCACAGGTCGGGGCACGGATCCTAGAGTTCGGCCTTCTACGCAAGGTCCATCCTCTGCTGTCGGCCAGGCTGGCAACACTCATGCACCCTGTAGGCGCTGTGTTGATGGTGCTCTTCGGGGCGCCGTTGGCGGCTGTCTTCGTGATCTTTCACGGCGCGGGCAACGGTATCCTGACCATTGCCAAGGGAACGCTCCCGCTCGTTCTGTTCGGGCCGCAGGGCTATGGCGCGCGGCAGGGTTTGCTCATGGTGCCAGCACGCATTGCACAGGTGCTGGCGCCGTGGCTGTTTGGACTGTGCCTGGACCGGTGGGGGGCAGGAGCGCTCTGGCTCTCCGGGGGGCTGGGTTTGATCGCGTTCTGCGTGCTAATGCTGCTGCGAGCACAAGGCGGCGCTGAGCTTGACGCTGCACAGTGAGGTCAGGCAACTGCAGCAGCACCGATCTCGTACCGCTATGGCTGCTCCACTAATGCGTACCGTGGACATGCTTACGGACAGAGTTCTCGCTGGACCCCGCTATCTCGGTTGAAAGCTCCTTAAGGATTCCACAGTAGCCTGAGACGCTCGATTCGGCGCACTGCTCGCGCAGCACCTTTAGCTGCTTTTCAAGCGTCTTCAGTTCACGGATGCGTTCGGCGACGTGTCCGATGTGCTCATCCAGCAGTTCGTTAACGCCCTCACAGTCTTGCTGGGGCGCCTCCTTGAAGCGCAAGAGGGAGCGGATCTCGCCAAGTGCCATGTCTAGCGCCCGGCAGTGACGGATGAACGTGAGCCGCTCAATGTGCTCTTCCCCATAAGAACGGTAGTTGTTCTCGGATCGTATCGGCGCCGGCAGCAACGCCTCTCGTTCGTAGAAGCGAATGTTCTCCACGCTCGTGCCTGTGGCCTTGGCCAGTTCTCCAATTTTCATTTTTGCCTCCTACAAAAGTCCATACTTTAAACCTACTTCAAGGTTTGCATGTGGTCATACTGACCTCAGCTTCGATACCGCTATGGCATCCGGTTTGCAGGGGGGGCGGGATCGGTTCTTCGCTAAATGAACGAGAATACTTGTCGTTCTTATTTAGGTTAGAGAATGAAGCGGTTGCTGTTTGTATGTTTGGTTTGGCCGTGTTTTTGGGGCGCTGCAGTAGCGCAGACACCGTCAGGTGCTGAAGAGGTCCCCCGCCAGCTTTGGCAGCTGCTGGACTATGTGGCCGTGGACTACGGCGGTGCCGTTGACAAGGGCGCTGTCGTCAGCGAATCCGAGTACGCGGAAATGCGTGACTTCACAGCCAACGCGGTGATCCAAGCGCGCACTCTTCCGGCGCACGCTTCCAAGGATGCGGTGATCGCTGCAGCCGCCAAGCTGCAGGAAGCAGTCACCAACAAGGCCGATGGAGCCGAAGTGGCTCGACTGGCGCACGGGGCCGAAGCGCTCCTGGTTGCGGCTTATCCCATTCCAGTCGCGCCCAAAGCGCTGCCGGATCTGAAACGTGGCGCCGCGCTCTTCCAAGCGCAGTGCGCGTCCTGCCATGGTGCCACGGGCGGTGGGGATGGCCCGCTTGCCGCTAACTTGGAACCACCGCCCATCGCGTTCACCGACCGCGAACGCGCGCGCTCGCGAAGCCTCATGGCGCTCTATCAAGTCGTCTCCCAAGGCGTCACCGGCACGTCGATGCCGAGTTTTGCCACGCTGCC
>LNAP01001843.1_pt1 | contig 21934 bp, 15 predicted proteins | sample 602601 | NCBI WGS metagenome assembly LNAP01 (sample SAMN02440304, study PRJNA202911) | soil metagenome | biome: Subtropical and temperate rainforests or woodlands; isolation source: soil samples (1 kg each in a 20% v/v slurry with milli Q water) were... ...
GCGACTGCCTGCCAAGTCTTTTCGAGGTGCTCCTCCAGTACGTACTGCAAGCTGGTAACCGCCGCCCGGCTGGATTGCACGTATCAGGAACAGATTATCGCTGATGAGTTACTGGCACCTGCAGTGTATGGCCACTGGATCGCTGAAGACGGCAACCTAGTAAAGGACGAAAGCACAGTGAAATCCCTGGAATGGCCTTACAAGAAGCCCGCGAGCGCCATCTCCCAAGATATCAACCTGCGCCATGACGTCTGGCCCGAGTTGGAGTTTCTATTGCCTGCGGCCGAGTGGAAACGTATGGTGCTGAGTATAACTGAGTTGAGCCGAAAGAAGATCGTAGACGAAATATGCGCTCTGCGAGGTCCCGTCCTTGAACCGCGCGTGCACCTTATGGCAGTGCGAGCCCAGATTCTGTGTTCGAAAGATCTGTTGGGGAAAGCATGATTCAGGCCCAATGGAACTCCATGCAGAGGACTCTGCTGACGCCAGAGAGTCAATCCGGGCAGCCTGTAGTCGAGCCGTACTTTAGACGCCTGCTGATGGTGTTCGGCGACGCCAGGGCGGGCTCGGCCGATCGTGCTGTCGCTTGCCGTGATGCTTTTGGCTGTGCGCAAGCTCATGGTTGCACTGATTTACTGCTACAACTGCCTGCCGACTCCGTTGAAAAACGACACCTTGCCCAAGTGGGCCTGTCTCAAGATCCGTTGACCGACCAAGTCAGGTTGGAGGTTCCTCTTGAGGAAACGGAGTTGGCGGTTTATAAACGCCAACGTCGCCGACTCCTGCACCAACCTCAAATAGACGTGGCCTTGAGCAGCGCTTTGGGCCGTGTTGGATTCCGCAATTACAATGGTCGTGGTCAGCAAGCCGCGGTACGGACATTGCTGACCTCTCCGGATCACAGTACGGTCTTCATCAACCTACCGACAGGTTGCGGCAAGACTCTGGCTGTCCATGCTTTGAGTTTGTTTGCCTATCGGCAGAAAGTGGTGCTTGTCATTGTGCCAACGATCGGACTGGCCATCGAGCAGGCCGCCCGTGCTGGCGAAGTGCTGGAGGCCGCAGGGTGCGGCCACGGCGGTAGTTACGCGTGGATCGGGGGCCAGGAGGAAGCAGAGCGACGGGAGATTCGTGAGCGATTGCGTTGCGGTACTCAACGGATCTTGTTCTGTGCCCCCGAGTCCGCCATATCGGGTCTTCGACCACTGCTGTTCCAGTTGGCCGAGAAAGGATTGCTGGGTGCGCTAGTAATCGATGAGGCGCATCTGGTCGGTCAATGGGGGGCTGAGTTCCGTCCAGACTTCCAACTGCTTGCCCCTCTTTTCCACTCCCTCAAGGAGCACTCATCAAGCGCCATCCGCACCTTGTTGATGTCAGCTACGTTTAATGCCGCTGCTCTGGAGGTGTTGAAGGAAGCCTTCGTTCCCGAAGGAACTCAGGCCATCGAGATCAATGGCAGTTTTTTGCGCCCGGAGTTGAACTTCAATGTCAGTAGAGTATTTGCAGAGGAAGAACACCGGCAGGTTGTTTTGGACTTGCTGTGGCGCTTGCCTCGACCTCTGATTCTCTACACAACGACACGGTCTGATGCGCAGAAATGGCGAGATCTGCTCACCGAGAAGGGATTCCGGCGGCTTGGTCTTTTCCACGGCGAAACCAATACCCAGGAGCGCGAGCGTCTGATCGGCGAGTGGCAGGATGACCATTTGGACATCATGGTTGCGACGTCTGCCTTCGGTGTAGGCATGGATAAGAGTGATGTCCGTTCGGTGTTGCATGCGGCAGTGCCGGAAAATTTGGATCGTTTCTATCAAGAGGCGGGGCGTGGTGGGCGTGACGGTAACGCCTGCTGGTCCTGGTTGGTTTTCTACCCGGGCCAAATAAAAGTGGCAGAGCAGATATCACGAGCAAGGCTGATTTCCAGTGAGGTGGGATTGGACCGCTGGAACACCTTGCTGCAAAGCCGCAAACGCAGCAGTGATGGTTGCTTCAGTGTTTCTCTGTCGATGTTTCGCCGCGATTTGAAGCGACGCAGCGAAGGTAATGCAGAATGGAACGTACGTACGTTGCTTTTGATGCAACGAGCAGGCCTGATTCGTTTGCGCTATTCGCCGCCCGAGGCTGATTACGAAAATGCCGTAGTTGCCGATACGGAGGTGCCGCAGAGCGACAACTACTTTGACCGTATCGATATACAAATCTTGATCGATGCTCATCAGTCCAAAGATATTTGGCAACGCCATGTCGATCCGCAACGTGCCCGTGAACAACAGGCAATGGCAGAGGGCTTCACCAGTTTGCGCAGATGGCTGGATGATCCGGATCAGTCTATGTGCCGCCTGTTGGAAGAGTTCTACAGACTGGATGGCGTCAGTCCTGAACGCAGTTGCGGCGGATGCCCTGGTTGCCGCTCTCAGGGGCGGGGGCCCTTTACACCAACGTTGAGCGCGCCTTTCCATGTGACTGGCGTGGTGCCTCCTGCAACGCCGAAGTGGATGCCGGAATCCCAGTTACAGAGGGTCCGCTACCGTGCGGAGAGTTATCGTAGCGTCACTCCTCGTGCTCTGATTCATAACTGGCGGCGATGGATGGTGACTCTTCTGCGCAGCCAGCAGGTGCAGGCTGTCCGTGCCAGTCGGGCCTTGTTGGATGAAATACAGACCGATGCTGGTTTTAAAACACTACCTTTCTGGTGTGCCCTGGAACCATTCGACAGTGCTGGGAGTTGGACTGAGTTGGTATTGCTCATGCCGGAGGAAAGTCACCTACCTGCGGGAGGCTATGAGGCTCCAGCAAGACTGATAGTTGCGCCCGAGACTCTGAGCGATCCGTATCATCCGTACCGAAACTGGTGGGAATGTGATTCCCGAAGCAAGGATTTGGTCGACTTCGAAAGGGAAATATAAATATGTCCATGGTGAATAATGCTCACCCTGGTAGCAGTCTGATACTGCTAAATCTTATTGATCGTGTACTGGTTCGAAAAGGAAAGCCAGTTGCGCGCGCTGAGTTTTTGGAGACTTTGCGGCCGGACTTGCTCCCGAAAAGTGAGACTGGAGCAAAACGTTTTGAGTCGAACCTGGATTTCTGGTTGGAAGAAGGGTTGTGGTTGCAGGACAGTGAAGGAATGATCCACTCACCCCTGCAGGCCGGAGAGCAGAGCCTAGCCTCTCGGGTGCTGGAACTAATTATTAAAAACGCAGTTAAAGGACCTGACAGCGCCATTTTGGATGGTACTCGCACTGAACCGTTCTTTCGAGCAATGACCTGTTTATTGGCGCAGCGTCGTTACACCTTCATGGGAGGAGATTCGGTAAGTTCTGCTAATGCTGCTGAGGCAGTAAATAGCCATCTGCCGGGCAGAGGATTGAATGAGACCAACGAACTCTCGACCTTCTTAGCCTACGGGGATTTTCTTGGCTTCCTAGAGCCCTTCGGCAAGGGCTACATTGTCGACCCCACACTGGCTATTCAACCCTATCTCGAACGAATCTTTGAGGGGGAGAGAGTACTGGCGGTCAGGGTATTTCTCGAGCGTTTAGGAGAGTACCTGCCACTACTGGATGGTGGGTGCTACCGTAGATTGTTGGAACCTTACATGGAAGATTGGCAATCAGATGCTTCGCATGAAATCAGTGCCGCACTTAGCCACGCTCTAGTCCGTCTGGAAAGTCTATTTCGATTGCGCTTGGAAAAGTCCTCGGACGATAGTTCGAGTATGCGCCTGCTGTTGCCGAATGGTGTTCAACGCTCCGTAAGTGAGATTCACTACCGTAACGAGGTAGCCGTATGAGTCTGATTAATTACTGGCCGACTTCAGACCATATTTTCCAGTGTATCCGTACGGAGGCAGAGGAATTAGCTGAGCACGTACTATTAGCGGTGCATGAACCTATGCAGTTGCTTCGGGTAGGTAACGGAGCAGAGCAGCAATGCACTGAAGCCGATTTGCTAAAGCACTTTCTTGAGGTAGAACGCCCGATCCCCCTGATCGGACGTTCCGGCGTTGGTAAGTCTCATCTAATTCGCTGGTTGGAAGCACAACTAAAACTGCAGTCGCAATCCGCCAACTGGCATATTGTTCGCATACCTAAGAATTCGAGTTTGCGCCAGGTGTTGGAAGTTCTTCTGGATGGTTTGGAAGGCGACGCGTTCGAGAGTGCCCGTCTACGCATTCAGTCGGTAGGTGAAATGCTGAGGACTGGAGAGGTCGCAGATTTGTTGCTGACTTTCATGTCCCAGCAACTGCGGCGACTCAACGACGATGTCGAAAAAGAAAGGCTCTCTTACAAGGAAAATCCACAGGCCGTCCAAAAACTACCTGTTGAAAAAACGCAACGTTGGCGAACTGTGCTCGCGCATACCAATCCTGGGTGCGGTCTTTCAGAATTGATTACCGACCCTAACTTTAAGAGAAGTTTGCTTAACCCAGAGCACTGTATTTATCAGTTTGCAAGTCGTTTGACTCAGGGTGCTACCGATCAAGAGTTAAGCCGAAACGATTACCAGGTTAGAGCCGAGGATTTGGACTTCAGTTTCAACCTCGATGACTTATCGCAAAGCGCTCGACAGTATGTCAGTAGGGCCCAGTTGAACACTAATAGGCAGGCCCAAGAAGCAGCGGCAAGTGTTTTAAACGAGGTGCTGGGAGAGTCCACCAGAACCGCTTTTCGCCATTTGTTCAGTTTCAATGGCGGTAGTTTTTTAGATCTTTTCAAAGACATTCGTCGTGCCTTGAAACAACAAGACCGTACCTTGGTCGTACTAGTGGAAGATATGGCGGCGATTTCTGCTATCGAGGACGTGCTAATCGATAGCCTTCTGGAAGAGGCTGTTAGGGATGAAAAGCAGGAACTGTGTACGCTTCGCTCGGCTATCGCAGTAACGGATGGTTACCAAGGGTATCTGCGGCGGCAGGACACGATTCAAACACGTGCACAATATGAGTGGCTGATACGTGATCATGGCCAGAGTCGCGAGCAAACGCTGGAGCGTATCGTTGATTTCTGTGGTCGCTACCTGAACGCTGCCCGTCACGGCAGTGTAAAATTGAAGGAGTCTTGGTTAGAGCGCGCGAGTGAACCTGATTGGCCGTCAGTCTGGGAGGATTCAGAAGGTCCGCCGGAGGAGCTTCAGGCGTTCGGTCTTTCTTCTTCTGGTGTGCCACTCTTTCCATTCAATCGTAACGCGATCAATGCGTTGGCGGATCACTATTGCAGCAATGACGAAGAGTTGAAATTCAATCCCCGTCAGGTCTTGAACCAGATCGTGTTGCGAGTATTACGTGATCATCGTCAGGCGTGCCAGGAACATAGATTTCCGTCGGCGGAGTTTGCCGATATCAAGGGCGGTGCTGGATTGATCGATCTGTATAGGCTTGATGAACCTGCACGTTGCGAAACCGTAGCTGCCATCTGGGGCTATGGTTGCCGATCTATCGCAGAGTTACAGAAGAGCTTAGATTGGCGTGTGGCAGCCGTCTTCGGGCTAAACGAATTGGCATCTTTGTTGAAGGAGGTCCAGCCTGTTGGTTTTGCTTGCTATCCGTCGCGGAAAAACACTGGTCACATAAATACTAAGGCGGCGGTAGAGTCCAAAGGGCCAAAACCCGATCCTGATCAGTATCGACTTGAAGAGATTGTTTCAGAGTGGTTCCAGCGCAAGAATAAGTTGGGTCAAGATGAATCTAGGGATCTAAGAAGCGCCCTAAATAAAATGTATCAGCAATATGCTAATCCAGAATGGTTCGGCTTGAGCGCGCGACCAGAATTGCTGAGTGGGACGGTTCCTAATATAAATGTGCCATTTTCTATGACTGGGAACAAAGCCACTAATGTGGTGAGTTTCTTTCACGAGTCCGACTTCGACGATCCTCAAAAATCAGCCACTTTGAAAGGGCTTGCGCTAGCGCTATTACGCTACGAAAACGCCAACCCTAAATCCGGAGGGGTTGGTTGGCAATACGATGGTGGATTTGAGGATTATTTGCGCTATCAAAATTTCGCCGCCTATTGGGTTCCTAAGGTACTAGAAACACTTGCTGTAATGGAGCGCTCAAAACTACCTGAGGTTATGTCCAAGCAGTTGAATTTAGTACCGATTTTGGGGTTATGGAGAACTGCATCCAATGATCGTCAACGACTCAATGAGTTGCTCACTCCGGCGAAAAATATTCTTGAATCATTGCCGGTAGCTGCTTCTACTGTGTTGTTGGAGTTCCGCAAGAGCGCCTTGGATGAATGGGACGGAAAGCGAGAGGCCTGGTTGAAGTTGGTGGCTGCCAATGACCATGGTATGGATGGAGATTTGGCGCTTAAGACATTCAAAGATGCTCTTAAGGTCGGCTTCGGGCAGACGTTGGCCCGGTATGACAGGCAGATCGTCCAGGAACTGCAACCGTCTTTTAATGTATTGTCCATTCTCGAGGGCTATTCTAGACACGAGCAATTTTGCTTCTTGCTGGATGAAATGATTGAAATTGTACGTGGTGTAAGTGAGGGCGGGTTGCATTATCCAACTCTGATTTCAGACGTGCCGAATGCCAAGAAAATGGTTGAGGCATTGAGTAGTCTCAGAGCAAGCGAGGTTTGGGCGACAGTCAAGATTTTTCTCTTGTTTTGGAAGGAATCAGAACTGCCCAAGAAAATGCAGATGATCAATCAGGTCGACGGTAAAAACTTGGAAAAGGCCGTTCAGACACTGAGTGCGTGGGATAAATTCTACGCATATGTATTGCCGCGTCTAGAGAACGAGAATCGGCAATCTGGCCTGGACGTGTTAGTGCAGTCACAGGAGAGAGTTACTGGATTGTTGAAGGAAGTGTCCAGCACTTTGACGGAATTGTTGGAGGCGTGCCGTGAGCAGTCTTGAACAGAAAATTTATGCATTGCGGGAGCAGTTTGAACTAAATCGCTCCGCTGGTGAGATGCGTACAGCCATTGATGATTGTCAAGACATTTACGAGAAATTTTCGTCTCTCTCTGAAAGGCTTGCCTTGCTGCAGCGCCAATCATCGAGCATAGCGGCTTTGCCGGTTGATGCTCCAGAGACTCTAGATTTGAAAGAAGGTTTTCAGCAGCAGATTTCGAAGACTCTGGCTAGTTTTGGTGGATATTTTGAAGTTTGGCAAAAAAATAAACAAGCTTCTCGTCAGGACGATTCTCTCGAAAACTCAAGGGTTGCACTTGAAAATTTGGTGGTGCAATTGGAAAGCAAACTTGAATCCTGCTGGATTAAATGGACTGAGCAATTGTACAGTCAGTGTATGGTTGAGAAGGTCATTCTAGATAGTCAGCGCGAAATACCGGGTTGCGAACGCCTATACGACGAATACGTCGAGTTACAGGGGAGATTTAAGTCTTTGGCAAGGCAAGTGCCGGAGACTGTTTGGCCTCTTCGCAATCTGATGGACCTGAAGAATCAAATGGAACAGATTAGAGGGCAAATGCAGTTCGAACTTCCTGAGAGCGTTAAACGTTTCTTCAAGATGTTGAATCAACGCGGTAGGTCTGCGGGAGTTCTATTGTCGGAGATGGACAAGGACACCTTCTGTTGGTTGTTGGAAAATGACTTGCTAAGGCAGTTCACAATCGAGCGCAGTAGGAAGCTATTTTGATGGAAGTATCCATGGAGCGTTTGTGTACTGCCCTCGATCGCCTGGAGGAGTTGGAGACCAGTTTGCTGGCCTGGGGGGACACCGGTGGCTTCTTCACCGAAGACGAGATACTTACTACGCTCGAAGAAGTGCTCCCCGAGGACGATCCATATGATGTCCTGCTGGGTCTCTGCGATCACGCAATGGTGATCGAGGCTCCCCACCCCGAGGGATTGTCCAAACGGTATAGGACCCGTATGGGAGAGGCTGTGCATCTGTACCGCCATCTTCGCCAGTGGTTTCTAAACAAACCGGTCGATCAGGCCCGTACGCTAGTTTCCGATTTTCGTTTCGTCCGGAGGCCGCGTAGTTACCCCTGCCGCGATCAGAGTTTGCAGAACCTACTAGAAGGATTGGGCGAGGATGCTACCGCCCGATTCCACCTGCCAATCCGCGCTCTACTGGGACACCAGGAGAACCTGCTTCTGGCCGGCTTTCAGGTACGTGCTACTACTCGAGTCCTGCAGGCGTCGAAGGAGCGGTCCATCCATGCTGCCGGCAGCATCGTCTGTGCCGGCACTGGTAGCGGCAAGACCTTGGCTTTCTACTTACCAGCCTTGGCTGCCTTATGCAGTGAATTGGCTGAGGATGCTTCCTCGCGAGTACGCATTCTGGCGATCTACCCGCGGCGTGAGCTGCTTAAAGATCAGTTCATGGAGACTTGGAGCCAATGCCGAAAATTAGACGAACTGGTCAAGTCGCAGTCAGGCCGAAAGATTTCCATTGGGGCATTTTTTGGCGACACGCTGGAGAACACCCAAACTGCTCATGAGGCCGCACAAAAGTTCAGCGGCAATTTGCCGTTCGACTTGTTGCGCTGCCCTACGCGAGATTGCATCGGAAAAATGGAATGGCGCCTGGGTGGTTCTACCGCTCGGCGCGAGGAACTCCACTGCAGTCGCTGTGCTCATTGTGTACCTCATGATGAGGTTCGATTGACCCGGCGGTCCCTGGCTGCTGCACCGCCGGATATCCTCTTCACCACGACTGAAATGCTGAATCAGCATCTTGGTAACTATGCATTCCACCACTTATTTGGGGTAGGTAAATGCGAGGGGCCCACACTGGTGCTGCTGGATGAGGTGCATACATATGAAGGCAGTAGCGGAGCACAGACGGCCTATTTGTTACGGCGTTGGATGAAGCGAAGTGAATGCCGGCCACATTTTGTCGGACTATCTGCTACTTTGAACGACGCACCTGCTTTTTTTTCCGAATTAATCGGGGCGAAAGAGGCTCATGTGGAGTTGATCGAGCCTCTTGCGGATGAGATGGTAGATGAGGGCGCTGAGTATCTCATGCTGTTGCGCGGGGACCCGGTTTCTCAAACTGCATTGCTTTCCACCACCATTCAGGCCGCCATGTTGACTCGGCGTATCCTCGATAATCGTGACAAGAGATCGCGTGGAACATGGGGAAGCAAGACTTTCGTCTTTACCGATGATCTGGATGTCAACAACCGACTCTATCACCAATTGGCAGACGCTGAAGGTTGGAAAACTAGGGGCGCGCAGTTGGTGCCGGATCATGAACCGCTGGCAAGTTTGAGGGGGCATGGTCGCTATCTGGAGTATCCAACCCGCCTCAAACGTATTCAGTTGGGTCAGGACTGGCAAATCGGCATGGATATCGGGCATTCGCTCGACAATGATGATCGTGCTCGTGTAGGCCGGACCTCCAGTCAGGACTCTGGCGTCGATCCCAATTCCGAGATAGTGGTAGCTACTGCTTCACTGGAGGTCGGTTTTAACGACCCATTGGTTGGTGCGGTTTTGCAGCATAAGGCGCCGCGAAGCGTTGCGTCCTATCTGCAACGCAAGGGACGTGCTGGGCGCCCCCGTGGGATGCGCCCATGGACCCTCGTTGTGCTTTCTGAGTTCGGTAGAGATCGAGTTGCTTTCCAGCGTTACGAGGAGTTGCTTACCCCTGAAATCAAGCGACAGAGGTTGCCCCTTCAGAATGGTCATATCCAGAAGATGCAGGGGGCAATGGCGACGCTGGATTGGCTCGCACTGCTGCTCAAGGAGGGGTCGGTTTGGAAGATCCTGAAGTATCCCAAAGGATCGTCTGCACAACTGGCAACTTTACTCTCGGTCGTTGAGCAAGTACTGCAACCTGGTGGCATGCAGGACCGATATGTTGGTTATCTGAAGGGCGCGTTGCGCATAGATGAAGCAGCCTTGCAACAAGTGCTGTGGGCTTCACCGCGATCATTGATGTTGTCTTTTTTGCCGACGCTTCGGCGGCAATTGACAACGCTGTGGTGTGAGTATGGAGAGAAATGGAAAGAGTTGCCCCGAGGCCGCTCTCCGATGCCAGCTTTCATTCCTGAGGCACTGTTCGCCGAATTAAATATTCCTAATCTATTCGTGTCTTTGCAGCGTGGGGAGAGCAGTGATGCAAAATGGGAAGGACTGCCATTTTATCAGGCTTTGCGAGAGTTCTCCCCCGGCAGGATTTCTAAGCGTTTCGCTATCAAGTATGACCTGGCTGACTGGTTGATCCCGGAGGGATTTCTGCCCATCGCCGATACCCTTCAACAGGTTGACTTTGAGATTGCGGAAGCATTTGGAGAGTACCTACAGAACGAAGGGGCGGTGGCCGCGGGATCCGATGCGGAATTGACTGTGGTGCGCCCACGGGAAATACATACCCGCGCCCTGCGCAAGGCGAGTGGGTTGACTGAAAAGAGTAATTCCAGACTACGCTGGGACTCGGAATTTATCTTGGCCGAACATACATCTATTCAGAAGCCACCGATGGGAAGTTGGGGGAAGCACCTGATTGATGTGGCGTTTTGCCTCCACCAGCAGATGACGCCGCTTGAGGTGGTGCGTTATAGCAAAGGAGCTGACGCTACGCTGCGTTTTCGAAGCGGCCAAATCGCGCGGGTGAATTTTGTATGGAAAAACCAAGGTGAACCGGTAGCCGTAGGTGCGCGTCAGTGGGTGGATGGTATGCGTCTTCGTTTTCGAGTTGGCGACGAAACGATTGCCGATCTCCTTGGCATCCCTGCCATATCGGCCGCGCTGCGTCCCCTGTTGTTTCGACGGCGGGTCGAGCAACTAGGTCGCTTCGACGGTGACCCCTTTACGGCAAATTGGGTATGCGAGTGCTTCCTTGCTGCTTTGGCCGCCGAGTTGAAGGACGTAGACCCGGACGAGTCATCGGTGATGCATGGCGCCTTGTGCCGTCTACTTTCCGACGAGGGGAAGGAACGCTTGCTCGCTATTCCGCAAAGTCTTTTCCAACTTGATGAGCAAGAAGAAAGTTCCAGAGAGCAGGAGTTGCAGGCTGACCTGCGCGGACTCCTGGGATGCTCTGAAGTGCTAGCCCTTCTGGCAGACTGTGCCGAATCGTTGTGGCGGGATATGCATGCCCTGCCAGATATCGTGGGTTGGACAAGAGAACTGCTAGCCAATACGTTGGCGGCAGCAACCCAGCAAACACTGTGCACCTTGCTTGGGGACGTCAACGAACGCTCGGTGAATGCTGATGCGCTTTGGCAAAACGGTGACCTAGAAGTATGGCTCAGCGAGGTGGAAGCGGGTGGTTGTGGAATCATTAGTCGCCTGGCGGAAGACTACTTCGATGATCCCTTGCGACTTCTGAATGTATTGGCGTGCAGTTTGCGACCTGGCGACTACGAGCAAATTGACTTTGATCTCTACGAGTTGCTGAAGAAAGCTTCTGTTGATGAGGAGGTCGAGAAGGTTCTAACGGATGTCCGTGCCGCTGCGGATCATAAGCAGCGTCGCAAGGCCGGTGCAGCCATGCATTCCAGTCTCTTGCGGGCGGGGTTTGCACTTAGCCACAGTTTTCTCAGTGTATTGCACTCCCGCATACTCAAGCCAAGCAGCAGTCGGCAAACAGATGCTGAACTGTTTACATTGCTCAAGCAATGGCGAGAGTTCGAGGTCAGGAGTGGAATTGAGTGGCCCCTTAACATCGTTTCCCACACGTTGGCAGCGCAGAAGATTAGGGCGAATGCGAGTGCCTCTGACTTGTTTCGTGCTCATTGTGTGAATCAGGGGTTGTTGTGGCCGCGAGGTAATACGATTCGCCAGTCGGAATTGAATCGTTACAATCCTTTTGATAATGGTAATTCGGTCACGGAACGCATGCTGGGCGCTGGTTTGTTCGCCGGGCGTAGACCTCGGCTAGTGTATTCAAAGTCTTATTTAAGTGACTTGCACAAGCTTCTGCGAGAAGAGGGTAGCGTTGAGTTAGTGATTCCCCGGGACCAGCAGGGGGGCGTGTCCAAGGTTATTACCGAGGTGCAGTTGTACCCGGTTGACTACCTGGGTTTGTTACTTTACCCCAGAGTGTGCGAACTACAGCGAGAAGATGGTTCCCTGGTGCTAGTCATAGAGTTGGCGGAGGCTTTGCAGTGAGGGCACGCTATGAATGAGCAGCGGCAGATTTTTCTGCATGGGCCTCTCGGGCGCAGGCAGTTTCGTGAGGTGCTAAGCACCATGCTAGCGTCTTTGCTGATCAATCCAGACGAGATCTGGCTTGTATCACCCTGGTTGAGCGATTTTCCCTTGTTGGATAATCGCTCAGGGCAATGGAACTCATTAGAGCCCAAGTGGGGTAGTCGAATCATTTCGTTTAGCGAGTTATTGGCGCGGACTGTCATCGGTGGTTGTACACTGCGAATCGCAACCCGCGATGTAGAGTCTAGTCGCTATTTTGTCCGTGGCCTTGAAAATCGTCTCGGTAAAAATCCGGGCTTTCACTACCTGATCAGTGACACCCTGCACTCGAAGGGCTTTTTGACCCGAGCGGGGTTTCTTAAGGGGTCCTTGAATTACACATTCAGCGGTACGCAACGAAACGATGAGCATGTGACTCTGACACAAGACGCGCAGGTGATATCCGATGCGTTTCTTGAATTCAAAAATCATTATCGTTTCGAGGTCGATATATGAGTATTCCACCAGATTGGCTCCGGGATTTTTTCGCTGAAGACAATCAAATTGATCTTGATCGAGTGCTATCTCTGACCAACCCATACGATCCAAAGTTTCAGGGTCTACTCCAGCCACTCGTGTCTTCAGCAATAGAGGGGAAATGGCCGTTACTGCTCCCCGTTAGTCGTGGCGGCGAACTCTATTTCTATGGTGCTGAACGCGACAGGCGATCTTTGGAGGAGTTGCGACAGATTCTGCAAGCTGTGCTGGGAGCGGCGGATACGTATCCAGATTTTCCTTTGGTCATGGTGGCCCAAGAAGAAATCGAACAGATTCTTTTACATCAGGCGCCGGCAGGGCTTCTAAAAGTTGATTTGTTGCGCCAATCGCAGGGCGATTTCGCTCTACGTAAGCGTGTGTTTCAAGCGTTGGCATCGGTGCTGGATATTTACCAGCAACGGCCACCGGTAACTGCTGTGGTAAGACGGCCTGTTGGGCGGATCCTGCGAGATTTTTTCGCCGCTTGTCAGTCCAGGGATGGTTCGAAAGCATCGCATTTTTTTGACGAACTCAAAACAACAGGTAATTTCAGTCAGCGAAACTTGATCTCTCTGGAGTTGCAGGCCTGGGAGGCTGAGCGTCGTTGGTCGGACATTCTAGAACATCCCCGCCTAGTGGATATGCTGGGCGGAAGAATGCCTGCCCAACTGGTTCGGGTTCTATTGCGCGCCATAGGTAATTTAGGCGGTGATCGCTTGCTGGAGCCAGGAGCATTTGGCGAGGCCCCCCTGGAGCACATACGTCTTCTATGTCAGCCGATCAGCCCTCTTTTTGCCAATCGCCCCCCCCTGGATCCCCGTGAATGCTTTACATCCGATTGGAAACTCTGGGCGATAGGCGCCGGCGCATTGGGATTCTCCGATAGTCTTGATGGTCTTCCTGACTTCATCGATCCGGCCTGGATTTGTGGATTGCACGACTGGGCGGATTTGCCGGCTAAGACGGCGATATCGCCGGTCATAGTGCAAATCTCTTCGCTGCAAAAAGTTGGATGTCCCCAGACCTTCAATGATCTGCGTTTTCTGCTCGAAGGCTCGCTATCTGCATCCATGGAAGAGTTACGCGAGATCTGGGTAACAGTGCAGTACGCGTCCGAAGAGTTAAAAAACGAACTCTACGTTTATCCACGCCTGCAGTCGGTGTGGCAGGGAATATGCCAGTTATTCGATGGTAGTAGGGAACTTGGATGGATGGGATGGCTAGAACGTCTGAAGGAGGCCTCTACCGACCCAGACATCCTGATTCATGAGTTGCAGGAGGAGAGCCCGAGTTGGTCAATCGAGTCCTTCTCAGAGGCTCAGTTGAGTCAGTGCCTGCATGGCGATGCCAGTACTTCGCTACTGTTGAGAGACAGCCTGCCGCTACTGCTTGACTGGCTGGATCGTCGTCAAATTCTATGCTCTGGACACTTCTGGTTGGAATGGCTGGAGTTGCTGGCACTCGATGATTTAGTCAATCCGTCTGACGTACAATTGGCAGGGCAGATTGTACAGCGCTTTTTGTCCCGTCCTAGCCAAATCGACGACCGTGTGCGCCTTGGGGAAGCTCTGGAGTTGTTATGGGAAAAGGGCGGTTCGGTGAGTTCCTATTCGGAAATGCTCGAGATTGTCGAGTTGCTACTGGATGAGACTCAACCCGGGCAGCAAGAGTTGCAAAAACTCTGGTTGGTGCTTCAAGGATTCGCCTTGAGTCGCTGGACTCGTTTCGAGTTAGCGCAGCGTTTTCTCACCATGAGTCTCGCTAGGGAGATATTTGGTGAGAGCAATGAGGCGAGTTATCCGCCACTCTCTGCCGCGGGAGGCGATTCGGATCTCGATGGCCAGACAAAAAAGTTAACGGGTAAGATTCTGGCAATCTACAGCCTTACCGAAGGGGCCGCGCGACGGGCTAAAGCGGTACTGGAAGGCATGTTCGAAGGACTGCAGGTGGAACTCAATCATGATCACACTGCGACCCCGGCTTTGCAGAATTTGGCCAAGAAAGCGAATTACTTTTTGTTCGTCGCTGGTAGCGCAAAGCATCAAGCCTTCTATCCCGTGAGTCGGATTAGACAGGATTTGATCTATCCCTTAGGAAAAGGCGCATCGAGCATCATTGAAGCATTCTGCAAAAGTTGCGTACATTCTGTTTCGGTGTGATGAGGAGAATTTATACAGGTCGAGTGTTCTGCATTATCCTTCGATGAGCATGCAGAGTTGCTTCGACTCGAAGTGCGCAGTGCCTGACGGATTGTCACATGAACAATCCGTCAGCGTTGCCTCAATGATCAAAGTCTACCGCGTCCAACGCAACACGCAGCGGTCACCGCTGAGTCGACGCTCGACCATCACGGCGCATAGGCTAGGCACTGAATTTTCGAGATGCTTACGGATAAAAGCACACAGGTTTTCGATTGTGGCCGGCCCCAGATCTTGCACTTCATCAAGTAGTCGGTGATCAAGCATCTCGCGAACGCGGGCTATCTCGCTTCGTAGGTAGCCAAGGTCAATTAGCATGCCGGAGGTGGCATCTGGTTGACCTGCGACGGTGACCTCCGCTTCATAGGTATGCCCATGGATGCGCCTACTGCTGTCTGTCTCTATGTCACGATTCAACGTATGGGAAGCCTCGAAGTAGAATCTCTGCGACAATTCGCAGACCGTATTGCTATTCGAGTTAACCATGGCCGCAGTGGTAGACGAAGAGGGGGGCGGAGCAACTGCAAGCGTGGACATCAGCGGATCTCCAATATCTTTTGTGTTTGCACGGACATCCGCCACTTAGTGTTTGCTTGACAGTATGCAATGGCAGACCGTATGTTTTGGCGTTGCAATGGACCATCCATTGGTTGCAACAGGTAGTACTTGAAGTCGCCGGCGGTAATGCTGTCAGGCAACAGTTCCGGTTGTGGGTAAACGAGTTTCAATTCGTCACCGCTTCGCTGTACCCACTCTGCACCAGCCTTGGGGCTGACGCAGATCCAGTCGATACCCGCAGGCGCCAAGATGGTGCCGTTCGTTTCGACTGCGATCTCGAAGCCTTGGTCATGTAGAGCCTCGATTAGTGCTGTATCGACCTGCAGCAAGGGTTCTCCCCCTGTGAGCACAACATAACGATGCGCCTGGCCAATCGGCCATTGGGAGGCCACGCGTTCGGCCAAGGTATAAGCATCGATGAACTTACCGCCAAATGTCCCGTCGGTTCCGACGAAATCGGTATCACAGAACTGGCACACGGCGTGGGGGCGATCTACTTCACGACCACTCCACAGGTTGCACCCAGCAAAGCGACAGAACACCGCAGGCCTGCCTGCATGCATGCCTTCACCTTGCAGCGTGTAGAAGATCTCTTTCACGCTATAGGTCATATACTTCGATTCCGCTGGTAGGCTTCAAAGCCAGTTCGGCGGAGGTCGCAGGCTGGGCACTGGCCACAACCATACCCCCAAGAATGGTACTGGCTGCGATCGCCGAGATAGCAGGTATGTGACTCCTCTATGATCAACGACACCAGATCCTGGCCGCCGAGTGATTCAGCTAGGCGCCAGGTTTCCGCCTTGTCGATCCACATCAACGGTGTCTCGACAACCATTCGTGCGTCCAGTCCAAGGCTAAGAGCAACCTGTAGTGCCTTAAGCGTGTCGTCGCGACAGTCAGGGTAGCCGGAATAGTCGGTCTCGCACATGCCGCCTACCAGTACTGACAAACCACGGCGATAGGCTATGGTGGCGGCAAAGGTGAGAAACAACAAATTGCGCCCCGGTACGAAGGTATTAGGCAAGCCGTTTTTCTCGAACTCAATGGCTTTGGCCTGGGTCAGTGCTGTGTCGCTTATGTGGCCCAGCAGGCTCATGTCTAGCGTGTGATCCTCACCGAGCTTTTCGCCCCAGGCGGGGTAGCGCTCGCGTAAGGCCTTCAGGAAGGTAAGGCGGCATTCCAGTTCGACAGCATGCCGCTGGCCATAATTAAACCCAATCGTTTCCACGCGCTGGTACCGATCCAGCGCCCAGGCAAGGCAGGTGGCCGAATCCTGGCCACCGGAAAACAAGACAATGGCGGATGTATGCATACGTTTACCCGTTGGCAGCTCGGCGCAGCTTGCGTAATTGCTGCTTGGTGGTGGATACCAAGTGATTGGTCAGGATGTCGATGTGCTGGGGCGTGTTTTGCAGGTAGTTCCAGACCAGTTCGTAATTTTTCATCTGCCAGTAGCCCGAGGTCCAAGCTGTGTAAGGTTTGAGCAACTCCAGTCCCACTTCGAACTGCTCGGCAGTTTTGGCCTCCTGATTGGCATATAGAAGATCCATAACGAAACCCATGGCTACGATTCCTGCCCCATGGCGCAGACGCGAATGACGTGGAGACATTCCGGTCCACTCGCCACCAAAAACTTTGGCCACAGCAGTGAAAAACTCATTAATCAGCGAGACAGCGCGATCCTCCCGGTCCTCGTAGGCAAGTAGATCACGGATAGCGCCTTGTGCTGCTGAGTTCATCACCAGCTTTTGCATTGCAGTGTCGCTGATCACGCCGGCCGGGTTGGTATGCTGCCGGATTTGGCCACGCAGGGCTGGCGAACCAGAGAAGTTCAGGCGCTCAACCACCCGAGCTGCGAAACGTCGTGCGGTGTAGCGCTCAGGTAGGCCCTCTACATTCGGCAGCAACTCGTAGATTAGTGCCTTGGGCAGCGGACGGGCACTGTTAATGAAGACAAACTGCTGGCGCAGTTCATCGTAGTTTTTGCACACCAAAGCAGACACAAACACCTGGAAGCCCGGTTTTTCCAGACCTGATAGAGCGGTTAGGCGCTGCTGGCCGTCCACTACGAAGCCAGGCGGACCGTCTTTGGTGTCAATCTCAACGTCTACGCGCCCATCTTTGTGGTGCGTGAGATTAACACTATCCAGGAAGGCGACGATCACCGCGTTGGGTAGGAGTGCATCGTCGCGACCGAGATAACCTCGGATGTCCTTGATGTGGGACGAGATTTGGTGACGTTGGAAGCCCTTTAGTTCACCGCTGTCATTGCGGCCAACCCGCTCGATCTGTGCAAAATCCAAGATCTGTTTGGGTTCGGCGGCAAAAACAAAGACATCATGGTCGGCCGCCTGGTGGGCCGTAAGAGCAGGAAATCGATAGACTGTCATGGTTGGTCTGCGAGTGTGCGGTGAAGGTGGTGGTGGTAGACGCCAAGGTTGTGAAAGCCCCGGCGTTTGTTGCGATTGCTACCGCGGAAGATGATCACTTCAATACCAATCTCACGACAGATAGCGCAGTCGCAGTTTTTCCACGGGCGATCTTCCAGCGTGCGCGCGATACGTGCTCGGGTAGTAGCCAGCGCACGGTCTTGGGCTGTGACACCGGTGCTGTTGCCGCGCACCAAGAATTGGGAGTAGTCCATGACCGCTTCGAGCGTTTCTTCAACTGTGCGCTTGTCTTGGTCGAATTCACGCAGCAGACGCAGAGCTAGCTGCTCGCGCGCCTGCAAGTCCTCGGCGTGGAACAGCCCCCGCTTTACCCCTTGCATGAGGCGAGCATTGTCGAGTGCCTGTGGGACACGGATGGCGGTATAGTAGTCAAGGCCTCCGCGGCCGTTGTCCATGTAGTAGTTAGACTTATTATCTTTGAACGCTCGAATCAGCGGCGAAGTTGAGTCGAAACTGGTGATGCCATAGCCAGTAAATTCGCCAATGTGGTCGGCCTTGGCAAACCCCAACAGGTGAATATTGGGCTCAGTGCCGATCCTATCGCGAATAGCTTGCAGTACTTGTTTAATGGCATCGACCTTCAGGGGGACCAAGCCTCCGATGGCTAGGTACTTGTAGCCCATCTTCACAAGCGCGGCCGCGGCCTCCGCCATACTCTTTGGCGACCAACCCTGGACAGCTCCCATCGGTTCGAACAAGCTCCCCTCATCGCGAGCTAGCTTAAGGAAGTTGCGTGCGTTCTCGAGTGTGAGTTCATAGCGGTACAGTGTGTCCTTGGAGATGACACTGACGTCCGGGTTTTGCAGGTCACACTCGAAGATGATGTGGTCGGGTGATACGCCATGGGTGAATTCTGCGTCTAGGTAAAACTCAACCACTTCCGCTGGTTTGTAGGCCGGTTCGGGATTTTCCGCATATGCGAAGGCTCCGCAGTCTCCCATCAACATCAGATTACGATGCTTGGGGCCATCGAAACGCAGGAAACGTCGTGCTCCTACGCGCAGTAGACGTTGCTCCTCCGCAGTCGAATAGCGCACCTTTGACGCAGCAACACCTTCGGCCTGACGGATGGCGCTCATGGATACCAAAAGCCCGTCGTAGGGTGCCTCGTCCATAATCTCGTGTGCGTACTGGTCATCCCAGTAGCGCTCGCGTTTGGGTGGTGAAGAGTCCGTCAGGAAGTCGTAGTTTGGATCGACGTAATCCTGGGTATCGGAGTAAAGGAACTTCACTGCGTATTGCTCCCGACGATGTATGCCTGTACCAAGGTGGTTTGCAAGCGCCGAATGTCACGTGGTGTGTTCTGTATCTCGTTCCAAGCGACGCCCAAACTATCCCAGGTACCCTGATTCCAGCGACAGATCGGAGCAACTTTACGCAGTTCGAATTCGACGGCCTTGACGTCGTCCAGAGGAGTGATGCGTGCGTAGATTCGATCCATCAGTACTCCCATGGCCAGGATGCCCGCAGAGTGCATAAGACGGCTTTTGCGTACATCACAACCCCAGTCGTCGGGAAACACTGATTTGACGGCAGACCAGAAGTTCACCAATAGTCGGTACATCTTTTCTAAGTCTGCGCCGTCACGCCCATTGTGAGTCAATCTAAACGCAGACAGGGAACCCAGAGGGTTGGTGATACTATTGCGAATCATGTCAATTACAGCGGAATCCGTGATAACAGCCTTGCCAGAAGATGCGTCATCCGATGGGCGCTTTATCAATTGATAAAATGGTGACGCCGGGTCTCTATTGAGCAAATTGCATAATTCCGAGGGCACTCTCCGCATGTTTAGTTCGCGCGGCAGTAGAACTCCGCTAGTCTCGGGCAGCAATTCGTTGATTAGACGCGTGGGCAAAGGCTTGGCCTTGTTGACCAAGATGAACTGCTCGCGCTGAACATCCAGGCGATCTGATACAAAACCAACCACAGGCACTGCAATATCGCGATTCTCGGTTTGTGCTAACGCTAAAGAGCGCTGCTGCCCATCCACGATCCAAGCTACTCGCGCACCTTCCTCATACAGCGGAATTGTCAGGGTTCCGCTTTGAGCAATACCTTCATCACCCGTGGGGCGCGTTCCACGGGATGCCGCGAAGTGCACCTCTGGAGATAGTGCAAGAATAATTGCATTGGGAAAAAGCACCGATCCTTGATTCAGGTATTCGGCAATGCCTTTCACGTGCGAGCGGATTTCTGGGCGCTGAAATCCGCGCAGTACGTCGCTATCATCCCTCTCAATACGAGAGATGTCTGCTATCCGAACGATATCCGCCCCTCGTATGAAAAATGCGTAAACATCGATGCCTTGGCCCTGAGTAGTATGAAGAGCGCGTATAATAATTTCTGGCCTGGCAGATTTGGCTTTCATGCTGTTACTCCTGCGACGAGGTGCGCGACATTTCATGGTGGACCTCGCGCCATAATTGTGCGAATCGCTTCTGCTCGCAGGCAACTAACTCCTCGTCTCGAAGCACGCGAAGTAGCCGAGAACTACGCCCCTGGCAACTGTGCCATCGAGTAGTGATCAAGGCTCTAATCTGTGCGTCATCAAGCCGTTTTCTCTCTGGGACTTTGCGTAAACTATATAGTTTGAGGGCTCTCTCTACGAGTGAGCGACTTATCTCCATGCTCTCGCCCACCCCCCGCAACTCTTCAACGAAATGACGTAATGCGCGTTGCGGAAAATCTGCGCGCGTGCCAGAAAATTTATCTACGGACTCCAAGCGCTCGTCGTAGGGCATCACGGCGGTTCGCAGGGTTTCGGGCACCTCGTCACCACCGGCAGGAGACGTAAATATTCGCAAACGCTCAACGTCCGCAGGGGGTACTTTGGCTAGATCCAGAGCAAGCATCCTTAGATAAGTAGCCGGAAGTGCAACCAGTATCAGTTGCTCTGGCTGAGCGCGAATTAAGCGACTCAATCCGTTATCTGAAAGCAGGCTCCACCAAGCATCTGCAGAGGCCCCGTGCATCTGGAGGGCGGATGCTAATCCACCACCCATCTGTGCAGGGGTAAGGTCATAAGCAGGAGTTCTACGTTCGGCGGAAATCAGCCCCATCCCTGCGGAGACAAAAAACAGAGATGCCTTAGCGCTGCTCGCCGAGCGTCGAGCCTCGGCAATCGATCGCCCGTAATACAGGTCAGCAGCAGCTCGATCGGCGCTACGTCCCGAAGCGGCAGATCGCCAATTGGCAATCGTATCGAGGAGAGTCGCACCGATCATCTCTGGCTTGAGCGCCAGTGCGTGCTTGCCGCCCCTCTTTCTGGCGGTGCAATTGGTAACAATGATGGGCATCGGCACGATTCCAAGGGGTCATCGATTTTTTTCTATAGCTTCAGAATTTTGCCACAAAAAGCCGCACTTGTCCAAATAACTGCGCGGTGATTTTTTTTGGCCCTTGCAGTTATTTTGCGGTTATTTTTCTGTAGCGTAAAAAACTGAAGCATCCCTACTCGGGGTGCCTCTTGAGCCCCCTGTAATGTAAATGCATCGTTGTGCCCTCGGAGCACAAAGCGCCTACAGGCTGCTTGCCGATCTGGACCACGAGCCTTGGCGAGGAATTTGGCGTCAGGGGGCTGTCTGTTATGACAGCCCGAGCATAGGCTGGGCGCAGATTTTCCTGGCGAGCACTCCGTTTTGCCCTAACTGAGCTTGCCCGTGCTCATGGCCTACAATCGCCTCGTTCAACCACAGGCTGCCTGCCATGCCCCGGATGAAGCTTCCCATCGGCGTCCAGACTTTCGCCCGCATCCGCGAGGATGACTGCTACTACGTCGACAAGACCGGCATCGCCTGGCAGCTGATCGAGGAAGGTAACTACTACTTCCTCTCCCGCCCGCGGCGCTTCGGCAAGAGCCTGTTCCTCGGTACCCTGGCCAAGCTGTTCGAGGGCAACGAGCCGCTGTTTCGTGGGCTGGTGGCGCACGAAAAATGGGACTGGAGCCGACCTTATCCGGTGATCCGTCTCAGCTTTGGTGGCGGAGTTATCCGTGATGCGGCGGACCTGGGTACCAAGCTCGATGAGCTACTGGGCATCAACGAGCGACGACTGCAGGTCAACTGCGTGACCGGCGTGGCCGCTTCAGCGAGCTGATTCGCGAAGCCGAAAGTCTTCATG
>LNAP01002972.1_pt1 | contig 21932 bp, 18 predicted proteins | sample 602601 | NCBI WGS metagenome assembly LNAP01 (sample SAMN02440304, study PRJNA202911) | soil metagenome | biome: Subtropical and temperate rainforests or woodlands; isolation source: soil samples (1 kg each in a 20% v/v slurry with milli Q water) were... ...
TCCTTTACGGGGACCGGTTCACCAGGCCGACGTGGTAAATGAAGGTCTGCCTAGCGGCAGGCCGTTACCGGCCCACACACAAAAAATCTGACAGTCCCTACGCGCGACTCACTTTTTCCAGTCGCTGAAAAAGTAAGCAAAAAAGCTTGCCCCTACCTTGGCCTTCCGCTGCGCTCCAGGTCCCCTCGCTGCGTCGTTGCTCCGGGGGGCGGCGTACAGGGCCATCCATGGCCCCACGCCTGTCGCGGCTCCTGCCGCTCCACCCCCTGCTCAACGACTCCACTCGGCCTGCGCTAAAGGGGCGGGTAGATCACAAGCCAGATCAAGAGCTAGATCACCAGACAGATCACCAGCCAGATCAAGAGCGGATCAAGAGCTCGGCGGCGGTATGTTTGTGCTTGACCTTCCCCGTAGGTCAAGGTTGATCCTCTAGTCGAGCCCAGCGGAGACAAGCCATGTCCACCTTTCAAGCGTTCGATTTGCCGATTCAAGGTATGACCTGTGCCGGTTGCGCCGGCCGTGTGGAGCGGGCGTTGCAGAAGGTGCCGGGTGTGCAGCAGGCCAGTGTCAATCTGGCCACTGAGTTGGCGCGGGTCGAGGCCCCGGCTGAGGCTCTGCCGCAACTCATCGAAGCGGTGCAAGGCGCTGGCTATAAGGTCGCCAGCCAACGCTTGGAGTTGGCTATCGGCGGGATGACCTGCGCCAGCTGCGCCGGTCGTATTGAGCGGGCGTTGGCGCAGGTGCCGGGGGTGCAGAACGTCAGCGTTAATCTGGCTACTGAACGCGCGGTTTTGCAGCTTCTGGGCGGGGTCCAAACCGAAGCGCTGGTGGCCGCGGTACAACACGCTGGCTACAGCGCCAGCCCTATTAGCGCCGCCCAACCCCAGCAAGATCCGCAAGTCCGTTTGCAAAAGGAACGCTGGGCGGTGGCGCTGGCTTTGTTGTTATCCCTGCCCCTGCTCGCCCCTATGCTGTTGGAGTGGACCGGTTTGCACCTGATGCTGCCGGCCTGGGTGCAGTTTGCCTTGGCCACGCCGGTGCAATTTATCCTCGGCGCACGTTTTTATATCGCCGCGTACAAAGCCGTGCGCGCCGGTGCCGGCAATATGGATTTGCTCGTGGCTCTTGGCACCAGCGCCGCCTATGGGCTGAGCGTGTATCAGTGGTGGTCGGCGCCTGCCGGTGCCATGCCCCATCTGTATTTCGAAGCCGCCGCCGTGGTGATCAGCCTGGTGTTGCTCGGCAAGTACCTGGAAAGCCGCGCCAAACGCCAGACCGCCAGCGCCATCCGCGCCCTGGAAGCGCTGCGCCCCGATACCGCCGTGCGCCTGCGTGGTGATGTGGAGGAAAGCGTGGCCATCAGCGCCATCGTGTTGGGTGATCTGATTGTGGTGAAACCGGGTGAACGTTTTGCCGTGGATGGCGAAGTGGTGGACGGCCAGAGCCATGCCGACGAAGCGCTGATTACCGGCGAGAGCCTGCCCCAGGCCAAGCAGCCGGGCGACCGGGTCACCACCGGCGCCATTAATGGCGAAGGGCGCTTGGTGGTGCGCACCTTGGCCTTGGGCGGCGAAACCGTGTTGGCGCGGATTATCCGTCTGGTGGAAGACGCCCAGGCCGCCAAGGCGCCGATTCAAAAGTTGGTGGACCGCGTCAGCCAAGTGTTTGTGCCGGTGGTAATCGGCGCCGCCCTGCTCACCCTCGGCGGCTGGCTGCTGGCCGGCAGCGGCGTGGAAACCGCGTTGCTCAATGCCGTGGCCGTGCTGGTGATCGCCTGCCCTTGCGCACTAGGGCTGGCCACCCCGACGGCGATCATGGCCGGCACCGGCGTGGCGGCCAAACACGGCATTCTGATCAAAGATGCCCAGGCGTTGGAGATCGCCCATAAGGTCAGCGTGGTGGCCTTCGATAAAACCGGCACGCTCACCTCTGGCAGCCCGCAGATCGTGCACATGGCTGCTAACGACGAGCATCGCCTGCTGCGTCTGGCCGGCGCGCTGCAACGTGGCAGCGAGCATCCGTTGGCCAAAGCGGTGCTCGACGCCTGCCAAACCCAGGCCCTGGATCTGCCCTCTGCCAGCGATGTGCGTGCCCTGCCCGGCCGCGGCATTGCCGGCGCGGTAGACGGCCAACAGCTAACGTTGGGCAATCGCCGCCTGCTGAATGAAAGCAACCTGCCAGGCGAGCATTTCGACGCTCAAGCACAGGCGTGGGAAGCCGAAGGTCGCACCCTCTCCTGGCTGCTGGAGCTGCAACCGACGCCGCAGGTAGTGGGCTTATTGGCCTTTGGCGATAACCTGAAACCCGGCGCTGCCGAGGCTATTGCCGCACTGCGTCAGCGGCATATCACCTGCCACCTGATCAGCGGCGATAACCAAGGCAGTGCCCAGGCCGTCGGTACCGCCTTGGGCATCGACTCGGTACACGCGCAAGTACTGCCTGGGGATAAGTCAGCTTTGATCAATGGCCTGAAACAGCACGCCACCGTGGCCATGGTCGGCGACGGCATCAACGACGCCCCGGCGCTGGCGGCGGCCGATGTCGGCATCGCCATGGGCGGCGGCACCGATGTGGCCATGCAAGCGGCCGGTATTACCCTGATGCGCGGCGACCCACGCCTGGTGCCAGCGGCGTTGGACATCAGCCGACGCACCTATGCCAAAATCCGCCAAAACCTGTTTTGGGCCTTTATCTACAACCTGGTAGGTATTCCGTTAGCGGCTTTCGGCCTGCTCAACCCCATGCTGGCTGGCGCCGCCATGGCCCTATCGAGCGTCAGCGTGGTGAGCAACGCCCTGCTACTCAAACGCTGGAAGCCCAGCTTTGAAATCGAGCAAAAGGAGCACCAACAATGAACATCGGCCAAGCGGCAAAACGCTCAGGCCTGAGCGCCAAGATGATTCGCTACTACGAAGCCATCGGCCTGCTGCAAGCCGCGCAGCGCAGCGAAGCCGGCTACCGCTACTACCAGCCGCAAGACCTGCACACCCTGGCCTTTATCAAACGCTCGCGCGACCTGGGTTTTTCCCTCGAAGAAGTCGGCAAACTGCTCACCCTCTGGCAAGACCGCCAACGCGCCAGCAGCGACGTAAAGGCCCTGGCCCGCCAACACATCGACGAGCTAAACCGCAAAATCGAAGAACTCACCAGCCTGCGCGACACCCTGCAAGAACTGGTACACACCTGCCACGGCGACGACCGCCCGGATTGCCCAATACTCAAAGACCTAGAAAAAGGCTGCTGCGCCTAGCGTTGGATCTTGATCTTGATCTGGCTTGTGACCTTGATCTGGCTTGAGATCTGCCCGCCCCGTTTACCGCAAGGCCGAGCGTAGTCGTTGCGCAAGGGGGTGAGCGGCAGGAGCCGCGAAAGGCGTGGGGCCATGGATGGCCCTGCACGCCGCCCCCTGGAGCAACGACGAAGCGAGGGAAGTCGCAGCGAAGCGTAGACCCAAGGTAGGGGCAGACCTTTTTGGGTACTTTTTGGGGCGACTGCCAAAAAGTACCTCGCGCGTAAGGCGCGAAACAAAAGGCTCAGCACACGCGGTACCGAAGACCAACACCACAACACGCAGCGCGCCCTACGAAAACCGCACCACGCCCACCAAACGTCTTAAGCCTGCGACTGCAGGTAGTTCTGCAAGCCAACCCGATCAATCAACCCCAACTGCTGCTCCAACCAATACGCATGGTCCTCCTCCGTGTCCTGCAACTGCACAACAAGGATGTCGCGGCTGATGTAATCCTTATGGGTTTCGCACAGCGCAATACCCTTACTCAACGCCGCACGGACTTCGTACTCCAGCTTAAGGTCAGCACGCAGCATGTCCGGCACCGTGGCACCTGGGAACATCGGTTTAGGCGTCATATCCGGCGTCGCTTCAAGAAACAGAATGCGCTGCAACAGGGCGTCGGCGTGTTGGGTTTCTTCTTCCATTTCGTGGTTGATGCGCTCGTAGAGCTTGTTGAAGCCCCAGTCCTGATACATGCGCGAATGCAGGAAGTACTGGTCACGGGCGGATAGTTCGCCGCGCAGCAGATCCTTGAGGTATTCGACGACTTCGTTATTACCCTGCATGGCTAAATCCCCGCACAAAAATTCCAGAGGCGAAAGCTTCGGCCGTCAACAGCGGGCGGTCAAGCTCGGCGTTTAGGCAATACCGTCACCGCCAGGCCGATAAACACCAGCGCACAGGCCAGCCAACTGGCCGGCGTCAGTTGCTCATCCAGCAGCAACCAACCGGCCAACAGTCCGGAAACCGGCACGGCTAGCGCAAAAGGCGTAACCACACTGGCTGGGTAGCGGCGCAGAAGAAAACTCCAGATGGCAAACCCGACGGTGGTGGCCAGAAAGGCGATAAACAACAGGGCGGCAATACCGCGCAGGGTTAGATGCGTAAGGGCAAAGCTAATGGCTGCCGGCCCCTCGAACACATAGGAAAGCGCCAACAGCGGCAGCGGCGGAATCAGACTGATCCAGCAGATCAGGCGCAGCATGTCGGTGGCACCGGAGCGTTTGGTGGCGATATTGGCGCAGGCCCACATCAAGGCGGCAAACACCACCAAGGCGAAGGCCAGCAGGCTATCGCCCAGCGGCCGCTGCCAGCCGATCAGCACCAGGCCGCTCGCAGCTAGAACCAGGCCGGCCAAGGCACGGTGGCTGGGCCGTTCGCCAAGCATAACGGCGGCAATCAAGATGGTGAAAAACACCTGGCTCTGCAGCACCAACGACGACAAGCCCGCCGGCATACCCACGTGCATGCCGACAAACAGCACACCGAACTTGAACACGCCAAGCAACAAGCCAATCTGCACAATCCGCCACAGCGGCGCAGGCATCGGCCCGCGCAAAAACAGCAGTGGCAACGCCGCCAAGGCAAAGCGCAGGGCGCAGAACAGCAGCGGCGGAAAATCCTGCAATCCGACCTTGATCACCACAAAGTTCACACCCCATATCAGGGTGACCAACAAGGCAAGCAGGGCGTGGCGAATCGGCATGGCAAGGCTCCAGAAAAACTGGGGCGTACGCTAGCAGCTAGGGCGGGGGATGTATGGATACAGATGGGAACAAATTCGTAGGTTGGGTCGGTCCGCGTTCGGTGAGCCATAGGCGAAGCCCAACGGGCCGGCGCAGCAGGCCAGCCCAGCAGAGAGCCCAAAGGGCTCCGCGTGTAGGTTTCAAAAAGGACGCTGAGGATCCAATCGTAAGTTCCGGCCGAGACCTACAAGCGCCGTCCTTTGGACGGCCTGTTGGGCTTCGCCTTCGGCTCAACCCAACCTACGTTACCTGTCACTGCAACCACGGTGGCGGTGGCGGTTCATCGCTTTTGGCGGGGCCTTCGGCATCTGCCCGCGCCGCTTGCTTGCGTTGCTCATCCAAGCGCGCAGCCTCGATTTCACGCATCACCGCACCGACATCCGCGCTCTCTTCTTCCTCGGCAAACTCACCGGTCAGCACGCTGGCTGGGTGCAAGGTGCCGGCTTCATAGAGCGCCCACATTTCCTTGGCGTAGCGGGTGTCTTTGAGCTCCGGGGCGTAACGGCCGAAATACGCGGCCATGTTGCCGACGTCCCGTTCCAGCATGGTAAAGGCGTGGTTATTGCCAGCGGCGTCGACGGCCTGCGGCAGGTCGATAATCACCGGACCTTCGGCGTCCAATAGCACGTTGAATTCCGACAAGTCGCCATGCACCAGGCCTGCACACAGCATCAGCACGATCTGGCGAATCAGGAAGGCGTGGTAAGTGCGCGCCTCTTCCGGCTCCATGGTCACGTCGTTCAAGCGTGGCGCGGCGTCACCGTCGGCACCGGCGATCATTTCCATCAGCAGCACGCCGTCGAGGAAGTCGAACGGTTTCGGCACGCGTACGCCAGCGCTGGCTAGGCGGAACAAGGCCGAGACTTCAGCGTTCTGCCAGTTCTCTTCCTGTTCCTTGCGCCCGTGCTTGGAGCCCTTGGCCATTGCCCGGGCGTCGCGGCTGTTACGGACCTTGCGGCCTTCCTGATACTCCGCGGCCTGACGGAAACTGCGTTTATTCGCTTCTTTATAAACCTTGGCACAACGCAACTCTTTACCGCAGCGCACTACATACACCGCTGCTTCCTTGCCGCTCATAAGCGGGCGCAGCACCTCATCGACCAAGCCATCTTCAATCAAGGGTTCAATGCGTTTTGGAGTCTTCATCAGCTTTTATCAATGGTCCTTTTATGCCAGATGTCGAAGGGCGTGCCATGGCGCGTTAGCCGGCTGGCGCCCATCCTCTCACAGCCCGCCGCAGATGCCGACCCTGCAGACGCGACAGAGGGCAAATCGTTGGCATATGGCGTGTGGATTCCCACGCAGATTGGGTACAAATTGCCCCTCCATCGTCCCGCGCAGGCGCAGCCCCAGGGCTGGAGATCGTCAGTAAACGATGTACCCCGTCGAGATTATGGATCCCCGCCTTCGCGGGGACGACGGAGATTTAACCGAAAACGCTAGAGCTAATCGCGCTGCAAGTTCTGTTTCAACGCCTCCATGGCATAGCGTACTTTCGCCGGCTGTGCGTCGCGCCGAGGGGTCACTAAATACAGCGGCAATGGCGCATGTTGCCAGTCGGGCAATACCCGTTGCAGGCGTCCGCTGGCCAGCTCGCCGCGTACTTCCGGTTCCGGCTGAATCGACAGGCCCATGCCGGCCAGGGTGAATTCCCGCGCGGCAATCATATTGTTGCAGCTGATGCGGCTCTCCAATTTCAGCCGCCGCTCTTGCCCCTTGCCGTTGTGCAGCAGCAACTGTTGCGGCAGGTGCTGGGTGCTCAGGCTAAGCCAGTCGAGGTGCTGCAGGTGCTCGGGCGTGTCGAGATTCGGGTGCTGTGCCAGGTAGGCCGGTGAAGCACAGAGCACGGCGTTCCAATCGGCGACATGGCGGGCTACCAGGCTGGAGCTTTCCAGCCGGCCAACGCGGATGGCGATATCAATGCGCTGTTCAATCAGGTCGACCTGCTCGTCATCGAAAAACACCTGCAAGCGCAGTTGCCGATGGGCCGCAAGCAACGGCGCCAGCGCTCGACTCAAGCGTCCGCCAGCAAAGCCTACGGGCGCCGCAATTCGTAACTCGCCAACCGGCGCATCGCGCAATTCCAGCAACCGCTGCTCGGCCTCCTGGGCCAATGCCAGCACCTGAGCACAGCTGCGATAAAAAGTGGCACCCGCTTCGGTCAGGGTGAGCTTGCGGGTGGTGCGATGCAGCAAGCTGACCTGGGTACTGGCTTCCAGTTTGCTGATCTGCTGGCTCACCGCCGAGGCGGTCATGCCTAGCTCAAGCGCAGCAGCCACCATCGAGCCCTTGTCGACCACCGTGGCAAACACGGCCATGCGCTTAAGCTGTTCCATTATTAAGTTCTACTTAACTGTTTAAGCCTTTTTAACCTATTTCTACCGCCTTTACCCATCGCAGATGATGAGCGCCAGTTACTCACCCACCTGGAGAAGGTTATGAAACTCGCATTGATCGGCGCCAGCGGCTTTGTTGGCGCAGCCGTTTTGCAGGAAGCCCTGAACCGTGGCCATCAGGTCACCGGTATTGTTCAGCATCCAGAAAAGCTGGCGACTCACATCCACCTCAAGGCAGTTAAGGCCGATGCCTATAACGCCGATGCGCTGGCTAACGTGCTCAAGGGCCATGACGCGGTGGTAAGTGCCTTTAATCCGGGTTGGGATAAGGCCGATATCCTGCCGCTGTTTCTAAAAGGCAGCGCGGCGATTGTGGCGGCGAGCAAGCAAGCCGCGGTTGGCCGTTTGTTGGTGGTCGGGGGTGCGGGCAGTTTGTATGTGGCGCCAGGGCTGCAACTGATCGACACGCCGGACTTTCCCGCGGCCTACAAAAATGGCGCCGAAGGGGCGCGCCAACATCTCAACCAATTGCGTGAGGAACAGGAGTTACGCTGGACCTTTCTGTCGCCGCCCGCGCTGCTGCAACCAGGCACCCGCAGTGGCAAGTACCGCGTAGGTGGCGACGAGTTGTTGATGGATGGCGCGGCGCCAGCAGGCATCAGCGTTGAAGACTTGGCCGTGGCCATTGTTGATGAGCTGGAGCAGCCGAAGCAGGTGAACAAGCGGTTTACCGTGGCCAGAGAGTCCGCAGCCTCTTAGGAGCGACCTTGGTGGCGAACCCGGTAAACGAAATTCGCGACCGGCGTTTGTCGGGCCGGTGCCGCTATGACGCCTCTTGCGGCAACGTCAGCTCAATGGTTTCGCCAAACGATTCGTCCAACCGCTGCAGGTCGGAGTGAATCGCTTCGGCGTCATCGGCCAGGCCCACCGCCAACGCGCAAAACTCATCGGCGGCGCCAAGAAACGCCATCACTACCAGCGGATCAAACTCGGTGCCACTGCCAGCGCTGATCAGTTGCACAGCGTCGGCATGGGTGCTGGTCTGCCGGTACGGATGGTGGGCGGTGAGTGCTTCGTAGCGCCCCACCACCGCCATCAACCGTGCTGGCAGCGGAATCTGTTCGCCACGTAGGCCTTGTGGATAACCGCTGCCGTCCCAGCATTCGTGCTGGCTGTGGACAATATATTTGGCATCGCTAAGGAAGGTTTCAGTGCTGCCCAGTTTGTCTTCGGCGGCCTGTAACGCTGCGAAGCCGGCTTCGGCGTGACGGTGCACAACCTCCACGTCGGCCGCTTCCAGCGGCACCAGGGTGTGGATAATCCGGTCCGGCAACGTCAGCCGGCCGATGCCATGCAGCAGCGCCGATTTGCCCAGGCGGGCGATGCGTCCCGGCGTCAGTTCCTCGGCCAGCGCCGGCTGCTGTTTGGCCAGGTTGCTGGCCAACGCCACCATATACGGTTCAACGCGCGCCAAGTGCCCGCCACCGGGGTTCTCGCGCATACGCGCCAGCCCAGCCATGGCCTCAATGGTGACTTCCTGAAGCTTCTCGATATCGCGGGTGCGGCGGCGGACTTCCAGTTGCAGGTATTCGCTTTTGTCGCGCAAAAAGTCGGCGCTGGCTTTCAGTTGCAGCTGTGCTTTAACCCGCGCCAGCACCAGCGGCGGGCTGATGGGCTTGGTGATGTAATCCACAGCGCCGAGGTCAAAGCCGTGCTGCTCGTCTGCCAGCTCAGTTTTGGCGGTGAGGAAGATCACCGGAATATCGCGGGTTTGTGGATCGGCCTTGAGGCGTTTGCACACGTCGTAGCCGTCCATCAGCGGCATCATGATATCCAGCAGAATCAGATCCGGTGGCGGGCTGCTGATGGCAATGCGCAGCGCCTTGAGCCCAGAGCTGGCAACCTTGACCCGGTATTTGGGCAGCAGCAGTTCGCTCATCAACTCTAGGTTTTCCGGGGTGTCATCCACCACCAGCACTAGCGGTTGTTCGGGTCGGTCAAGTATCCCGTCCATGCCCTTCTCCTGTCCGTTCTGGGCCAAGCCCTACAGGCTCAAGCCACGCTGTTTACTGGTGTGCCGCAATAACGTCAGGGCCTGTTCAAAATCGTAGCAGCGAACGGCCTCGGCCAACGGCGCATAGTCGCCGTCGAACGCGTTGCGCAGCAGACACGCCTGCGCCTCGAATACCTTGCCGGCACGCGGATCATCGTGGGCAAACAGCCCGGCCAACTGCTGACAAACTGCCGCCAGCTCAGCCTCGTTGACTGGCGGCGGCGCATCACAGGTCGGCGCTGGCCATTGCGCCTCAATGGCGTGCAGCAGCGCGCTAAGGCTTTGGCTAACGTCGCTGATCAGCGTTTCCAGCTCAGCGCCGGCGCGAACATCCTTTAGCGCGGTTTCCAACAGCGCCGCCTGAGTCTGCAATTCCACCGCCCCCAGGTTACCGGCCAGGCCCTTAAGGCTATGGGCCAGACGTTCGGCAGCTTCTCCCTGACCTTGGTTCAGTGCTAAACGCAGTTGCTTGCTGAAATCTTTTTGGCTGGCGGCAAATTTCAGTAACAAGCTTTTATACAGCTGGGGTTTGCCCAGCACGCGCCGCAAGCCGCCGGCCAGGTCGACACCGGGCAACAGCCAGCCTGACATGGCCGGGCTGGCGCGGTGTTCACCACTGCCGGCAACGTCCAGGTGCAACCAATGCGCCAGGGTGCGCCAGAGTTGATCGGGGTCCAGGGGCTTGCCCAAATGGTCGTCCATCCCGGCTTGCAGACAGCGTTCGCGGTCAGCCGGCATAACGTTGGCGGTCATGGCGATAACCGGCAAATGCGCGAACTGCGGTTCGGCGCGCAGGCGGCGGGTCGCGGACAAGCCATCGAGCACCGGCATCTGCATATCCATCAGCACCAGGTCGAAGTAGCCCTCGCCACGCGCCAGCAAGATGTCCACGGCCTGAGCACCCTGCTCGGCCTGCTCAATCTGCAAGCCGGTTTCTTCCAGCAGCCCGCTGGCCACTTCACGGTTGAGCTCGTTGTCTTCCACCAGAAGCACGCGCTTGCCGCTGAAATTGGGCAAGGCCGCGGGCATCGGCAAATCGCTGCTCGCAACCGGCGGCCGGTTGTGATTGTGGTTGGATAGCGCGCTCACTACCGCCTCAAGCAGCACCGAAGGATTGAGCGGTTTAAGTAGCACATCATCGACCCCGGCCTGGCGGGCGTCGTGCAGCACCTCTTCACGACCATGGGCGGTCACCATCAGCAAACGCGGCTGCGTCTGCAGGTTAAGGCCCTGTAACTGCCGCGCGGTTTCGATGCCATCCATGCCGGGCATTTGCCAGTCGAGCAACACCAGATCAAACGGCCTGCGCTGATCGGCCAGTTGCACCTGGCGCAAGGCCGCATCACCGGACTCGGCGGTTTCCACCCGAAAACTCATGCCCACCAGCATGTCGTGCATTACCCGGCGGGCACTGTCGTTGTCGTCCACCACCAGCACATGGCTGCCGCGCAAATTGGGCTGGGCTTGCAGCGACTGCTGGTGCTCAGCGCAAATGCCCAGCGGCAGCCGGCACCAAAACAGGCTGCCACTCCCCACCTGGCTCTGCACCCCAACGCGCCCGCCCATGGCCTCGGCCAGGCGTTTGCAAATGGCCAGGCCCAGGCCGGTGCCACCGTATTTACGTGTAGTGGAGCTGTCGGCCTGCTGGAACGATTCGAACAGGCGCTCCAACTGGTCATGGCCGATACCAATGCCGGTGTCGCGCACGGCGAAATACACCTGCACCTGGTCGGCGCTTTGCTGCTCGGCACGAATCAGCACCTCGATCTCACCGCGCTCAGTGAACTTCACCGCGTTATTGGCGTAGTTGATCAGGATTTGCCCAATGCGCAGCGGGTCACCCACCAGTTGCAACGGCAACTTGGGGTCGAGGTTAAACACCAACTCCAGGTGTTTGCTGGCGACCTTATCGCCGATCAAATTGGCGACGTTTTCCAGCACCTGTTGCAAGTTGAAGTCGATCTGTTCAATGCCCAGCTTGCCGGCCTCGATTTTGGAGAAGTCGAGGATGTCGTTGATCACCCCCAATAGGTGGTTGCTGGCCTGCTGGATCTTGTCGATATAGCCGCGCTGGAGCGGCTGCAACTCGGTTTTTTGTGCCAGGTGAGCCATGCCGATAATGGCGTTCATGGGTGTGCGAATTTCGTGGCTCATATTGGCCAGGAAGTCCGACTTCAGGCGCGCCGCCTCCTCTGCCAACTCCTTGGCATCGGCCATCGCCGCCTCGGCCTGCTTGCGCGCGGTGATGTCGCGGCTTACCCCCACCAGCCCAAGGGGCACGCCACGGTCGTCACGGAAAATGGTGCGTAAGGTGTCGAACACCACCCAGTGGCCATCGGGATAGCGCACCCGGCCTTCGCTTTCATACGTACTGTCGCGGGTAAGCGCGGTGTAGTCGTGCTCCTCACGTTTGGTCGCCCAGTCCAGGTTAAGCAGTTCGTGATCGCGCTTGCCCAGCACCTGCTCGCTGCTCTGTCCGAACAGTTCGGCGCAGGCCTGGTTGATACCCAGGTAACGGCCCTGAATATCCTTGAACCAGATAGGGTCGGGAATGGCGTTGATGATCGCCAGCAAGGTACTGCGCTGGCGTACCACCTCGGCCTCGGCCAATTGCCGCTGATGGATTTGCGTGCGCAGGTGACGGTTCCACAGCACCACCACCAGCAACGCTGCCAGCACGCCAAGAATGTAGGGCCAGCCCACCAGCAACATTCCCTGCCAGCTAAAGGCCGATAAGGGCGGCAGCCAGCGGTCGAGAATCTGCTCGCGCTCCTCGCGCTCCAAACTGGTGAGGCCCTTGTTTATAACCGTAACTAACTGCGGCCAATCGCGGCGCACGGCAAAGCGCAATTCGCTGCGCAACAGCCCCGACTCGCCCCGCAACTCGATGTTGGCCAAGCTCAGTTTGCGCATCAGGTAACTGACCGAAATCATATTGCCGATATAGGCATCGGCGCCGCCAGAAGACACCGCGCGCAAGGCGTCTGCCGTGGTGCCCACTTCAACGATCTGCGCCTGGGGTACAGCGGCGCGCAGCAGGGCTTCGGTGACATACCCGCGCTCCATGGCCACGCGCCGGCCGCGCAGGTCATCAATGCTGCGAATCGGCAGTTCCTGGCGGGTGAAGATCAGGCTATTGCTGGTCAGGTAGGAGTCGGTAAACGCCATGCTCGCCTGGCGCTCTTCGGTTTTCGCCACCGAAGAAAGGAGGTCGACTTCGCCTGCATTCAGGGCCGCGACGACTGCGTTCCAATCCTGCAACGGCACGGTTTCAAACCGTATGCCCAGGCGTTGGCCAAGTAGTGCCAGGTAATCGCCGCTGATGCCGCTGTGCTGACCGCGTTCGCCGAACACATCGAAGGGCTCCCAACCATCCTTCTGCACGCCAACGCGCACCACCGGGTGCTCGGCGATCCAGGTGCGCTCCTCGGCGTTCAGGTTCAACGGCGCGGCGTGCAACTCGACAGCCGCCACCAGCAGCAGCAGGCTAACCAGCCATGCCTTGCAACCACCCATACTGCCTCCCTTGCGTCAGTTCTCTCAGCCAGCTTAGCCAGCCTGGAGGCCGACGCTACTTCTGGGCCGGCGCTCGACGCCACTGCGGTAACCCGATCAACACCACGGCACTGATGATCACCAACATCGCCAACCACTCCTCGCCACCGATCTGCTCATTGGCAAACCAAATGCCCAACAACACCGCCACCACCGGATTGACGTAGGCATAGCTTGTCGCGGCAGCCGGACGCACATGCTTGAGCAGGTAAACGTAAGAGCTGAAGGCGATGATCGAGCCGAAAAAAATCAGATACAGCAACGCACCCCAACCGGCGGCGCTAGGCATCTGGGTCATACGTTCGCCACTGAGCACACTGCCAAGCAGCATGACCGCGCCGCCGCCGAGCATTTCCGTAGCGCTGGCCATCGGACCATTAGGCAGCGGCAAGGTTTTACCCCACACCGAGCCGAACGCCCAACTGGCCGCAGCAAACAAAATCATCGCCGCCCCGGCTGGGCTGGCCTGCAAATTGGAACCCAGGTTTAACAAAGCAATGCCGGTCATACCCAAGGCAATGCCGGCCCACTCCAGCTTGGAGTTGCGGTGCCCGAACCAGCGATTAAACAGCAAGGTAAACAGCGGCACCGTCGCCACCGCCAACGCCGCCACACCGGAGGCCACCCCGGAATGCTCCGCTAACGTCACCCCACCATTACCAAACGCCAACAACAACGTGCCCACCATCGCCGCGGCCCGCCACTCCCGCCACGTCGGTGCCGGGGTGCCGCGCAGGCGCAACCAGGCATACATCAAACTACCGGCAATCAGAAAACGCACCGCCGCCATTAATAGAGGCGGCCAGGTTTCTACACCGATACGGATAACCAGATAGGTCGAACCCCAAATGATGTACAGGGCAGCGAAGGCAGCAACAAGCAACAGCGGAAAACGCGTGCGCATGGAAGGCTCGGCAGAAGGCAGGCAAAAGAGGGAGTGTAGGGGGTGAAACGTGGAAGGCGACAGGCACAGTGGCGAGGGTGATTGGCTGTACACCTCGCAGCCCTTGGAAACACAGGTCGGAATTTCGCTTGCAGGGTCCGCTAACAATCGGATGGCCGCCCCCTCGCGCCTATGGTAACGACACCGAGTAGACCCCAACCCTCTCCCCCAGCCCCTCTCCCGCTAGCGGGCGAGGGGAGCAGATCGGCGTTTGCCCTGCCAACTTAGTCCAGCTTTTGATCTTGATCTGGCTGTTGATCTAGCTGTTGATCTACTCGCCCCGTTAGCGCCAGGCCGAGTGGAGTCGTTGTGTAAGGGGGCGCCGGCTAGGTTGAGCGGCAGGAGCCGCGAAAGGCGCGGGGCCAAGGATGGCCCTGCACGCCGCCCCCTGGAGCGGCGACGTAGCGAGGGGACCCGGAGCGCAGCGGAGGGCCAAGGTAGCGTAAGGCGCGAAACAAAACGCTCAAGCCCACGCGGTAATGAACATATAAAACGGCGAAGAGCGAACCCTCTCCCCAGCCCTCTCCCGCAAGCGGGCAGAGGGAGCCATCTACGGTTGACGCAAGGCCGCGCAAAACTCAAATCCGGAAAAGCAAACTCACTTATCCGGCATAGGCATCGGAAACGGCATCACATTCCCCACCCCAGCCCGCGCCTCACTGATCTTCGGCGTGCCCAAACGCTCCACCTCATCAATCCGCACAATCGCATGCATCGGCACAAAACTACGCACCACGCCCTCAAACTGCGCCTTCAGCTTCTCCTCACTAGGGTCAACCACCACCTGCGTGCGCTCACCAAAGACAAACTCCTCCACCTCGAGAAAGCCCCACAGATCGCTCTGATAGATCTGCTTGGCGTACATCTCGAACACCTGGCCTTGGTTGAGGAAGATCACCTTATAGATAGGTTCACGCTTGCTCATGGGCGGGGAAAAAACCGGGGGAAATTTTCGGGGGCGGGATCATAGCATAGCCTCCTGGCAGGCAATGCTAGGCCTGCCGCACCGTCGTCCCTATAATGCGCGGTTCTTCGTACCGCCCATCTCTTTGAGATCCAGACGCGCATGAGCAAGAAGCTGTATATCGAAACCCACGGTTGCCAGATGAACGAGTACGACAGCTCGCGCATGGTCGATTTGCTGGGTGAACATGAGGCCTTGGAAGTTACCGCCCGCGCGGAAGACGCCGATGTCATTCTGCTCAATACCTGCTCCATCCGTGAGCGTGCCCAGGACCGGGTGTATTCCCAGCTGGGCCGCTGGCGTGAGCTGAAACTGGCCAAGCCGGACATGGTGATCGCCGTCGGCGGTTGCGTGGCCAGCCAGGAAGGCGCCGCCATCCGTGATCGTGCGCCCTATGTGGATGTGGTGTTTGGCCCGCAAACCCTGCACCGCTTGCCGGAAATGATCGACGCCGCGCGCCTCACCCGCTTGCCGCAGGTGGATGTCAGCTTCCCGGAAATCGAAAAATTCGACCGCCTGCCCGAGCCACGCATCGACGGCCCCAGCGCCTTTGTGTCGATCATGGAAGGCTGCAGCAAGTACTGCACCTTTTGCGTGGTGCCCTATACCCGTGGTGAAGAAGTCAGCCGGCCGTTTGATGATGTGCTGGCCGAAGTCATTCACCTGGCCGAGCACGGCGTACGTGAAGTGACCCTGCTGGGGCAGAACGTTAACGGCTTCCGTGGCGTCACCCACGATGGCCGCACCGCCGATTTGGCTGAGCTGATCCGCGTGGTGGCCGCCATCGACGGCATCGACCGGATTCGCTACACCACCTCGCACCCACTGGAGTTCTCCGACAGCCTGATTCGCGTGCACGCCGAAGTGCCGGAGTTGGTCAAACACGTGCACTTGCCGGTGCAGGCGGGCTCCGACCGCATTCTCGCGGCGATGAAGCGCAACCACACGGGGCTGGAGTACAAGTCGATCATCCGTAAGCTGCGCGCCGCCGTGCCGGATATCAGCATTACCTCGGACTTTATCGTTGGCTTCCCCGGCGAAACCGAAAAAGACTTCGAAAACACCCTGCAGTTGGTGGCCGACGTGGGTTTCGACTTCTCCTATTCCTTCGTTTATAGCGCCCGCCCTGGCACCCCGGCGGCCGACTTGCCGGACGACATTCCGGCGGAAACCAACCGCGAACGCCTGGCCCGCTTGCAGCACCGCCTGGACCAACAAGGCTTTGAGATCAGCCGCAAGATGGTCGGCAGCATCCAGCGCGTGCTGGTCAATGATTTCTCCAAGCGCGACCCCGGCCAACTCACCGGGCGCACCGAGAACAACCGCATCGTCAATTTCCGCTGCGACAATGCGCGCCTGATTGGCCAGTTCGCCGACGTACGGATCGACGAAGCCAGACCGCACTCTTTGCGCGGCAGCCTGGTCATAGAAGAACAAGCCGTGGCCGAGTGCCACTAAAGCCGCAGATGCCCGTGCTTTCCCAGGCGGGCATCCGGGGTTATCCTTCGACCCATCTCAGTGGCTACCGATACGACCTTGAACGCACCCATAGAACCGCATCGTTTTATCCTCGAACCCTTTGAACAACCTGTGCGGGCAATTCGACGAGCACTTGCGCTTGATCGAACAGCGCCTGGCCATCGAAATCCGCAACCGTGGCAACCAGTTCGAACTGGTGGGCCCCACCGAAACCACTCAGGCCGCCGAGCAACTGCTGCGCCGCCTGTACCGCGAAACCAACGCGACGCAACTCTCCCCGGATGTCGTCCATCTGTTTCTGCAGGAGTCGGCGGTTGATGAGTTGGCCAGCGGTTCCACGGTGGAAGCCAACGTCGCCCTGCGCACCCGCAAGGGCATGATTCGCCCGCGCGGCGTCAATCAGCAGCGCTACGTAAAGTCGATCCTTAACCATGACATCAACTTCGGCATCGGCCCAGCCGGTACAGGTAAAACCTACCTGGCCGTGGCCTGCGCAGTCGATGCACTGGAACGTGAACAGATTCGCCGCATCCTGCTGGTACGCCCGGCGGTGGAAGCCGGCGAGAAGCTCGGCTTTCTGCCGGGCGACCTGTCACAAAAAATCGATCCGTATCTGCGCCCGCTCTACGACGCGCTGTATGAAATGCTCGGCTTTGAAACCGTGGCCAAGCTGATCGAGAAACAGGTGATCGAGGTTGCGCCGCTGGCTTATATGCGCGGTCGCACCCTTAACAATAGCTTCATCATTCTCGACGAAAGTCAGAACACCACCCTTGAGCAAATGAAGATGTTCCTCACCCGGATCGGCTTTGGCTCCACGGCAGTGATCACCGGCGACATCACCCAGGTCGACCTGCCGCGCGGCACCAAGTCTGGGCTAACACACGTGATCGAAGTGTTGAAGGATGTGCCCGGCATTTCCTTTACCCACTTCCTGTCCAAAGACGTGGTTCGCCACCCGCTGGTGCAGCGCATTGTCGAAGCCTACGAGCGCTTTGAAAGCGCCGCCGAGAGCAAGGCCGCCGACAGCAAAAAACAAGCCGGCAACGCCGAGGCAGATCGCGGCAATGCTTGAGCTTGATCTGCAGAACGCCAGCAGCGCCGCCAGCCCAAGCGAAGCCCAGTTCCGCCAATGGTGCACACTTGCGCTGCGCCAGCGCACAGCCGATTCGGAACTGACCATTCGCTTGGTGGATGAAGCCGAAGCGCGCGAACTCAACCACACCTACCGGCAGAAAGACTACGCCACCAACGTGCTGTCTTTCCCCGCCGACGTGCCCGATGAATTACTCGATATCCCGCTGCTGGGTGACCTGGTGATTTGCGTACAGGTGGTGGACCGTGAAGCCGCCGAACAAGGCAAAAGCACCGAGGCCCATTGGGCGCACTTGGTGATTCACGGCTGCCTGCATTTATTGGGTTACGACCATATCGATGACGAAGAAGCCGTCGAGATGGAAACCTTGGAACAACAATTGCTCGCTGAATTGGGTCACCCTGACCCCTAGCCTGGCTTTCAGGCACCAGAAAGGAACACTGAGTAAACAGCATGAGCGAAGACCGATCGAGCAACGGGCAAAAATCCTGGTTAGGCAAAATCACCCAGGCTTTTGCCCATGAGCCGAAAAACCGCCAGGAGCTCCTGGAGCTGCTGCGCGAAGCCCATCAGAACAAACTCCTCGACAGCGAAGCGCTGGCCATTGTCGAAGGTGCCATTCAAGTGGCCGACCTGCAGGTTCGCGACATCATGGTGCCGCGCTCGCAGATGGTCAGCATCAAAGCTGGGCTGACCCCGCAAGAGCTGATTCCGGCGATCACCGAATCGGCCCACTCGCGCTACCCGGTCATCGGCGAAAGCCTCGATGACGTGATCGGCGTGCTGTTGGCCAAAGACCTGCTGCCACTGGTGCTACAAGACGCCAGCCAGCCGTTCAACATCAAAGACATGCTGCGCCCGGCCACCTTTGTGCCCGAATCCAAGCGCCTTAACGTGCTGCTGCGCGAGTTCCGCGCCAACCACAACCATATGGCCATCGTCATCGACGAATACGGCGGCGTGGCGGGCCTGGTGACCATTGAAGACGTGCTGGAACAGATCGTCGGCGACATTGAAGACGAGCACGATGTTGAGGAAGACAGCTATATCAAACCGCTGCCCAGCGGCGACTTCCTGATCAAGGCGCTAACGCCGATTGACGCCTTTAACGAGTCGTTCGACAGCACGTTCACTGACGACGAATTCCACACCGTCGGCGGCCTGGTCATGAGCGCCTTCGGCCATCTGCCCAAGCGCAACGAAATTGCCGAAATCGGCGACTTCCGTTTCCGCGTACTGAGCGCCGACAGCCGCCGCATTCACCTGCTGCGCCTGACCCGTATCGACCGCTAACACCGCCGTAGGTTGGGTTGAGCCAAAGGCGAAGCCCAACACCGCGCGCACGGCCCAATGCCGACCAGGAAAACAATGAACTGGATTTCTCGTGCCGGCTGGGTCGGCAACCTTGTGGCCCTCGCCGCCGGCGCCCTCACCACCCTCGCCCTCGCCCCCTTTGATATCTGGCCCCTGGCCCTGGTCGCCATCGCCCTGTTCTACCTCGGCCTGCGCGACCTCAAACCGCGTCAGGCCATGGGCCGTGGCTGGTGTTATGGCTTTGGTCTGTTCGTAGCAGGCACTAGCTGGATCTACGTCAGCATCCACGACTACGGCCAGGCCTCAATGCCGCTGGCGTTGTTCCTCACCGTTGGTTTCTGCGCCTGCATTGCCTGGTTCTTCGCCCTTCCCGCCTTCGTTTGGGCGCGCTGGTTGCGCCGCAGTGAAGCGCCACTGGCCGATGCCTTGGCGTTCGCCGCCTTGTGGCTGGCGCAAGAAGCTTTTCGTGGCTGGTTCTTGACCGGCTTCCCGTGGCTGTATTCCGGCTACAGCCAGCTGGATGGTCCGCTTAGCGGGCTGGCGCCGGTGGGCGGTGTCTGGCTGATCTCTTTTACCCTGGCACTGACGTCAGCCCTGCTGATCAACCTGCCACGCCTGGCCAGCCGCAAAGCATTTCTCGCAGCCGGCCTGGTGCTGTTGATCGCGCCCTGGCTAGTGGCGTTTGGCCTAAAAAACCATGCCTGGACCGAACCGGCTGGCGCCCCGCTAAAAGTGGCCGCGATTCAGGGCAATGTGGCCCAGGAAATGAAGTGGAACCCCGAGCACCTCAATGCCCAGTTGGCTCTGTACCGCGACATGAGCTTTAGCGCCAAGCCAGTGGACCTGATCGTCTGGCCGGAAACGGCGGTGCCTATTCTCAAAGAGTTTGCCGAAGGCTACCTGAACGTCATGGGCCGTTTCGCCAATGAGCGCCAGTCCACGCTGATCACCGGCGTGCCGGTGCGCGAAGTAAATGCCCAAGGCGAAAAGCGCTACTACAACGGCATCACCGTGATCGGCCAGGGCAGCGGCACGTACTTTAAGCAGCGCCTGGTGCCTTTCGGCGAGTACGTACCGCTGCAAGACCTGCTGCGCGGCCTGATTGCCTTCTTCGACCTGCCCATGTCCGACTTCGCCCGCGGCCCTGCCGAACAGGCGCTGCTGGAGGCCAAGGGCTATAAGATCGCGCCGTTTATTTGCTACGAAGTGGTGTACCCCGAGTTTGCCGCCAGCCTGTCCGCGCAAAGCCAGCTATTGCTGACGGTGAGCAACGACACCTGGTTCGGCACCTCCATCGGCCCCCTGCAACACTTGCAGATGGCGCAGATGCGCGCGCTCGAAGCCGGGCGCTGGATGATTCGCGCCACCAACAATGGCGTCACCGGGCTGATTGACCCGTTTGGCCATATCACCACGCAAATTCCACAGTTCGAACAGGGCGTGTTGTACGGCGACGTGGTGCCCATGCAAAAGCTCACGCCGTACCTGCAATGGCGTTCGTGGCCGCTGGTGATTGTGTGCGTCTTGCTATTTGGTTGGGCGCTGGTGGCGAGCCGGATTGCCAAGACCGTTTAACCACTTACGCCGTCATCCCCGCGCAGGCGGGAATGACGATAATCCGTGCGCACGGCCTCTCACCGATAAAACAACGGATAGGCAATCTGCCCCGCCACTTCGTTGAGCAAAATGCCGGTCTGCCAGATGCTTTTGCTCTCCGGCAACCAACCGCCCAACGGCCGCTGATTGGGTACGCTCATAAAGCCAACCGGCGCGGCCACCACGTCAAACCCGGCACGTTCAAAGCACCAACGCGAGCGCTGCATATGGGCAGCATGGGTAACCAGCAGCACGCGGCGAATGCCGTCTTTTTCCAGCATCTGCGCACTGAACTCAGCATTTTCCAGGGTGGTGCGGCTGCGCCCTTCCTGCCAGCGCACCGGCACGCGGAAGTCGCGCACCATCACCTCGCTCATCAACTCTGCTTCGCTAACGGTTTCACCATAGGGTGAGCCGCCGCTGATCAGCACCGGCAAACCGGTGATTCTGGCCAGCCGCGAGGCATATCGCACCCGCTCAACCGCCAAGTGACTGGCCTGATCGCCACCCCAGGCCGGATCGTCGCGCTCACGCCCAGCGCCCAACACCACAATGGCATCCACCTGCTGGGCCAGACCGGCGATTTGCGCGGGCGTCAGTGCCGGTTCGCGCTCAACCACACGCGCCAGGCCTTCCACAGCAATCGGCAGGCTGCTAACCCACAAGCCGCCAAAGCCCAGAACAAAACAGGCCAACGCCACACGCGGCATGCGCCGACGCAACCACCAGGCCAACAGAATGAGTAGCAGCAAGCAGCCAGGCGGCAGCAACAGTTGTTTGAATAAATACCGCAGAACCATCGCGCACCTCCCCCGGGAGCGCGAAGCCTACCGGGGTTTAGAGGCGCGGAACAACTGCGAGCCGCAAGCGCTGCAGGGCTGTATGCCCGCCCCCGGATGCCAGAACGCGGCCGTACCGCACAACGCGCAGAGCAGCTTTTGCCGGCGCTTAAGCAGGCCTTTGGGTTTAGGCATTCTGGCGATAGGCACGGGGCTGATATGCACGGTACGCACAGGTTTGCTGGGGGCCGGTGTTTGCTCGATCAGCGCCAACTCCTTGGCGGCTGCATGCCAGCCGCGCAGCCAATGCAGGTCGCGATCAAGGTAGGCCTTGATCAGCTCCAGCTCGGCCTGGGTAAGGCCTCTGAGCTCAAGTTCTTCAGGGGTTTTGTTGCGCAGCAGTGAGTCGCTGTCGGCTTCGTCCAAGGCTACGGCAAGTCGATACAACAGGCGTCCGTATAGACCGCCCTGAGCTTCTTCATGCCGTAAATCTGCCATCGGCAACCTCGCCTACTCCATGCCTGTGTTGTTCCTCAGAGCATAGTTTCGCTCAGGCAGCGAGCGGGCTGCCGCGACAGACGGCGGAGCGCTTGGCGACAGGCGTAATCAGGGTTTCCCAGGCCCCTGGCGGGTCATGTATGCTACGGCGTTCTTCGAGCAACCCATGGGCAACGCAGTATTGCCATGGGCTGTCAGTCACTTTTTTAGTCAAAGTAGCCATGCACGAACACTATCAGCCCCGTGAAACCGAAGCCGCCGCGCAAACCTACTGGGACGAGC
>LNAP01008453.1_pt1 | contig 21925 bp, 26 predicted proteins | sample 602601 | NCBI WGS metagenome assembly LNAP01 (sample SAMN02440304, study PRJNA202911) | soil metagenome | biome: Subtropical and temperate rainforests or woodlands; isolation source: soil samples (1 kg each in a 20% v/v slurry with milli Q water) were... ...
TGGAGTTTGGGTATTACCACCATTCCCGCTGTTGTCGTCGACCAGCGCTATGTGATCTATGGCGATACCAATCTCGATCAGGCGCTGACCCGAATTGAACAATACAGCAAGGAGCGGCCATGAGTTTGCCCCACCTGCGGTTCGGTGTCGCCATTGCACTCCTGCTTGCGGCGACATCCAGTTTCGCGCTCAACACCGCCACCATTGTGGCCTCCAGCCTGTCGCCATCCTGCCTCGAATACCGGGTCGTAGGTATCTGCTACTGGCTGTCCTGCTCAGCGAGTGGTTGCAGGATACGCACCTCCATCAAGGTGCGCCACTATGTGCCGGATGCGGTGGTGTCGAGCTATTCAAACACCGGCGCGAATCCCTGGATGGAAGTACGACCCATGAGCCTGCCCAATCCCACCGCCCAGGCCGGGGGCGACGGTACCACCAATGACGATCACGAGAACAATCTCGCCAAATTCAAGAACAGCGATGTAATCGGTCATCCTGGTGGGGACGTGTTCAACGAGTTCGTGGCGGGTTCTGGGTATTACTGTCAGGGCGCAGGCACAGCGTTTGTGCCGTACCTGCTCAGCACCTTGGACACGCTCGCTTGGCGCTACAACGTACCGGAGGCCGTGTATCCCGAAGCGCTGATCCCTGGGCAGCGTGAGGTGGGGTCGCGCAGTGGAATGAACCTTTGGGGTAACGTCTATCCACGTGGCGGGTTCCTGCACCAGACTGACGACTATAAGGCGGGCGCCGTGGTGGCTCAGCGTGCGGGCGACGTTGTCACGCGCCGGGGCCAACTGCATGTGTATCAGCCGCTGCTGGCCAATTCCCGGGCGGGCTACTGGCCTGCGGGCGCACTAATCGAGGGCGATGCCTCGACCGGTAAGTGGCAGGAGCTCACGCCGCGTCTGTCCAACACCTGCACGGTGTTTCCCCATAATGAATTGATGACGCAGGCTCAGCAAGGCGACTACGCCTGGGCGCTGTGGCGTCCGTATAGCTGCTGTCAGCGCCGGGGGCAGACGTTCCTGGGCAGTGTGGATTTCAACTGAGCAATCAAGGGCATAACCATGAACCGTCCTGATAGGATAAAACCGGCAAGCGTGATGCCGCATTCGTGCCGCTCAGCGGTGCTGGCCTGCGTACTGGCTCTGGTCTGTGGCCTGGCCTCGGCGCAAAGCGGAGGATTCCAGAATAGTGGCAGCGTCATCGGGGATGAAGTCATGTACTCCATCGGCGGTGGCAACGCCGTTTCGATGAGTGGGGCAGCGGGGATGCGCTCCATTGGCGTCGGAGCCGGCTGGAACAGCAACCTGATCTGCGGCGACCTGTCGATCTCTACGACAATACAGAATCAGTTGAACGGCATCACCAACGGGTTCCAACAGATCATGTCCTCGGTGATCCAGAGCGCGACCAGCGCGGTGGCTTCGTTGCCTGCCTTGATCATCCAGCGTGCCGATCCGGGGCTGTATAACCTGTTGACCAACGGCGTGCTGCAAGCACGGCTGGATTTTGACCGATCCAAGCTCCAGTGTCGCGCCATGGCCGAAAAAATGGCGGACATGGCGGGCGGCCAGATGGGCTGGAACCAGTTGGCCGAAGGCATAGCGCTGCGTGAGGCGGTCGCCAGCAGCGATGCGGTCTCGGCGATCGAACAGGCCGAAACGAGTCGAGGCAACGACGGTGTGCCGTGGGTCGGTGGCGGTAATGCTGGCGGCGCGGGACAATCCCCGATCAAGGTAGTAGGCGATGTGACGCGTGCCGGGTACAACCTGGTCAATGGCCGTAGCGTGTCTGATACGTCCGCGATCGCTCAGGCCAGTTGTGCAAGCTTGTCTTGCCAGACCTGGTCGTCGCCTGACGCAGCCGTCCAGTGGGCGACCCGTGTCTTAGGTGAACAGGAGCAACGCACATGTGAATCCTGCACTAAGACCCAGACCGTGCCCGGTGTGGGGCTGACACCCTTGATCCAGGAGGAATACGACGCGAAGCTCCAGGTTTTGCAAGAACTGGTCACGGGTGCTCGCAACACCACCTTTGAAAACCTGCGCGAAGCAGGCAGTGCCTCGCTGCCGATCACTCGGGGCGTTATCGAAGCCCTGCGCGATGAGCCCGACCAGGATATTCTGGCCCGCCGTCTGGCGTCCGAGGTCGCGTTGGCCTCTGTGCTCGAAAAAGCGCTGCTGCTGCAACGCACGCTATTGACCGGCAAGAAGGAGCCCAACGTTGCGGCCAACGACATGGCGGTGAATGCAGTGAACCAGGAAAGCGACACGCTGGATCGGGAGATTCAGAACCTCAAAACCGAGCTGGAGCTGCGCCGCGAACTGGCGAATAACTCGCCCATGGCGATCATCCAGCGCCACAGCACACGGGCGGCTGGGTCACGGGGTGTCTACCAGGGCGACCCTGTGCCTGACCGCCTGCAGCAATTGCAGCGGCCCGCGCCGGGCGGTACACCATGAAGGCCCTGTGTTGGAAGGCACGCTGGCTATTGAGTCGGCGTACCGCCAGGGTGCTACTTTGGACGGTGCTGTTACTGATCGTGGCGGTGGCGGCTAATGTTGCAGGCATTTACCTCCTGGGCAGTCTTTCTAGCTGGGAACGATGGCTGGAAGAAGCATCAGGCTTTTTCCTGCTGTGGCGTCTGTGCCTGTATGGCGCAACCATCTATGGCTGGGTGTGGATGCGCCGACGGCTGCTCGCCAGGCAATCCGATGCGCACACCCGACGCCGATTACTTCGCACGGAAATCGCAGGTGGTCTGGCCCTGATCACACTGGAGTGCACGCTGCTGATGCAGGGCACATAGCGGGAGCGCTGAACCATGACGCTATTCACAACCGATTACCTGGAGTATTACCTGACGCTGGTGGGCTGGATCGTGCACAACGGCATCTGGTCGGTCCTGGTGGCCAGCGGCGTGTTTGCCATCCCCTTCATCGCCATCATTCTGCAGGAATGGCTCAAGGCTCGTGGCGAAGGCGCCGACGAAGGCAACAAGGGGCTGCTGTCGGCCGCGCGTATTGAAACCCGCGTGTGGGTGGCGGTTGTCGTGGTGCTGTTTGCTGGCATCCCGTTCATCGATGTGGACCTGAATCGGGTGCAGTTCGACGATGCACGGTCCCGCCAATGCGGGGTGAGCGTAGCGCAGCCCTCCGAGACGGGCTGGAGCCAGTCTTTCACCACGATCAACGACCAAAGTGCCAAGGTGCCTGTGTGGTGGGCGTTTATGCACGCACTCTCGCGTGGCGTGACCAGCGCCTCGGTGGCTGCCATTCCCTGCGGCACCGAACTGCGGCAAATGCGCATGGAGATCGATGCCACGCGGATCGACGATCCGGTGCTGGCCCAGGAGGTATCGGACTTTTCGTATGACTGCTACGGCCCGGCCCGCGCCAAGCTGTTCATGAACCGTCCAGAACTGGATGAAGCCCAGAGGCATGACGTCACCTGGATCGGCTCGCGGTATTTTGTGGATTCGGCGGGTTACTACGACAGTTACCGTTCCAGCACCCCGCGTGACGCCTGGCCCTATGACAGCACCCGTGATGCGGGCTTGGCCCAGGTACCCAGCGGTGGCGGCTATCCGACCTGTCGGCAGTGGTGGAGCGATGGCAGTCAAGGCCTGCGAGCTCGTCTGTTGGACCAGGTCGATCCTAGCTTGCGCAATCGCGTGGCAGGATGGGCGGGTTTTCTGAGTCGTGCCGAGGTGGATGACTCGGTCATTCGCGTGATTGCGGCGCCGCGCCAGCAAAAGCTCAACCAAGGGGCCGTCTATACCGACTACGGCGGGCAGATCGATAAGACAACAGCAAACATCGTGACTCGCGCAGCTGGCGACTTGGGCCTCACGATTGGTTCGATCGGTTTTTTCCCGGCCATGGACGTAGTACGCCAGGCGCTGCCCATGGTGTTGTCGTTCCTGAAGATGGCTCTCGTGATCTGCATTCCACTGGTGCTCATTATTAGCACCTATGAACTCAAGGCCGTGGTCACGGTCAGCGTGGTGCAGTTTGCTCTGTTTTTCGTGGACTTCTGGTTTCAGTTGGCACGCTGGATCGACAGCACGATTTTGGATGCACTTTACGGTCGAGGGTGGGGATGGAATCGACCGGTCACAAACTTTGATCCACTCATGGGCTTGAACAACAGCTTTGGCGATATGCTGCTTAACTTTGTGCTGGCGATGATGTTCATCATATTGCCTGGTTTTTGGGTAGCCGCCTTGAGTTGGGCCGGTGTTCGAGCTGGAAATTTTGTGGGTGGCTTGACGACGGGAACCTTAGACGCCAAGGCTGCTGGTTCCGGCGGATCTCGTGTCGCAATGGGCGCCGCAAAGTCAGCGGCAAAGTAGGTCAGGGTTCGTCAGGATCGCCCAAGTCGACGCGCCATCCGCTGTTGTTGTAAAGGCCATAGCCGTCGTAGCCTTCCCTCCACTCAGGTTGCTTTTCATCGTCATCCCAACTGGCATTTCGAGCAGCCCATGCGGCAACGATGGCGAAGGACGAGAGTAGTGTCAGCCAAAACGCGGTATAGAGTAGCCCCGCCAGCACGGCCAGTTTGACGATCCACAGCAGCACGCTAGCAACAGGAACAGGTAGACCTTGAGCCACCAACCAGTCAGATATCCGTCGTTCACCACGCACATAGCCACGCCATCCACGGCCAAGCCAGTAGCCCAAGCGTTTTGCCTTACTGATGCGGGTTGTCATATTCATGGCTATCACCTGCGGTTTGTCGATACGGCTATTCCAATTTACCCCAGTTCTCTCGGCTTGCGGACTTCAATGCGTTCCAGTCGTCGGGCGGGTTACCGCGACCGAGCATTTTTTCAAAGACGGCATAGGGGTCTGATTTGCTGCCTGCTGATCGCAAGGTTTGCTCGTCATTAACCCACGCAAACACAATCACCTTGGCCTTCGAGTCATATCGAAAAAACAGCCGAAATCGCCGCCCGATCTTGGCCCGGCGCCAATGGCGATAGACCGGCCCCAGCGTGTTGCCCTGGCGGTACTCATCCCGGCTGGGATCGCTGGGCACCACGTCCAGCATTAATTGGCTCAAAGCATTGAGCAGCTTGACGTTGGCATTGGACCGAAAGCCCTGCCGGTCATTCTGCTCGGCACGCCGGGCGGCAGCGTTCAGTTTCTGCAATTGCTCCACGACACAATCATGAAACAGCACTGTCCATTCATGCCGCTGCATCAGAGCGCCACATCGCCTTCGATTTCTTCATCCAGTCGTACGTCTGAGCCAGTGGCACGTTCTAACATCGACTGGGCCAGCTCTTCGGGTAGTGAACTTAAATTCCTGCCAGCTTGGACATCCGCTGCCAGCAACTCGAGGAACGCACCGATGGCCGGGTCTTCGTGTTCGGACTCGGCGCGGCTAACCGTGATCTGTCCGCGTTCATTCAAATCAAACGCCACTTTGCCACCAGCATCGACGCCCAGTGCCTGGCGGATGGGTTTCGGCAGTGTGATCTGGCCTTTTGATGTAATCGTGGCAAGTTCGCGAATAATAGGCATGGCAAGTTCTCCTGAACAACTATATTTTTAATGTAAGGTTTTTTCCTTACCGTGTCAATCCCGTGATGGGATCAGGTACGCAAGCCTATTGCGGGCATTGGTAATTGGAACACACCAGTCTCGCATTGATACTGGCGCAGCCAGACTCGATTGCTCTATACCCAAAGGGCTCAAAGGCTAAAAAGGTCAGGAAGAGGCAAGGGAATGGAGCCAAGGGGAAAGGCCCTACCTGAAAAGGCCAAAAGGCACTCCCACTAGCCCATCATCAGAGGTTTTACGATGCTCTTGCTGTTCCAGCGCAAACGGGTACCACCTGTTATTGATATGATCGCCAACCCGATGACTGCACCCCCAAAAGGGCTGACACGGCCAGAGTCGGCCGCGTCATTGTTGGCGACCCCTCGACGCCAACGTTTGCTGGAACACATCTGGCAACGCACCTCACTCTCGCGCAAGCAGTTCGCCTCGCTGTACCGCGTACCGCTGGAGCGCTATGCCGAACTGGTGCAGCAATTTCCCGCTTCGGAAAGCCATCACCACGCCTATCCTGGCGGCATGCTCGATCACGGCCTGGAAGTCGTTGCCTATGCCCTGAAACTGCGCCAGTCGCATTTGCTACCTGCAGGCACAACCCCCGAAGATCAGGCCGCTCAGGCAGAAGCTTGGACAGCCGCCACGGCCTATGCCGCGCTGTTGCACGACATCGGCAAGATCGCAGTGGATCTGCATGTGGAGCATGACAACGGCAGCACCTGGCATCCCTGGCACGGTCCGCTGACCCGGCCATACCGCTTTCGCTACCGGGAAGACCGTGAGTACCGGCTGCATAGCGCGGCCACGGGACTGCTCTACACACGGGTGCTCGATAGCGATATTTTGGACTGGCTTAACGGTTTCCCGTCGCTCTGGTCTGCATTGCTTTATGTACTGGCCGGACAGTATGAGCATGCCGGGGTGCTGGGCGAACTGGTCATACAGGCCGATCGCGCCTCAGTGGCCCAGGCATTGGGCGGTGATCCCGCACGCGCCATGGCCGCGCCTAGGCATGCACTGCAGCGTAAACTGCTGGAAGGTCTTCGCTATTTGCTCAAGGAGGAACTGAAGCTGAATCAGCCCCAGGCTTCCGATGGCTGGCTCACTCAGGATGCGCTATGGCTGGTCAGTAAAACCGTCTCGGACAAGTTGCGTGCGCATCTACTCTCGCAGGGCATCGATGGCATCCCGGCGAACAACACCGCCGTCTTTAATGTGTTGCAGGATCATGGCATGCTGCAGCCGACCCCCGAAGGCAAAGCCATCTGGAAGGCGACGGTCACGAGCGAGAGCGGATGGTCAAACACCTTCACGTTCTTACGCGTGGCGCCCGCACTGATCTGGGAGTCCGGTGAACGGCCCGAGCCTTTCTTGGGTACCGTGGTGATTGATACCACGCTCACTGGCGAGGCGGTAGACCGTACGGTGGAGGAATCGGTGCCCGTAGCGAGTCCACTGCCATTGGATCAGAAGTCTTCACCATCAGCCAGCGACACTACAGCTCCATCAATCTCGACAATGTCGCCCGTACCGCCTCAGGATACGGGCAATAGGTCGGATGTGATAGAAGATCTGCTGACGATGATCAGTATGGAGCCACCTTCTGCGGCGGCCGGTGGTGAGGACGCCTTGTCCATCACAATGCCCAAGCCATCCGCGTCGGCAATGGCTATCCCAACTACGGAGTTAATGCCAGCGTCCACTACCAGCTCGCCAGCCCCAACGGTACAACCGTCTGGCGAGCACTTCATGGCGTGGCTGAAGGAGAGCATCCAATCGCGCAAACTTATTATCAATGATGCGAGGGCGCTGGTGCATACAGTGAGCGACACCGCCTACCTGGTCAGCCCGGGGGTGTTCCAGCGTTACGCGCAGGAACACCCTCAGGTCGGTGTATTGGCAAAGCAAGAGGAGCAGCAAGATTGGCAATGGATACAAAAGCGCTTTGAAAAACTACAACTGCATCGCAAGCAGAATAGTGGGTTGAACATCTGGGCCTGCGAGGTAACAGGAGCGCGCAAGTCGCGGCGCCTGCATGGTTATCTGCTGGCGCAGCCCCAACATATATTTGTTGAATTGCCACCCAACAATCCTTACTTGGAAGTCATTAATAGATAGTCGCAATTTATCATTGCTGAAGACGCAGGAGGGTATGCGTTTAGTAAGTTGCTTGCCGTTGCCGGGTCCTGCCGCTGTCTTGCTGATCAACGACGGCTTCTGAGGCCACTTCCTCAAAAATCCATTGGCGAAAAGCCTGTAGTTTCTGCTCAATGATACGTTCAGCGCGATATACCACGTAGTATCCTAAAGCCGAGGCAAACTTGACCTCAGGAAGAAGCCGGACCAGTCTACCGGATGCAATGTCATCATGAGCCATAACGCTGCGTGCCAGTGCCACGCCTTGTCCATCGATTGCGGCTTGAAGCATTAATACGTAAACCCCTCTCAGACGCGAAATTCGGTACGCCGGCACGTTCGAACCAGGCCTCCCACGATGCAAAGCCGATATGGCGATCCACTGACAGATCGTGAATTAAGGTGTGGTGTGTAATATCGAGTGCGCTTCGAAATTGGCATCCTTCCCTTAAGAGCAAAGGTGAGCAGACAGGATAAATCTGCTCATCCATCAACTTTTCAGTAACTAGCCCCGGCCACGAGCCAGCCCCGTAACGCACACCGATGTCAATGTCCTGGGCAACGAAGTCCAGTGTCTTTAGACTTGTCTCCAGTCGAACGTCCAGGCCGGGCCAGGCCGTCTGGAATCGATCAATGCGCGGCAGAAGCCATTTTGCTGCGAATGCAGGACTGACCGTCACAATCAGTACTCCCGAACCTGATTCTTGCTGCAACCGTTGGAGTCCGAGATTTAACCTGTCAAACCCAGCACGGAGATCCGGTAGCGCCTGCTGCGCGCGATCGGTGGCGACAAGCCGCGATCGGCCTCCGGCACTTCGATGAAACAATCGGTAGCCGAGCCAATCTTCAAGGCTGCGTACGAGCTGCCCGACTGCGGCAGGCGTCACATTCAGCTCTGTCGCAGCTGCAGAGAAGCTATGGTGTCTTGCGCTGGCTTCGAAAGCACGCAAGGCATTTAAATAGGCAGGACGTTTCATACGATAAAGTTTTTCTTTCAATAGAAAGAAGATTAACTCAGTTGCTGTTGTCGCGAAACCTTTCGATAATCATCTTTGGAAAAGATCGCCTAATTGCGCGAAGAATAGCCTTTTAATCTGTCCATATCTATGCACATACTGGGGATGTGTAAAGTGGACCCCGGAATCGAGACAGCGGTTTAAGCTGTAATCCGAGGAGGAAAGCAGCGTGACAGAGGTTAAGAAACGCAAGGTTCACAGCGCAGAATCATGGAAGCGATCCGCGGGGAGAAGACGCTCAACGAAATAGGACAACAGTACGGCGTGCATCCCGTGGTGGTCAGCCAGTGGAAGAAGGCAATCCAGGAACAGGCAGCCACGCTGTTTGCCAGCAAGCGTGGCCCAAAGCCTGCAGAGCACGCCGACGAGGACCGCTTGTACAGCGAGATCGGGCGCCTGAAGATGGAATTGGATTGGCTCAAAAAAAAGTCCGGACTATGAACGCAGACGTACGGATGAACTGGGTCATGCAGGACACGTCCCTGCCGATTACTCGCCAGTGCGAGCTCGCGCAGGTGCCCCGGGCAACTTTCTATGGCCGCAGGCCCGCCAATCTGGCCAGTGATGAACACTTGCTGTACATGCGGCTGATCGACGAGGAGTACACCCGCCACCCGTTCTACGGCAGCCGCCGCATGGTGGTATTTCTGCAGCGTGGGGGCCACGAAGTGAACCGCAAACGGGTGCAGCGTCTGATGCGCGTCATGGGCCTGGCAGGTATGGCGCCGGGTCCGGCAACCAGTCATCCACACCCCCAGCACAAGATCTATCCGTACCTGCTGCGAGGTTTGCAGATCGTGCGGACCAATCAGGTCTGGAGCACTGATATCACCTATATCCGGCTGGCGCGTGGGTTTGTCTACCTGGTGGCTGTCATCGACTGGTACTCTCGACGGGTACTGGCCTGGCGCATCTCCAACAGCATGGACACGGCGTTCTGCGTGGACTGTCTACAGGAAGCATTGGATCAGCATGGATGTCCGGAGATCTTCAACAGCGATCAGGGTTCTCAGTTTACGAGCGAGGCCTTCACCGGCGTGCTTAGAGTTGCCGGGATCGCCATCAGCATGGACGGGCGTGGGCGTGCGCTGGACAACATCTTTGTGGAACGGCTCTGGCGTAGCCTCAAGCACGAGGACATCTACCTGAAGGGCTACAGTACGGTGGCTGAGCTCACGCTCGGACTGGTCGAATACTTCGCGTTCTACAACGGCGAGCGGCCCCATCAGGGACTGGGAAACCGCACTCCTGACGAGGTCTATGCCGATGGTATTGGCGGCGGCGCCAGGATTGCTAATCACTTTGACCGGGACGGAAATCCTTCCAGCCCGGTCGCATCGGGGCAGCGCCGTTCGGCTGCAGTAGAAGCAATGGATTTAGCTTAAACCCGGATGAAATCTGTCTTGACAGATGGGTCCACTTTATCTTAGGAAGGTTGATATGACCAAAAATTCAAAGCTGTTTGTTACCGCTGCTCTGGCATTGATTTTGAGTTGTGTAATCATGATCGTGCTTCACAGCTATGGGCCGCAGTCCTCTTCTATGGTGCAGTTCGTTGCCAACGGCAGGCACCCCATGGCCGCCATGTGGCCTGAGATGGGATGGCTGATGGTGCTAGGTCCGATGGCAATGTTTTTGTTTTTCGGGGGTGTCCTGACTTTCATCGCTCTGTTTGTCCAGTTTCTCTTCAAAGGGCAAGAAAATTGACGGAGGTGATTGCGATGAACCTTGTTGTAGGCTGGTTTGACTGTCCGAAAGGAATGCCGGAGCGGTTTGGCCTGATGGCGGCTGTCGCGTTCACCGGGTGGTTTGGCGCTAGAGGTATAGGGAAGGGGAGCCGTTGCAAGTCAAGGAAATATAGCTCATGAAATTTACACGCCGCTCTTTCTTAATTGGCGCTGCCCTGGCGGGAGGTTCGCTCTCAGCTGCTACGGTGTTATGGCGATCAGCATCGGCCGCTGAGTCGAGCGACTTACAGATTCCCGAATTGATCGATGCCCGCAGTCAGGGGCAGTCACTTGCACTGAAAGCACAGGTTGGCCGAACCTCCTTTTTCCCGGAGCGAGAGAGCACAACCCTGGGCTTCAATGGAAGCTACCTTGGTCCGACTTTGCGTGTTCATCGTGGCGACGACGTCGAGATCGCTGTTACCAACTCGCTTGGCGAAGACACGAGTGTCCACTGGCATGGTTTGCTTGTTCCTGGGGAGCTTGACGGCGGCCCTCATCAGATCATACGCCCGACGGCCACATGGCGACCGGTGCTCCCCATCCGTCAACCGGCTGCGACGCTTTGGTACCACTCGCACATTCATGGCCACACAGCAGAGCAGGTGTATGCTGGGCTGGCAGGCCTTCTGATCGTCACCGATGATGATGAAAAGGCGCTCGGGCTACCGTCAGAGTACGGAGTCGACGACCTGCCTTTGATATTGCAGGACCGTCAGTTCCAAGACGGTTCGCTCGTCCTTCCTCAAGGGATGATGTCGATGATGCATGGGCGACGAGGCGACACCTTAATGGTTAACGGAACCGTCAATCCGGTGGCCAGGGTGCCTCGCGGACTGGTTCGTTTGCGTCTAGTGAACGGTGCCAATGCCAGAAACTTCGATCTTGCGTTTGCCGATGATCGATCCTTTCACTGGATCGCTTCGGAAGGGGGCTTACTTGAAAGACCAGTCGAGCGGCGCTCTTTGACCCTTGCACCGGGCGAACGGGCTGAAATTCTCGTCGATTTTTCGGATGGTCGGCCGGTCACCCTGGAAACAGGGCCGGATAGCAGTCTCCCGATGATGATGGGAATGATGGCGCGCGCCTCCAACCAGGTAGGTGCCGGGCGGGATCTTCTCGTCAGGTTCGAGCCCCACGGCGCGGATATGCCCGTCGCCAAGGTGCCTGAGAAGCTCGTGACTCATGAGCGTCTGAATGTGTCGACGGCTGTTCGACGACGGCGCTTTGTAATGACTATGGGCATGGGCGGCATGATGATGGGCCGTGGCACTGGCATGTTAGGCATCAATGGCCACTCATTCGACATGGGTCGAATTGATGAGAGTGTCGGTCTTGGAGATACAGAAATTTGGGAAGTCTCCGGAGAGATGATGGCGCATCCGTTCCACATCCATGGTGTCCATTTTGAGGTTCTGAGTCGAAATGGCTCAGCCCCGGGTATTCAAGATCAAGGCCTTAGGGACACGGTCGTGGTTCAGGAGCCCGTCGAGCTTCTTGTGCGATTTTCACAGCCGGCGGCGACAGCGCCCTTTATGTACCACTGCCATGTCCTTGAACATGAAGACGGCGGGATGATGGGCCAGTTCGTTGTCCGCTGATACTTTCCACCTAGTGGATTTCTACACAGAAGGGATTCCGAAGGTGTGACCCAATTTAGGGCTAACAACGTAATAGGAATAGATTATGCATCGAAATGATCCTTTGACTCCTGCCGCGCTGCCGCGTCGGGGTTTCCTCTCTAACTTGGGCGCGACCGTGGCGGGCGTGCTCACTCTCGGTGTGGCCACCAGGACCACTACAGCGTCCGCCCAGCGCGGACCTGCTCCGGCGAGTAACGCGCTTTCTCAGGACACTTGGCTGGATGGTTTGGATGGGCAGCATGGCCAGATCTTCGAGGCGCCCGCGCTTCACGGTGGGGCAGCGTTGAAGCAATCGCGGAACTTCCTGGATGTATACCGGGACGTCTACGGCTTGGAGAGCAGCGAGGTCGACGTGGCCATTGCCGCCCACGGCAGTGCTCTCTCTTTATTTTTCCAGGACCGAGTATGGGAAAAGTTCGGCCTGGGAGAGCGCTTCGATGTTAAGGACCCTCGCACCGGAACGGCAGCTCGCCGCAACGTCTTCGCTTCCCGCGAGGAGGGCGGTGTAGTGCCCGCGGACGCCTCGGTCGAGGCGTTGCAGGACCGCGGCGTGATATTCCTGCTCTGCAACAATGCCCTAAACGGCTTGGCTGGCAGGCTGGCCCAAGCTGGGCTCGGCACCCCGGAGGCAGTTCGGGCGGACATTCTAGCTGCGCTGCTCCCGGGCGCGCAGGTGGTGCCGGCGGCGGTGGTGGCGCTGAGTCGCGCGCAGGAAAAGGGTCTCTCCTACGTCTACTCCGGCGGCTGAGTCAATGTTCAACGGGCGAGATGATGGATCATCGGTTCCACATCCATGGAATCCACTTTGAAGTCCCGCGTTAAGTTTTGCCGGGATATACCTCGATGGTCGTGATCCGAAGGTCACGACCACGGTTGAGCATAGCTAAGTTCAAGGAAGTATCACGATGACTGAGATAATCGAAATTGCACTGCAAGCATCCATTATAGGTATCGGTGCCACGGTGATCCTTGATCTATGGATTGCCGCCGGCTCGAGGTTTCTTGGCATTTCAGGCCCCAATTGGGCCATGGTAGGGCGTTGGGTGGGGCATATGCAATCGGGGCGCTTCACACATAAAAGTATTGGCGCGGCGTCTCCCATTCGCGGAGAGCTTGCGCTTGGTTGGATAGTGCATTATGCCACTGGGATTGCGTATGGCCTGATTCTCGTCGCGCTGTGGGGCGACGGGTGGTTGAGGCAACCCACCATGTTTCCACCCATGCTCTTGCTGTGGGCATTTTTGGTTGCGCCATCAGTAGTGTCCCAACGTTTTTCAGAGTAGAGCGAGCTGTGTAGGCTCGAATTCTGGCTCATCGTCGGGTTCGTGTTTTTCAAGTAGTTGATTTATGGGCGTTGTTTCAAACATGGTCAGGCTTAGGATTTGTAGGATTTCATGAAGACTATTGGGCAGATGCAGACGTTTCTTGGCAATGGCGATCAGCACGTATGTGCAGACTGCGATCCAGATTTGCGTCTTGACCGCATTCTCGCTGGTGCCCAGAAACGTTTTGATTCGCAAGTGCTGCTTGATCCATTTGAAGAACAGCTCGACCTGCCAACGTTGTCGGTACAAGTCTGCAATCAACGTGGGCTCGAGCGCGAAGTTGTTGGTCAAAAACGTGATGCGCTTTCCGCTCTCGTCCTTGACCACGACGCGACGCAGCGGCGCGGGATAGTCTTTGCTCGAGTAAAAAACCGTGAGCACGCCGATTTGATCGCACACGACATTGGTGTTGACTCGGTCGACAGGTCGGGAGTACCGACGCTTGAATTGGGTGTTGGACTTGGCCCGGGTGACGAAAAAGGCACTGGCCTGATGGATCAGGAACAGCCGTCCAAAATCGAGATAACCCCGATCCAGCAGATAGTAGGCGCCGGGTTCGATCTGCAAGTGATCCAAGGTGTTGACCTCGTGCATCTTGCCGTCGCTGATGTGGATGAACGTCGGGATCGAACCGCGCAAGTCCAGCAAGGTGTGCAGTTTGACCGCAGCCTTGTGTTGACGAAACGGTGCCCATGGATACACCGACAGACACAGATCGATGGTGGTTGCATCGAAGGCGTAGACAGTCGCTGCCAGATCGATAGCCAGCGGTTCTTGCGCATACAGAGTACGCGCCATCGCAATCAAATGCTGTGCAAAGTCGGCGTAAATTTGCCAAGGGCGCGTGGCGTTGGCGTTGGCCAAGGTGTTGCGCGAGACCGTCTTGCAGCGCAGGCCCATGTGATACAGCCGCTTGGTCTGCGCACGCAGGTTCAGTTCGATATCGCGCAGCGACTCGCGATACGTCAACTGGGCAAAAGCCATCGTCAAGAATTGATCCATGCAGGAAAAATCCTTGACCTTGTGATTGCCCCGATAGCGAGCGACGCAGCGACGAAAAGTGCTCAGCGGCAGAAACGCCATCAGCTGAGAAAAGACAAGCTTGCCTTGGTTCATGGCGGTCCTTTGCGTACAGATACGAAAGACCATAAGCCATGGGCTCGACGTTCAAATCGAGACCAGACTTAAATACCGGAAAACCAAGGTAAATCATTAACTTATTAAGCCCTAATGTGAAAACGTTGGGACACTACTGACGTTATATCTAAATGAATTTGTGGGTAATAGCAAGCCGGTGAACACACATTGACGAACAACCGCAGTTGCGGCCGTCAGTTTTTAGCCGTCGGGTTAACGGTGTTAACTACGCCGCTTCAGGTTGCCACCGGTGCGGCAGCAACTCTTCTATCCGGTTATTCGGATGGGTGGGCAGGCGGGCGAGCACGTCCTTCAGATAGGCATACGGATCGTGCCCATTCATCTTCGCTGACTGGACCAGGCTCATCACGGCAGCCGCACGTCGGCCCGCTCGCTGGGAGCCAGCGTCTAACCAGTTCTTGCGCCCAAGGGCGATCGGACGGATCTGGTTCTCGATATGGTTGTTGTCTATCGGTAATCGACCATCACCCAGGTAGCGCGTGAGCGCCGCCCAGCGCTTAAGACTGTAGTCCAGCGCCCGGGCAATACCGGTGCCGTCAGGTACCTTGATGCGGTGCGCCGCCATCCACGCATGCAATGTCTCGGCAATAGGTCGCGCTTGGTGCTCACGTAGTCGCTGCCGCTTTTTGGGGCACAATGCAGCGCCTCGAGCTTCGATCTCGTAGAGCTGCCCGATGGATTTCAGTGCCTGTTCGGCGATCAGGCTCTTGCCGGACTGATGCTGTTCGTAGAACTTTCGCCGGGCATGTGCCATGCAACCGACCTCAGCGATGCCTTGCTCGAAGCTGGCTTTATAACCACCGTAGTCGTCACATACGAGCTCGCCGCGCCAATCACCGAGGAAGGCCCGGGCGTGGGCGCCTGAGCGTCCTTCGGTAAAGTCGTAGACTACCGCCTTCAGGTCCTGGAAGGCGCCGGGGGCATAGGCCCACAGGTAGGCGCGATGCGTTTTCTTGCTGCCCGGTTGCAGGACTTGAACAGGTGTTTCGTCCGCATGCACCACAGGTTCGTTAAGGATGGCCTCGCGCAGAGCATCGACCAACGGCTGCAAACGCACCCCGCACACGCCTACCCACTCAGCAAGCGTGGAGCGGGGGAGCTTGACGCCAGCGCGCGCAAATATCTGTTCTTGGCGATACAGCGGCAGGTGGTCGGCATACTTTGCCACCAGCACGTGGGCCAGTAGTCCGGGGGTGGCGATGCCCTTGTCGATGACCTGTGTCGGGACCGGCGCCTGGGTCAGGGTCTCGCACTGACGGCAGGCCCACTTGCCGCGGACATGCTGCTCGACGCTGAACACACCTGGCACATAGTCCAGCTTCTCGGAGACGTCTTCGCCGATGCGCTGCATCTGACAACCGCAGGTGCAGGCCGTGGAATGGGGTTCGTGACGAACCAGGATGCGAGGTAATTCAGGCGGCAGGGCTTGGCGTTTGGGTTGGGAGACCGCCTTCTGCGCGGGCGGCTGACCGCTCAGATTCATAAGCTCTTGCTCAATGGCAGCGATGTCGGCATCGACCGCGTCTTCCAGCAACAGCCCCTGCTCGCCGCCGAACTGCTCACTCTTCTTGCCGAAGCGATACCGGCGCAGCACCGCAATCTCGTGCGTGAGCTTGCGGATGTGCGTTTCTTTGAAGTGGAGGTCGTGCGCCTGCCTGGCCACCATTTGGCGGGTTTCAGCCAACTCGCCCATCAATTGCTCAGCCAACGCCCGTAGGGCATCGGCATCAAGCTGATCGAGATTGGAAGCAGACTTCAGAGACATGGATGCCATGATGCCAGACCAGAGTGCAGCGCACCATTGGCACTGCCCCGGATTGCAAATCCGCGTCACAAGATGGCGATCGACTCGTATTCGCCTAAACGTTGCCACGGCAGGCCGATGACCAAGGCGCGTGCCTGTTCAGCGGTGAGCTCTATCTGAGTGTCGCCAGGCCTAGGCCAGTGCACACTGCCTTGAAGCAGGCGACGCACGGCCAGCCAGAGTCCGAATCCGTCGCACACCAAGACCTTCAGTCGGGTGCCGCGGCGGTTGGCGAACACTTAGGCGTGATACGGTTGCGAGGCACCGAAGACCTCGACGACACGGGCCAGCAGACGATCCATGCCGCTACGCATATCCACCGGATCTACAGCCAGCCAGATCTGGTCGATCCGAATCATCTCATGAGCCGGTGTAGCCAAGCCGCACAGTCCTCGGAGGCGCTAATAGGCCAAGCGATGTGGGCAGTCATGCCTTGATGACGTAACTCAATGCGAATATCTTGAGCTTGCGTCGTGTGCGCCAACGCCTGCGTTGGCAACTTGCCGATTTCCAAGGGCACGAACACGCCTTGCGGGCCAACTTGGCTCGCTGCCGAAATGGGCTCCTTGTGGGCCACCACCCGAGCGGGTTGCTCGGATCGCTCGCGCTCTGCTACCCACCTGCGAAGTAAATTTGGATGAAGGTCGTAGGCGCGTGCAACGGCGGCGACCGACACCCCGAGCTGTTGGCAACATTCAATGACTTCGTTTCTGAACTCCTGACTGAAGGAGCGCTTACGTCGCCTCCCTTCACCAAGCTGCACTTCGTTCATGCACATCTCTCCACCGTAAAGGTCGAACTACTCCACGGAAATATCGTGGAGACATGCATACTGACGAACTATGCCGGTCGGATCAATGTGTGTTGCCCAGACGCTTACTAAGATTTGGCATTTCCGGTCTGCCCGAATTCAGACCGGAGTGAACCGTTTCGAGCTGCGAATCACTTATGCATTTCGGAGCGAAAGAGGAAGGCAGCGAGGATCCCGAGGAGGATGGCGCCAGCGCCGAACGCGTGAAGTGCCGTTTCGATGCCAAACGGCAGCATTGCGCCAAAAAGCAGACTCCCGCTGCCAAAGCCGACAAACAGGGTGAACACGTTCAAGCCCATGGCTTGCCCGCGGTTTGGCCCCAAGTCGGTTACGATCCCGGCCAACAGCGGTTGTGTTAGATCGTAGCCGACCGAGAGCAGTGTCACCAAGATGGGCACCCCGATCAGTGGCATGTCGAGTGAGAGCGCGGCGGCACTGGCGCCCGCAATGAGCAGTCCGATGGGAATCAGGTGGCTTCTGCCGTAGCGATCGGCGAGCCGTCCGATCGCTGGACCGAGTAGGAAGCCGGGAATACCGTAGCCCAGAAGTGCAAGGCCGATCCCGACGTCGCCTAAGCCATATTTGCGTGAAAAATACACGCCGAGCCAAGTGAACACGCCGGAATGAAACAACGCATTGAGCGCAACGTAGGCATAGGTGCGCTGACCACGTGGGCTGCCCAACAAGGTGCGATAGCCGGCAAACAGGGCGCCAAGCGTTGGCTTCGCTGTACCGCTTTTGTTGCCCAACAGACCACGATAAGGCAACAGAAAGGCGAGAACCATCGTAGCGGCTGCGGCCACGCCAAAAAATAGGCCGCGCCAGGTGATGAATGGCTCGAGCATCACACCCGTGACTGCACCGACCGCCATGCCGCCGGCCATGGCACCAAATAGCCAGCCCAGCGGGCGGCCCCGTTCGCGGTAGGGAAACAGGTCGCCAATCAGTGCGAGGGCGAGTGGTACGACGCCGCTCGCGCCAAGGCCGGTCAACAGGCGCACGATCGTCAATTGCTCAGCCGACTGGGAAAATCCCGTCAGAGCGGTCAGAAGAATGAACGCTGATAGCGAAGCGATCATTATCGGACGTCGGCCAATCCTGTCAGATAGCAACCCGTAAAACAACGTCGCAACGCCATAGGCAATGAGATAGGCGGGCACCATCAGACCAGCCATTTCCACAGACACATGAAATACAGCGGCCAAACGCGGCAGCAGGCCTGGAAAAAGACAAGAAATGTGGCTCCGGTGAGAACCCATAGCAATCGTTCACTGCGTGCATTACCTTCCCGGGTAGTGATCGCTACACTCGTGTTTATGGTCATATTCAATTGCCTCTCATTAGATTTTGACGCCGTCAGGATAGACCTTCCAATTATGACAAGGTCAAGCGCTTATTGACGTTGAAAATCGCGGAGACCATCAAGTCCAGCTTCTCGTTCTTCGTTATTGCCAGTGTAGAAGCTACGATATTGTCTGAAGCTACCTCAAAGTTCGATGCATAGGTATAGGACTCCCCATAACGTCCATTCCGGAAGCATCAAGTTTTAATCGACTCTATTACAGTTTTGTAATCAAATTGACATCGCTATGTCATCGTTGTGTAGGTAGAGTTTTGAGGTGGCGTTGATCGCCGCTGGTCAACGCGTTGCCTCCTTCATGGGCACGGAGTAATAGGTGCTGATAAAAGTAGCTCCATGAATTTGTTTTATGTGAGAGGGTAAAATAAAGGATGCGTGCTCCCATGGCTTATTGAATGAGGCTATAAGGCGATTGGTTGCGTTATTTACATAATTTCATTGTGTTCGCTGAGGAACTGAACTTTCATCAGGTGGCGGATCGGGTGCACATCGACCGCCATCCTGCGGACGACGACAGACGCGGAAACTAGCCGCGTCTGTGACTTATTACTATCGAAGGTTGGGAATTGAGCAGACGAGGCCAAGCGTGGTATGGGTGAGGCCCTTTGGGCTAATGCTCTGGTTACTAATGAGCGATACAAACGCTAGGGGCTGAAAGAAAATGGTTTTGACGTTTCGATCTTCAAATTGTGCCCATAGTTCAATATTTTCCGGCGCATCGTATATTACAAGCCGATCAAGAGCATGATCGAGCGGTCGTCATTCTTTGGCTGCCTGACGGTGGCCGTTTAGCATGGAGCTGCGTCATTTACGTTGCTTCATCGTACTGGCTGAGGAGCTACATTTCACCCGCGCCGCCGAGCGATTGAACATTGAGCAGTCGCCACTGTCGCGGACCATCAAAGAATTGGAAGAAGGCCTGGGTGTACAACTGTTTGCCCGTAACCGGCGCGGGACTCGTCTCACCGCTGCGGGCGAGGTATTTCTGGTGGATGTGCGCCGCGTGTTTGTTACGCTCGAGCTAGCCCGCAGCAATGTTATCTCTTTAGCCTCGGGCTATCGGGACACGTTGCATATTGCCGTCTCTGATGGTGCTGTTGAGCCGCGCTTGTCCGCTTGGTTGGCGCGTTGTCGTGAAGAGGAAGCGGAAGTAGAGGTCCGGTTAACTGAGGTTTCGCTCGCCGAGCAGTTGCGTGGTTTGCGTGAGGGGCACTTCGATGCTGGACTCGCTCGGACGGACGATGTTGGCGACGACATCGAAGCCAGTGCCATCTGGCATGACCCGCTGATGCTGGCCGTGCCGGCGCGTCATCCGCTGCTCGTTCACCCCCAAGTGCCTTGGGAAGAGCTCGTACGGTACCCCTTGGTCGTTTGCCATCCCGAAGCGTGTGAAGGTTGCTATCGTCAGTTAGCCCGGTTGCTGCGCACCCTGGATGACGAACCCATTTTGGTCGAGCATGCCGCGTCGCTCGACATGGTGCTGACGCTCGTGGCGGCTGGCTATGGTCTAGGCTTTGTGACGGCCGCGCAGATGGCCACCTGTCGTCATCTTGGGGTGGTGGTGCGCCCAATTATGGATGATGCTCCCCCCGTATTGAAAACTTATGCATTGCGCCTGAGGGGGAATGGCTCAGAGCAACTGGATCGCTTCATGGCACGCCTAAGTGTTCAGGAGGGGAGTATCACCTGACCTTTGGGCGGGGGCGCCAATGAGTAGCGCTATAACGTTAGAGCTCTAGATTTTTCTCGGTTGCCGCCATCAAGTCGGCGGCGCTGCAGTGCAGTGCTCTGGCAACCTTGAGAATGATGCCCAGGGTAGGCATGTGCTCGCCTCGTTCAATTTTTCCCATATGTGATCGTTCTATCTCCGCCAGTTGTGCTAGCGCTTCTTGGGCAATGCCTCGCTCGGTTCGGATGGCGCGAACGGCTTGTCCGAAGGCTCTGGCCGGCTCGGCTTCATAGGTTGTTGCGCCGGTAGGACGGCCTCGTTGGATAGTACGCTTCTGCATCAGCAGAAGCTTGAAATAGGAGACTGTGTTAAACCACGTTAAATTTAACTCATGATAAGATTTAAGCTCACTTTTGAGTCTAACGTGATGCCTTTATAAGGCTATATTGATGCCCACAGTCAGCCGACCTCCAATGGTGATCACGCTTGCCGTTGCGAAAGAAATTTCGTTGCCGCCTATCGCCGCACTGCTTGCGTTGCAGATGGCACAGGAGCCGCAGACGCCTGTGCACCTTCACGAGATCCGACTGAGCGACCTTTATTCTGGGCTGAGCGGTGGCCGCTACAACGTTGCAATCGCCTTGCAGACCGGCGTGATGACTGCGTGCGCATCCGAGTCGCTGTGGAGCGACGAACTGGGCGTTGCAGTGCCCGTTGGTTCCCCGTTGCTGGCACACTCCGAGATCACAGCCGATATGCTAGATCGCTACAACGTGCTGCTATGGCCTCCCTGTGCCCGCCCGTCATTGCATGGGCAGATAGCAGCGCTAACTGAAGCGGCTGGCTGTGGATCGTCAGCATCTTCCTTTGAACTCATGGCGACTTTGGTAGCGGCTGGCTACGGTGTAGGTATCGCGCCACGCGCGCGCATTATGCAGGCTCGGGGCTGGGGCATCGTGCTGCGCCCCTTAGCCGGCGGGCCTCATCGGGTTAGCACTGAGCTTCTTCGAGCACCGCAGGATGATCTACCTGCGGTTGACCGCTTTGTCGAACGTGTCCGGAGAATGGCGGCAGATTATTCCCAAGGCTATGCGGTGATTGGCGACCAGACGTAATGATCTGCAGCACCCTGCCCAAGCTGGACCGTGTGACGGTCTCAATGGACGCACGGTCGGACAATGCCGCATGTGGCTTCATCACTTCACCAATATGCCAATCTGGAAAGCAGTGTCCCCAATTCCGCATGATGATATCTAGCCGTTTACAGGCCTTCATTTTCCGCTTGATCTGATCCTTAGGTGGGCCGGCTAGTTGGGCGAACAGCAGTAAGGAGGCCTTCATATTGCCAAGGACACGAAAGTGGTCCAAAATAGGGCCTAATTCGATTGTTCGAGTTAAAAAAAGTTATTTTTAATCAATGAGTTGACCGCATAATAACGTTCCCTTCACCCGCTCCACGTCAACATTCCACGGTGTTCCGTCAATGGCCATTAGGTTCTATAAGTCATTGATTGTTGGGAAGTTATTCTAATCTGGATGTTCCACTGACATCCATGGAAAGCTCCCTACAGCGCCTCTGAATGGGTACATTATTGGGTACATCAATACGTATGTACCCGGTGCCGGATTGTTGATGGGCGCAAACATCAGGTGAGATCAGCATAAGTCCAACTTCCCCGCTTCAGGAGTTGGCACCATGGCTCTGTCCG
>LNAP01001844.1_pt1 | contig 21923 bp, 21 predicted proteins | sample 602601 | NCBI WGS metagenome assembly LNAP01 (sample SAMN02440304, study PRJNA202911) | soil metagenome | biome: Subtropical and temperate rainforests or woodlands; isolation source: soil samples (1 kg each in a 20% v/v slurry with milli Q water) were... ...
CGAAATCACCGTCGCCCGTCGCGGGCTGATGCTCGTGCTGTCCTCGCCATCGGGCGCGGGCAAGTCGACGCTGGCGCGGCTGCTGCTCGGCGCGGTCACGGAAGCCGCGGTCGCCTGCGCCGGGCGCGCCGATATCGCAAGGGCGGGCGCGGAATATGCCCGTGCGTTCAGGTCACTGGTCGAGGCGCTGCGTCTGCGCGCATGATTGTGCTAATCACGAAACGGAAACGCCCACATCAACAAGAAGACTTTAGCGCATGAACGCAAATTCCTCCCTCGCGCCATCAGATCCCGAATTCGACTACATCATCGTCGGCGCCGGCTCCGCCGGCTGCGTGCTCGCCAACCGCCTGTCGGCGAACGGCAAGCACAGCGTGCTGCTGCTCGAGGCCGGCCCGAAGGATTCCAACATCTGGATCCACGTGCCGCTCGGCTACGGCAAACTGTTCAAGGAAAAGACCGTCAACTGGATGTACCAGACCGAGCCGGAGCCCGAGCTGAAGGGACGCCAGGTGTTCCAGCCGCGCGGCAAGACGCTGGGTGGATCCAGCTCGATCAACGGCCTGCTCTATGTCCGCGGTCAGCACGAGGACTATGATCGCTGGCGCCAGCACGGCAATGCCGGTTGGGGCTACGACGACGTGCTGCCCTATTTCAAGAAGGCCGAGAACCAGTCGCGCGGCGCCGACCAATATCACGGCAGCGGCGGGCCGCTGCCGGTCTCCAACATGGTCGTGACCGATCCGCTGTCGAAAGCCTTCATCGACGCTGCGGTCGAGAACGGCTTGCCCTACAATCCCGACTTCAACGGCGCCACGCAGGAAGGCGTCGGGCTGTTCCAGACCACGACGCGCAACGGCCGCCGCGCCTCGACAGCGGTGGCCTATCTCGGCCCCGCCAGGACGCGCGGCAATCTCAAGGTCGAGACCGAGGCGCTCGGCCAGCGCGTTTTGTTCGAAGGCCGCCGCGCCGTCGGCGTCGAATATCGGCAGGGCGCTACCGTGCGCCGCGCGCGTGCCCGGAAGGAAGTCGTGTTGTCGAGTGGTGCCTACAACTCGCCACAGCTTCTGCAACTCTCCGGCGTCGGCCCCGCCGATCTCCTGCGCAAGCACGGCATCGACGTCGTGCTGGACGCGCAGGGCGTCGGCCATGATCTCCAGGATCACATGCAGGTCCGCATCGTGATGCGCTGCTCGCAGAAGATCACGCTGAACGATACCGTCAACAATCCGATCCGCCGCACGCTCGCCGGCGCACGCTACGCGCTGTTCCGGAAAGGTTGGCTGACGATCGCGGCCGGCACCGCCGGCGCGTTCTTCAAGACCAATCCGCGGCTGGCTTCGCCCGACATCCAGGTCCACTTCCTGCCGTTCTCGACCGACAAGATGGGCGAAAGGCTGCATGATTTCTCCGGCTTCACGGCGTCGGTGTGCCAGCTCCGGCCCGAAAGTCGCGGCTCCCTGCGCATCAGGAGCGCGGACCCGACCGTGCCGCCGGAAATCCGCATCAACTACATGTCGACCGAGACCGACCGCACCACCAACGTCGAAGGCCTGAAGATCCTGCGCAAGATACTGAATGCGCCGGCGATGCAGCCGTTTGTGGCTGGCGAGTACGATCCCGGGGCGAAGGTATCTACGGATGCCGAGTTGCTCGATTATTGCCGCGAGCGCGGCAGCACCATCTACCATCCGACCTCGACCTGTCGTATGGGCAACGACGCACTTTCGGTGGTGGACCAGCGGCTGAAGGTGAGGGGGCTCGAAGGCCTTCGAATCGTTGACGGCTCGATCATGCCGGACCTCGTGTCGGGGAACACCAACGCGCCGATCATCATGATCGCCGAAAAGGCCTCGGACATGATATTGGAGGATGCGCGGTAAACCCGCGCTAGAAGGAGCGGACGGTTTGGCTACGCGACTGAAGATCGGCACACGCAAGAGCGCGATGGCGCTGGCACAGACGGAAGAGATCGCGCGCCGCCTGACCGCCGCCATGCCCGATCTCGATGTCGAGATCGTCAAGTTCGACACCACGGGCGATCTCGACCAGACCAGCAAGCTGCTGCCGCATGGCGGCAAGGGCGGCGCCTTCGTGGCGCAGATCCGTGCCGCGGTCCTGTCGGGCGAGCTCCAGGCGGCGATGCATTCGCTGAAGGACATGCCGGGTAACGAGGACACGCCCGGCCTCGTCATCGGCGCCACGCTGTCGCGCGATCCCGCCAGCGACGCGCTGGTGCTGCGCGATGGCGTGACGCTGGAGGCGCTGCGCCAGTCCGGCGGCAAGGGTTTCAAGATCGGCACCAACGCCGTCCGGCGCGCGGCCTATGCGCGAAGGTTGTTTCCCGAGATCGAGGTGATTCACTTCCGCGGCGCCGCCGACACGCGCGTGCGAAAGCTCGACAATGGTGAGAAGCAGCGCCTGCCGGATGGCGGCACGGTGGGGCCGGCGGACGCGCTGATCATGGCGCGTTCCGGCCTCGATCGCGTCGGTCTTTCCCATCGCATCGCCTACGAGTTCACCGCGGCGGAAATGCTGCCGGCGGCGGGGCAGGGCATCGTCGCGGTCGAATGCGCGGCGCAGGATTGGCAGACGCGGCGCATTCTTGCGTCGATCGACGATCTTGCGGCGCGCGCCTGCGCCGATGCCGAGCGCGAGGTGCTGTGGGTGCTCAACGGTCACTGCAATTCGCCGGTGGCGGGTTTTTCGACCATCACGGGCGATCAGATGTCGCTCACCGCATCCGTGCTCGACCTCTCCGGCAACACCATCATCGAAGCTTCGCGCGCAGGGGCCGCCAACCGTCCTCGTGAGCTCGGCCGTGCGGTGGGGCTGGATCTGCTGGGCAGGGGCGCCGCCGAGATCATCGAGCGCAGCCGGCCGCGGTAAGCCGTCTGCGGGGGACGTCGGTGCGATCGTATTATCGTGCGCCTGTTTTGCCCGACGTGTCAAACGTTGTCGCTGCGGGGCCTGGAGTCAGGCCGGGCCAAATTTTCAATGATTTCTACTTTGCATGGGGTTGTTTTCCCGTCTTTTGCGGAGCCGGCCCGGTCTCCGGTGGAGGGGCTTTAATTTCGACCTAATGCCAGGGGGTCCTGGACAAGCTCGTCATTATCCGATGGAGAACTGTCCTGGCATCTTCTGCTTTTCCCGGCGACCTGATCGGCGCATAGCGATCCCGGTTACAGCGCAGGGACAAGAACGATGAGTACCAACGACGTCTTCATTCTCGAAGATGATTTGACGATGCGTATGATGCTGAAGGCCCTTCTGGAGAGAGCCGGATATCGATCCGTTTTCTTCGCGGACGGCGAGGCGCTTCAGGCCGAGGCCCGGCAGAACTCGCCGGTCTGTATTCTCCTGGATGTGTGCGTGCCCGGCAAATCGGGCCTGGAAACATTGAGCGAGCTGCGCGATCTGGATTATCCGGCGCCGATCCTGATGATGTCCGGTCACGGCGATATCCCCACGGCCGTGCGTTCGCTGAAGTCCGGGGCGGCCGACTTCATCGAGAAGCCGTTCCGGCCAGATACGCTGGTGGCGCGGATCGAGACCGCCTGCGCGGGTGCGCGTTCCGCAGCGAGTCCGGCCGCGCATTTCAAGCACGCGAAACGGCTGACGAGGCGCGAACGGGAGGTCCTGGATCACATGCTCGCGGGCTCGTCGACGAAGATCATGGCGAGACAGTTGGGTCTCAGCCCGCGCACGGTCGAGGACCATCGCGCCAATATCCTGCGAAAGGCCGGCGTCAAGACCAGCGCCCAACTCTTGCTGGGGGTGTTCGGCGCAAGACAGGCGCCGGGGGAGCGAGCCGCGGCGGCTTAGCCGCGATAACTCCGGACCCGCTTCAGCATCTGCTCGACATGGGCGATCGGCGTTTCCGGCTGGATGCCGTGGCCGAGATTGAAGATGAAGCGCCCCTGCGCAAAATTCGCCAGTACGTCGTCCACGGCGCGGTCGAGCGCGGCGCCACCGGTGATCAGCGCCAGCGGATCGAGATTGCCCTGCACCGCGACGCGGCTCTGCACGCGCTCGCGGATGAAGGCCGGCTCGGCGGTCCAGTCGATGCTGACGGCGTTGACGCCGGTCGCCTCGACGTAACCAGGCAATTGCGCGCCGGCTCCGCGGGGAAAGCCGATGATCTTCGCATCCGGCACCTTGGCGCGCACGCCCTCCACGATGCGCCGGGTCGGCTCGACTGACCAGCGCGCGAATTCGGCCGGTGGCAGCACGCCGGCCCAGGTGTCGAAGATCTGCAAGGCATTGGCGCCGGCGGCGAGCTGCGCCAGCAGATACTCGATCGAGTTCCCGACCAGCACGTCGATGATCTCCGCGAACGCCTCCGGATGCCGATAGGCCATCATCCGTGCCGGTGCCTGGTCGGGCGTGCCGTGACCGGCGACCATGTAGGTCGCGACCGTCCATGGCGCGCCGCAGAAGCCGATCAGCGCGGTCTTAGGGTCGAGCGCACTGCGCACGATCTTGAGCGCATCGAATACCGGCTGGAGCTTGCCGAAGTCGGCAAGCGGCGCCAGCGTCGCGACCTTGGCGGGATCATCCAGCGGCTCGAGCCGCGGACCTTCGCCGACCTCGAAGCGCACGGAGCGGCCGAGCGCATAGGGGATGACCAGGATGTCGGAGAAGATGATCGCGGCGTCGAAGCCGAATCTCCGGATCGGTTGCAGCGTGACTTCGGCGGCGAGCTCCGGGTCGAAGCAGAGATCGAGGAAGCCGCCGGCCCTGGCGCGAACCTCGCGATATTCAGGCAGGTAACGGCCGGCCTGCCGCATCATCCACACTGGCGGGACGGCCTGGCGCTGGCCGGAGAGCACGTCGATGAAGGGCTTTGTCGCAGACTGGGGCACGGACCGTCCTGATGCAGGTTGAGGTTCCTGATACACCCCCGGAGGCTCGAGCGGAACAGTGGAACCAGTGCAAATGCGCCGCGTTGACCCGCCAATGGAGGAGGATTTCCATGGCTGAGACATTCAATCCCGCGCCGCACGACAAGCACGCCGACGATCTGCACAAGGCGCTGGCCGCCGATCGACATGCCAGGCTCGAAACCGGGCTCGAAGATTCCTTCCCGGCGTCAGACCCCGTGAGCGCCACCCAGCCGACGCCATCGAAGGCCGACGCGGATGCCGAAAACCCCTCGCTCTGGGACAAGGTTAAGGCGATTTTCAGCTGAGGCGATCGTAAGCCCGGATCGGTCGCCGGTTTCCGATAGGGTCGCTAACGCATTGTTAGCGATCCATCGACGCTTCAGTCCGTAGGAGTACGGGAAAACCCGCATATCCCTGCGAATGCCGGCAAGCGTTTCAGGGTTCAATAACAGAAGCGGCAGAGTTTCCGAACGATCGGAGAGTCTGCCGTATGAGCGCTGTTACCCAGAGAGCCGGATGGAGCCGCCTGCCGCTGCGCGCGGCGGCTTTCGTCGTGCTGACCTGCGCGACGATCCTCGGCGTCAGCGGCTGGCGCGAATGGGCTGCCCGCGATGCGGTGCTCAAGGGCGCCGAAACCGAGATGGCGAACGTCGCCCGCTCGCTGACCCAGCATGCCGAAGACAGTCTCGACCTGCTCGATTCCGGCGTCGTCGGCACCGTCAGCCGGCTGGAAATGGACGGCACCGATCCCGCAACGATCGCGAAGCTGCGCAACCTCCTGGAGGTACGCAAGAAGGCTATGCCGCGCGTCCACAGCCTCGCCGTCATCGACGACCAGGGCAATTGGCTGACCTCGCCGGGGACGATCGCCTCGACGCTCAGCGACGACGCTTTCTTCCGCTATCATCAGCTATCCCCGAAGCGGGAGGCCTATGTCGGCCGTCCCGTGAAGAGCCTGCTTGACGGCGAATGGGTCGTCACCCTGTCGCGCCGCTTCAACAAGCCGGATGGCAGTTTCGCTGGTGTGGTGCTCGCGACCCTCAGCTCCAGATATCTCTCGCATTTCTACGAGCAGTTCGAGATCGGCCGCAACAGCTCGGTGTCGCTGATGTATGGCGACGGCACCATCATCGCGCGCAACCCGAACAACGAGAAGTTCGTCGGCCGCAGCGTCGCCGACACGTCATTGTTCCGCGACGCGAGCCTGCAAGGGCCGAGCGGCACCTATCATTTCAAGTCGTCGCTGGACGGCGTCGAACGGGTCAGCTTCTTCAAGCGCAGCGGCCGCTACCCGCTCGTCCTGCTCGCCACCGTCGACAAGGACGCGCTGCTGGCACCGTGGCGCGCCGCGGCAATCTCACGCATGCTCTTCGTGCTCGCACTGGTCATGCTGATTGCCATCATCGGCGCGGTTCTGGTGCGGCATCTGCAACGGGGCCAGCGCATGGCCGCGGCGCTGGTGGAGAAGGAAGCCCATTTCCGCCTGCTTGCGGAGGGCTCCAGCGACATGGTCACGCGTATCGGGCTGGACGAGCGGCTGCGCTATGTCTCCCCCTCGTCGGTCCGTGTCGTCGGCTGGCGAGCCGCTCAACTGATCGGAACCCCCGCGCTCGCCGGCATCCATGCTGAGGACCTGCCGCAGGTCCGGGCCATCGTCGACGCCATGAAGCGCGGCGAGAACGAGGAGGCGCGTGTCACCTACCGCAACACGCACCGAAAAAATGGCGAGGTCTGGCTCGAATCGAACATGCGGGTGACGCGCAAGGACAACGGCTTTGTCGACGGCGTGGTCGCGATCTCGCGCGATATTACCGAGCAGAAGAAGCTGGAGACCCGGCTCGAGACGCTCGCGATCGAGGATAGTCTCACCGGGCTTGCGAACCGCCGCTGTTTCGACGAACGGCTCAGGGAAGAATGGGCGCGCGCCTATCGCGAACGTTCCAGCCTCGGTCTGCTGATGATCGATGTCGATCACTTCAAGTCCTACAACGACGAGTACGGCCATCCCGCAGGCGATGCCTGTCTGCGCGTGGTGGCGCAGGCCATCGCGGCCGAGATGCATCGCGCCGGCGACCTGGCTGCGCGCTATGGTGGTGAGGAATTCGCCGTGCTGCTGCCGAACACCGACGCTGCGGGCTGCGCCCGCATCGGCGAGCGGGTCCGGAAGGCCATCCGCGAGGCGGGCCTCGTCTACAGCACCAATCGCCTGTCGGGCTGCGTCACTGCGTCGTTCGGCGGCGCGGCCTGCCGGCCGGCCCTGGAGCGCACCGCAGGCGTAGGCACGCTTGTGGAGGCCGCGGATCAGGCGCTCTATGCCGCCAAGGATGCCGGCCGCGACCGCCTGATGATGGCGGGCGAGGTCGCCCGTCTGCTGCCGAAGGCGTCCGGCCAGTAGATTCGTTCAATAATGCGGCGGGCGCTCGTTGGCCGCTCCCGGCGCGTTCGCCTCGGCTTCCTGCAGCCGCTCGCCGAGCTCTGCGATCTTCCGCGTCAGCGCGTCGATCTGCTTCCACTGCGCGGTGATGGTCTGGTTCAGCGTCTCGATGGTGTCGTCCTGATAGACAATGCGCGTCTCGAGCGTGTCGATGCGCTCGCTGAGCATCTTGATCTCATTCGTCACGTGCCGCGTCCCTGTCCCGTTCGCGAAGCCCAATTTCTTGCAAGCCAAGTTTTCGCAAGCCAAGTTCCCGCAGGCCATGGCCGAGCGCGACGCGCTCGTCGAACACGAAGCATTCGCCGCGCCAGCGGCTCTCCGCCTCCGGCACCTCCTCGAGATATTTCAAGATGCCGCCCTTGAGGTGATAGACCTCGGCAAAGCCGCGCGCGAGCAGATGTGCGCTCGCCTTCTCGCAGCGGATGCCGCCGGTGCAGAACATGGCGATCCTGCGGTGCCTTGCCGGATCGAGCTGCTCGGCGGCAAAATGCTTGAACTGGCCAAAGCTCTTGATATCAGGGTCGACCGCGCCCTCGAACGTTCCCATCGCCACCTCGAAGGCGTTGCGGGTGTCGAGCAGCAACGTATCGGGCGCCGAGATCAGCGCGTTCCATTCGCTCGCATCGACATAGGTGCCGACCTGCCGCGTCGGATCGGCGGCCGAATCGCCGAGCGTGACGATTTCCTTCTTCAGCCGCACCTTGAGCCGGCCGAACGGCATGGTTTCCGCAGTCGAGAACTTCAATTCGAGATTGTTCAGTCGGCCTCCGAACATTTCGCCGTGTGCGAGCTCATGGGCGACGGCGTCGATCGCCTCAACCGATCCGGCGATCGTGCCGTTGATGCCTTCTTGAGCCAGCAGCACACTGCCCTTCAGCGCCAGCCCAACGCAGAACGCGCGCAGCGGCTCGCGCAGCTCGCGGTAATCGGGCAGGGCGGCGAATTGGTAGAAGGCGGCAACCTTGTGGATCATGCCGGCTCGTTTAGCAGGCGTCCGCCGCCCAGAAAACCCGCATGGCGCGGGGGGCGCGTCAGGTCCATACGCCCAGCGGATGGCAGCCATTTCGCTGGTATGCCAGCATTGCCCGGACGGGCCGGAATGTGTCATGTAGGCGCGGTTTTTCCGAGGTGGCGCGACCCGCGCGCGCCTCAAGACTTAGTCCGGGCCCAACAGAGCCTTACAAGAGCGCCTTGAGAGAGCAGAATTCGATGAGAAACTTCCACTTCCCCGGCAGGTCCACGGTCCACGCCACCAACGCAATGGTGGCGACCTCGCATCCGCAGGCGTCGCTCGCGGCGATCGAGGTGCTGCGCGAGGGCGGCACGGCGGTGGACGCAGCGGTGGCGGGTTCTGCCGTACTCGGCGTGATCGAGCCGCAATCGACCGGCATCGGCGGCGACTGCTTTGCTCTGATCCAGCCGCGCGGCGAGGGCAAGATCATCGCCTATAACGGCTCCGGCCGGGCGCCGAAGGCGGCCAACGCCGACTGGTACCTCGAGCGCAAGATTACCTCCGTGCCGCTGACCTCGGCGCACGCGGTCTCGATCCCCGGCGTGATCGACGCCTTCGCCACCGTGCTGCGCGACCACGGCAAGTTCGGCTTCGACCGCCTACTGCAGCCCGCGATCAAGGCGGCGGAAGAGGGCTATGTCGTTGCCCCCCGCATCGCCTTCGACTGGAAGAACCAGTTCGAGAAGCTCAAGAACGGCACCAACACCGCGCGTTATCTGTTGCCGGGCGGCAAGCCGCCGGTGGCCGGCGACGTCATCCGCCAGGCCGAGCTCGGCAAGACGCTGCGCGCGATCGCCAAGGACGGCCGCGACGCCTTCTACAAGGGCGCGATCGCCGAAGACATGGTCGAGACCCTGCGCGGCATCGGCGGCCTGCACACGCTCGAAGACTTCGCCGCGCACACCACCGAGACGACGACGCCGATCGGCACCATGTACAAGGGCCATGACGTCTGGCAGTGCCCGCCGAACGGCCCGGGCGTCACCGCGCTCTTGATGCTCAACATCCTGTCGCGCTTCGACCTGACCAAGTATGCGCCCGTCAGCGTCGAGCGCTTCCATCTCGAGGCGGAGGCCGCGCGCATCGCCTACATGAACCGCGAGATGCATATCGCCTCTCCCGAGCACATGAAGATCAACGTCGCCGAGATGCTCGAAAAGAGCTTTGCCGACGAGTACATCAGCAAGATCCGCATGGACGGCATGCTCGACCTGCCGAACGTCGCGCCGCCGATGAACCCCTCGACCATCTACATCACGGTGGTGGACAAGGACCGCAACGTCTGCTCGTTCATCAACTCTGTCGCGCATTCCTTCGGCTCGGCGATCGTCTCGAACAAGACCGGCGTGCTGTTGCAGAACCGCGCCGGCGGCTTCCGCATCCAGCCGGGCCACCCCAACTGCATCGAAGGCGGCAAGCGCCCGCTGCACACGATCATGCCGGGTCTGCTCACCAAGGGCGGCCGCTCCGTGATGCCGTTCGCCGTGATGGGCGGCCAGTACCAGCCGACCGGCCAGACCCATGTCCTGACCAACATCCTCGACTACGGCTGCGACGTGCAGGAAGCGATCGACATGCCGCGCGGCCTGCACTACGAGGGCCAGTACCAGCTCGAGGACAGCGTGCCGGTTGACATCGTCGAGGGCTTGAAGAAGCTCGGCCACAAGACCGCCAGCGTGGTCGGGCCGCTCGGCGGCGCCCAGGCGATCTGGATCGACTGGGACAAGGGGACGCTCACCGGCGGTTCCGACCCGCGCAAGGACGGCTGCGCGCTCGGCTATTGATGGGCGCGGGGCTGGAAACGGTATCCTTGTTGGGCTAGACACCTCCCGCCTCAAACGGAAGGTGCCTAATGCAGCGTTTCCAGCGCGCACTCCTCGCCATCATGTCGGCTCTCGCGATCACCGTGATCGGCGGCGTGTCCGACTTCGTTTCCACCACGGCCTCGGCCCAGACCGCAGGAAAGACCATGACCACAGCTTCAGGCTTGCAGACCATCGACAGTGTTGTCGGCACCGGCGCCTCGCCGCAGCCCGGGCAGATCTGCGTGATGCATTATACCGGCTGGCTCTATGAGAACGGCCAGAAGGGCAAGAAATTCGACTCGTCCGTCGACCGCAACGAGCCGTTCGAGTTTCCGATCGGCAAGGGCCGCGTCATTGGCGGCTGGGACGAGGGCGTCGCCACGATGAAGGTCGGCGGCAAGCGCACGCTGATCATCCCGCCGCAGCTTGGCTACGGCGCCCGCGGCGCCGGCGGTGTGATTCCGCCGAATGCGACGCTGATGTTCGATGTCGAATTGCTCGGGGTGAAGTGACGGTACAAACAAAAAGACCGGCCGCGAGGCCGGTCTTTTCGCTTTCAGTCTTGTAACTCTTGGTTTGACGCGCGTCACTCTGCCGCGCGCTTTGCCGCCGCAGCGGCGCGATCGATCGCGTCCTTCGCGGCGTCCTTGGCGTCGCCCATGGCCTGCTGGCCCTTGCCCTTTACTTCCTGGACCACGCCTTCACCCTTGAGGCGGTCGGAACCGGTGGCTTCGCCGATACCCTGCTTGGCCTTGCCGATCGCCTCGTTGGCGGTGCCCTTGATCTTGTCGCTGGTGCTACCCATGAAACTCTCCTTCCAGTTTGCTCGCGGGGACAACACCTGACGGCTGTCAGGGTTCCCTTTTTGGTATGGCTTGATGTCGCGGCTTTGGTTAGTTTCGCGCGCACGGAACCAGCAGAAAGCAAGACCCATGACCGGCCATGACCATTCGCATTCCCACCATGACCACGATCATGACGAGCGCTGGAAACATGACGGCGTGCGCGTCATCCCCGGCAACCAGCTCGATACCAACGTGCCGTCGACGAAGGGCATGGACCGCGCCGCCGCTATCAATTTCGCGCGCGTCGGCGCGCAGAAATTGTGGGCGGGCACCGTCAGCATCAAGCCTGACGCCAAGACCGGCGCGCATCATCACGGCCATCTCGAAAGCGTCATCTATGTGGTGAAGGGCAAGGCGCGCATGCGCTGGGGCGAAAGCCTGCAGTTCACCGCAGAGGCCGGCCCCGGCGATTTCATCTTTGTGCCGCCCTACGTGCCGCATCAGGAGATCAACGCCAGCCCGGACGAGGTGCTGGAATGCGTGCTGGTGCGCAGCGACGGCGAGGCGGTCGCGATCAACCTCGACATCGAGCCGGTCGAAAAGCCCGAGACCGTGCTGTGGATCGACCCGGTGCATCGGGATCCCAACGAGAAGAAGTAGAAGATAGTCCGTCGGGCCTGTCGGATTGCGTCAGGCCGGCTCGTCCTCGGGGTGGACCCCACCGAAGAGGAGCTTTTCCATGTCCAAGGTCGTGCCCTGTATGTGGTTCAACGGCGATGCCGAGGAAGCCGCGAAGTTCTATGTCTCGCTGGTCCCGAATTCGGAGATCACGCACGTCCAGCGCAACGTTTCGGATGGCCCGTCCGGCAAAACAGGCTCCGTGCTCGTCGTCGAGTTCACGGTCGCTGGACAGCCGCTGGTCGCGCTCAATGGCGGCATGAAGGTGGAGTACACCCACGCAATCTCGCTGATGATCCATTGCGACGATCAGGGCCAGGTCGACAGCGTGTGGGATGCCTTCCTCGCTCATGGCGGCAAGGAGCAGCAGTGCGGCTGGATCAGCGATCGCTGGGGCGTGTCCTGGCAGGTGGTGCCCAAGGTGATGTTCGATTTCCTGTCGAGCCCCGACAAGGCGGCGGCTGCGCGTGCGATGCAGGCCATGATGAAGATGGTGAAGCTCGATGTCGAGACTTTGCGCCGCGCGTTCGAGGGCACGTCGGCGGCGTGACGTCAACACAGGTGCCGCAGGGTGGGCGAAGGCGCTCTTGCGCCGTGCCCACCGTCTATCCGCAACTGAGAGAGTTGGTGGGCACGCTGCGCTTTGCCCGCCCTACGATCGAGGATCTCAATAATTGATCCTGAGCCCCACGCCGCCGTGGATGGTATTGCCGACCGGCTGCGGGCCGAGAGTGCCGTTGGCGAATAGATCGACGATCCAGCCTTTCTGCACGCGGAAGCCGAGGCGGCCGCCATATTCGAACCAGCCCTGGTTGCCCATGGTCGGCACCACAGTGCCGTCCCCGGTTACGGTGGCGACGATGCCGCTATGGCTGGCGAAGGACTGCACCCAGCCGCCGTTGATGTTGGTCTCGATGTTGCCGCCGAAGAGATGGGTCCACTGGCCGCCGATCTTGACCAGGCTGGTGCGATCGGTGCCGGTCGCGATGGTGGCGTCGAACGGATTGAACGCCACGGCGCTGTCGCTGTAGCCGGACACGCGTTGCCAGAGCTGCCAGACTTCGATGGAAGCCGCGACCTCGTCGCGTGGCGACACCCGGCTCATCCAGCCCGCGCGGCCGTAGACCGCGTAGTTCGAGGCGTTGGTCGAACCCGTGACGCTCACCGGGCCGAGGCTGGTGTTGTAGCTGCGGGTGTAGCGCGCCTTCTCCCACGGCGTCAGGATCGTGCCGACGTCGAAGAACGGGCGTGACGAGCCCCAGTCCGTGAAGTCGTAACGCAGCGCGAAGGCGCCGATCGGGGCGCTGGTGATCTTGTAGCCGCCCTCGTTGTATTGCGTGTAGGCGATGCCGGCGAGCAGCGAGAGATTGTTGGTCAGCTCCTTGCGGCCGTGGATGCCGGCCGAGAACGAACCGGCGGAGCCGAACGCGCTGATGCAGTCGCTGCAATTGACCTGCTCGTTGACCCCGAGCAGCACCGTGCCGAGCACCCGGTTGGTGATCATCTGGTTGAAGCGCTGGTCGGCGAGGCCGCCGATCGAATTGCCGCTGGAGTCCGCACCGGTCGGGCCCGACGGTGGCGGATAGGGGCTCGGAGAGGGCGACGGGTAGGGGCTCGGCGACGGAGAGGGCGTCGGTGTCGGCGATGGGTACGGCGATGGCGAATAGGTCGGCGTGGGAGTCGGCTCACAATAGCCGGCATCGCATTCGTCAGCCGCGGCCGGCCGCGCATCGAACGCGAGAGAACAGAAGAGGACAGCCGCCGCGAGCGCCGCCCAGGCCATGAGGCGTTTTGCCATTCCTGCCATCGTCACCGCCCGCACAGCATGCCGTCGTCATTAACGGCGGGCGTGATGGTCGGCGAGACGCCAGCATATTGGTTGACCGAGCACAGCCCGGCACTCGCGGCGCAGTTGGTGGCAAAGGTCCAGGGCGGCGTGCTGGTCTTGGTGATGCTGACCTTGCCGCCGGCCGAAACGATGACTGCGGTATCGCCCGGCTGGGTGAGCTGCACGCATTGGAGGCTGGTCGTGCAGACGCTGGCCGCACCGTCCTGAAGCACGACGACGGAGCGCCCGCGCTGGGACAGGATGTCGAGCGTTGTGCCGCGCACGCCGATGGTCGCGAGCGGCGTCGTGATCTTGTAGGCGGTCTTTTCCGAATGTCCGGTGACGAAACGGAAAGCGCCCGTGGTCATGCGGATCGCGACGTCGCGATAGCTGTGCTCGTCGTTGAAGACGGTGCGGTCGAGCTTGAGCGTCGCGCTCGGCCCCAGCGACAGGTTGGTGCTGTCGGCCATGACGAAGCGCGCCGCGCTGTCGGCGCCGGTGCGCACGGTCTCGTCGCGCAGCATGCTGTCGCCGACATTGATCGGCGTCGTGCTTGCGGCGACGCGCACGACTTCGTTCTGGATCACGACGGCTTCGCCGACGCGCGTCTGCGCCTGCGCACAAGGCGCCGCGCATAATGCGGCCGACAACAGAGTGGGGAAGAGCCAGAAACGCAAATTCATTTCACAACCGATCGATGTGTCCCTGATCGTACCGGATCGCGCGCGCTTCTGATGTGGCGAAATTATCACAAGCGGCGCGGGACGAGCATTATGCTTAGTGACAGTTGCGGCAGAATGCGTTCAATGAAAAGTGCCATTCATATTTTTCTCCGCGGTGAAGCAGATTTGCCACGCAAAACGTCCCGACAAATGTCGCTAAATTTGCCCGCGGTTCCGAAGATGTCGCGGAGCGCAGTGTATGCTGTCGCGATTTTCCTGGTCGCCCATCTTGCACTGTTGATCGGCCTGACGACGCCGGAAAAGTTCGTTTTCGACGAGGTGCATTATGTGCCCGCGGCACGGCAGATGCTCGCACCAGCGATGTCGCAGCCGATGCTCAATCCGATGCATCCGCCGCTGGCAAAGGAGCAGATGGCGGCGTCGATCGCGGCCTTCGGCGACAACGCGCTCGGCTGGCGCTATCCGGCGACGTTGTTCGGCGCGCTCGCGATCGTCGCGATCTATCTGTGCGGGCTGGCGCTGTTCTCGGCACAAGGACCCGCGATCGCAGCAACGCTGATCGCGGCCTTCAACCAGATGCTCTACGTGCAGGCGCGTATCGCGATGCTCGACATCTTTGCGCTCGGCTTCGGCCTGCTCGCGATCGGAGCCTTCATGCATGGCTTTCGAAGGCAGCGCCCGCATGTGTTGTTCGCGCTGGCGGGTACGTTGTTCGGTCTTGCCGCGGCCTGCAAATGGAGCGGGCTGTTCCCGCTCGGAATCTGCATCGTCATCGTTGCGGTGATCCGCCTGATGCAGGGCTGGCGCACGCTGTTCGCCGACGCGAGGCCGGGCGATTGGTATCGACCCGATCTCTGGACCGATTTTCGGGTGCAGCATGCCGCGCTCTGCTTCGCCGTTCTGCCGGCGATGACCTATCTTGCCACGTTCGTTCCCCTCTATGGGTTGTCCCTAACGGACCTGATCGAGGCGCAGCGCCGGATCTTTGCCGACAACACCACCACCGCGATCGCCGGCCATACCTATATGAGCTCGTGGCCATCCTGGCCGCTGCTCGCCCGACCAGTGTGGTTCCTGTTCGACAAGACGACGGAGGGCAATGTCTCCGCGATCGTCTTTCTTGGCAACCCGCTGGTGCTGTGGCCGGCGCTCGCCGCGCTCGCGATCGTGCTGCGCGATTTCATCGTCACGCGCCGCTGGGATGCATTCCTGATTGCGATGTTCTATTTCGGCTGCTGGCTCGCCTGGGCTTTGCTGCCGCGTACGCTGGGCTTCATCTACTACTATCTGCCGGCCGCAACGATCGCGTCGCTCGCGCTGGTCTATGTGTTGCGTCGGGAGGGCCTGCCGCGCTGGCTGCTATGGGCCTATGTCGGCGTCGCCGCCGTCGGCTTTGCGGTGATGCTGCCGATCTCGGCGGCCTTCGTCGGGACGTCGATGCAGACCTTCAATCGGCTGATGCTGTTCCAGAGCTGGATATGACATCGCCGCCTGCCGGGGGAGCGGCAGACGGCGTGTTGCGGGTCGCAATGGTCCGACGGACTACTTCGAGGCCGTCGTCTTGGCTTCCATGTTCACCACCTGGACGCGGCGGTTGATCGGGTCGGCGCCGTTGGCGGTGTCCTTCAGCTTGGTCTTGCCGTAGCCGACCGTGACGAGATCGGTGCCGGTGAGGCCGTAGTTCTGCATCAGGTATTTCTTGATGGTGTCGGCCCGACGTTCGGACAGCCCTTGATTGTACTCTTCGGTGCCGACCGCATCGGTGTGGCCGGCGACTACGAAGGTCGAGCCCTTCAGCGACGGGTCGGACAGCGCCTTGCCAAGCGCCTGCACCGACGGCACTGAGGTCTTGGCGATGTCGGCCGAGTTGTAGTCGAACTGGATCTCCAGATCGATCTTCGGCTTGGTCGCAGCCAGCTCGGCGATCTGCTCACGCTCGCCCGTCGAGAGCGACCGGGTGGAGCGGTTGCGCACGGTGTTCAGGAAGGTCGATTCCTTGGCCTGCACCCCCGGATCGGCCTGCGGCCCGACGGACAGGCCGCGCGTCGCCGGCTTCGGCTTCAACGCATCCAGGATCTTGTCGGACGAGACATTGTCGCCGGCCAGAGCCAGGCCCGCCGTCATCGACAGCGCTGCCGTCAGAGTGATCGCCTTCAGTGCAAAGAACTTATCAAAACGGGTCATCGTGGTATCCTCGCTGTTACGCCTGATGGCGATTTGATGCTGCGAGCATAGGGAAGGTTCAAAGGCTTTGATGTGATCCTGGTCACGCAGGTCAGAAGGGCCTCCTAACTCATTCTAGCGCATTTGGCGGCGTTCGGGCGCATGATCGGGGCGCTTTGCTTTCCACAGGGAAGGCGGGCGCTACGGCGCGAACGCCGGTTGTCGCGTTTTTCTTGAGGCCGGTTCGAGCCGTTGCGACCCTAACGTGATCTAAATTACATTCGGCTTCCGTGGAAGAGATCACACTGCGGCCATCGATGGTTCTTGATCTGGGGAGAAAGACCATGCGTTTCCTGCTCGCGGCAATGTCTCTCGCAGCCTTCGTCATTGGCAGCAACGTGGCGCTTGCCGACAAGCGTGTCGCCTTCGTGGTCGGCAACGCTGCCTACAAGAATGTCCCGCAGCTCCCGAATCCGGCGATCGACGCCAAGTCGATGGCGCGGGTGCTGCGCAATGTCGGCTTCGACGTGGTCGAGGGTGCCAATCTTACCCGCGACGCCATGACGGCGAAGCTGCTCGAATTCGGCAAGAAGAGCGAAGGCGCCGATGTGGCGCTGTTCTTTTATGCCGGCCACGGCATCGCGGTGAACGGCACCAATTATCTGCTGCCTGTCGATGCCGACCTCAAATCCGAGATGGACGTCAAGCTCGGCGCTGCCATCAATGTCGACCTGACGCTCGAGCAGACCATGGCGGATGCCAAGGTGAAGCTGGTGTTCCTCGACGCCTGCCGCGACAATCCCTTCGCCGCAAAGATCCGTTCCGCCAAGGCAACGCGCTCCGTCAACGTGGCGAGCGGTCTTGCCGAGATGAAGTCCGGAGAGGGCACGCTGATCGCGTTCGCCACCGGCCCCGGCCAGACCACGCTCGACGGCGAGGCCGGCACCAACAGCCCCTTTACCCGCGCGCTCATCGCGAACATCGCGTCTCCCGGCCTCGAGATCCAGCAGGCCATGACCAAGGTTCGCGCCCAGGTCAACGACGAGACCAGCAAGGCGCAGCTGCCCTGGGGCCACACCAATCTCACCGGCGCGGTTTTTCTCAACCCGGCCGCGGCGACCACGTCGGACGCTGTTGCGCCCGCGACCGTCGCCCAGGCCGGCGAAGTCGAGCTCGAATTCTGGCGCTCGATCAAGGACACCAACAAGGTCGAGGAGCTCAACGCCTATCTCACCAACTATCCGAACGGCACCTTCAAGCCGCTGGCGCTCGCCCGCATCGCCGCGCTTCAGGACGGTCCCTCCACGACGACGCGCAACCTCACCGCAGGAATCGATCCCGCGACCTTCACGGATACGGCTGACCAGATCGCCGAAGACCAGGTTGGTCTGGACAAGAACCAGCGCCGCGACGTGCAGCGCCGCCTCACCGGTCTCGGCTTCGACATCAAGGCGACCGGCAAGTTCGACGAGGAGACCCGGTCCGCGATCAGGCGCTGGCAGGCCGCGCGCGGCTATCCCGCGACCGGCTATCTCAACAAGCTCCAGCACAAGGCGATGCAGTCCGAGATCGTCTCCAGCCGCGTGGCATCTGAGGATTCCTCTGATGAGTCCGCGCGCCGCCGCTCCTCCGGCGGTGGCAGCCGCCGCGCGCACAGTGGGGGCGGCATGGGTGGCCCCGGCAATCTCTTCGGTCACATGATGGGCGGCCTGTTCCGGCGGTGACGTGAGGAGCGGCAAGGTGCGAAGCGGCCCGAGCTCGGGCCGCTTCTGCTTCGGAGACGCGCATGTGCGAGCCGGACGATCAAGTAAGCGCGAGGCGCGTACGATCCGGCCCCGCTGTCAGCAGTTGGCAGCCCGGCTTTTCTTGGACCGCTGCCTTGGCGCCTTCTTTTCCCTCGCGCGAATCCCGCTACATTGCCTCCTGCAATGTCACGCGCGCCCAAACCACTCCCACTCACCACGACGCAGGCCCGGCATATCTGGCTCCATGCCCAGCGGCTGGACGAGCGCGCGCCGTTCGGGGATGGCGCGGCAGCCGTGACGGATGCAGTTGCCCATCTCGGCTATGTGCAGATCGACACCATCAACGTGATCGAGCGCTGTCATCACCACATCCTGTTCAGCCGCATTCCGTCCTACCGCCGCGCCGACCTGCGCCAGGCCCAGAGCGTCGACAGGACCGTGTTCGAATACTGGACGCATGCACTCTCCTACGTTCCCTCGAACGATTTTCGCTTCTTCCTGCCGGCGATGCGCGAGCACCGGCGCGAGGGCCACAGATGGTACGCCTCGGTGACGCCGGCCGACACGCGCAAGGTGATGCGGCTGCTGCGCGCCGGCCCGCTGACGATCCGCGACATCGAGGACGACGTGCTCACCGAGAAGGAGCACCTCTGGCAGAGCCGAAAGCCCTCGAAGCGCGCGTTGCAGCTCGCCTTCTATACCGGCGTCGCGACCGTCAGCGAGCGCCAGGGCATGCTCAAGACCTACGAGCTGATGACGCGTCATTTCGGCTGGGACAGGCTGCCGAAGCCGGCGTCGGCGCGGGAGATCACGGCCTATCTGCTCGATCGCGCGCTCCGGTCACAGGGCGTGGTCAGCCTGGATTCGATCTGCCACCTCGATGCGCCCAGCAAGCAGGCGGTGGCGGGCCTGATCGCCTCACGCGTCCGCCGCGGCGAGCTCGTGCCTGTCGCGGTCGACGGCGCCGGCAAGCAGGAGCATTGGGCGGCGCTCGCGGCGCTGGAGCCCGGCGAAGTGTCGCCGGATCTCGTCCACATCCTCTCGCCGTTCGATCCCCTGATCATCCAGCGCAAGCGCACCAATCTCATCTTCGGCTACAACCATCTGTTCGAAGCCTATGTGCCGAAAGCCAGGCGCAAGCTCGGCTATTTCGCACTGCCCGTGCTGGTCGGCGACGAGATCGTTGCCGCGCTGGACCTCAAGACCGACCGGCAGGCAAAGAAGCTGCTGATGCAGAAATGGACCTGGGTCGGGGAGGGTAAGAAGACCTCAGGGCGCAGGGAGCTGAAGCGCGCGATCGAGGAAGAACTCGATCGCTTTGCGCGGTTTCAATTGGCGGAGTGAAGGCTGCTCGCCACGGCGCCGGTCTCGTAGGGTGGGCAAAGCGGAGCGTGCCCACCATCGTAGTAAGTGAAGAGAAATGGTGGGCACGGCGCTGACGCGCCTTTGCCCACCCTACGAGACCGCGCTTCCCGGCGAGCCGATCGATCCAAACACCGAACGCAATCCCCACCGCACAAGCCACCAAATTCCACAACGAAAAGATTAGCCCCAACAGCAGCGCGCCTGCCGTCGTCAACCGGAATGCATCGAGCCACGGCGTATGCACCAGCCGCGAGAACTCGACCACGACCGCGATGCCCATCGCGATGGCCGCGATCTGCGCCAGCGAACGCCGCGGCAGCAAAACCCCGACCAGCAGAAACACCATCGTCGCCCATAGCAGCGAGCCGCCGTACTTCACCGCGAAGGCGGGGAGGCCGAGCGGAAAGCCGTACCAGCGCAAGCACAGTCCACACCCCATCACGACCAGCGCCAGGGCGGCACGGATCAGCGACCGCTGCCGCAGCGCAATGGTGTTGGCCGGCTGCGCACCATGCATTGCTTGCTCCATTGACTCTTTGCCGGCGATGCTGAAAACCCCGGATCAGCTCACAAAAGCAATAACCCGGGGGAAAGCCATGAGCCAGACCACGACCTATTCCGGCGCTGCCAAGAGCGCCATCGAGACGTCGACCATCCGCGCCATCTCCTGGCGCCTGATACCGTTCCTGGTGCTGGCCTACTTCTTCTCCTATCTCGACCGCGTCAATCTCGGCTTCGCCGCGCTGACCATGAATGCCGAGCTGAAGTTCACGCCGCTGATCTTCTCCTGGGGCGCCGGCATCTTCTTCATCGGCTATTTCATCTTCGAGGTGCCGAGTAACCTGGCGCTGGAGAAGTTCGGCGCGAGCCGCTGGATCGCCCGCATCATGGTGACATGGGGCATCATCTCGGCGTTGATGGCGCTCACGAGCGGTGTCACCAGCTTTTACGTGTTCCGCTTCCTGCTCGGCGTCGCCGAAGCCGGTTTCTTCCCCGGCATCATCCTCTATCTCACCTACTGGTATCCGGCCGAATATCGCGCGCGCTTCCTCGCGGCCTTCGCCATCGCCGTGCCGGTCTCGACCGTGATCGGCGCGCCGGTCTCGGGCCTGCTGCTCGGGCTCGACGGCGCGATGGGCCTGAAGGGCTGGCAGTGGCTGTTCATTCTGGAGGGCATCCCCTCGGTGCTGCTCGGCATCGTCACCTGGTTCTATCTCACCGACAAGCCGGAGAAGGCGGACTGGCTTTCGGCCGAGCAGAAGGCCTGGCTCAAGGCGAAGCTTGACGCCGAGATCGCGGCCAAGCAGGCCGTGAAGCATCTGACGCTCGGCGAAGCGCTGTCCTCGCCCAAGGTGATCACGCTGAGCCTGATCTATTTCGGCTTCGTCGGCGCGCTCTACGGCATGCAGTTCTGGCTGCCGCAGATCGTCAAGGCGTTCGGTCTCACCAATGCGCAGACCGGTTTTGTCACCGCGATCCCCTATCTGTTCGGCACCATCGCGATGATCCTGTGGGCGCGGCATTCCGATGCGACGCGCGAGCGCGTGGTGCATGTCGGCGCGCCGCTGCTGCTCACCGCCGTCGCGCTTGCCGTTTCCAGCTACCTCACGGACCCCGCCATGACGATGGTGGTGCTGACGGTCGCGGCGATCGGCGTGTTCTGCTGCTTCGGCGTGTTCTGGACGCTGCCGACCGCCTGGCTCTCAGGCACGGCGGCAGCCGGCGGCATCGCGCTGATCAACTCGATCGGCAACCTCGCCGGCTTCGGCGGGCCGTACCTGATCGGGTGGGTCAAGGAAGCCACCGGCCAGACCTCGACCGGCTTGCTCGTGCTTGCGGTGTTGCCCCTGATCGCCGGCATCTTGGTCTTCATCGGCGGCCACCAGAGCGAGCACGAGTTCGTGGAGCAGGGGCGGTAGAGGCGGCCCGTCTGCGAGTGTGCAGGCCCGGATTGCGCTGCACGCGATCCGGGCTGCGAGCTTTTGCCGACCCTACAATCGCACCCCAATGACGTTCATCCCAATCCTTACCACCCCTTAACGATCACGCATTCCTGATGACTGACGATTATTGACTTTCGTCAGTAGCTAGTCGACATTCCCGGCATTGCAGCCGCAGGAGTGTCCTCCGATGTTCGTTCGGTCGGTTTTGTCCAGCTATTCCAGGTTCTTGGCGGGTGTGTCGCTGGCCCTGATGGCCGCCGCGCTGGCCGGGTGCAATGACACCGTCGCTGAAAAGGCCGAGCCGCCGCGGCCGGTTCTGGTCGCGACCGCGCATTATGATGCCGAGACGCCGGAGCGCAGCTTCGTCGGCACCGTCAGGCCTCGGATCGAGAGCGATCTCGGCTTCCGTGTCGCCGGCAAGGTCGCCAAGCGCCTGGTCGAGGTCGGTCAGACCGTCGAGATCGGCCAGCCACTGGCGACCCTCGACGAGGTCGATTTGAAGCTCCAGGCCGAGCAGTCCGTCGCCGAGCAGACCGCCGCGACCGGCGTGCTGGCCCAGGCCGCCGCTGCCGAGCAGCGCGCCAAGGATCTGAAGG
>LNAP01003926.1_pt1 | contig 21921 bp, 18 predicted proteins | sample 602601 | NCBI WGS metagenome assembly LNAP01 (sample SAMN02440304, study PRJNA202911) | soil metagenome | biome: Subtropical and temperate rainforests or woodlands; isolation source: soil samples (1 kg each in a 20% v/v slurry with milli Q water) were... ...
CCGAACAAATGCCCGACCGATAGTGTCGCGGTACATATAGCCACTACATCGGCTAAGACTGCATTTAGTTGTTCATCGCAACGCAAAGCCCCATCGGGGACGCGCCAGCTGTGTTCGGCTAAACGCCAAGAGCACCCTTTTTTCTTTCGTGTTCTGTCATCAGGTCTGATCGGATCCCTTGCGCGTCCGTTCCAGGTCTGCGCCTGCTGTGGTGTTTTCAAAACCAAACCATTGGTTTGCCGCGCTTGTTTTTCGGGATTGTGTCGCCCGTCGTCCACTGACGTCAACGGCATTAACGTCTTTTACTCTCTTCATTAAGAACTAGATAAATAACTCGATAATTTAAGGACTCTACGCATGCAAGAGGCTGCATTTTTTCAACTCTCTACATCCACCGCCGTTTTATTATTATTCGGTTTTTACGCCATAACGTTTTTGCTTTCATTGCTGATCGGTCAGAAAAATGAAAACGTGGATAGCTATATGGTGTCGAATAATGCCGTGGGTTTCGGCCTCTCTGCTGCCAGCATGATTGCTACCTGGATCTGGGCGGCGTCGTTTTATGCCAGCGCCACATCCGGCTTCAAGTACGGTCTGTCGGGCCCCATCCATTACGGATTCTGGGGCGCGTTGATGATTCTGTTTATTTATCCGTTCGGGCGGCGTTTTCGCCAACTGGCACCCAAAGCGCACACGCTGGCCGAGATCATGCATGCGCGCCACGGTAAGTCCAGCCAGTTGATCCTGGCGGTATCGAATCTTATCGGCAGTTGCATCAGTTTGATGGTGAATTTCACGGCGGCTGGCGCGCTGGTGTCGGTGCTTAGTCCGTTAAACTTTACGCAAGGCGTGCTGATCGCCGGCGTGGGGGTGCTTTCCTACACTATCTGGTCGGGCTTTCGCTCTTCGGTTATGACGGACTTTGTACAGCTGGTCGCCATGATATTGGCAGCGGTCGTCATTATCCCGTTGATTTTTATTAACGTGGGTGGTACCGATATGTTGATGGCCAACATGTCCAACCTGAGTTTTGAACAATCCAATTTCTTCTCGACCACCGCGATCCTGGAGCAGGGCGCTCCGTATTTTGTGGCCGTGCTGGCGTATGCCATTGGTAACCAGACGATTGCACAGCGGCTCTTTGCCGTGCGCGAAGACTTGATCAAGTCGACCTTTTTGACGGCGACGGTGGGTTATGGGGCCGTGGTGATCGGTCTGGGCATGCTTGGGCTGCTGGCGTTGTTCGTGGGGCTGGAACCCATGGATGGCGACATGAACAATATTATTCCGCAAATGGCATCGCAGTACCTGCCGCCGTTTGCCATTGGATTGTTCTTTATCCTGGTCATCGGTTCCTTGTCTTCTACGGCTGACTCCGATCTGTCTGCACTGTCGGCCATCATGATGACCGATATCTATGGCAAAAACCTGGCCAAAGGCAAGCCTAATCCTAAGCGTATGTTGCTGTGGGGCCGTATGACCATGGTGGTGGCGACGATGGTCGGTATTATCTTCGCCAGCATGAGGCTCGATATCCTGGTCATGCTGGTATTTGTGGGGGCATTATGGGGCGCGATCGTCTTTCCGGTCATCATCAGCTTTTATTGGGATCGGGTCAGCAATAAGGCCTTTACGTCAGCGGTCATCAGTGCCGTCGTTATGTTTGCAGTGGCGCGTTTTGATCTGGTACCGATGGAGGGAATCGTCGCGGTGTTGTTCGAGGTGTTTGCTTCGGCTGGCGCCGGTGTCGTGATTGGCTTGATGGCATTCGGGTTTTTGGGCAAGAAGGCCGGCTTGGCTTTTGGCATGGTGGCGGCGGCGGTTGCGTTGCCGTACAGCGTGGGCTTTTTGCGCGACTACGTCGTGCTCTTGAGCTCGCTGTCGGCGTATGGCGTCAGCGCCATCGTTTGTGTGGCGATCAGTTTGCGCAGCACCGAGCGCTTTGACTTCCGTCTGCTGGGCGAGCGCGTGGTCGCTTTCCAGACCGATCATTCCCAATCTGATGATGAGGCGGGCGACGAGTTCATCGACACCATTCCCGCCCGCGCTTAAGGAGAAAACAATGAGTATATTTGCATTAACCACGTATATGCTGGTGTGGCCGATTATTTCCGCTGGTATTCTGGTTCTGCTGGTGGTCAGCTTGATTCGAGATATTCGAAACGCCCGCAAGAACGGTAAAGGTATGATTTAAGCGGGGGGGGGCATGCCTCATGGCGTGTCCGCGTTTCACTTGCAAACAGCCCGGCCCCATGGCCGGGCTGTTTGCGTCCGGCGAACGTGATCGTTCTGGACAGGAACCCGCCGAAGGCTCGAAGGGGGCTGGGCCAAGGTGTTGTCATTGAAGCGCCTCGGTCGCGACCGGTGAGTTCATGCCGGAAAAGACGGGGGCGTCCCCGGGAGCCCCAGCCTCTTGGTATCATTAAGGGTTTATTTTTAACTTTCCAGAGATTTCAATGCCGCAATACCGTTCCCGTACATCGACGCATGGTCGTAATATGGCTGGTGCTCGTGCGCTTTGGCGCGCCACTGGCATGCAAGATGGCGATTTCGAAAAACCCATCATTGCCGTGGTCAATTCGTTTACCCAGTTCGTTCCTGGCCACGTCCATTTGAAAGACATGGGCCAGCTTGTCGCTCGCCAAATCGAAGCGGCCGGCGGTGTTGCCAAGGAATTCAACACGATTGCGGTGGACGACGGTATTGCCATGGGGCACGGCGGCATGCTGTATTCGCTGCCATCGCGCGAACTCATTGCCGATTCGGTCGAGTACATGGTCAATGCGCATTGCGCCGATGCCATGGTGTGCATTTCCAATTGCGACAAGATCACCCCGGGAATGCTGATGGCGGCCATGCGGCTGAACATTCCGGTGGTATTTGTGTCGGGCGGGCCGATGGAAGCCGGCAAGGTGGTCGAGGCCGGCACCAACAAGATTCTGATGAAGCTGGACCTGATCGACGCCATGATCAAGGCCGGGGATCCCAATGTCAGCGATGCCGAGGCGGCCGAGGCCGAACGCAACGCCTGTCCGACCTGCGGTTCGTGCTCGGGCATGTTTACCGCCAACTCCATGAACTGCCTGACCGAAGTGCTTGGGCTGGCCCTGCCGGGCAATGGCACCATCGTCGCCACGCATGCCCGTCGCAAACGCTTGTTTGAGGACGCCGGCTCGCTGGTGGTCGATTTGTGCAAGCGTTATTACGAACAGGACGACGCGTCCGTGTTGCCACGCAGCATCGCTACGTTCGAAGCCTTTGAAAACGCCATGGCGCTGGATGTGTCGATGGGCGGCTCCACCAATACGGTGCTGCATTTGCTGGCCGCGGCCCAAGAGGCCGGCGTGGACTTCACCATGTCGGACATCGACCGCATTTCGCGCCGTGTGCCGTGCTTGTGCAAAGTGGCGCCGGCTACCGATAAATACCACATCGAAGACGTGCACCGCGCGGGCGGCATTTCAGCCATTCTTGGCGAGCTGGCGCGTGCCGGCCTGCTGCATCTGGATGTCGGCAACGTACATAGCGGCACCTTGGGCCAAGCCATTGAAACCTGGGATATCGCCAGCGGCAACGCCTCAGAAGAGGTGCAAACCCTGTTCAAGGCAGCGCCTGGCGGCGTGCGTACGCAAGTCGCCTTTAGCCAGGACCGCCAGTACCAGCAGCTAGACCTGGATCGTCAGGGCGGGTGCATTCGTTCCAAAGAGCATGCCTATTCGCAAGACGGCGGCCTGGCTGTGCTGTACGGCAACCTGGCCCCCAACGGCTGCATCGTCAAAACCGCCGGGGTGGACGAAAGCATTCTTAAGTTCACCGGTCGGGCGCGAGTCTACGAAAGCCAGGAAGACTCAGTCGCGGCGATTCTGGGCGACGAAGTCAAGGCCGGCGACGTGGTGATCATTCGCTACGAAGGCCCCAAAGGCGGCCCGGGCATGCAGGAAATGCTCTACCCAACGTCTTACCTGAAGTCCAAAGGGCTGGGCAAAAGCTCGGCCTTGCTCACCGACGGCCGGTTCTCGGGCGGCTCGTCGGGCCTGGTCATCGGCCATGCTTCGCCCGAAGCCGCCGAAGGCGGCAATATCGGCCTGGTCAACGACGGTGACACCATCGAAATCGACATCCCCAACCGAACCATCCACCTGGCAATCAGCGACGACGAACTCGCAAGCCGTCGCGCCGAAATGGAGTCACGCGGTGTCAAAGCGTGGCAGCCGGTCGATCGTGAACGCGTGGTGTCTCAGGCGCTCAGGGCGTACGCCGCCCTGGCCACCTCGGCCGATCGCGGCGCCGTGCGTGATATCAGTCAGGTGTACGGCGTGCGCCGATAGAAGGCTTTTGTAGTTTGCTAAACGGAGCCATGTCGGCTCCGTTTAGCGTTGCTTCAATCATTCCCATTGCAGTCGCGGCGGGGGTGTAGCAGGCCGGAGAGCGACTTTGCGGGCGCCGGAGAATGCGCTGAAATTGCGAGGCAAGTGAGCACCTGTTCGCACCGGCAAGTTTCGACAAGCGCAGCTTGTCGGCCGGTAAGTTGTGCGAACGCGCAATTTCAGCGCATTCTTCGGGAAATCCCGTCAGGGATCGCCCGCGGTGAGCCCTCCGGCCTGCTACACCCCCGCCGCGACGTGTTAAAAGACCAGCCAAGAAAAACCAGCAGCGTTACAAGAACAGCACAGGCCTTTAAACCGGCCCGATTTTCCCTTCAGGCCACCAGACCACCGTCTCACCTTTCGGCCCCAGCTCTTCCGATACCTTAAGCCCTATCAACTTACTGGGCACACACGGCCCGCCCGTGCATTGACCCGTGTCGGGCTGAAACGTGGCGCCATGACGCGCGCACATCAGCAAATCGCCCGCGCGCGTGAACACATTGTTTTCCCAGTCCAGTTCCGACCCCATATGCGGGCAGCGATTCAAATAGCCATACGCTTTGCCCTCGTAGCGCACGAAAAAGGCAGTGCTCAGGTCGGCGCCGTGTCGAACCGGTACTTTATAGGCCAGGCCGCCGTCGACGAGCGCGTCCGCAGGGCAAATATCAATAGAAGCAGTAGTCATGCAAGTATTTTATAGGCCCCCCGAGCAGTGCACCACCCGCCCGGTCACATACGAGGCCGCCGGAGACAACAGCCATACAATGGTCTCGGCGATTTCACTGGGGTAGGCCAGCCGGCCCATGGGGATCTTGCCCACGATACGCTCGGGCCGGCCGGGCTCTCCGGCGGTCGCATGAATATCGGTCAGCGTAGAGCCTGGCGCCACGGCGCACACCCGTATCCCGCTGTTGGCCACCTCGCGTGCCAGCCCAAGCGTAAAGGTTTCAACCGCCGCCTTGCTGGCTGCGTAATGAACGTATTCGTGCGGACTGCCCGTATGCGCGGCAATCGACGACACATTCACAATGACGCCGGTTTGATGGCGTTGGTTAAAGCGTTCAAGCGCGGCGCGCGCGCATTGCATGGTGCCAAATACATTGACCGCAAAAACGCGCTCTATCGTTGCCGGCGCCGCGTCGATGAAAGGGCCAATACGACCGGTCAAGCCGGCATTGTTCACCAGGCCGGCCAGCGGGCCCAACGCTTCTTCAGCCTGCTGGAACAGGCGCTGAATATCGTCAGGATTGGACACATCCGCCTGAATGGCGACGGCATTGCGCCCGTATTGCATGACATCATCGACCACGCTTTGCGCCGCCGCTTCGTCGTGCACGTAGTTGACCGCAACATCAAAGCCATTGCGAGCGGCGGCGACGGCCGTGGCCGCGCCAATACCCCGGCTTGCCCCTGTTATCAGTATTGTATTTGCGCTTAAAGTCATAAGGCGGTCCTATGATGTCAGGCTGTTTGATTGCACGATGCAGCAGCGTATTTGAAAAACCGGCGCGCTAGTGCGACACTTTGGGCTTCCCAGGAGAAAAAGCCATTACGGTCTGCTCATATTACTCAAGGTGCGGCGCGCGCGCCAAACCGATCCATGTATTACGCATTGGGCTACAAGGAAGAAGACTTTTCCAAGCCGATGGTGGGCATTGCCAATGGCCACAGCACCATTACACCGTGCAACAGCGGCTTGCAGAAACTGGCCGACGCGGCCATCACCGCCATTGAAGAGTCAGGCGGCAATGCCCAGGTCTTTGGCACGCCGACCATTTCCGACGGCATGGCCATGGGCACGGAAGGCATGAAGTACTCGCTGGTTTCGCGCGAAGTCATTGCCGACTGCGTGGAGACCTGTGTGCAGGGGCAATGGATGGACGGCGTCGTGGTGATCGGCGGTTGCGACAAAAATATGCCCGGCGGCATGATGGGCATGTTGCGCGCCAATGTGCCGGCTATTTATGTTTACGGCGGTACGATTCTGCCTGGGCGCCTGCACGGCAAAGACCTGAATATCGTCAGTGTGTTCGAGGCCGTAGGCGAAAACTCGGCCGGCCGCATGAGCGACCAGGAACTCAAGCAGATCGAGCTGCACGCCATTCCCGGGCCCGGTTCGTGCGGCGGCATGTATACCGCCAACACCATGAGTTCGGCGTTCGAGGCCTTGGGCATGAGCTTGCCGTACTCCTCGACCATGGCCAATGTGCACGACGAAAAAACCGACTCGGCCGCCGAGTCGGCGCGTGTTTTGCTCAAGGCCATCGCACTGGACCTGAAGCCGCGTGACATCGTTACGCGCCAGTCCATTGAAAATGCCGTGGCCGTGGTCATGGCAACCGGCGGCTCAACGAATGCCGTGCTGCATATCCTGGCCATTGCGCACGCCGCCGACGTCGAATGGACCATCGACGACTTTGAGCGCGTGCGTCAGCGCGTACCCGTCATTTGCGACCTGAAACCCAGCGGCAAGTACCTGGCGGTCGACCTGCATCGCGCCGGCGGTATCCCGCAAATCATGAAAATCTTGCTGAACGCCGGGCTGCTGAACGGCGACTGCATGACGATTACCGGACAAACCATTGCGGAAACGCTCAAAGACGTTCCCGACGCGCCTGAAAATGAAGAAGTCATTCATACGATCGATAACGCGCTGTACGAGCACGGCCATCTGGCGATTTTGAAAGGCAACCTGTCGCCTGAAGGTGCCGTGGCTAAAATAACCGGGCTGAAAAACCCGGTTATTACCGGACCGGCGCGTGTCTTCAATGACGAGCAATCGGCCCTGGAAGCCATTCTTGCCGGCAAGATCAAGGCGGGCGACGTCATGGTCCTGCGTTATCTTGGGCCTAAGGGCGGCCCGGGCATGCCGGAAATGCTGGCGCCCACGGGTGCGCTGATCGGTGCGGGCCTGGGCGATTCGGTTGGGCTGATTACCGATGGACGTTTCTCGGGCGGCACCTGGGGCATGGTGGTTGGTCATGTTTCGCCCGAGGCGGCCATGGGCGGCACGATTGCACTGGTTCAGGAAGACGACAGCATCACGATCGATGCTCATCAGTTGCTGCTGCAGCTAAACGTGTCCGACGAGGTGCTTGAAACCCGCCGTGCCGCATGGCAGGCGCCCGCTCCGCGCTATACGCGGGGGGTGCAAGCCAAGTTTGCGTTTAATTGTTCGACTGCCAGTACCGGCGCCGTACTGGACCGTTTTTAAGGTGCTTATCTCTTGATAAATGCCCTGAGTTAGACGTTCATTGCACTCGTTTTTGCCTCTGCTGTCAGTGCGTGTAGTGTCTCAACACGGCGCAGGCCCGGTCGATGCGGCCCGGCGTGCGCCGATCCAGCAGCGCCTGGGCCGCCAGGCGGCTCACGCCTATGGTGGATACCGGGCGCGCGCGAGTATCGTTCCAAAGTTGTTATGGAATCTCTAAGTTCTTGCTATTTCTCAGCCGGAGCGAATTTAACTACTATCACAGCTCCACTGCCAGGGTGGCGGCAACGATAGGAAATACAGTTATGAAGACAATGCAAGGCAACTCTTCGGCAGCAGAGCCGGCACGTGGTGGAGTGATCCGGCCATCTGAGCTGGAGGGCTATAGTCCGGCGAATCACAACGGCACTACCAACGTCCGGCTCGTCGGGCCGCACAATGGGGCTCGGCATATGGAGCTGCTGCTTGGTGAGTTTATCGCCGGCGGCAATGCTTTGGCACATGCCCATCCAACGCTGGAGCAAGCGGTTTACGTGCTTGAAGGTACGGCTGTGACGGGAATCGACGGTGTGGAGTACGAAGTGCAGGCAGGTGACGTGATGTTTTTTCCAGAGGGCGTATATCACTCGCTCAAGGTCACCAGCGACAAGATGAAGTTGTTGGTGTTCTACGCGCCGCCATACGGCGAGGATCCGGACAAGGTAATTCGATAGAACAAAAGCTTCAACCATTCTTACGAGCGACTTGCTCGACGTATTCGCAGAATCGCTGCGCGGACACTGACAGCGTACGGCCCGCAAGTGTGACGATGCCGATACGACGTCGCATGGTCGGTCTGGCCAGAGGACGAGCTACGAGGGTGGGCTGAGCCAGGCACGACAATGCACTTGCCGGCAAAGCGCTAAGGCCCAGGCCCGCCGCGATCAGCCCGCCGATAAGCGGCAGATTGATGCTTGCAACTTCATGTGCGGGCCTAACCGTGATACCGGCCTCCATGAAGGCGGCGTCTGTGGCCGCCCGTGTGTTGCTTCCTGGCGTAACCGCGATGAAGGGGCGCGAGGCAAACACGCTCCACTCTAGCGGTTTTTTGGTCGATCCCCTGGCCAGGGGATCGTCTGCCGGGCAGATCAGTGCGAAATCGTCGTCGTACAGGTGCCGGTAGTTGAATCGGCCGTCAGGAGGGGGTTGCGCGCTTAAACCAACATCGGTTTCTCGGCGATCAAGCAGGGCGAGAACCTGCTCTACGGTGTCCACGCGTAGCATGAATCCGACGCCTGGGTGTGCCTGGCTATAGAGGGACACCACCTCAAGCAGCATTGACTGCGCCATCGATGGAACCGCAGACACCCGAACGCGGCCGCGTTTGCCCTCCATGAATTGCGATAGTTCGCCCATTGAATCGTTGAACTCGTCCAGGACTCGACGAGCGATAGGCACCAACTCCACGCCTGCCGGTGTCAAGCTGACCTGGCGAGTATCGCGGTCGAAAATTCGGGCGCCCAGGTTATCTTCGGCCAGGCGCACGGTGCGGCTCAGGGCCGGCTGCGAGACGAACAGATGCTCGGCGGCAGCACTGAAGTTGCCGTGATCCACAATCGCCAGGAGAACCTCGAGTTGTTTGAGGCTTAGATTAGTACGCATAGTTATTCATATTGGTTATTAATTTTATCTAATCATTCTACTTCCGTTATGGTGATGGCATGGGCAAAATACGATACCAACAATAATTCAGTTTGGCGTTTAAACGACTGACGGATATCGGAGAGATGAATGAAGAAGTTACTATTGCGGCGCGCTGCGGGCACCATAACTCTCGCATTGATGATGGCGGGTTCAGCGTTGGCCCAGAATTATCCCAGCAGGCCCATCACGCTTGTCGTACCGTTCGCGCCGGGCAGCGGCACCGATCAGGTGGCGCGAGGCATGTCGCAAGCGTTGCATGCTACGTTGCCTGGCGCCACGGTGATCGTGGAGAACAAACCTGGCGCAGGTGGGCAGATCGCAGCTCGGACGGTAGCTACTGCACCGAACGATGGCTACACGTTGTTCCTGACAACGAATACGACACAATCAGCGAATCCTCACCTTTATAAAGAGCTCTCATACGATCCGGTCGCTGACTTTGTTCCGATCGCGGCGATCGCTCGCGGATCGATGTTTCTTGCCTTACCAGCCAGCAGCCCGATCAAATCCGTGGCCGAACTTATCGCGGAAGGAAAGAAGCGCACCCTGACTTTTGGCGCAGGCAATTCGTCCAGCCGCGTTGCGGCTGAAATGTTCAGCCAAATGACCGGTATCAAGCTCCTTTATGTGCCCTACAAGAGCAATCCGCAAGCCGTGACGGATTTGGTCTCGGGTGAGATCGATGTCATGTTCGCTGACCCGGCAAGTTCCTTGCCGCTGCTGCGGGCTGGCAAGCTCAAGGCCCTGGCTTATGCGGGCGACAAACGATCGCCAGCCATGCCGGACCTTCCTACGTTGCAAGAGTCCGGCGTTAAGGATTATGTCCTGTACTACTGGGTCGCGGGGTACGCACCGAAAGGTACGCCGCCCGATGTGGTGACGCGCCTCAACGAAGCGATCGTCAAGGGCGTGAGTTCCGATGTGGTCACTAGGGTTTATAACCAGGCGTGGCTGGAACCTTTTACGACGACCCCGGAAGGGCTGGCCAAGTTCCAAAGAGACGAAACAGAGAAGTGGGGCCGAGTCATCAAGGCCGCGGGCATTCAGCCCGAGTAAACCCGATCGATATTAGGAGTTTGTTTCATGCCTGGTCCTTTGAATGGTGTTCGTGTCCTTGATCTCACCACGGTGGTAATGGGGCCGTTCGCGACCCAGATCCTCGGCGACATGGGTGCCGATGTCATCAAGATCGAAGCGCCTGTTGGCGATTCGATGCGCAAGGTGGGGCCTTTCCGTCATCCGGGAATGGGGCCGCTATACCTGCAGGCGAATCGCAATAAACGCAGTGTCGTGCTCGATCTTAAGCAGCAACAGGATCGGGATGCTTTGTTGGCGCTTGTACCGAGCGCAGACATCCTGGTCTACAACATCAGGCCGCAGGCCATGCGACGGCTGGGGCTGGACTATGAAACCCTGTCTGCAATCAACCCGGGTCTTATTTTTTGCGGCGCGTTCGGCTTCGGCGAGGATGGGCCCTATGCCGGCCGGCCGGCTTACGACGACATCATGCAGGCAGCCTGCGGAATTGCATCGATGTTCCAACGCGTCGATGGCAAGCCGCGCTATGCACCCGTGAACCTATGCGATCGCACCGTGGGGCTTTATCTTGCCAACGCGCTGCTGGGCGCGCTCTTCCATAAGCAGCGAACGGGCGAAGGTCAATCGATCGAAGTTCCTATGTTTGAAACAATGGCGCAGTTCGTCGTCGGTGATCACATGGGCGGCGAGTCGTTCGTGCCGGCGCTCGGCGGCACCGGCTATCAACGGCTGTTGTCGACCCAGCGCGGGCCCTATCCTACGAGTGACGGCCACCTTTGCGTGGTTGTTTACACGGATGAGCATTGGCGGCGGTTTTCAGCCCTTATCGGCGACCCGGATCTTATGCAGCGGGATCCGCGCTTTGCGAATCTGCAGAGCCGCACGGTTCACGCGGAGGAAGCGGGAGCCTTGCTGGCTGAGCAGCTTCCGGCAAAGACGACATCGGAGTGGCTCGCACTTTTCAAGAAGGCCGATATTCCGGCTTCGCCGGTGAATTCCATCGACGACTTGCTTACCGATCCGCATTTGGAGGCTACCGGCTTCTGGCAGGAGATCGAGCATCCGACAGAGGGACGTATCCGGGTACCGAGTGTACCCAGCCGCTGGTCGCGCACCCAGCCCGACATCCGCCGGCTTGCGCCCAATCTGGGCGAACACACGCAAGAAGTTCTAGGGCACGGACTTCCAAAGCTGTATTGAAAGGATATACATGAGTCAAACAACCTTATCCAATTCCGTCGTCTCAGAGCGTCGCGGTCCGGCGTTGTGGATTACGATCAACCGTGAACAACAGCGCAACGCCATGAATCCGGACGTCATCGCCGGTATACATGCGGCTATCGTTGCGGCTGCGCGAGAGCCGGCGCTGCGAGTCGTAGTGCTTACGGGGCAGGGCGACAAGGCGTTCTGCGCTGGCGCTGACCTTACCCGGGGCACGGGCGTCTTCAGCGAAGGGCTGAACGAGCCCACAACAGACTTCGGGCGCCTGGCGCGCGCCGTCCGCGAATTGGGTTTGCCAATGATCGCGCGGGTGAACGGCGCTTGCGTCGCTGGAGGCATGGGACTGATGGCGTTGTGCGACTTGGCGGTCGCTGCAGATCACGCAAAATTCGGACTCCCTGAAGGCAAGGTTGGTGTGTTCCCGATGCAGGTTCTCGTGTACCTGCGTCGACTCGTCGGATCCAGGCAACTTAACGCACTTTGCCTGACAGGAGAGTTGATTGACGCAGGCAGCGCGATGCAGATGGGACTCGTCAACGAGGTAGTGCCCTGCGCGCAGCTGGACGAATGCGTGAATAAGTTCGTGGCACGTTTGTGCGCGATGTCGCCAGTGGCACTCAAGCGCGGTAAGTATGCGATTGCGGCTATGGAAAACATGGCCTTCGCCGAGGCGTTGGCCTTTGCAGAGACACAGATTGCGCTTGCGTCGCGCACCGAGGACGCCCGCGAAGGGCTTGCCGCCTTCAACGAGAAGCGGGTTCCGTGCTGGGCTGCGAGTACGGAGGAACAGCAATGATTGACCGCATAGTCCGTATCGGCGGCGCCTCCGGGGCGTGGGGCGATAGCCCGATGGCGGTCGAGCAGTTGCTCGGGACAGATCTGCAGTATTTGATGATGGACTTTCTTGCCGAAGTAACAATGTCATTGCTGGCGCGTGCCCGTCTGAAAGATCCTGAAGCGGGCTATCCGCCCGATTTTGTCGGCTATCTGAAGCCGCATCTGGGAACGCTTGCGAAACGCCGCATCAAGGTTGTCAGCAATGCCGGCGGCGTGAATCCCATGGCTTGCAAACGCGCACTCGAAGCAGCCGCCCGTGAGGCTGGAGTGGAGCTTGCGGTGGCGGTAGTCGAAGGCGACGATCTAATGCCGCAAGCCGACGCCCTGCGCAAGCAGGGGATGTGTGAATGGGCCTCCGGTGAGCCGCTGCCGGCGCGGCTGCTGACTGCCAACGCTTATCTGGGAGCCATCCCCATCGCCGCCGCGCTCGATCGCGGCGCGGACATCGTCATTACGGGCCGCTGCGTCGACAGTGCTCTTGCATTGGGGATACTGTTGCACGAGTTTGGCTGGGGGCATGATGAGTATGACCGGCTTGCGGCGGGCAGCCTTGTCGGTCATTTGCTCGAGTGCGGGCCACAATCGACCGGCGGCCTGTTTACCGACTGGGAGCAGGTCCCGGATTGGCATAACATTGGCTATCCGATAGCGGAGTGTCGTCCAGACGGCCGCTTCGTGTTGACGAAGCCGGAAGGCACCGGGGGGCTGGTGACGCCCGCGACAGTGGCTGAGCAGGTGCTTTACGAAGTGGGCGATCCCGCGACCTATATTCTCCCGGACGTCGTTTGCGACTTTTCAGCGGTTCGGCTGACTCAGGAAGGTTCTAACCGGGTGGTTGTCACTGGCGTGCGGGGCAGGGCGCCGACGTCGCAGTACAAGGTTTCCGCTACGTATCAAGATGGCTATCGCGCTGTGGCCATGGTGTCCATCGTTGGTGTCGATGCCTATCGCAAGGCTGGCCGCAGCGCCGAGGCCTTGCTGGCGCGTGCCCGGATGCGTATTTCCTCTCGAGGATGGGACGATTTTTCTGCTGTTCACACCGAAGTGCTGGGGGCCGAGGCATCGTATGGCGAGCGCTCCATGGCCCGGGCGTCGCGCGAGGTTATTCTGCGATTGGTGGTCGAACACCAGGATGTGAAGGCGTTGGACCTTTTCGCGCGTGAAATCGGCTCTGCCGGATTGAGTTTTGCTCAAGGAACTACTGGACTGATCGGCGGCCGCCCCAAGCCGACACCGGTGGTGAGGTTATTTACTTTCTTGGTGGGCAAGACTCAAGTGCCAGCGCCTCGTGTTCAAGTGGGGGGGCAGGACGCCTTTGAGGTCATCGTGCCGGGCGGAGTCGAAATGAGCGTCCTGGCCATGCCGACATCCACGGCAGCGGCTGACGGAACGCCTGCCCAGACTGGTCTCGAGATGATCGAGGTTCCGCTGCTGAAGGTTGCGCATGCACGCTCTGGGGATAAGGGCGATCTGTCCAATATCGCCATTTTCTGCCGCAAGCCAGAGTATCTGCCGCATCTGCGGGCGGTGCTGACGCCGGAGCGGATTCTGGAGCAGTTTCCTGGCTTGGTCGAAGGCCCTGCGGTGCGATTTGAGGCCCCGGGCCTGGCGGCGTTGAATTTCGTGCTGGACAAGGCCTTGGGTGGCGGAGGCATGGCCTCACGGCGTATCGATTTCCAGGGCAAGGCCTACGGTCAGCGGGTACTTGAAATGCGGGTGCCGGTACCGTTGGCGTGGCTCGTCGTTTAGATTGATGGGGATTCATGTGAAAAACAAAGGGCTTTTTCAGCGGTTCGAGGATGTTTGGATCCTGGATGGCGTGCGTACACCAATGGTCGATTATCTCGGCGCCCTTGGGGACGCTTCGCCTACAGACTTGGGGATCAAGGTGGCGCGCGAGGTGCTCGGTCGCACAGGAATCGCGCCTGCGCGGGTGGATGCCGTGCTGTGCGGCAATGTGGCCCCGGGCGATTTCGATCATTTCTTCCTGCCGCGGCATATCGGCTTGTATGCCGGCGTTCCACAAGCCGTACCTGCACTCTTGGTTCAGCGCATATGCGGGACGGGGTTTGAACTGTTCCGACAGGCAGCCGAGCAGATCACTGCCGGAGTTGCCAGTATCGCTCTGGTGGTAGGTGCCGAGTCCATGACGCGTCACCCCATTGCTGCGTTCAAGCACCGCCAGGGCGTCAAGTTGGGTGAGCCGTTGGGTTTCAAGGATTTGCTGTGGGAGTCTTTGCAAGATTCTGCGGCCGGGGTTTCAATGATCCAGACTGCGGAGAACCTTGCGCAGCGTTATGGAATCAGCCGAGACGACGTGGATAGGTTTGCGGCCCGTTCCTTTGAGCGTGCGGTTGCGGCCCAGGAGTCCGGCTGGCTGGCGGACGAAATTGTGCCGGTGACTGACGAGTCCTTCGAGCTGGAAGGGTACAAGACGCGTCATCTTCGTTTATCAGGAAAGGCGAAGGTGATGGAACGCGACACGCATCCGCGCCTTTCCCCTGTCGAAGTGCTGGGCAAGCTTCGTTCGGTGTACCCCGACGGAGTGCAGACCGGTGGCAATAGTTCCGCACTGACGGATGCTGCTGCGGCTGCGTTAGTTGCGTGTGGCGATATGGCTCGCACCCACCCGCGGCCGCCGCTGGCTCGCCTGGTAGCCGCCACGGCGGTGGGTGTGCCTCCGGAAATCATGGGCATCGGTCCGGCACTGGCTATCCGACAACTGCTGGACGGTGCCGGCCTGCGCCTGGCGGACATCGCTCGCTTTGAAGTCAACGAGGCCCAAGGAGCGCAGGTGCTTGCCGTTCAGCGCGAGTTGGGACTGGATCTTGATCGCCTGAACGTGCATGGTGGAGCGATTGCCTTGGGTCATCCACTGGCCGCGACAGGCGTTCGACTTACACTGACGGTCGCGCGCCAGTTGCGTGCAGTGGGCGCGCGATGGGGGGTCGCCTCGGCATGCATTGGGGGCGGTCAGGGCATGGCGCTTTTGGTTGAGAACCCGGATGCTGTTCGTTGAGCTGTTTCAGCGGTAAATCGCGAGAGCGGCAAAGGCATTGCTTGCCGTCAGATTGAAGGAATATGCATGAAAGAAGCGTTGGCTAATACTCCCGAACGCGCCGCATTGCGCGAAGCGGTGCGTGAAATCTGTGATCAGTTCGACGATGCCTATTGGAGCGAGCTGGATCGCACCCATCAGTTTCCATTTGAATTTTCAAAGGCGATTGCAGACGGGGGCTGGCTTGGTATTGCGATGCCGGAAGAGTATGGCGGTGCGGGGCTTGGTGTAACCGAAGCGGCTATCATGATGCAAACCGTGGGCGCATCGGCTGGCTATTTTGCTGCATGCTCGACGATACATATTAATATTTTTGGCCTGCATTCTATTGTCAAGCACGGTAGCGAGGTGCAGAAAAAGGCTTGGCTACCGGGCGTTATCAACGGTGATATTCGCGCTTGCTTTGGAGTAACCGAGCCCGACGCGGGGCTTGATACCTCCAAAATCAAGACCCGAGCGGTGCTTAAAGGTGATCGCTACGTCGTTCATGGGCAAAAAATATGGACTAGCACCGCTCAGCAGGCCGATAAAGTTGTTTTGTTGGCCCGGACGACGCCCATAGAAGAATGCGCCAAGCCTACCGATGGCTTGTCGTTATTTTTTGCAGACATGGATCCGGCTACTGTCAAAATTACAGATATTCCAAAAATGGGTCGCCATGCGGTTAATTCCAATCAGACGTTTTATGATGGGCTGGAGATTCCGGTCGAAGACCGGATTGGGGAGGAAGGCAAAGGGTTTCGCTATATCCTGGACAGCTTGAATCCCGAGCGTATTCTGAATGCGGCAGAGGTCATTGGAATGGGTCGTAGGGCGCTAGATAAGGCCGCCGTTTACGCGGCGGAACGTGTCGTTTTTGGGCGCCCAATAGGCCAGAATCAATCAATTCAGCATCCCCTGGCGGAGTGCTGGTCCGAACTTTATGCGGCTGAACTGATGACCCTGCATGCTGCGGAGCTTTACGACAGCGGGCAGCCTTGCGGCGCGCAGGCCAATGCCGCTAAGTATCTTGCCGCTGATGCCGGTTTTCATGCCTGTGATCGTGCCATACGTACGCACGGCGGTATGGGGTATGCACGTGAATATCACGTCGAACGTTACTTCCGTGAAATGATGGCGACACAATTGGCACCCGTATCGCGCGAAATGATATTGAACTTTATTTCCGAGCGGGAGCTTGGTTTGCCAAAATCATATTAAAAGAGGTGAGCTGTGCAGGTCGTGTCCTACTCGCAACTGGAAGAGGCTCTGGGCGGTGGGGCATGGCTTCGCGCTGTATCGACCCGCAAAATAGCGGGTAGTATGCCTATGGCAATGCCAGCGCGGAAGGCCGCCGTTGGCGGTACACCTTACGCAAAAGGGTGATGGCAATCGCCAGGTTCAGCAGGTTCCAGGCAATGCCGTTGACAAAGGCCGCCTGGTACGAGCCGCTCAGGTCGTAAACCTTGCCTGACATCCATCCGCCCAGCGCCATGCCCAGCATCGTAAACATAATCACCATACCGACGCGCGAACCGGCCTCGGAGGGCGGGAAGTGTTCACGCACAATAATGGCGTAGGCGGGCACGATGCCGCCTTGAAACAATCCAAACAGGGCCGAGATAACATACAGCGACACAATTCCGTTAAAGGGCAGGAACAGCCATAGCGCCACCATTTGCAGCGCGGATCCCAGCAGCAGCGTGCGCAATCCCCCGATGTGATCGCAGATGTAGCCTGAAACCAGGCGGCTGATAATGCCCATGCCCAGCATCAGCGACAGCATTTCCGCGCCGCGAGCGGCTCCGAAGCCCAGGTCGAAGCAATACGCCACGATATGTACTTGCGGCATGGCCATGGCCACGCAGCAGGCCAGGCCGGCGATACACAGCAAAGTCTGGGCTTTGCCGGGCGACATCCCGAATGGGCGCGACGAATCCGCGGACGGGAGGTGCTTGGCCGCCTGGGTTGAGCTTTTCGCTGTTTCAGGGGGCGTTTGCAGGACGGTAACGGGGGGACGCTGCTGCATTAACAGCGCCAGCCCGCCCATCGTGATGAAGGTGAAAATACCCATGTACAGATAGGTCTGGCGCCAGCCGATGTCGTCGACGAAATGCTGGACGATGGGGGGCCAGATGGTGCCGCTTAAGTAGTTGCCGCTGGCGCATACGGCCACGGCAATGCCGCGGCGCCGCACAAACCAGAGCGAGGTGTCGGCGATCAGGGGGGCGAAGGTGGCCGAGCAGCCCAGCAGGCCGATCAATACGCCGTGTATCAGCGAAAAAACCCAGATACTGTCGGCCATGGACGCGGCGCTAAAGCCTACCCCCAACCCGGTAGCGCCCAGCAGTAGCGGCACCATCACGCCAAACCGGTCGGACAAATACCCCATGAACATGCCGCCGACTCCAAAGCCGATCATCATCAGGGTGTAGGGGATGGACGCATCGGCGCGTGCGACGCCGAATTCCGCCTGTACGGCCGGTAGCACCACGGCAATGATGTACATGCCGCTGCCGCCTACCGTCATGAGCGCCAGCGTGATCAGCAGCCGCATGACGGCATAGCGGGAGTCGGGCTGCGGGGGTGTGGGGAGGGGATTCAGGGCCAGCATGGGGTGTCTCGGTCTCGTTCGTGCGCGTTGAACATTCTTGTGTTTTACGCATAGTACTTCGAGATGAGGGCACTGTCGCGCCAGGCCCCACTGAGGCCCTGGCTATAAACCGACAGATTAAGACTTGAGCGCTTTTTCCAGCAGATTGTTAAGGATTTCATTGGTGCTGATGTTTTGGGCGGCGGCTTGTGCGCGGATCTCATCCACCACGGTTTGCTTGAGCTTGACGGGAAATGAAATCAACCCTTGGGCCTGATCCAGCTTGCGCTGTTCGCGCCGGTCGATGACCGCGTTGGCCGAGGCGCCGCCAAAACGGCCCGGAGTGCTTTCCTTCTTCATGTTCTCCATGGTTTTTAGCGCTTTGTTTTTTTCAAGATCGGTTTTTTTCATGGGGTTCCAGAGGTAGGATTGCCTGGCCGGAAATCGGCCAGATGGCCATTATAAGCGGTGTAAGCTTTATACTTTAGGGGCCGGCGGGAAATAGAATGCCCTATGGCAGCAGTCGCTCGACCTCTTTTACCGGAATAAAGGAAATCCCGTGCTGTCACCCGATCAACGCGCCCTGCAAGCCAAGATTGCCGCCCAACTGGATATCGCGCCCGACTTTGACGCCGGGCGCGAAGTGGAGCGCCGCACACGATTTTTAGCCGATTATTTGATCAGTACGCGCCAGCGTGCGCTGGTGCTGGGCATTAGCGGAGGCGTCGATTCGCTCGTGGGCGGCTGCCTGGCCCAGCGTGCGGCGCAATTGGCCAGGCAGCAAGGGCACGAGGCGACGTTCGTGGCCATGCGCCTGCCCTACGGCGAGCAGCGCGACGAGCACGAGGCTCAGGCTTGCCTTGACGTCATCAAGCCCGACCAGACGGTGGTGGTGAATATCAAGCCGGCCTGCGATGCCTTGCTGGACGCCTTGGTGGCCGGGCAGGTCGTATTTCGCGACGCGGCGCATCAAGATTTTTTACTCGGCAACATCAAGGCGCGCCAGCGCATGATTGCCCAATATGCAGTAGCCGGCACCCACGGTGGTCTGGTGGTGGGAACCGACCATGCCGCTGAAGCGTTAATGGGGTTCTACACCAAGTTCGGCGATGGGGCGGCCGACATCACGCCGCTCACCGGCTTGAATAAGCGGCGCGTGCGGGCGCTGGCTCAGTGGCTGGGCGCGCCCGAGGCGCTGGTGCACAAAGTGCCCACGGCCGATCTGGAATCGCTGTCCCCGCTCAAGCCCGATGAAGACGCGTTTGGCGTTAGTTACGAGCAAATCGATGATTTTCTTGAGGGCAAGGAGATTTCCCCCGAGACGTTCGAGATTATCGTGCGCACTTATCGCAATAGCGCACACAAGCGCGCATTGCCGGTGTCGCCGCCGCTTTAACCGGGCGGCCTATCGTATTCAAGAGGGCAGGCTGCGCTGGAGATGTCCAGCGCAGTTGGCGATTACTTGCCCATAATGTGCTGATCGCGTATCAGTTTGCCGAAACGCGCAGTGTCTTCGTGGGCCTGGGCGCCGAATTGTTCAGGCGTCATGGGCGCGGGTTCGGCGCCCATTCCCATCAGGCGTTCCTTGAACGCCGGCGTGGCGAGGATTTTATTGATTTCCAGGTTGACGCGTTTGATGATGTCCGGCGGAGTGCCGGCCGGCGCATAGAAACCGAAATAGCTGTCGGCATTGAAGTTGGTCAAGCCGGCTTCATGCAGGGTCGGGACGTCGGGGAACAAGGGCGAGCGTTTCATGCTGCCGATCGCCAGCAATTTGAGCTTGCCGGCCTGCACGTTTTGCAAGCCGATGCCTGGGTCGAACATGAAGTCGATCTGTTTTCCCAGCAAGTCCTGCATGGCGGGCGCCGCGCCTTTATAAGGCACGTGCAGGGCCGTTACCTGGGCTTCTTCCTTGGCAAGGTGAGGTGATGAGCCCACGCCCGGCGAGCCATACGTCAGCTTTTCCGGGTTGGCTTTCAAATACGCAATGAATTCTTTGGCGTTGTTGGCCGGCACCGACAGGTTGACCTCCAGGTAGACGGGGACGCGGGCGGCGGCGGCGACGGGCGTCAGGTCTTTTTCCGGGTTGAAGGGCATATTGGGGTAAATGAGCGGGTTGATCGAGACCATGCCGCCCGAACTCATTAAAAAGGTATAGCCGTCAGGTTCGGCGCGGGAGGCGATTTCACCCCCGATGTTGCCGCCCGCACCGGCGCGGTTCTCGACCACAAAAGGCTGACCCAATGCTGCTGACAGCGGCATGGTAACCGCGCGTGCGATCTGGTCGGCCGCGCCGCCCGGCGGGAAGTTCACAATCACCTTGACCGGCTTGGTGGGCCAGTTTTGGGCGAGCGCCGCGGGCGCTGTGCTCAGCAGTCCGGCGCCTGCCAGGGCCGCGACAGTAAGCGTGCGCCGCAGCATTTGGCGGCGAGGGGCAAAGTGGGCAATAGTCATTTTTTGTCTCCGTTATTGTTTTGCGTACAAGGGTTATGGGCTAATTAGAACGGGTACTGGCGTGGCGTGTTCTGTATGGACATCCAGCGCAGATCGGTAAACGAGTGAACCCCGGCTTTGCCGCCGAAATGGCCGATGCCGCTGTCCTTGACGCCGCCGAACGGCATTTGCGATTCGTCGTGCACCGTTGAGCTGTTGATGTGGCAAATGCCCGATTCGATACGCTGGGCCACTTGCATGGCGCGCGAAACGTCTTTGCCGAAAACCGCCGATGACAAGCCGTAGGCGTTGTCGTTCGCGGTGAAGATGGCTTCTTCGACGCCCTTGACGCGCACAATGCCCTTGACGGGGCCGAACGACTCTTCGCTGTAGATCTTCATGGCGGGGGTGACGTGATCGATGAGGGTGGCGGGCATCAGCGTGCTGTCGGCTTTGCTGCCGCACACCAGCTTGGCCCCCTGGGCCAGCGCGTCGTCGATGAGTTCGTTGCAGCGGTGTACGGTCGACATGTCCACGACCGAACCGAGGACGACCGGACCTTTGCGCGGGTCGCCCAAAGGCAGGCCGGCGGTCTTTTTGGCCAGGCGGGCCACGAACTCGTCGGCAATGCTTTCGTCCACGATAATGCGTTCGGTCGACATGCAGATCTGTCCGGAGTGGGCAAAGGCGCCGAAGGCGGCCGCGTTGACGGCGGCGTCCAGGTCGGCGTCGTCCAGCACGACCAGCGGTGCTTTGCCGCCCAGCTCCAGCACCACGGGCTTGAGGTATTTGGCGCAGGTCATGGCAATGATTTTGCCCACGCGGGTCGAACCGGTGAAGTTGACGCGGCGCACGGCCGGGTGGGCGATCATGGCTTCAACGATTTCGCCGGCATCGGCCGGCGCGTTCGTAATGAAGTTGACCACCCCTTTGGGCAAGCCGGCTTCTTGCAGGGCCTCAATAATCAGGCCGTGTGTGGCGGGGCACATTTCCGAGCCTTTCAGGACGACGGTATTGCCGCAGGCCAGCGGCACGGCAATGGCGCGCACGCCCAGAATGATGGGCGCATTCCACGGCGCCATACCCAGCACGACGCCCGCTGCCTGGCGTATGCCCATGGCAAAGTTGCCCGGCACATCCGATGGAATGACTTCACCGCTGATCTGCGTGGTGAGCGAGGCGGCTTCGCGCAGGGTGCTGGCGGCCAGGTGAACGTTAAAGCCGGCCCATATCCCCGAGGAGCCGGTTTCAGCGGCCATGGCGGCGATAAAGGCGTCCGATTTGGCTTCGAGCGCGTCGGCCGCTTTGTTCAGCAACGCGCGGCGCTCGTTCGGGCCGGTGGCCGACCACGCGGGGAAGGCCGCGGCGGCGGCCGCAATGGTGCTTGCGGTATCCGCCGCGCTGCACTGAGCGAATTTACCGGCCCTTGGCCTGTCGCCAGGCGGCAAAATCGCTGCGGGCTTTTTCGTCGGTGGCGGGATAAAGCCCGATGATGGATCGG